>Ga0335072_10000934_pt1 | contig 50474 bp, 49 predicted proteins | sample Lox_Sample_21_FD_206725 | JGI IMG/M metagenome (GOLD analysis project Ga0335072, IMG submission 206725) | Soil microbial communities from Loxahatchee National Wildlife Refuge, Florida, United States - Lox_Sample_2.1 | ecosystem: Environmental > Terrestrial > Soil > Wetlands | place: USA...
AGTTCGGCGTCTGGAACCACGAGCGCGAGAAGCCCAGATTGAGGTGAATCGAATCGGCCGACGTAAGCTGGTAGTCCAGCCGATCGAAGACGTTCTCCTCGTTCCCCTTGTCGTGCATCACCACGAACTCCGGCGGATCGAGGAACCGGCTGGTGTTCAGCCCATCCACCGAGATGAAGTTGCCCCAGTTCTGGCCGCCGTAACCGAAGTTGAATCCGCCGTTGGCAGTGCCGAAGCTGCCGTAGTCGGCGGTAATGTCCCCATGAGGCGTCGTCATTCCCTGGCCCGAGCGCGTCGTCACGTCGATCACCACGCTGGTCTTATCGCCGTATTCCGCCGGCGGGGCGCCGTCGATCACCTCGAGCGATTGAACGGCATCGACCGGGATCTGATTCGAGAATACCTTGCTCTGCTGGTCCGTGATCGGCTGCCCGTCGACCGAGAACGAATTTTCGGCGTGATCGCCGAGCCCGTGGAAGAGGCCGTTGGAGTCCGCGGCAATGCCCGGAGAAGCCAGCGTTACGAGCGAACTCAGCGACGACGACTGGCTCTCGAGCGGCAACTGATCGAACAATTTGCGATCGATATCCGTGTGGGCGGTCGAATCGTTCTCGATCAGGTCGTTTCCGCCTTCCACCGTCACCGTGGTCGTCGTGCCGGGGAGCTGCAGGCTGATCTTCAGCGAAAGCGGCACGGCGGACCGCACGTCCACATCCTGAACGTTTTCGGCAAAGCCCTTCGCCGTCACGGTCATGTGGTACGGATTGAACGGCACGTTTGGAAGCGTGAAATTACCGGAGGCGTCGGTCGTTGCGCTTTCTTCGAAACCGCTCACCGGATCGTGGATCGTAACGGTTGCGCCCGGTATCACGGCCCCGGTTGGGTCCGTGACCGTGCCTCCCACGTTGACCGAGTTTCCCCCTGCCTGCGCCTTCGACTCAGGCGCCATACTCCAGGCAGCAGCCAACAAAAGCAGGATCCCAAGAACTGCTCTCGCGAATCTCATCAGGTTTTCTCCCATTAGGAATGCGGCTCCGGTCGACTGCCGGAGCGACGGTGAATGTGGATATCAGCACGCGCCGCCCAGGCGCCGCGTGCCGGGAGAATTCGATTTTCCAGGGATTGCGAGATTAGGCGGGTGGACCGCGGGGATTACTCGGCGTGTAAACAGGATCGATGCTTGGAACGAAATGCTCGGCAGCGACGAATCTCGCCACCGGAACAGGTATTTGCACCGCTACGGGCGCTGAGGCCTGCGGCGCGGCGGCGTGCCCAACCTGGCAAATCTGGCAGTGTTGTTCGTTCGAGGCTTGCGCGTGCCAGTGCGCGAGCGCGTGCGTGGTCAGCGCGCTCAGCGTCAGGATCAGCGCGACCCCCAGCACCCCTCGGGTTATTCGCTTCGCTATGCCCAAACTCGACCCGGCCCCCGGCCCTATTGTAGCTAAGTCTGATGCACCAGGTGCAACATTGGTTCCTTACTTGTTGCACTGATTGGCATCACCTGGGGGCATCACCCGGTCCCGTCATGGACGTAAGGGCCTAGAACATCGACGATATGTATCGTTGCAGCGCCCCGTAATCCAGGCGTGTCAACCCGACAGCCACAGCCATGATAGACACTCCGACGATCGTCAGAACTGTGACCGAAGGGCTGGGTGAACGTTTGTGCGCCTCTGGCAGTAAATCCGACGTCGCCGTGTACAGGAAGAACCCGGATGCCAGAGCCAGAAAAACCGCGAGCCACTTCGGCGATGGCAAGAACCGCACGGCGAGGAGAGCGCCGATCAGGGGGGCGATTGCGTCCAGGCCGAGGAATAGGAAGTCCGTGGGCCTGGCCGTTTCGCCCCGAGTAACCAACAGCATCGTATTGAGCCCATCGCTCAAATCGTGTGCGACGATCGCGAGGGCGACCACAATACCCACGCGCAGACTCACTAGGCTTGCGGCCCCGATCGCGGCCCCGTCGAGGGTGCTGTGCGCGATGAGTCCCATCACACTCATTCGACCGAGGCGGCGATGTGCTTCATTGGTGCAATCGCCTTCCGCGCACGAATGAAGGATCAACACGCGTTCCGCCACATAGAAGCCCAGGAAACCGATCACCAATATCACGAACATCCCCCGGGCGCCCCAGCCTTGCGATTGTGCCGATTCAATCGACTCTGGCAGAAGGTCGAAGAAAGTTGCACCGAGGAGCATTCCGGCCCCCGCTCCCAGCAACAAATGAACCCGCTTTTGTCCACGAACCGCGACCACGCCTCCACATATCGTGGAGACCGTCGCGAACGCGCTTAGAACTATAGCGATACTGTTGACGTTGATGTTCGAACCTCTATGCCTCGCCTGCGACGGTCCCGAAAGAGCACGTGCGGCGTGCGATCTTCGAAGGGTTCATGGCAGCGTACCCCGGGGCGGGGGCATCAACCACAGCCACATGCCTTTCCACGCATCGTTTCTTTGCCTTCCCACAAGATAAGGGGCGCGACCGCTAAAGCGGCAACCGGGTCAGCCCAAGCCATGTGCCAAATCGCGTTCACGGTAAGTCCCACCAGCGCAATGAGCGAAAAATAGGCACACAAACCAGATTGAGCGGCATCGGCTCGGAGCGCAGCGCTGCTCGTGGCCGCTGATAGCTTCCGCTTTTCCCTGGCAAGCCACGGCATGACCATCGCCGCGCCAATCAGAATTACAATTCCTAAGTCGGTTGGTCCGGGTCGATTGTGCCCCAGCAGGCTCATCAACGAAACCATAGTCACATATCCCGCCAGCGCAACGAGCAGGGCTCCCGCGATGCGCGATGCACTTCTTTCCGCGTTCCCCGGTGCAACAGGAGCGCGAAACCGCCACAGAACAACCGTTGCCGAAAGAAGTTCAACGGCGCTGTCGCCCCCAAATGCGAGCAGCGCGGGGCTGCGCGCCATCCATGCTGCCGATAGAGAGACGCCGGCTTCCACACTCATCCACGCGATGGTAATCGCCTGAATCCGTTGAATTCGGCGGAGTGTGTTTTGTCCTGAGACCTGCGATACGGAAACCATGTCTGCAGGATTGTGACATCAACGCGGTGAGTGCCATAACGAAAAGCAGTCGCGAACGAATGTTTGCGCGAGCGCGCGCGTGGTCCGCGCGCCCGGCGTGGTGTTCATGGCAGTGTCCTTGTCCCCACCGCTTCCCGCAGCTGTTCGAGCGAAAGCAGGTACGACGCGAGAGCCTGCCGGTAGGCCAGCTGTGCGGCGCGGTAGCTTCGCTCCGCATCGAGGAAATCCAGCAAGCTAGCGGCTCCTCGCTTGTAGGCGTACTCGCTGATGTCGCGATCCTGCTGTGCCTCGTCGAGGTAGCCGGAGCGGTAGAGCTGAATCACCTGGTCATTCGTCCGCAGCCCTTCGTAAGCGTCCTTCACGTCCGTCAGCACTTGATCGCTCGTGAACTTCTCCTGCTCCTGCGCCTGGGCGATCGCGTAGCGCGCGCGGCCGATTTCACCCTGGTTGCGGTTGAAGATCGGAAGCGGGATGCTGCCGTAGAAGGATGCGGCGTTGATGCCATTCACGTGCGTGTAGTTAGCCTGTAGCGTCACGTCTTGCTTGCCATTCGCCTTCGCCAGCAGGTACAGGCTGTTCGCCGCGGTCACTTCCTGCTGCGCCGCCCGCAGATCGGGACGTGTCGTCAGCGCTTTCATCTGCAGATCCTCGAGGTTCCCGGCCACCGCCTGATATTCGAATGGGCCGGCAACGTCGTAATCGGCGGGCACCGATTCGTATCCGAGCAGTTGCCGCAAGTCCGAAAGCGCCTGCACTTTCGCCAGCTGCGCCTGCGAAGCGTCCGTCTGAAACTGCAGCATCTGCAGCTTGATCTTCAGGTAGTCGTCTTCGCTGATATCGCCGGCCTTGTAGCGGTCCTGGCTGATGTTGACCGTATTCTGAAAGCTTTTCAGGTCCTGGTTCGCGAGGTCGAGCGCCGATTCGGCGAGTTCCGCGCCCACGTACGCCGAAGCCACCTCAAACGTCAGGCTGCGCTCGTTGTCCGCCACCTGCGAGCGCGTCACCGCCGTCTGGTCCTTCGCCGCTTCGAAACGGTAATGCCGCTTTCCGCCGCGCTCGAAGAGATAGCCGAGGCCCATGTCCGCTTCGGTCGAATCATGCAAGTAAGTCGAGTTCTGGTCGCCCGGCGCAAACAGCGGCAAGTAATCCCAGTCGGTGAAAAAAACAGGATTGGGCCGCAGGTTCGCGGTCACTTCTTCGGACTCGCTCTGCTGGATCGTGGTGCGCGCCGCCAGCAACGCGTGATTGTGCGCGAGCGCCATCTGAATGGCGTCGTCGAGTGTGATCTTCACCGGCCCTTGCATGGAAGAAGCGGCCTGCGCGTAGGCCGGCCGCCCTTCGGCGAAAAGACTCAGGGCGAACGCGGCAAGCGCAATTAAAGCAAACTGCATAAATCGTGTACGCATGGACTTCAATCCTCAGTCGACGGAATGGATGTGGACCGGCGTGCCGCAATCGGCACGTGAAAAACGAAGAGTTACTATGCGGAGGGCGGAGCCCGGGCGGGAAGCCGCCGGATCAAGGGTGCAGACGCAAGTCCCGTGTCACGCGCTTCGGGCGCGGGCGCGAGAAGGGCCATCGCCGGCGCCGCGTCGACTGCCAGCGGCCGGTCGATCGGCTGATGACTCAAATGGCAGATCGAGCAGGTCGATTCCGAAGAGGAGGAATCGGCCGCGTGATGATGGCAGACGCTCACGAGCGTCATGCCGATCAGCAGCAGCGAAAGCAGCGCTACGGGTACCACCAGATACCACGTTGGCCATCGCTTATTCATATCGCGGGAAGGCGGATAGGCGCATGAGTTTCAATCATATAAGCAGACGTCACAAGCGAGGAACGGGTTGTATTGACTTGAAAGGAAAGGGTTACGAGAGGCGGGATGCCAGGCGTCGCGCGGTAAGAGCGCACCTGGCACGACTTCTTAGCAGCGCCACAATCACGGCGCCGCTCAATTCGACGCTTCGAGCGCCTTCTCCACCAGCGCCACGCACTTCTCCACGCGCTTGCGCAGCGGCCCTTCGATCGCCTGCTGCCGCGCGCGGTGCGCGAACATCTCGTCCGCGATATTCAGCGCCGCCAGCACCGCCACCTTCACCGAATCGACCATGTGCGTCGCCTCAGCCACTTCGCGCATCTTGCCGTCGACGTACGACGCGAGCTCGCGCAAATGCTCCTCGTTCTGCCCATCCGCATTCACGTTGTACATCTGGTCGTAAATCTCGATTTTCATGATCGCACCCTCGCGCCCGCCCCGGCTGAGGAAGCAAATGTAGCTCACCCCGCCCCGCCGGCGCAATCCACGCCGTCTCCGCGCAACTCGCTATTCCCCCTCGTCCTCCATCGTGATCTCACGCACAAACCTCATCACATCCCCCTCCTGCAGCTTCCGGCAAATCCGGCTTAGCGTGTCCTGCTCGCGCGCGTCGAGCACCCGCATCAGCGACTTCACCAGCTTCGAATGCCGCGGCAGCACGTGCCCCATAAATTTCTTCCCCGATCTCGACAGGCTCAGCAAAACCGCCCACCGGCCCACCCGCAGCTTGCCCCGCTCGGACTTTGGCAGATGAGCATCCCTGTTTCCCGTCGGCGCAAGCCTTACGCGCCGCCGTCGTATCCAGCCGCGCCCTCCGAGTCGCTCCGTCACGACCAACATGTTCTGCCGTTTGATTTTCCGCCGCCGCCCCAGCTCCCCGGCTGTCAACGGCCCTTCGCGCTCCAGCAGCTCCAGAATGCGGAATTCGCCCATCGTCAAATCAAACGACTCGAATGGCACCCGCAACTCGCCTTTCAGCCACTCCGCCGCGTCAATTAGGTCCACGTACGCCCGAAAAGCTCGCCGCGCCTTGTCGCCCTGGGTAGGATAATTTCGCATGTGCGCAAAAACCGCCAAAACCTGCCAATTTTGCGCCCATTAAGCCACTTGTATCGTCCCCTAGGCGACATGAATCATTACCGACTTACCGCGAAGAATTACGGCTTCTCTTCGTCCGTAGAATTCCGCGTAGTCGGCGGATGCCAGTCTGGGCGCGTGTCTGAATCAGCAAGCGCAATCCCTTCTCGACCACCGCGCGTTTCGTCCGCAACCGGCTGCTTCGCATTGCCCGCCGCATCAAGCGGTCGTCGATATCGCGATGGTTGTTCGCATCGGCTCACGCGGGGAGGCTGCGGCGCGCCTTTAGCTCCGTGAGCAGGCGCTCGACCTCGGTGTCGCGGTCGAGGCGCGTGAGTTTTTCGTCGACGTCGTCGGTGAGCAGCTCGACTTCGGCGCCGGCGAGCGCTTCGGTGCGCGTGGCGCGCTCGTTCAGGCGATCGAAGGCTTGCGACTTCGATTGGTCGCCGAGCGTGGACTGGGCGCGAGCGGCTTTGCCGAGCGCGATGCCGCGGCGATGGCGCGCGATCAGCAGGTCGCGCTTCGACTTGGCTTCGTCGAGCTTGGCGCTGAGCTTCTGCAAGGCGCTCTTCAGGATATCGACCTGCGTGCGCTGGTCGTCCACCTGCTCGCGAAAGCTCTGCACCAGGCGCTGCGACACCTGATAGCGGTCGAGCGCCGCGCGAGCGAGATCGTCCTGCTGCTTGTCGACGGCGATTTCGGCCTTGCGCATCCAGTCGCGCGAGGAGTCGTCGTTTTCGCGGAGGCGCTTCTCGAGGATGTGCAGATCGGCGATCGAAACCGCGACCTGCGTCTTCACCTGCAGGTATTGATTCTCCATATCGAGAATCACTTGCTTGATCATTTTTTCAGGATCTTCGGCGTGGTCGATCATGTCGTTCAGATTGGCGCGAATCAGAGTGCTTACCCGTTCCAAGAGTCCCATCGAATTTCTCCTTTCACAGAAAACGCAAAACGGCTTGTCCCGGCGAGCGAAACGCCCGCCGGGACGAAGCGAAACTTACGACTTGCTCGGCGCCGCCGCGGGCGGGATCGCTTTCGGCGACTTATCGCCGATCAGCCGAATCTTGCCGAGCAGCTCCGACATTTCCATGCCCGAGAGCGCCTCGAAGAGCGCCGGAACTTGCGCGGCGATCTTTGTGACGTCGCCGGTGAGCTTGTAGGCGCCGGCCGCGTCGCCGTTGCCTGTCGAGACGATTGTGACTTTGTCCACTTTGCTGAGAGGTTCCGAGAGGGCGCGGACGACTTCCGGCAGGCTCGAGATGAGCTTGTCGACGACGGCGGCCTGGTTGTATTCCTGGAACGCCGCGGCTTTCACGTTCATGGCCCGGGCTTCCGCGTCGCCCTTCTTGAAGATGATTTCGGCCTCGGCTTCGCCCTGCGCGCGGATGGAGGAGGCGCGGCCTTCGGCTTCCGAGATCAGGCGCTGGCGTTCGGCGTTGGCGAGCGTCTCGATGCGCTGGCGCTCGACTTCCGCCTGCTTCAGGACCGTGGCGATGAGTTCGCGCTGGCGACGCTCGATCTCGGCGTCCTGCACTTTCACTTGGGCTTCGCGCTCGACCTGTTGCGCCTTGACGCCTTCGATCAGCACCTGCTGCTGCATGACGTTGGTTTCGATTTCGTAGGCCTTGTCCGCCTGAGCCTGGGCTTTCTTGGTGGCCTCGATGTAGGCGGCTTTCTTGACGTTGAGATCGCGCTCGGCTTCCGCCTGCTTGGCGAGCGAGGCGGTTTCGGCGGCGACGCGTTCCTGATCGGCTTGCGCCTTGCCGATCGCGGCGGCGCGCGTGGCCTCGGCCCGCTTGATGGCGATGTCGCGCTCGGCTTCGGCCGCGGCAACTTCGGCGTCGCGCTTGATGCGGGCCACGTCGGGGCGACCCATGTTGCTGATGTACTCGTTCTTGTCCCGCACCTCTTTGATCGTGAAGCTGATCACCTCGAGACCCATCTTGTTCATATCGCCGGCGCAGGTGGAGCGCATGCGGTCGCCCACCATTTCCGGTTCTTTCACGATTTGCTCGACCGTGAGCTGGCCGATGATGCCCCGCAAGTGGCCTTCCATCACGAGGCGGATCAGGCCTTCGCGCTGCACGGGCGTTTTCGTAAGGAACTGTTCGGCGGAGGTGCGAATCGAGACGGGATCGGATTTCACTTTGAGCTGGGCGACGGCTTCGACCGTGACGGCGACGCCTTGATTGGTGTAGAGGTCCTGCTGCGGCGCGACGTCGAAAGACATCAACTCGAGCGAAAGGTCGCGGCACTGCTCGAGCATCGGGAGAATCAGCGTGCCGCTTCCCTGAACGACGCGCGTGCCGCGGATCCCGTAAACCACCAGCGCCTCATGGGGCCCGGCCTTGCGAAACATCTTCGCGAAGGCAATCATGAGGAAAAGCACGACCAAGACGCACAAGCCCGCCATTACCCAAACGCTTGAAAGATCGAACGACGGATGCATAGAGCCTCCCTCTTTCCTCTCCGAAAATTTCCCTCAGGCCGATTCGAAACTCTTAGCGCGTGAAATCCTCCCAGCGCTCGACGAACGCAATTCCATTTTCATAACGCGAGATCACCACTTCGGCGCCCTTCGGCAGCGGCTTGCCGTCTTCGCTGCGCGCGATGGCGCTCTTGATGGCGCCATTTCTCTCGAAGGTGATTTCGCCCGTCCCGTTTTCGCGAATCGCGCTGCTGAGCGTGCCGACGGAGCCTTCGAGGCGATAGTCCCAATCGAGCATCTGCCGCTCGCTGACCCTCACGATGCGCGCCATGAAGGCGAACACCATCCAGCCGCCCACGAGTCCCACCGCCGCCGAAATCAGCAGCGACAGCGCCGCGACGATGTGCGAATTGCGGGTGAGGATGTAGCCCGTCCCGCCGAACCACGCCAGAAACGCGAGGATCGTCGACGCGTTGAGCCAGGAAATTCCGCCGCCCGCGTGAGCCTGCCCGCCGCGAACGCCTCCACGAATACCGGCGATCGCTTTGCCATGCAGCGCTTGCGCCGGCAAATGAAGGTGCAGCTTCGCGGGAACGTGCAGATGCACGGCGCCCGCCAGAAACGAGAGCAGGCTAAGAGAGAAGCCGATCAGAAAACAAAACAAGTAGAAGTTTGCCCATGTCATAGAGCACCTCCACGACATCGAAGACGACGCCGGCGATTTCCTGTGCCTCGAGCAAGGTTCGCATTGCTAGCTCCGTGCGCCCATTTCGGGCGACTGTTGCCGTTGATCATCGGTGTCCCTTTGCAACGTTTCCGGACGAAGCACTTCGCCGAGCCGATCGGGCAGCCCCGGCGTGCGCACGATTTCGCCCAATAGAAGCAACAGACGGCGGGAATCCTCGTGCCGGGCGAGCTCGAGCAAAGCGTCGCGCAGCTCCGGGTCGGACGAAAACTGCTCGGCGCCGGCGAAGAGCCAGGAATCAACCTTCGCATCGAGCGCCCGCAAATCTGACTGCAGGTCGGCCGAGTAACCCTCGGGATCGTCGACCAGAAAGCCCGGATAGACGCGGAAGAAGCGCGCCAGCAGCTCTCGGGTGGTGTGGGTGATATGGGGGCGCAAGCCGCCCTCGATCTGCGAGAGGTAGGCCTGACTGAGGCTGCGGCCCAGCTCGCGCTTCATGGCCTTGGCGACTTCGACCTGAGTCATGGGGCGATCGAAACCGCGGAGCTGGCCTTCGACGGAGCGGAGAGAGCGGAGTTTGTCGCCGAGTTTCATGGTGGCCTCGTATTACAATGCGCAATTTGTATATCGCAATCCGCTACGTGTCAAGACGAAAATTTAGCGAAGAGTTTCGGGGGCCGGATCGACCTCTTTGGGGCCTCGCTAGCGCTGCGGGTGGGTGGATTTCAGAACGACAGCCACGCCGACCAGGAGCGATGTGGCGGCGTTGGCCCAGATCACGGCGGCGGCGTGGATCATAAGGCCGTAGACGAGCCACAGGACGATGCCGGTGAAATAGAGAAAGAGCATCGGATAAGAAAGGTCGCGGCCGCCCTGGCGGTGGATTTTCACGATTTGCGGAATGAAGGCGCTGGTGGTGCAGACCGCGGCAACGGTTCCGATGAGATCGACGAGCGGCATTTGCGTTTGATTATGGCTGAACGTTTTGTTTTCGCCAGTGGGTTTGGAGATTGCGTTTCGAAAACAGCGAGCGCGTCGATCACGTGCCGATCGCAGCGGTTTGCGCCCGGCACATTTAATATAGTTACAGGGCAAACCCTATTGCGGGTGGGCGGGCCCGGCGTGCTATACTTTTTGGCCTGTCGCCTCAGATTGCGATTTGCGGAGTGAGGCGACAAGAAAACGGGCGGCGAAGACGATCTTTCGCCGGTCGGAGGTGGGTTTATCGCAGAACCTAGAGGTTCGGGTGGTCTCCGGGTAAACGAGCGCATTCGCGCTCGCGAGGTCCGTGTGGTTGACGAAGCGGGGAATCAGCTGGGCGTGATGTCCCTGTTCGACGCAATGAAAGCGGCGCGTGACGCGGGGCTCGACGTGGTGGAAATCTCGCCGAGCGCAGTGCCGCCGGTGTGCAAGCTGGTCGATTACGGCAAGTTCCTGTACGAGCAGAACAAGAAGGCGCACGAGCAGAAGAAGCACCAGAAGAGCTCGCACATCAAGGAAGTGAAGTTTCGTCCTTCGACCGCCGAGCACGATTATCAGGTGCGGAAGAACCAGATCATCCGGTTCCTCGGCGATGGTTTCAAAGTGAAGGCGATGATTTTCCATCGCGGCCGCGAGATGGCGCACCAGGACGTGGGCCGCGCGAAGATGGATCGGCTGCTCAAGGAAATCAACGAGCACGCGCAGGTGGAATTCGGGCCGCGGATGGAAGCGAACATTTTGCTCGCTCTGCTCGCGCCGAAAAAGGGAGCCGTCGCTTCGGCGCCGGCGCGGCCTGCGCAGCCGACGGCGTAGAATTTTTTCAAGCTTGTGTGGCTGCCGGGCTGGGACCTTCAGGGGCTAAAGCCCTGTGGTTCGCGAATCGGATGTCGTGGCTGAAGCCACGACCTACAAAGATTCTCGAATTCTCATAGGACTCCGAAAGTCCGACCCCCCCAAAAGTGCAAGACAGCTGCAACGATAAAGAATTTGCGGAAGAGGGATTCGTGAAAAAGAACAAGAAGATGAAGCTGAAGACGCATCGCGGGGCCGCCAAGCGGTTCAAGATGACGTCGACGGGGAAAATAATGCGGTGGCATTCGGGAAAGCGCCACCTGCTCGGCACCAAGCCGCCACGCCGCCAGCGGAAACTCGCGGGCAAGATCGAAGTGAGCCCAGCGGACGAGCACAACATTCGCCTCGCACTGCCGTACGGAGTTTAGCGGCCGGCGATTTTTTCGCCGTCGTTCCGGGTGTCACGTCTTCTCGCGGACCGAAGCCGAGGAGAGATTCTTCGGGCCAAAGTGCGGCCCTCAGAATGACGCTACGGTGTAGCGAGCGCAGTTAGTGAACGAATTTTTTCGGTCAGGCAGAGCGTAACCCGCCGCGGCGGGCCTGCCGGCCTGCCCTGCGTCCGCAAATTGGACGAAGGGCCGCAAGCCGGAATTTCCGGCTTGTCTTGCTCCTGCCTCCGATTTACGTCGGAAGCGACGGGAGCCCAACGAACACGCCGCGGAGACTAGCGCTTTTGCGCTGTGCCGGGCCCGATTTCGGGCACGCGCGCGCTGCCGCGCATCCTCTCCGCGTAACCGACTTTCGGAAATCAAAACAGGAGAACCAGAGCCATGCCTCGAGTGAAACGCGGAACGAAGCGCCGCGCCCGGCGCAAGAAGCTGCTGAAACACGCGAAGGGATTTTTCCTCACCAAGGGAAAGCTCTTCCGGTCGGCGAAGGAAGCGGTGAACCGTTCGCTGCGATATACGTATCGCGACCGACGGACGCGCAAGCGGGATTACCGCACGCTGTGGATTCAGCGCATCGGCGCGGCGGCGCGTGCGAATGGCACCACCTACAGCCAGTTGATTCACGGGCTGAAGGCCGGCGGGATTGACATCGACCGGAAGGTACTGGCGGATATGGCGGTGCGCGATGCCGAAGGATTCACGTCGCTCGTGGCGGCGGCGAAGCAGCATATGAAGGCTGCGCCTGCGCCGAAGACCGCGTGACCGGCAGGCAGGCCCGCGGCATAGATCGTTTTCCATTCGCCGCGAAATTTTCGTGCGTGGCGTCCCAGCCTTAGACACCAAGGGTGGGGCACCCGGAAAATTAAGAAACGCCGCCGAGACGGCGGCGCTACGTAACGCCGGCGTCCCACCGGCCCGTTCACCGAGTATACTGCCCGTCGATGACGACTGATCCCACAACACAGACGCTGGCGCAGCTTGGCGACACGACGCCCGAGAAAGTGGCGGCGCGCTTCGCCGAGGTGCGCGCGCGCTTCGATGCCGACGTTTCGCGGCAAATCGATCCGAACGAATGGACCGCGTTTCTCGCCCAGTGGACCGGGCGGAAGTCCGGCGCCCTGACGCATATCGGCGAAAACTGGCTGAAGCCGGCGCCGAAAGAGCTGAAGCCGGTCGTCGGCCAGGAATTTCAAAAGCTGAAGGCGCACGTCGAGGCGACGCTCGAGGAGAAGCGCAAGGAGATCGAAGCGGCGGCGGAGCAGGCGGCCGCGGCTCGGGATCAGGTTGATCTGTCGCTGCCGGGCGTCGAGCGCGCGATCGGGACGCGTCACCTGATCCGGCAGACGTTCGACGAGCTGCTGCGGATTTTCCTCTCGATCGGGTTCAGCGTGGTCGAAGGGCCGGAGATCGAGACTCCCTACTACAATTTCGAGGCGCTCAACATTCCCGAGCACCATCCGGCGCGCGACAACATGGACACGTTCTACATCGAAGGCTCGTCCGCCGCGGCGGACAAGCGCGCTACGGCGGGCAAATACCTGCTGCGCACGCACACCTCGCCGATGCAGATTCGCACGATGGAAAAGCAGGCGCCGCCGGTGCGTATCGTGGTGCCGGGAAAAGTCTACCGGCGCGACAATCCCGATTCGACGCACGGATACATGTTCCACCAGATCGAAGGGCTGGCGGTCGACACGGATATTACCTTTTGCGATTTCAAGGGCACGGTCGAATACTTCGTGCGCGAGTTTCTCGGGCCAAAGGCGAAGACGCGGCTGCGGCCGAGCTATTTTCCGTTCACGGAGCCTTCGGCGGAAGTGGACGCGACGTGCCACGTGTGCGGCGGGACGGGCTGCCGCGTGTGCAAATTTTCCGGGTGGATCGAGCTGTTTGGCGCGGGGATGGTGAATCCGGCGGTCTACGGCTTCGTGAAATACGATCCGGAGAAGCTTTCGGGATTCGCGTTCGGCATGGGCGTCGACCGGCTGGCGATGATGAAGTACGGGATCACGGAATTGCCGCTGCTATTTCAGAATGACGTGCGGTTCTTGCGTCAGTTTCCGTGACGATCCGACGAGGATCGTCATCCTGAGGCACGGCGGTGTGGGCCGGGCCGAAGGATTTTTCATAGGCGAATGCGCGGTCGAGTCTGGGCGCAGCAAGCAGCGCCCCAGAGCGACGTGAGATTTCTACGGCAGTCTCTGGAAGTCGAGGAGAGAGACAATGTGGGGCAGCCCGCCATTTTCGATTCCCGACAATTGTGTCGTCGACGTACGAAATTTAGTCGCCGCGCGCGAATGGTACAAAGAGAAGCTCGGTCTTCGTGAATCGCATGATCGAACAGAGGACGACTCGGGGAGACCATTCGCGGACCTCTGCCTTTCCAAGGGCGATACCTTTATTTCGCTTGTGGAGTTGGAACCGGGCGCGACTCCGGGCAAACAACATGCCATCTTCTATGCGAAGAAACTCGAAAAGGCGCGCGAGTGGCTGGCACAACGAGGTGTCACGGTCGAGCCCATCACGGCTGACTCCGGTGGCAACCAATTTTTCCGGTTTCGGGACCTGGAAGGGAACGCAATCGAGGTTTGCGTTGAGCCCAGATAGCGAGCGCAAGTGATCGCGTCAGATTCAAAAGAACGATTCTCGAATCGCGTGGAGGATTACGTCCGGTACCGGCCGGGGTATCCGCGCGAGGTGCTGGATGTGCTGCGCGAAGGATGCGGGCTGACGGCGGAATCGGTGGTTGCTGATGTGGGGTCGGGCACCGGGCTGCTGACGCAGCTTTTTCTCGAGAACGGCAATTTGGTGTATGGCGTCGAGCCGAATGCGGCGATGCGCGACGCGGGCGAGCAATTTCTCGAAAAGTATCCGCACTTCTGCAGCGTGGCGGGATCGGCCGAAGCGACGACGCTGCCGGATGCGAGCGCGGATTTTGTGGTGGCGGGGCAGGCGTTTCATTGGTTTGAGCTGAACGCGGCGCGCGCGGAATTTATTCGGGTGCTGAGGTCGGGCGGCCCCGGCGGGCAGGGCGGCTGGGTGGCCGTGATCTGGAACGAGCGCGTGAGTGACCGGACGGCGTTCCAGCGCGAGTACGCGGCGCTGCTGCGCGAGTATTGCGACGACTATGCGAAGGTGGCGGAGACGTATCCGCAGTACGCACGACTGAGCGAGTTTTTCGGGCGCGGAGCTTTTGCGGAGAAATTGTTGCCTAACGCGCAGGTGTTCGATTTCGATGGGCTGCGCGGGAGGCTGCTGAGCTCGTCGTATGCGCCGCGAGCCGGGCATGCTAAGCACGAGCCGATGCTGGCGGCGCTGCGCGAGATTTTCGACCGGCATGCGGTGGATAGGCGCGTGCGGTTTGAGTATCAGACGCATGTTTACTACGGGCGGCTGGAGGCGGGTGGGTGAGCGGTAGACAGGAGCGGCGCTCGCCTCGACTACATGTTGCGGGTCAAGCTGCACAACGGTGCGCGCTTCGCGCGACGGTTTAATGTCGGAGCTAAAGCTCCGACCCCCTGAAAGGCAAGAAGGGCCCTGCATTCGCACAAGGCGCGAATGCGGCCGTCGCAAAATCAGTGCCTGCCGTCGCAGTAGTGGCACGACGACCGCAGCAAGAGGCGGAGAGACGCCGGAGCTGTCCCGCTGCGGACCGCAGGCTAGAGAGATTCTTCGGGCCGCAAACAGCGCGGCCCTCAGAATGACGGCCCTCGAAAGGTTGGCGTTGTGGAATCGGGCGGCGACGGGGCGTCGCGTTGGACGCGGAATCGAATATAAGAGCATTGCGTAGGAGCACAGACAGGATTGTCTGTGCCACTGAATCACACGAATCAAGATGAAGATTGTTTACAACTGGCTGAAGGAATTCGTGGAGGCGACGGCGCCTGCGGACGAACTGCGCGCGCGGCTTTCGCTCGCGGGCATCGCGATCGATTCGATCGAGGAGATGGCCGCGGGGCCCGTGCTCGACGCGGAGATTACGGCGAACCGCCCCGATTGCCTCGGACACTACGGCGTGGCGCGCGAAGTGGCCGCGATCTACCGGCTGGCGGTGAAGCCGCCGAAGCCGAAGCTGAAGGAAGCGAGCGAGAAAGCGGCGGATGCGACGCGCGTCGAAATCGAGGCGCCGGAATTGTGCGGGCGATATACGGCGCGCGTGCTGCGCGGCGTGAAAGTGCAGCCTTCGCCGGACTGGCTGCGGCAACGGCTCGAAGCGATCGGGCAGAATTCCATCAACAACGTGGTCGACGTGACGAACTACGTGATGTTCGAGCTGGGGCAGCCGCTGCACGCTTTCGATCTCGACAAGCTCGCGGAAAAGCGCATCGTGGTGCGGCGCGCGCGGGCGGGAGAGAAAATCCGCACGCTCGACGGCGCGGAGCGGACGCTGGCGAAAGATATGTGCGTGATCGCGGACGCGGCGCGCGCGGTAGCGATTGCGGGCGTGATGGGCGGCGCGGAAAGCGAAATCGGATTCAGCAGCAAGAATATTCTGATCGAGTCGGCGTGGTTCGATCCGATTTCGGTGCGGCGGACGTCGAAGGCGCTCGGGCTGCGGACGGAGGCGTCGTACCGATTCGAGCGCGGCGCCGATCCGGAGATGGCGGAGATGGCGTCGCGGCGCGCGGCGGAACTGATTCAGCAAGTGGCGGGCGGCGAGCTGCTGGCGGGCGTGGTCGACGTATATCCGGGGCGCGCGGCGGGCACGACGATCGAGCTTTCGCGCAAGGAGCTACTGCGCGTGATGGGCGCGGACGTGCCGGACCGCGACATCGAGGAAATTCTGGGCGCGCTCGGGTTTCATCCGGTGCGGCGCGATGCGCAGCGCGGCAGCAACGGATCGCTGCTGGCGGCCTGGGAGTGCAAGCAGCCTTCGTGGCGGCAGGACGTGACGCGCGGAATCGACTTGATCGAAGAGGTGGCGCGGCACTACGGCTACGACAAGTTTCCGCCGCGGCTGCCTCCCGCGAAGCGTCCCGCGCAACGATTGCCGCATGCGGCGGCGCTCGATCGTTTGCGCGAGCGCGTGATCGCGCTGGGCTATCAGGAAATTGTGGCGATTCCGCTGGTCGATGCGCGGCGCGATGAGCTGTTCCGCGGGGAGGGCGTGACGCCGGCGGTGATCGGCAATCCGCTGGCGGAAGATGCGTCGGTGATGCGGTCGAATGGCGTGGTGAGCATGATCGACGCGCTCGAATGGAATTTGAATCACGGGCAGCGCAATCTGCGGCTCTTTGAAATTGGCAAAACCTATCAGATACATGAGGGCGAGCCGGTCGAGCGAATGGTGCTGACGCTCGGCGCAACGGGGCTGGCGCGCGCAAAGACGATTCATGAGGATGCGCGTGAATTCAGCTTTGAGGATTTGAAAGGCGACATCGACAGCATCGGTGAGCTGGTGTTTCGCGGAATTCATTGGGAACACGGAGCGGGACATTGGCTGAATGCGTCACGCGCGGCGCTGCTCAGGCTCACGGGCTTCACGCTCTTCAATAGCGAGGGCCAGCCAGAATGGCATGTGACGAAGGCCTTGACGGAGCGCGGAGGTTGGACCATCGGCAGTGCGGGACAGCTCTCGCGCAAGGTCGCTGATAAGCTGAAGTTGCGGCAGGAGATTTTCGTCGCGGAATTGCTGGTTGAGCCGCTGCTGTCGGGCATCGAGCTGGCTGGGCGCGAAGGCAAATTCGCGCCGATACCGCGGTTTCCGGCGGTGGAGCGGGATTTTTCGCTGGTGCTGGCGGATGGGGTGACGTTCGCGCAAGTGGTCGAGGCGATTCGCGCGCTGGAGATTCCGGAATTGCGCGGCGTCGAGGCGCTCGATCTGTTTCGCGGCGGGCAGATTCCGGCGGGGAAATTTTCGTTGATGATTCGCGTGACCTTTCAGAGCGCGGAAGCCACGCTGACCGACGCACAGATTGCGGATTTCTCGGCGCGGATCGTCGGCGCGCTAGAAGAGAAGCTCGGCGCGGCCCTGCGGGCGAGCTGAGCCCTATCCCGCCTCGCTGAGATCCGATCCGAAAACTATTGCGCCGAGAAGGCGATCAGCACGTTGCCGGAATTGCTGCCGACTACGGCGTAGCCTGAGGCGATGTAGAGCATGCCATTCGCCATCGTGGGGCCGATCGAATTGATGGCGCCGCCGTGCGCCGGCACGTCGTTCACGGTCTGGAGCGGGTGCGCGGTGTCGTAATTCCACAGGATGTGGCCGTCGCTCGCCGAGACGGCGTGGATCACGCCGTCGGAGCCGGCGACGAAAACGACGCCGGGCATCATCGTGGCCGCGGCGGAATTCGAAACGCGGGCGTGCTCCGGCTCCGGGAACTTCGTCTCCCAGACTTTTTCGCCGGTGGCCAATTTCAGCGCGACGATGCCGCCGCTCTGCAAGCCGTAGTAGACATTTTCATCGTCCGCGCAGCCGCCCCACACGATTCCATTGAGCATCGCGTAGAAGGAGTTCTGCTGATCCTTCGGCACGTCGACGACACTCGTCTCCCAGACCTTGGCGCCCTTGTTATCGGGATCGACCGCGAAGACGCGGCCGTTTTTCGTCCCGAAAATGACGAGCGACTTGCCGTTGGGAAGATTTTTGAGGATGGGCGAATTGCCGATGTCCTGGTCGGGGCCATTGACCTTCGGGCAATTATCGGTGCGCGTGGGGCCGTTGCAGCCGCCGACGAACGCATCATTGTGGGTGACCTGGTAGTGCCAGAGGATTTTGCCGGTGTCCATGCTGATCGCCATCACCGAGTCGGTGGTGTCGGGTACGGGATTGCTCTGGCCGTCGCCGGTGCCGAAATACAGGGCGCGGCGCTTCACGTCGACGGTGGGCGCGTTCCACACCGAGCCTCCCGAGGACGTGTACTGCTGCACGCCCTTGGAATTTTTCCGGCTGGGCTTGGGCGGCGGGACGACGTACGTCTTCCAGATGAGCTTGCCGGTATTGGCGTCGAGCGCCGCGACCGCGCCGCGCGACGTGCAGCAGGCATAGTCGAGAGAGGATGCGGAAAATTCCTCCGAATTCGAGAGCGGCACGTAGACGCGGCCGCCGTAGACGGTCGGCGAGCCGGTGATGCGTTCGATGAAATCGTGCGTGATGCGCGTGACCCAGAGCTCTTTGCCGGTTTGCGCGTCGATCGCGTAGGCGTTGGCGTGGGCGTCGCCGAAGTACGCGGCGTATTTAGTGCCGGGGTGGCCCGTGACGCGCGCGACCGTGATGGCGGTGCGCACCGAGCCCTTCGTCTGATACGACCAGTAGATGCATCCGGTATCGGCGTTGACCGAATAGATGTAGCCGATGTCGGTGCCGACGAAAACACGGCCAGAAACGATCGAGGGCGGGCCGAAGGCCGAGAGGCCGTCGGGATAGCCGAACGCCCATTTCACTTTCAGATTTGGGACATCGCTCGCGGTGAGGCCCGCGGCTGCGGCGCTTTGGAAGCGCGTGTTGGCAGGGCTATTGCCCCAACCATTCCATTCCGGGCTGGCCGAGGGGTCGAAGGGAGGATTCGTCGCGCAGTGATTGGGCATCGACTTCGCGTCGCCCTGCTGCGCGGCGCCAAGCGGGCGGCCGCCGAGGAATGTGGCGAGCATTTTTTTCTGGCTGTCGGTGAGCGAATCGCCCTGCGGCTTCATCACGCCGGTGGTGAGCGCGTCGTAGATGCGCTCGGCGGGCATCTGGCGGATGGCGTCTGGCGAGGGCGCCTGCGGGACTTTGGGATTGCCGTGGCACATCATGCAGTGCTGCAGGAATGTGGCGATGCCGGTTTCCGTGCCCTGCGAGAGATTCGCGCCGGCGGCGGGAGCTGCAGGGGGCGGCGGAGTTTGCGGCGGCGTGCCCTGCGCTCGCGCTGCTCCCGAGCACACGAACCAAGCCGCGATTCCAGCTGCTGCAAATGCTGCCACCCGCGCAGATCGTTTCATGATCGATCGTTCCTTTCGAGCATTCGAGCCGCGCGAACGGGAGCGAGGCCCGGGGTTAAAACCCCTGAAGGCAATTGCCGCTTTTCGCGGGGCTGAAGCCCCACGCTTCCACCTGAAACCAACAGCTGCCGCGTCGCAGAACGGCCATTGGCGCTGCAAATTATTTATCGCTGATTCCGCCCCAGGCGGAATTCAGATGATACTGCAAGCCCGAGCCGACCATGATGATGCGGTGAATCAAGCCGCCTTGGACCTTAAAAGCTTCCGTGACCTCGAGGCTCGATGGGCGATTGAAAAGCTTCATCGAGACGGTCTGGCCATTGGTGAGATGGATCGTCTGCACGGTGCCATTCTGATCGAAGATCACGTTGGCCCACACGACGCCGCGTTCCTGATCGACGATCGGAAACCGGCGGTGATGAATGCGCGTGACGATCGCGTAGTAGCCGCTCTTGAATTGCGCCATGCAGCTCATCGCGAAGGCGTTGAAAGGCGCGTTGGGCGAGAGCGTGGGATTGTTGGTCGTCTGCATTCCGTTTTCGACGCGATTGCAATCGTCGGCGAAGGGGTAGACGCCCTTGCCGTCGTTATTCTCGAGGCCGGCGAAATACATGTTGGCGGTCGAGATCATCTGGGCGCGAGAGACGCGATCCGCCTCGGGCACCGTGGTGGTGAAGATCGGGTCGGGCGTGCTGGCGTCGAGCGCGGCGATGCCGCTCGGGCCGCCGCCGCCCTGGCGGTAGTAGGTGGTTTCGATTTCGGTGATGCGGCCGAGCTCGACGCGCAGGCGCATCCCCATGATCAGAAGATGATCGCCTTCATGCATCGTCACCATGCAGCCGATCTGCTCCATGATGAGATCGGAGAAACAGAGGCGGAAGTGGCCGATCGCGGTGGCGGTGCCCCAGAACCCGTCGCCAACGTCCATCACCTGATCCTGCTCGGTGTAGCGGACGTCCTGCGCGAGAGGCAACTGCTTGGGATCGTGAGCCACGAGCGCATTGAGATACTGCGTGGCGAGCCCTTCGAGGCACGCGCGGTCGCAATCGGTGGGAATCGGGCCGTTGGCGTGCACCACTTTTGGCGCGAAAATTCCCGCGCCCATGCCTAGCGCCAAACAACAAAGCGTTGCCGTGAGTACGATTCTTGCGCGCATTATCGGTCTCCTTCCTAATGGGGCGCAGCAAGCAGCGCCCCTACAAGAACCCATTCCCGATACAAAAACCTCAGTGGCCGGCGCCTTCGGTCCAGCCGTTGTTGAGGCCATAAGGAATCGTGACGAACGGGAAGGCCTCGACTTCGTGGATCAGGCCGCCGCGGATTCCAAAAGTTTCCATCGTATAAAGATTCAGCATCATTCCCGGAGGCGAGTTCGGAGGAGCGCCGCGGCGAGTGCCATCTTCAACGAAAAACGGAAATGTGGCCACAACGCCCTTCTGCTGGTCGACGACCAGCACTCTGCGAGGGCGAATTTTCTTTATGAAGCTGAGTATCTTGGTCGAGATTTGATCGGAGCACGTCATCATGCTGATCTTCAGCTGCTGCTGGCCCTGCGGCGTATTCGGATTCGGAAGCATGGGCGAGGGCATCATGCGGCCGCCCGGGGGAGGATTGTTCACGGTCTGGTAGCCGTTTTCGTGGCGCACGCAATCGTCGGCGAAGGCCCCGATTTTGCCATCGTCGCCCTCGAGCGCGTCAAAGTAGGAGTTCGCGGCCCAGATCAGGACGTCGCGCGAATCGCGCTGCGAAACGGGAATATCGTCCACCAATCCGGGGCGCGGCGTGGTGAGCAGAGGAATCGCCGTCGGATCGACGCCTCGAGTCCAGATCTGCTCGATCTCCTGAATCTGGCCGCGGTCTACTTTCAGGCGGATGGCCACGAGCGAGTCCTGTCCGTTAATTTTCAACCGGGCCTGCTCCGCCACCTGGCCGAAGACGGGATCGGCAATCTCGATTTTGAAGCTGGTGGGCTCGACCTTCGAGCGCCAGAGCATGCCTTCACCGATGTTCAACTCCGCCGTGTTTTCCGTCATGCGGACGTCGCGCGCAAGAGTGGGCACGGCCGAGGGATCGTGCTTGAAGATGGCGTCCATGTAGCCGTCCATGATGGCGACCAGGCAGGCGCGATCGCACGGCTTCACCATCGAGGGGTTCCACTCCGGCGCGGGATCCGGAGCGTACGGGAGCTTCTGCGCGCGAGAAAGAGTGGCGTTGAAAAGGGCGAAAACAAAGGCGAGCAGCAAGCAGCCCGCGACGCGGCAGCCTTTCATGAATCCCCCCGGGGTGCAATCTCTACTACTCTTTTGGGGCTCCCGCAAGAGGCGAATTTTTTGGCGGCGAATTATCGGATTGCGGGCAAATTTGAAAGGGCGGCGAATCAGCGAGCTTTGCGGATGGCCTTAGGCCGCGCCGAAACGCTCGGCGGCCCGGGCGCGCGCTTTCGCAGCCTCTTCTTCGCGATTCCTGGGGCGCGCGGCGGTTTCGAGCGAGTGGAGCAGGCGCAGCGATATCTCCGCGATTTCATCGACGGCCCGCGAAAACGCTGCTTCATTGGCTTGCGACGGCCGGTTGAAGCCGGTGATTTTGCGCACGAATTGCAGAGAGGCGGCGCGCACCTCTTCCGCGGTGACAGACGGATCGAAATTATAGAGCGTCTTGATATTGCGGCACATGGAGAAGCTCCTTCGGGGAGATCGTAATCCATCGAGGAGAGAAAATCGAGATTCGAAAAATCGGCCCAGGGGCCGCACAGCCGGCTGCGAACCGCATTTCGTATTGAACGCAAGCGCGGCGCGCTATTCGGCTACGAATTGCACGGTGCGAATCGTGGTGAGTCCGCCGGTCGTGTCGTAGGCCTGCATATCGAGGCGATAATTTCCCGGCGGGATTTCTTTCAGGGGAACCATCAGCCCGACAGGGACGACGGGATTGCCCTTTTGAATCGCCGGCGAGGGATCGATATTGGAGGCCTCGAATACCTTCTTGCCGGTTTTCACATCGACCACGCGATAGGCGATGCGAATCGTCGGAGGGTTCGGATCGACGAGCTTGGGCTCGTAGACCTGGGCGTACAGTGCGACCGAGTCGGTCTTCTTGAAGCGATTACTGCCCGACGGCACCAATTGCATGCCGCCGACGATCATCGGTGTGCGGTCGGCCAGCAGATCGGCTTCGATTTCGCCGCCCATGCCCGCTTCAGGCTGGATCTGATTGCTGAGCGCGATGGCGCTGAGGCTGAACTTGCCTTGGTAGGGATCGATCGCCAGCGGCTCTTCGTATTTTCCGAAATCCTGGCCGCCCGCCGACAGCACCACCGTGAGCCGGTACTTTCCCGGCGCGACGGCGAACTGATTTTCGTAGCGCATCGGCGATTCGAGGAAATGCTTCCATTCGTCCTTTTCGAAATCGTAGGTCACTTGATCGCTGAAACGCGCGCCCACCGAGCCGTCCGGCCGGTAGGCGATTCCGAGGACGTTGATATCGGCGTGATATTTTCCCTTCTCTTTGGTGAATTGCACGGAGGACGAAGGAATATCCATCGCCACATCCACGCGCGCCTCGGTAGGGGACGTGTAGAAAAACGGCGCCTCGAGCGTGCCGCCGATTTCGCCCGCCGGCTTCGTTGCGTCCGCCTGAAGATCCTTCTCGACCGGTTTTCCGGCCAGCATGTCCTTGGGCTTCATGGTGCAGTATCCGCTGCGGGCCCGCACTTTCAATCCGCCGCGGTCCATCTTGACGCGCAGCGTGTGGCATGAGCCGTCGGGCGAATCGGAGGGCGAGTAGCCGAGGAAATAGTATTCGTCCTGCTCGCGCGCAATTTTGGCCAGGCCGCCGAGCAGATCGTTGGTATTGAGGATCGGAAATCCGCCGGTGCCGTCGGCCAGCGCGTACATCACGGACTGGCTCGCGGTGCCTGCATCCGGAATCGTCGGCAGAATCATCTGAGGCTGCGTGGTGCCAAACGGATTTGTGCCATAGGGCGAATAGGGGCTGTAGGGCATGCCCCCACCGGCGCCCCTGCCGCCAGCGCCTCCCGGTCCTCCGGTCCCGCCGGTGCCACCACCCCCTCTTCCGCCGCCCGGGGCTCCACCGCGGCCTCCCGTCCCGCCGCCTCCTGGAATTCCACCACCGCCGCCCCCTCGCCCTCCGGTGCCCCCGCCGTGCTGGGGGAACGCCGCAAGCACGAGATGCGGCCTTTCGCTCGGAGCATCGCGCGGGAAAAGCTGCGTGCCGGTTGGCATCGGCGCGACCAGCCCGCGCACGTCGAGCGGATAGATTGCGACGTTCGCCTGATTGCAGGCGGACACGGTTGCGGTAAGTTCGAGCTCGGCGTCCGGCGTCAGCGGGAAGCCTTCGGTGAAAAGCACCACGCTTTTGCGCCCGGGAACCGACGCCAGATCTTTGGCCAGCGTGCGGATGGCCAGCAGCAGCGTGTAGACGCCGAAATCATTGCCGCTGTTGAAGAGGCTTGGCCCCACCGCGGCCCCCTCGGAGGAATCGGTATCATTGGGTGAAACTGCGGAAGCCTTCGCGTATTGGGTAGCGCGCTTAAGCTGAGCGGCATTGCCGGTGAAATTCTGAATGATCCGCAACGAGCCGGTGAAATCGACGACCGCCATCACGCGGTCCGGCCCCGCGTCGGCATCAATGAATTTCAGCGCGGCCTCGCGCGCGCGGGCCTGATCTCCGAAATCCATCGTCGAATCGTCGAAAAACAGCACCATGTAGTGGCGTTCGGGAGTCTGCGAGGCGCTTTCCGACGATCCGAACGAGAAGTTGACGATCTGCTGCTCCTTGTCGTTGTCGTAGACGCGAAAATCTTTCGGCGTGAGATCGTGGATGTAATTGCCTTTTTTATCCGTGACGATCACGTCGACGCGCACCACGCGCGACTCGGCATGGATCACGGACGTCGACTCCGAAGGAGTTCCCGGCGCGGCGCTCGCATCCGCTGCGGGCGTCTGGCCGGCCGGCGGAGGCGGTTGCTGCGCGGGCGCGGCCGCGCAGAAGGCGGCCATGGCGATCGCAACGCCCGCCAGGATCCGCGTGATTCGCCGAGTCGTCATATGCATTCCCCTCGCGTCCATGCCCATTGCCTAATACGGAATCTCGACGGAGCCACTTTCGGCCGCGAGCTGCGCCGCATTCGAGTCGCGCACCACCAGCCGCACCACGTAGTCCCCCGGCTTCACGTCGAAATTCGTCCGCACCGTCACGCCCGTCTGGCTGAGTTTCGCGAGCGTTTCGTCGCGCAGCTTCATCACGATCACCTTCTGCGTGCCGGTGACGAAGTTGCCGTTGCGGTCGAAGAGCGCCGCCACCACCGTCAGGTCGTTGTCGTTCCGGCCGTTGGCTTTGTCGAAGCGGACGTGCGCCAGATCGACGTGCGCGAGGACCGCCAGCTTCGCATCGGTCGCATCCGTTTTGTAAAACTGCGTCTGCAGACCGATAGGCAATCCGTGCTGTTCCTCCTGGGAAAAAAGCGCGTCCTGAATATCGCGCGCCGCCACTTGCTCGGGCGTCTCTCCGTGTTTCGGCGCGTAGAATCCCTTGCGCGCCAGAATCGTGTATCGGGTTTTTTCCGCCAGCCCGACTTTTATCGAATGGAAGTGGCCGTCGTATTTGAGATTCTGCGGCACGAACGCCAGCAGATAGTAGACTTCGGGCGCGGATACGAGTTCGCGAAGTCCCGCGCCGAGATCGTTGTTGTCGTGAAACGACGTGGCGCCGGTTTCCGAGGCCAGATCTATCAGCACATTGACCTGAGTGGATTCGCCGTCGAGGTGCAGCCGGGTGCGATAACCCGCCGTCACCGGGTCCGGGTCGTTGGTGGCCTGCGAGATGTCTCCGAGATCGGGAACGTAGAGTCCTCGCGCATCGAGCGTATTGATGAATACATTCTGGCGAATCGCCCGATCCACAATGTCGGAAAACTCGCTTTCGCGATTCGGATAAATGAAGCCGGGCGAGATCAGCACGATGCTGCGCTGCCCCGGCAATAGCGACATGCGTTCGACGACTTCTCTGAGGCGGCGAAAAGCGTACTCCGTCTCCTGATCTCCCATTTCTTCCATGCGCAGCGCCGTGGACGCGACGAGCGCCTGCGCTTCCTCGATCACAGCGGCCTGGGCGGTTGCACTTTGCGACGACTGGGCGCCCGATTCCGCCTCGATGCACGCAATCGCGTCCTGGGTAGCCACGTCGGTGACGTTCTGATCGTGGTGATCCTGAATTTCGACCGCTTCGTAATAGTCCATGACCGGGCAGTCGGCGGCCTGCGAGGGATCGCCCGCGGTGACGCCGCGCGGCAGCAGGTGCTCCAGGTTTGTGCGCAGCTTCTCGCGGTCGTCCGTGAAATCGGTTTGCATCTGCCCGGATACGGTGAAGACCGCAACGCGATCTGTCGGCGTCAGATATTTCTCCAGATATTTGCTCGCGGCGATGCGAGCCTGCATCAGGTCCTGGAGGTTCAGGTGCGGGTCGTCGAAAAGCAGCGCCACGAATCGCCCGGGAAGCACGAAAGCAGGGCGCGGCTGTGCCGGCGCCGTCCCTCCTGCTTTGTCTTCGTCCGAACTCGCGCCGGCGGCGCCTCCGGAAAGATTCGGCAGCGTCTCGACCGTGAAATTCGAGATGATTTGCGGCTTGCCATCCTCGAACAATTGAAAGTCCTCGCGATGCAGATGCGGGACGGCATTCCCCTGCGCATCGCGCACTACTACGCGGACCGGGACCAGGTTCACCCGCGATTCAAGCGGCACGGGATTATCGTGCGTGCTCATCTCCGGAGCGTCGGCGGCCGGAATCTGCGAGGGCTGTGCCGCCGCGCCGGTTGGAACGGCAGCCGAGGGCGACGCCGGCTGAGTCGGCTGTTGCGGTGCGGACTGCCCGCGCGCGGAGGGCGCCCTTGCGGCGGCGCCTGCCAGCACGAAGCAGACTACAAGCGTTCCGGAGAGCCGAAGACATCTTGCCGCAGGGCTTCTTGCCGGGCTTCTCTCTGGCCTGCTCACCGTGGAACTCCTTAAGAGAGCCGGATTGTGGCGAAATCCGGGCGGAGCGCGAATCGTGGCTGCGTCGGAGTCTACACCCGATCCCGCTCCGCCCCAAAGACGCTTTTCCCGACGGATTTGGGAGCGTTTGGGCTTGACCGGCGGCGGGCTTGGGGGTACCTTCGCCCGAAATCCTTGGGGTGCGATCGCGCTCCTCGGAGTGAACGAATCGCAATCGCAGCGGACCATCCCGCGCGAAGGAGCTCAGCATGCAGCGTCCGACTGGCGTGACGATCATTGCGATACTGGCTTTTCTCGGGGCCGCGTTGCTCGTGGCGGGCGCTCTCTTCAGCCTCGTGGGCGGCATGCTCGTCTCGAGCCTGGCTGCATCGCGCATGGGCCTGCTGGCGGGGGTGGGGGCGGCGGTGATCGCCGTCTTTCTGCTGATTGCGGCGGGGGTAGATATCGTGGTCGGCGTGGGATTGTGGAAGCTCAAGAACTGGGCGCGTATTATCACGATCGTGCTGACCGGCATTGGCCTGCTCGGTTCAGTTCTTTCCATCCTCAGCCCGTTCGGACACATGCATGTCTTCTTCTTCGTGTTCCTGATCCGGCGGATGATCCTCGCGGCGATCTACGCATGGATTCTCTGGTATCTGTTCCAGCCCCACGTGAAGCAGGCCTTCGGCACTACCGGTTTTTGATCCGATGGCCGCAGCCGACTCATCCAACAAGAGTGAGGCAAGGCCCGTGCGTGAAAAAATGGAACCGGTCCGGCCCAAGGGAAGAATCCATGAAGGAAGCCAAGGATCGTGACAAGGATCATGAATTGATCGTCATCCGCGATTATCTGAATAAACCCGAAGCCGAACTCGCCCAAGGCGCGCTTCAGGCCGCCGGCATCCATTCGATTGTCAGCGCCGACGATGCGGGAGGCACCGAGCCTGGCCTATGGATGGGCGGAGTGAAACTGCTTGTCAGAGGCGAGGATGCCGCACGAGCCACCGAGATTCTCGGCCCCGCGAAATGAGCATTCGGCCGGCTGCGGCATGAGCGGGATTGCACGAGGCGACACGCGGAACATCGAAAAGCGGCCGGCGCACGGCCGGACGTGGTATCTCTATAGACCAGGAGTAGGTAACCCCCTTCCGTAATACCGCCTATTCTGGCGGCGCTTTCTGTGCGCCCGCCGGAGGGAAATCGACAGATGAAGAGGAAACGGCTGGGCGAAGTTCTCTGCGAACGCGGCCAGATTTCGGCCGGCGATTTGAAGAAAGCGTTGCAGGATCAGCAGGGCAAATTCGTGCACCTGGGCGAACTCCTGCTGCAGAGAAAGCTGGTCTCGAAGAAAGAATTGACGGCGGCGGTCGCCGAAGTGTCGGGGGTCGAGTACCTCGACTGCCAGAAAATTGACCCGCCCGCCAGCGTCTTGAAACTGATTCCCGCGGAACTGGCAAGACGATCCCTGGCTGTGCCCGTCGCAATCGAGGACAAGAAACTCCTCGTGGCGATGGCGAAGCCGCAAAACATCCAGGTGCTGGATGAGCTGCAATTCAAGACGGGATTGACGATCGTGCCCCGTTTCGGTTTCCAGGGCGAAGTCATTGCGGCGATCGAGCGATTGTACGGCGCGGCGGAACGTCCTATGGAAGCCGTGCAGGTGGCCGACGACACCATGGGAATGGAATTCATCTCGTCGAGCTCGCAGCAGCGCAATATCGAAGCCATGCGGGAGATGCAACAGGAGCTACAGCAGAAATCGAAGACGACGCCGGCGGTCCACCTGGTCGCCGGAATGATCAAAGCAGCGGCGGCCAAGCAGGCGAGCGACATTCATATCGAGCCGCGACAGGCGGAGACGGCCGTCCGGCTTCGAGTCGACGGCATCTTGCGCGATTTCCAGAGGATCCCGCGGGCGCTGCAAAACCAGGTGGCCTCCCGCGTCAAGATTCTTTCGGATATGGATATTGCGGAGCGGCGCACGCCGCAGGACGGCCGATTCGTCGTGAAGGTGAATGGGAGGCGCATCGATCTGCGCGTCTCGACTCTTCCCACGCAATACGGCGAAAAAGTCGTGTTGCGGCTGCTCGAGAGCGAGTCTCCGACGAAGGATTTCGGCGCGCTGGGAATCCCGCAGGAAATCGCCGACGGGCTGGGCGAAATCCTGCGGATGCCTCAGGGCATGCTGCTGGTCACCGGTCCCACTGGCTCGGGCAAGAGCACGACACTCTATTCCTGCTTGCGGGCGATCCAGCGGCCGGCCATCAATATCGTCACAGTGGAAGACCCCGTCGAATACACAATTCCCGGCCTCAATCAGGTGCAGGTGAATGCCAAGGCCGGACTGACGTTTGCGGGCTCGCTGCGATCGGTGCTGCGGCAGGATCCGGACGTGGTGATGGTGGGCGAGATCCGGGACCTCGAAACGGCCGAGATTGCGATTAAGGCCGCCCAGACGGGCCATCTGGTGCTCTCGACGCTGCACACGAACGACAGCATTTCGGGCGTCACGCGGCTTATCGATCTCGGCGTGCCGGGATTTCAAATCGGCAGCGCGATGACGGCAATTATCGCGCAACGATTGCTTCGCAAATTGTGCGACTGCCACCACTCCTCCGCTCCCACGGAAGAATACGTCAATACCCTGATGTCGGCCGGCCTGATGGAGCCCCCCGAGACGTACAACGTGGCGAACGGATGCGAGGAATGCGATTTCACCGGCTACCGTGGCCGCGTCGGCATATACGAAATGCTGCGCTTCAACGATGCGATCCGGCGGGCGGCAAGGTCCGGGAATCACAACGACGAGATGAAGACGCTGGCGCGCCACAACGGGATCAAGTTCATGCAGGAGCACGCGCTCGAACTGGTGCGCGACGGCATCACCACGTTCGAAGAGGCGCAGCGCGTAGTCCCGTTCGCGCAGACCGGCGCCGAAGCTTGCGCCTCCTGCGGGCGTGAGCTTTCCACGGGGTTCGCTTTCTGCCCTGCGTGCGGCGCGAAAAGGGAAAGCTGGCACGCGAGATTGCTCCACAACACGCGCGATACGGCGCGGGAAACGGTGCTTGAATGAGCAAGAAGAGCGGCTTGGACGAAAGAATCGAGCGCACGCCGGGCAATTCGCGCGTGCACTGCCTGCGCGAAATCACCGTCACATACGAAGGGCAAAATGAGCGCACCGTCGTGAAGGCGCCGGACCTGAGCGTGAGCGGAATGTTCATCAGCACCAACCGGCACTTCCCCGAAGGCGCGGTATTGAACCTGCAATTTCGCATGGCCGTGACGAATGCGGTGGTCGAGACGCGCGGCGAGGTGCGCTATTGCCTTCCCGGCGTCGGCGTGGGAGTGGAGTTCATCGGAATCGCGCCTGGCGCGAAAAGAGACATCGAACGCGAGCTAAAGCTGGCGCTGAGCGACGGACCGAAGCGCGCCTCCGCCAGGCGCGGCGTTACGAAACGCGCGACACGCCCTCGCGCCACGCGGCGCCGCTGAAAAGCGCCGGAGTGGAAGCTTGCCGCCCCACAAAAGGGGCCAACCGGCGCCAGCCGGGCCGCATAGCTGCATGCCCTCCCGTTCTCGTTCAGAATGATTGGTGACGCCCGGTAGCCGAATGTCACTCACCATGTGGACGAGCACAGTTCCTTGACCGTGTAACTCTCGTCGCTTACACTACGTAATTCACGTTAGGCCTCGAAGCGTATCCGAGCGCGCAGTCCGCCGCCGAGAAGGGCCAACCAAACAGAGGAGAGAGATCGGTGCCGAAAAGGACATTTCAGCCGCACGTGCGCGCCCGCCACAAGAAACACGGGTTTCGCTCGCGCATGAAGAGCCAAGGTGGACGCAAAGTACTCGCGCAGCGCCGCAAGAAGGGACGCCACAGTCTCACGCGCGTCTGATGCGCCGCGTCTCGATTTGCCGCGGGCCTGCCGTCTGGTGCATCGCGCCGAATACGACGCGGTCTATCGCGAAGGGCGCCGGCGGACGAGCCGCGAGTTCACGGTCTTTCTTCGCCCCAATGGCTTGAATATCAGCCGCTTCGGCTGGAGCATCAAAAAGGCGCTGGGAAGCGCGGTGAGGCGCAATCGGATCCGCCGCCGGCTCCGCGAAACCATACGATTGCACCGACAGGAGATCGCCCCGGGATGGGACATTGTGATTCATCCGCGCAGCTCGGCAGCGACGGCGAAGTTCTCGCCGCTGGGGGCCGAATTGCTGGCGCTGATGCCTCGCGCGGCCAAGCCCGCTCCGTAGGAGCGATTGCGAGATCGGCCAGGTCAGCCGGCGCGTGGGCGCTGCTCTTTCTCCTTCGGCTCTATATGATGCTGCTCGCGCCTTTCGTGGGCGGCGCGTGCAAGTTTTATCCGTCCTGCTCGAATTACGCATACGAGGCTGTCGCGCGCCACGGCGCCCGCCAGGGCAGCTTGCTTGCCGTCAAGAGGTTGCTGCGTTGCCGCCCTTTCACGCAAGGCGGATTCGATCCCGTGCCGGAAGAACTTCCGGGAGTAAAGCCTTCGCCGGCCGATCGCGCTGAAGCGGCAGCGGAAGCCGCATCCCGCGGCCAGAGTGCCGAGCCGCTTGCCGGCTTGCGCGGACTGGAGCTCCGGCAGTGAAGGAGATGTCGGACCAGACCCGCAGCATCATTTTCATCGTTCTCGTTATCGCCGTTACATTCATCTGGATGCATTACTTCCAGCCTCCGGTCCCGCCGCAGAAGCCGGCCACATCTGCGGCACAGACCTCGCCCGGACATAGCACAGCCTCAAAGACGACGCCTGCGCCCGCGGGGCGCGCCGCGCCGGCTGCGCCTGTGATCGCGAAACCGGTCGAGGCGAAAGGCGAAACGACCCTCACCGTCGATAGCGCCGTCTATCACATCGAGCTTTCGAACCGCGGCGGCGTGGTGCACAGCTGGAAGCTGAAAAAATATCTGGATGAAGAAACGCCGCCGCGCCCGCTCGATCTCGTCAATCCGGACGCCGCGAAGGAGCTCGGCTGGCCCTTCTCTCTTTTGCTCGCGGATAAGCAACTCGAGGCCGAGGCGAATTCCGCCCTGTATGAAATGACGCCATCCGCCGAAAACGCGACCGCCCCAGTCGAGGTGACGTTTCATTGGAGCGACGGCCATCTCGACGTCACCAAGAAACTGAGTTTCGCGCAAGATTATCAGCTTTCCGTTGAAGTCGCCGTCACGCTCGATGGCAAGCCGCTGCCCGCCACGCTCGCCTGGCGCGGAGGATTCGGCGACCGCGCGGCTTTCCGCGAGTCGCAATACGTCACCCCCATTTACAAGCAAAACGGCAAGTTGGAAACGCTGGCCTTCAAGAAGTTGGGCGCGCCGGGAAATCAGATCGAGCCGCTCGAACAGGCCGGCCCCATGGAATACGCCGGAATCGAAGACCAGTTTTTCGCCGCGGTCTTCATTCCCGACGGCACCGATATCGCCCTGTGGACCTGGCAGCAATGGCACCACTCGAGCGTCAACGGCCAGGCCGTGCTTGAGCCCGAGGCGGAGATGGCCGTCGGCGCCATGAATCCCGGCCCGATAAAGCTGCGAGCCTACGTGGGCCCGAAAGATCTGGCGACACTCGGCAAAGTGCATCCATCGCTCGAGGAGTTGATCTCATTCGGATGGTTCGGCGCGATCGCCAAGCCCTTGCTGTTCGCGCTCGAATGGATGCACAAGTACATTCCGAATTACGGCTGGACGATCGTCGTCTTCACTCTGGCGTTGACGATGCTGCTGCTTCCCATCCGCATCTGGACCTTCCACTCGGCGCGCAGGATGCAAATGGTGGCGCCGGAAGTGAAGTCGATCCAGGACAAATACAAGAAGTATTCGATGTCCGATCCGCGCAAGCGGAAGATGAACGAAGAAGTGATGGCGGTCTACCAGCGCGAAGGGATCAATCCGCTGGGAAGCTGCCTGCCGATGCTCGTGCAGATTCCGGTGATCTGGGCGTTCTACAGGATGCTGAATGGAGCGATCGCGCTGCGGCACGCTCCGTGGATTTTCTGGATTCACGACCTCTCGGCCAAGGACCCGTACTACGTTCTGCCGGTCCTGATGGTCATCACGTCGTACTTCATGACGAAGATGACGCCGACTCCGACCGCGGCGGCCGATCCGGCGCAGCAGAAAATGATGATGCTGATGCCGGTGTTCATGGGATTCATCTTTTTCAACCTCTCGAGCGGCTTGAACCTCTATTACTTCACAAGCAACTTGATCGGCGTGGTGCAGCAATGGTATTTGAACCGGTCGCAACCGCTTCCATCGCGGAGTAAATTCAAGAATAAGAAAAAAGAATGAGTGAACAGCGAGGATCTTTTCCGCACAGGAATCAATCGCGTCCGGCGCGCCGGGAACAGCCGCCGCGCGACATCCCTCTCGACCGCGAACGCGCGGCCGCCGAGCTGACGCGTTTCGTCGATCTCGTGGCCGGCGAAATGCATCTCGAGATCGAATACGAGATCGTGCGCACCGAAGGCGGTCCGGATGGCGATGCGCTGGTGGTGGCTTTCCGCGGCGCCGACCAGGATTTTCTGCTCGAGCGCAACGCCGAGCTGCTGCTCGCGCTCGAACACGTGGCGCACCGGTGGCTGAAGCTGAATCCGCAGCTGCACGACCGCGTGCGGTTCGATTGCGGCGATTACCGCGCCACGCGCCTCGAGGAATTGAAGCTTTCGGCGCGCGTAGCCGCGCAGCGCGTCCGCGAGACGGGGCAGGAATTTCGGTTTAATCCGATGTCCTCGCGCGAGCGGCGGATCGTCCACCTGGAATTGAATGGCGCTCCCGGCGTCCGCACCATGAGCGAAGGCTCGGGCGATCGCCGGCAGCTCGTGATTTATCCCGCGACGCCGCCCGCCAGAAAAGGCCCGCGGTAGCGTTTCCCTCCCGCGATCCATCGAAGCGCCATCGTCCTGAGGGCGGAGTCTTCGGCCAAAGACCGGCCTCAGAATGACGGTGGCTAGGGGCGCGGGCCTCCCTTCGCGAAGTGACCCAGGGCCGGCGGGACGCCGGCGCTACGCCGGAGCGTTGTCATCCTGAGGGCGCAGTGTGCCCGAAGGATCTCTCTTCGGCGTTTCGCTTCGCCAAGTGCCGCACACGAAGAGAGATTCTTCGGCCGAAGACCGGCCTCAGAATGACGGTGGCCAGGGGCGCGGGCCGCCCTTCGCGAAGTGACTCAGGGCCGGCGGGACGCCGGCGCTACGGGCGCGGGGGTCAAATTTCGATGGTGTAGCCGCGCTTCCCGACGTTGATGCACTCGGTTGCGCCGAGCCGGTCCGTGAGCCCCGCCGTTTCGTGGATGTGGCCGCAGAAAAGGCGCACCGGCTGCTCGCGCAGCACCCACTCGCGCAGCGCGGGACTTCCCGCATGCTTCCCCGGCGCGAATTCATCAAGCTTCGTATCGAGCGGCGGAAAATGGACCACGAGATACAGCGGCTTCAGCCCGTCGAACGCGGCGAGCGCCTTCGCGATTTCCTCTTCGGAATATTCGCCGGGTGTTTTGAACGGCGTGATGTTGCTATAGCCCAGGCCCGCCCATTGCGTTGCGCCCTTGGCCGATTCGAGCGCGCGCACTTGCCGGTGAAAATCGACGAAGCCGAATTGCTTGCAGAAGGCGCGCGTGTCGTCGTGCGTTTCGTGGTTTCCCGGCAGCACCCAGAGGCGATCGCCGAGCGGCTCGAGCGCCTCGCCGCAGCGGTCGAGGCCTTTGCCGAATGTCGCGAGGTCGCCGGCCGCGATATAGAGATCGGCGGGCTGCGCGACGATGCTTTCGAGCGCCCGCACGTCGCCATGAATGTCGCTGAAAATCAGGATTTTCACGGCGAGTTCTTTTCGGCGGGCGTGGGCCGGGCCACCGGCTGCTGCGGCACCAGATAACGCATCCGGCGCCCCGGCATTCCCTCGGTGAGCCAGCCCTGATCGACAAGCTTGCCGGCGCTATCGAAAACGACTTGATACGTGAACGGCTGCGGGCCGCGCCGCCCTCCCTGCATCGACCGATTTTCGCCGATCTCGACCACGTGCATGCCGCCCTCGGCATAGCTGCGAATCACCGGAAAGCGCGCGAATTGCCAGTAGAGCCGCACCTCGGGCATCGCGAATGCGCGCAGAATATAATCGTCGAGCGGCGAATCGGCGACGAAATAAAAGGCGGGCGGATTCTTCTCGCGCAGATCGAATTGCGAGACGTAGATGCCGTTGGGCGCGCGAATCTCATCGCCCCAATCGAGCAGCGACGGCGGAATCGGCAGCGCGCCCATGCGATCGGCCTCGATGTGATGTTCGTCGGCAAAGGTGCGCACTTTCAGCATCGCGCTGTGGTGCGCCACCGAGCAGAAGAAGAGATAGGCGATCGTGCAGAACGTCCCGGCCTGGCACCACTCCGCGCGCGTGACCTTGAATCCCCAGCCTCTTGCCGCGGGAGCGAAAAACACCACCGCCAGCAGCGCGCTGATCACTGCCGCAACCCACAAGTGGAAAGGATACGAGGCCGCGCGCGTGAGCAGCCACGCGATGAAATCTCCCACGGTGAACGCGATCCACATCTTTACCGCGCGGCTGCGGCTTTTCGCCGGATCGCGGTAGATCCACGCGATCACCTGCGGCGCGAGGATGATCGTCGTGAACGCGAAGTCGATGATGAACAACAAATCCCACGAGTAGCGCTGCTTTGAAATCGGATACCACATGCGCGTGCCGAACGACGTCATGACGTCGAGGAGGATGTGACTCGCAATGCCGACGCCGTAAATGATCGTGAGCAGCCAGAAAGGCGGAGCCTCCCAATCGCGCAGGCGCGGAAACCGCCGCTTGAGCAGATTTAGCACGGGCGGAGTGAGAGCGGCGAGCAGCGCGGCGAAAAATGGCAACGCCACGAACGAGTGCGTGATCGCGCGATGGTACTTCACGATTGCAAGCGGATCGTGATGCGCGACTTGCGCGTACCCCTCGTAGAAAGTGTCGATGTCGGGGAAGACGGCGCCGAGCGTCGCCGCGAAAATAGCGACTCGTTCCTGGCGCTTCGAGAAAAATCCCTTGCCGAGGAGCGCGCCTGCGATTCCGTGTGTTACCGGGTCCATGAAGGAAGTGAACGCGGGAGAGTGTACACGATTCCGCTATTGCCTATCGTAAACGAAGATCTCTTTGGGCTCGTCTGTCTCGTGGGTGAGGGTTCGACCGTCAGCCGCCAGCGTCCACGTATCGATAACAGGCTTAAGCCCGGAAACAGTGACCACAACGTTGGGCATCTTCATATGAAGTGTGGATTCGATGACCAGCGACGAGTCGTGCCAGCTCGCCTTTGAAATCAACTGACCCGTTGACATATCCTCTGTGACGCGCGCTTGCCCGTCTGGCATGTACGTTTCCGTATTCTTCCTGCCGTCTGTCTTGTAATGAAAGACGATTTTGGACTTCTTGTACTCAATGACGACCGTTTCGGACTTGATCGTATTGTCCTTCGCCAGCGTGCTCTTTGCGATGTTGAGAACCCAAGTGCCGGAAAAGTCGGGCACTGCTGCGGTTTGCGCCAACACCGAGAACATCCCGGCAAGAACCAGAGTAATCGTGATTAGAAGCTGGCGCATGTTGTAGTAGCCCGCGTCGGGGGGATTCTAATACATTTTCCCGGAAAGAGTTTGCTTAACTATAACCCGGTAATCGGAAGCTGACCCGCCACGAAGCCTTACGCGACTTCGATGAGCGGCGAGCGCTTGGCTACGACTTCGCCGATTACGCGCGCGGGGACGTTGCGGCGCTCGAAAGCGGCCAGCGCCGCGGGGACAGCTTCGGGCGCGAGCGACGCGAGCAGGCCGCCGGACGTTTGCGGATCGAGCAGGAGCGAGCGGAATTCCTCGGGGATCGACGGAGCAAATTGCGCGCAGCCTTCGACGAACTGGCGATTATTGGCGAGGCCGCCTGAAAGGAATCCGCCGCGCGCGGCCTCGATCGCTCCGGGAAGATAGGCGATGCGCGTGGGATCGATGCGAATCGAGACGCCGCTGCCGATGGCCATCTCTCGCGCGTGGCCGAGCAGGCCAAATCCCGTGACATCGGTGACGGCGTGGACCGGCTTCGCGGCATTGCCCGCATTGCCGGGGGGTGCGTCGTCGATTTCGTGTAAAGCGTCGGCGGCGTCGCGATTGAGGCGCGTCATCGACGCGGTGGAGGCGGCCACCCACTCAGGCTCGGCCTGCGTCTGCTTCAGCGCGGTCGCGATCACGCCCGTGCCGAGCGGCTTCGTCAGCACCAGCGTGTCGCCGGGGCGCGCGCCCACGTTGCGCCAAACTTTTCGCGGATCGATCAGGCCGGTGACGGCGTAGCCGAATTTCACTTCGTCATCGCGAATCGAATGGCCGCCGACGACCGTGCAGTTCGCTTCCATCATTTTCGCGAGCCCGCCGCGCAAGATCGCCTCGAGCACTTCGGGCGGCTGCGCGGCCGGGAATGCGACGATCGTGAGGGCTGAAATCGGCCGTCCGCCCATCGCAAAAACGTCGCTCAGCGAATTGGTAGCGGCCACCTGGCCGAAGAGATCGGGCTCGTCGACAATTGCGGTGAAAAAATCGACGGTCTGCACCAGCGCGAGGTCGTCCGAAAGCCGGTAGACCGCCGCATCGTCGCTCGTTTCAAAGCCGACGAGGACGTTGGGATCGCGCTGCTGCGGCAGCCGCTTCAGCACATTTTCGAGGATGCTCGGGCTCAGCTTGGCCGCGCAGCCCGCCGCCTTCGCGGTGGTCGTCAATCGGACGGTTTCAGCCACAAACGCCTCCCAAATCAGTCACGTTCAAAGCGCGATTATATCGCGATGCGTTCGCGCGAGCGCCATCCGATCAGAGAACTTCGAGCAGCACAAGCGACATATCGTCGCGCGAAGGGCCGGCACGCCACGCGGCGACGCGGTCCAGAATCCCCTGCTTCATTTCGCCGAGCGGCAGATGCGAAGTCTCACCGACGATTTTGCGGAGGCCGTCCACGTCGAGCATTTCGCGCCGCGAATTGAACGCCTCCGTGAGCCCGTCGGTATAAAGCACCACTCGGTCGCCAGGCTCGAGATCGACGCGGACTTCGGCCTCCGGGCCGACCGCGTCGTCGAACGCCCCGAGCAGCATGCTGCGCGATTCGAGCAGGCGCGGCTCTTTTCCCGGCGTCACCACCATCCCCGGCGGATGTCCTGCGCCCGCGAAAACCATGCAGCGACCGCCGCGGTCGAGCCGCGCTGCCGCCGCACTGAAAAGGAAGGACGACCCGCCGATGCTTTGCAGCACGAAGCGATTAAGTTCGCCCAGCATCTCGCCCAGGCGCGCGCCGCCTCGCATTTCTGCCAGGATTTCGGCGTAGAGGCGATTCGCGACGAGCGCCGAGCCGATGCCGTGGCCCGAGACGTCGCACACGAGCACGGTGAGATGTTCGTTGTCTTCCGCGCTCACCAGGCCGAAATCCCCGCCGATCGTCCGCACGGAATCCAAAAACGTCTCAACGCGCATCCCGCCCCAGACGATCGATTGCGGCGCGAGGCTCTGCTGCACGCGCGCGGCCAGCGCGAGATCTTCCTCGATTTCCTTGTGGCGCTTTTCGAGTTGCGCGTTGGCCTCGCGGAGCTGCTCCTGCGCACGCTTCTGTTCGGTGATATCGGTGAACATCACGATGCCGAACATGTGCCCTTCGAGATCCTCGACGCTCCGCGAGCTGATGATCACCGGCATCCGCGCGCCGTCCCTTTGCGGCAAGACGAATTCGAATCGGCTCTGCCCGTCCAGCGCGTTTTCGGCGGAATGCGCCATCAGGTAGGCATACTCGCCCGGCGCATAAAACTCGGATGCGAATTGCCCGATGATCTCCGACGCGGGACTGCCGACCATTTCGGCCATGCGTTCGTTGACGTAGACGATCCGGTGGCACTGGTCCGCGATCAGCACACCCTCATTCAGCGCCCCGAGGATGCCCTCCACCTGCGCCACCCATTCCGGCTTTTCGCATTCCATGCGGTTCTCTTTCGCAGGCGATCCGATTTGCACGAACATTTTATCCCGTCCCGGGCGAGAGCCAAAATGCCACCCTCACGGTACAATCAGATGAGCCAGGAGGCTGCGCGGACTCGCGCATCCAACAATCATGTCGTCAAACGGGAAACGTGTGCTGCCGGGCCCGAAGGGCCTGCCCATCGCCGGCGTAGCCTTCGACGTCCGGGGCGATCCCCTCGGCGTGATGCGGCGCTACGCGCGCGAGTACGGCGATATCGTCTGCTTCCACGTGATGAGGCAGGAACGCATCCTGCTGAACCATCCAGATTTCATCGAGCAGGTGCTCGTCGTCCAGCAAAGTAAATTCCATAAGAGCGAGCTCACGCGCCGCATCACGGGGCGAATGCTCGGCCAGGGCCTGCTGATCAGCGAAGGCGATTTCTGGCGGCGGCAGCGCCGGCTCGCCCAGCCCGCATTTCATCGCGCGCGCGTGAACGACTACGCCGCCACCATGGCCGGCATCGCGCAAGACCACATCTCGCGCTGGCGCGACGGCGAAGAGCGCAACGTCTCGCAGGACATGATGAGCCTCACGCTCGACATCGCCGTACGCACGCTTTTCGGCACCACGCTTCCCGGCGAGGCCGAGCAGGTAGGCCGCGCGATGACCTTTCTGATGCGCTATTCGCTGAGCCGCCAGCGATTCCCCGTGCGCATTCCCGAGACGTGGCCCACCCCAAGCAATCGCCGCGCGAATCGCGAGCTCGCCTTCATGGATTCGCTCGTCTACCGCATGATTTCCGAACGCCAGGCCGCCAACGGCGCGGCGCATCACGATGATCTGCTCGCGCTTCTGATGGATGCGATGGATGTAGACGGCAGCCACATGACCAAGCAGCAGCTTCGCGACGAAGCGATGACGCTCTTCATCGCCGGCCACGAGACCACTTCGCAGATGCTTTCGTGGACGTGGTACGCGCTCAGCCAGAATCCCGCGATCGAAGCGCGCTTGCACGAGGAATTGCAGGGCGCGCTCGGCGGGCGCCTGCCGGAAGTAGCCGATCTGCAGCGCTTGCCCTACCTGCAAGCCGTGATGAACGAATCGCTGCGCCTCTATCCGCCGGCGTACATTCTGGCGCGCATGGCCATTGAGCCTTGCCAAATTGGCGGCTACGATATTCCCGTCGGTTCGACGATCCTGCTCGCGCCGTGGGTCACTCACCGCGATCCGCGGTTCTTCGACGATCCCGACACCTATCGCCCCGAGCGCTGGCTCGATGGCCTGATGCAGCGCCTGCCCGCGGGCGCTTATTTCCCGTTTGGCGATGGGCCGCGCCGCTGCATCGGACAGGGCTTCGCGCTGATGGAAGCGGCCATCGTGATCGGCGCGCTCGCGCAGAAGTTTCGCCTGCGTTTGGTGCCGGGCCATGAAGTGGTGCCCGAGCCGCTCGTCACGCTTCGCCCGCGCCAGGGGATTCGCATGACGCTGCACGCGCGCAACTGAGGCGCCACGGCTGTCTCGCCACCAGCCGTCTCGCCGCCACGCGCGATGGTGACGACCGCCCCGCCAGTCTGATAACCTTTCTCCTCGGTCGTTCGAACATGAAAACCAAAACGCCTCTGGCGCTGGTGGCCATACTCGCTTTCGCCGCTGCCGCATTCGCGGCGCAGCTCGACGACTCCACCCGCCAGCTCGCCCGCGACATTTTCCGCCAGCTGGTGGAAATTAACACCACCGACTCGGTCGGCAGCACCACACCCGCCGCCGAAGCCATGGCCAAGCGCCTGCGCGATGCCGGCTTCCCCGCAAGCGACGTGCAAGTCTTGGGTCCGAATCCTCGCCGCGAAAATATGGTCGCGCGCCTCCGTGGCACCGGCGCACGCCGCCCGATCCTCCTGATCGGCCATCTCGACGTCGTCGAGGCCCCGCGCGACGATTGGGCCACCGATCCATTTCAGTTCGTCGAAAAAGGCGGCTATGCCTACGGCCGCGGTACGCAGGACATGAAAGACGGCGACGCGATTTACGTCACTACGTTGATCCGATTCGCGGAAGAGCACTATCGCCCCGATCGCGACATCATTCTCGCCCTCACCGCCGATGAAGAAGGCGGCGACTCCAACGGCGTCGACTGGCTGCTGCGCAATCATCGCGATCTGATCGACGCGGAATACGTCCTCAATGCCGATGGAGGCGGCGTCTACACGCAAGACGGCAAAGCCGTGATGATGTCCGTCGACGGCAGTGAAAAAATCTACGCCGATTATCAGCTCGAAGTGAAAAACGCCGGCGGCCATAGTTCGCTGCCCGTTCCCGACAACGCGATCTATCATCTTACCGACGGTCTTGCGCGCCTCGAGCGCTACAAATTTCCCTTCGAACTGAACGCTGTCACCCGCGCCTATTTTCTCCGGATGGCCGCCATCGAATCCGGCCAGATGGCCGCGGACATGCGCTCAATCGCCGGCAAGAAGCCCGATCGCGCCGCCATCGCGCGCCTCTCCGCCGATCCGCTCTCGAACGCGACCATGCGCACCACCTGCGTCGCCACGCGCTTGGATGCCGGCCTCGCGAATAACGCCCTGCCGCAGCTCGCCCGCGCCATCGTCAATTGCCGAATTCTTCCCGGCCATACGCGCGAGGAAGTGCGCCGCACGCTCGTTCAGGTTCTCGACGATCCGGCCATCGCCGTTCGCTACGTGAGCGACTCCGGCCAGCCGATGGATACCGCTCCCAGCGAGCCCGCCGCGCCGCCCGTCGTTCTGCGTCCCGAAGTGATGGGCCCGGTCGAGCGTATCGCCAGCGAAATGTGGCCCGGCATCGTCGTGATCCCCACGATGGCGACCGGCGCATCCGACGGCGTTTACACCAACGCGGCCGGCATGCCCACTTACGGCATCTCGGGCGTCGCGATTGATTTCGACGATGTTCGCGCGCACGCCCGCGACGAGCGCTTGCGCCTCGATTCGTTTGACGATGGCGTCGTATTCTACGAGCGCCTGCTGAAAGCGCTCACTGCGCAGCCGGCCGCAGGCGACGAAGGCAAATGAAGATTCCTTTTCTGCCTGGGATCGCCGCCCACCGATGAGCCTGCTACGCACAGTTTTTCTCTCGGCGTCGCAAAGCGCCTGGCTGCGCGATCGAGCCCCGCGCCTTGGCTTCGTCCGCCGCACCGCCGGCCGATTTCTTCCGGGCGAAGATGCGGACGCCGCGCTCGCCGCCGCACGCACGCTCGCCGAAAGCGGCGTCATCACGCTGCTCACGCACCTCGGCGAAAATGTTGCGACGCGCGACGAAGCGGCTGCCGTCACGAGCCAATATCTCGATTTGATCGCGGGTGTCCGGGCCGCGGGCCTGCCTTCTGAAATTTCCGTCAAGCTCACGCAGCTCGGCCTCGATCTCGACGCCGAATTCTGCTTCGCGAATCTCGTGAAGCTGATCGAAAGCTCTGCTTCCGCCGATCCGGACGCCGCCAAATCCCTCTGGATCGATATGGAGCAGAGCCCTTACGTCGACGTCACGCTCTCGCTCTACCGCCGCGCCCGCGCCGCATATCGCAATGTGGGCGTGTGCGTCCAGGCTTATCTCTATCGCACCGAAAAGGACGTCGCCTCCCTGATCGCGCAGGGGGCCACGGTGCGCCTCGTGAAAGGCGCGTACAACGAGCCCGCCGAAATCGCCTATCCGAAAAAATCCGATGTCGACGAAAGCTATTTCCGCCTCGCGCAAATGTTGCTGGGTCCCGAGGCGCGCGCCGCCGGCGTCCGCGCTGCGATGGCCACGCACGACCGCTTATTGATCGCGCGCATCATCGAGTGGGCCGCCGCACAGCGCATCTCAAAAGGCGAGCTCGAATTCGCCATGCTCTACGGCATTCAGCGCGCCGAGCAACTGCGCCTTGCGCGCGAAGGCTATCGCAGCTGCGTCCTCATTTCATACGGCTCGTATTGGTTCCCGTGGTTCATGCGACGCCTCGCCGAACGCCCCGCCAACGCCTGGTTCCTCGCCCGCAATATGTTTGCGAAGTAGACCGCCCGCCAGTTCGCCGGCGCCCGAAAATCGAAATCCGAAATTCGACATTGGAAACTCGGGACGTCTATGTCTTCGCGCGAAGGCGCCAGTTTCGAATTTCGATCTACAGCGTGTGCAGATACGCGACGAGATCGTCGAGTTGCTCCTGATCGAGCGCGTCGCCTTCGGCCGGCATCATCCCGCGCCCATTCACGATCGTTTGCTCGACGAAGCGGTTGTTGGCGGGCAGCCCGCTTGGCAGGAATTGTTTCTTGTAGAGTCCCTCGAGGCTGGGCCCCTTGCTCCCCGATGACGAATACGCGTTGTGGCACGCAGCGCAGTAGTGGTCGAAAACGAGCCGCCCGCTCGCCTGCTGCGCGGTCAAGCCCAGCTCCGCGTCCGATTTCGGCTTGGGATTGCCGCAGCCCGCGGCGAAGATCGCGAGCGCCGCACTGAAAACCACCCCGATTGCAACTAAATCTCGCCCTCTCACGGTGGAACGCTTCCGCCGGGATCCCGGCCCTTCTTCGGGGGTGCTATTTCTTTTCCGCGAGCTGCTTTTGCAGCCGCGCATTCTTCTCCGCGACGCCGCGCTCCAATTCTTCCTTGTGCGCCACGAGCTTTCGGGCAATCTCCGGATCACTGAGCCCAAGAATCTCGGCCGCGAAAATCGCCGCGTTCATCGCGCCGGCCTTGTCGATCGCCATGGTTGCCACCGGAATGCCGCCGGGCATCTGGACGGTTGCCAGCAGGGCGTCGAGCCCGTTCAGCGTGCTCGTCGCCATCGGAACGCCGATCACCGGCAGCGTGGTGTTCGCCGCCATCACGCCCGCGAGATGCGCTGCCGCGCCCGCCGCCGCCACCATGATTTTCAAGCCGCGTTTCACCGCCGTCGTCGCATATTCGTGCGCCCGCGCGGGAGTGCGATGCGCGGAAAGCACTTCCATCTCGTAGGCGATCCCGAATTTTTCGAGCGTTTTGGCGCACTCGCTCATCATCGGATAATCCGAGTCTGATCCCATCACGATACCCACTGCCGCCCGCTTTTTTTCTTCCGCCACCGTGTCTCTCTCCCTATCGTGCTGTTTTTGCGTTCCCGATATCTTTGCGTCCGGAATTCTTGGGCCCGATATCCGTTCGATGAAACGAACCGGCAATCTGAATCCGGCCGACTGCTTCGTATGCAGTGGCGCGCGCGCTCGCAAGGTCCGCGCCCGCCGCGCTGACGACGAGCACGCGGCCGCCATTCGTGTACCATGTCGCGCCTTCGCGCTTTGTGCCCGCGTGGAACACAACCGCCCCAGGCACCCTGGCGGCGTCCTCGAGGCCGTTGATTGCAACGCCGATTTGCGGATCGCCCGGATAACCCTTGGACGCGATCACGACGCACACGCTCGCGCCATGCGTCCATCTCGCGTCAAACCCGCTTAGGCCGGCCGTTGCGGCTTGCATGCACGCCTGCCCGAAATCGAAATCGGCGCGCAGCAGGACCGCCTCCGTCTCCGGATCGCCCAGCCGGCAATTGTATTCGAGCACCTGCGGCCCTTCGGGCGCCAGCATCAGCCCGAAATACAGGAAGCCTCGATACGGCATACCATCCGCCCGCAGTCCATCGAGCGTCGGCCGCACGATCGTCTCGATAATTCTCTTTTCGAGCTCGACCGGCAAAATCTCATCCGTCGAATAGACGCCCATGCCGCCTGTATTCGGCCCTTCGTCGTTATCGAACGCGCGCTTGTGATCGCGTGCCGGCGCCATCCGGATGAAATTTGTGCCGTCGGTGAGGATGATGTACGAAAGCTCATCGCCCGTCAGCGCCTCCTCGAGCAGCACTCTCGTCCCCGCATCGCCGAATTCGCGCCGCTGCATCACGCGATCGAGGAATTCGCGCGCTTCATCCGGCGACGCCGTCACCAATACACCCTTGCCTGCGCACAGGCCATCCGCCTTGATGACCATCGGCCACTTCGCGTTCGCCAGCGCGCGATCCGCCTCCTGAATCAGTCCGCACGTGCCATATACGCCCGCGGTCGGAATTCCGTGGCGGCGCATGAATTCCTTCGCGAAAATCTTGCTGCCCTCTAGCTGGGCCGCGGCTTTGGTGGGCCCCAGCAGCGCCAGATCTCGCTTCGCGAATTCATTCGCGATGCCCGCCACTAGCGGTAATTCCGGTCCTACGATGGTGAGATCCGCGCCCAACTTTGCCGCGAGATCGGCAGCCGCTTTCGGATCCTTGGCGTCGAGCGGCACGCATTCGACGTCCTGCGCGATCCCCGCATTCCCCGGCGCGCACCACACTTTCTCGACCGACGGGCTCCGCAAGAGCTTCCACACAATCGCGTGCTCGCGTCCGCCGCCGCCGATCACCAGAATCTTCATGTTTGTATTCCGAAGAGAATCAAGAACGATACGGCGTGGCCTCCAACAGTGTCAACCTCGATTCCCTCTTGCTCGCCCACGCTCAGCTTGCTCGCGTGCGGCAAAAGTGTTTTCATGCATCCGTGCACTGGGACTTCGCCCTCATTCTGCTCGTCCTCGCCACCGCTGTGCCTTTGCTCGGCAGACGCCGAATTCGCAGGCTGATGGAGGCCCCCAGCACCACGAAAACCGAACGGCTCGTTCTCTATGCTTCGACGATCGCGTTCCAATGGATTGCGGTCGCGGTGATTCTATGGCGCACGCATGCGCACGCCCTTTCGCTGGCGAGCCTCGGGCTTGCCGTTCCCAAACCTGGCCTTGCGCTAATCACGGCAATCGTGCTCTCAGCCCTTATCCTCGTGAATCAGGTCATCGCCTTGCGGCGGCTCGAGGACCATCCCGAAGGCAGCGCGCACGGGATATTGCCGCATCTGGCGCTCAAAGTCTTCCCGCAGGATGGGGTTGAAAGGCTTGGTTTCACGTCCCTCGTATCAACGGTCGCGATCTGCGAAGAATTGATTTATCGCGGATTTGCGCAGAGGGTTTTTCAGGATTGGGCAACCAACTACGCGGGAGTGCTGGTGGCCGTGTGCATGGGTGTGATCGGCTCGGCCGCAATGTTTTCGCTTGCCCATTTGTACCAGGGGCCACGTGGGTTGGTATCTACGTTTGTAGTAGGGTTGCTGTTTTCGATTGTCCGGGCATTTACCGGGAGCCTCGTTCCAGCTTCCGCCGCTCATTTCGTTGCTGATATCACCGCCGGCTTCATGGCACCGGGACGCCTCAAGTCAGCACTTGCGCGGTCACGCCCCACGGTCGGCTGCGAGTAACTACTATCATACTAGTATATGAAGAGCCTCTCAAACCAGCAGATTGCGGCGATTCTGGGGGAGTACTCGGTTGCCGCCGTACACGAAGATGCCCTGCTAATCGCAAGTATCCAATCGTATGTGTCGCTTCTCTCGCAGTGGAATCAATCGATTTCACTGACCACGGTTGCGGATCCTGAGGAAATCGTCCGCTTTCACTTCGGCGAGAGCCTGTTTGCGGCGTCCAAGGTACCTATCACAAATGGTCGGCTCGCCGACGTTGGCACGGGTGCCGGATTTCCTGGGCTCCCGCTGAAGATGTTAATCCCATCCGTCGATCTTCTATTGATCGAGTCAAACGTCAAGAAGGCGGCGTTCCTAGCGGAAGTCATCCGCCGGCTCGGGTTGCAGGGAGTACAGGTCTTTCGCGGTCGGATGGAGGAGTTTCCAGGAGACTCGCACCTGGCCTCGGCTTCACCTTTCGATTTCATCACCGCTCGCGCTTTCGGGCAGTTCGATGCTCTCCTGTCGTGGTCCGCCGCGCATCTTGCGGCAGCCGGGAAGCTGATCCTATGGCTCGGCAGCGACGACGTTGTCTCGATTTCTCAGAATAGCGCCTGGGTCTGGGCCGCTCCACAGCAAATCCCCGGATCGCGGCAACGATTCATCCTTTCAGGTTCGGTCCGTCGTTAGTGCATCCAGGCACTGTTCCACGTGGAACAGTCCTTTTCTCGGTTCCTTCGATGTTCCACGTGAAACATCTTGCATCCGTACCAATCTCTGTTACATTCGCCCTGAACTTGGGGGATCATCTTGGCACGTGTAATTGCCATCGCCAACCAAAAGGGCGGCGTTGGAAAAACGACGACCGCCGTAAACCTCGCCTCATGCCTGGCTGCCGCCGAGCAGCGCACGTTGATCATCGACTGCGATCCTCAGGCCAACACGACGAGCTCGCTGGGATTCTCTAAAGATCCTGCGCGTCGCACCCTATATCAAGCATTAGTCCTGAACGAGCCGATCGAGCGGATCGTGATTGACGCCAAGATCGATGGCCTCGACATCATTCCGTCCGACAAGAATCTCGTCGGGGCCGCCGTTGAGCTCGTCTCTATGGATAACCGAGAATTTCGCCTGAAGGCGATCATCAGGCCGACTCTCGATAAATATTCCTTCGTCATAATCGACTGCCCTCCCTCGCTCGATCTGCTGACTCTGAACGCCCTCGCCGCCGCCGATTCGATCCTGATCCCGATCCAGTGCGAGTATCTGGCCATTGAGGGCGTCTCGGAGCTGCTCGATACGCACATGCGCATCCGCAGGACAATCAATCCGGAACTCGAAATCGAAGGCGTCCTGCTGACCATGTATGACGACCGCACAACGCTCTCAAAACAGGTCGCCGCCGATCTGCGCAGCTTTTTCGGGAATCAGATTTTCGAGACCGTGATTCCGCGCAATGTCCGGCTGGCCGAGGCCCCAAGCCATGGGATGCCAGTGATATTTTACGACATAAGTAGTAGAGGTGCAGAGAGCTACATGCAACTCGCCAAGGAGGTTATCGCCAATGCCCAGAAACGCCTTGGGACGGGGCCTCAGCGCCCTGATCCGGGAGCCGGAACCGCCGCCCCAGCAGCTTCCGCAGCAGCAGCCGGTGCCGGGGACGTCGGGAGCAGCAGCAGCGGTGGCCCAAGCCCTGGCCCCGAGCCCGGGCCTAGCCTCGAATGACGTTCTGCAACAGGTCGACATCGACCTCATCGACCCGAGCCCCTACCAGCCACGCACGCGCTTTCGCGAGGAGGCGCTTGAGGAATTGGCGCGCTCGATTCGCGCGAGCGGAATCGTGCAGCCGCTCGTCGTCCGGCGGATCGGCCTTCGCTATCAGTTGATCGCCGGCGAACGCCGCTGGCGGGCCGCACAGAGGTCCGCGCTGGCGCGCGTTCCTGTGGTTGTCCGCGACGTCCCTGAGGAACTGGCGCTCGAGATGACGCTCGTCGAGAATCTCCAGCGCGAGGATCTGAACCCCATGGAGCAGGCCCGCGCCTTCCAGCGCCTCACCGACCAATTCAGTCTCACACAGGAACATGTCGCCGAGCGCACGGGAAAAGACCGGGCCACAATCGCCAACGCCCTCCGCCTTCTCAAACTCGAATCCATGATCCAGGATTTGATCGAAGAAGGAAAGCTTTCGGCTGGCCACGGCCGCGCGCTTCTCGCGATCGCCGACTCGAAAGAGCGCCTCGAACTTGCCCGCCGCATTGCCCGTGGGGGCATGAGCGTCCGCCAGGTGGAACGCCTCGCCGCTCGCAGCGCCAAGCCGCGGCCAGCGTCCTCGAGTCCTGCCGTCGATCCGAACACAAAAGCGGCGCTCGAAGCGCTCCAGCACCGATATGGAACACGCGTCCTGATCCACGGCCCGCGCCCCGGCCATCCGGGTACGTTAGCGTTTGAATACTACGACCCTAGTGATTTGGCCCGCATCTACGACCAACTGATGCGAGAATAGGGAACTTGCCGAAATTGGAAGCGCAAACTACTGGGGGAAGGCAATGGCTTGGGGCTGGTTCGACCGCAAACAACAGAACTCCGAATGGACCGGCTTTCTCGAGCAGGGCGTTAAGGTCGACGGCCGGCTTGAATCGACAGGCACCTTTCGCATCGACTCACCGATGAAGGGAACTCTCGTCTCCGAGGATACTTTGATCCTCGGCGAACATGCCGCCGTCGAGGGCGAGATCATCGGTAACCGCGTGGTAATCGGCGGCCGCTTCAACGGAATGATTCAGGCGCGAGGCAAGGTGGAAATCCAGCCGCAGGCAATTGTCACCGGCGAAATCCACACGCCCTGCCTGGTCATCGAGCCGGGCGCCATTTTCGACGGTCGATGCCACATGATGGCGCAGACCGAGGCCGCCAAGCCCGTCACGATCCCGATCCGCTCCGCAGGCCAATCCCGCTAGCCCGCCGCCCGGCGAAGCCATCATTCTGAGACGATCCGACGAGGATCGACGAAGAATCTCTCTCGGTTTTGTTCCGCGCAGCAACTACTCGACCACGATTCTGAGGAATTTCTTCTTCCCGGCACGCAGTAGGAATTCGCCCGGCTTCGACAGATCGATTTCGTGTTTCACATCGTCGACCCGTTTCCCGTCGATTTCAACGCCGCCTTGTTTCATCAGTCGTTCAGCCTCGCTGCGCGACGTCGCAAGTTTCAGTTCCACGAGCAGCACGGACAGTTTTTTCGCCGGACCCCGGGCCAGCGTGTGCCGGGGCGCCTCTTCCGGCGCTTGCCGCCCGCTGAAAACCCGGTCGAACTCTTCGCCGGCCTTCCTCGCAGCTTCTTCGCCGTGAAAACCTGCCACGATATTGTGTGCGAGCTGCATTTTGGCCTTTTTCGGATGCAGGACGCCGGTCCGCACTTCTTCTTGCAGCCTCACGATCACAGGCGACGCAAAATCCGTCAGCAGTTCGTAATAGGACCACATCAGCCCGTCCGAAATCGACATCAGCTTGCCAAACATTTCGCCGGGCGCTTCCGTGATTCCCACGTAATTTCCGAGGCTTTTCGACATTTTTCGCTCGCCATCGAGCCCCACGAGAATCGGCATTGTCAGCGCCACTTCCGAAGGCTGGCCATATTCGCGCTGGATATCGCGATGCACCAGCAGATTGAACTTCTGCTCGGTGGCGCCGATCTCGACATCCGATTCAAGAGCTACCGCGTCGTAAGCCGTCAGCAGCGGATAGAGCAGCTCGTGAACGGAAATCGGCAGATTCTTCTCGAGCCGCGAACGAAAATCTTCGCGTTCGAGCATCCGCGCGAGGCGGTAGTGCCCGCAGAGCCGCACCGTATCGTAGCTCGACATTTTCCCGAGCCATTCGCTGTTGTAGCGAACTTCCGTTTTCGTTGGATCGAGAATCTTGTAGACCTGCGCGAGATACGTCTTCGCGTTCGCATCCACTTGCTCGCGCGTCAGCGGCGGGCGCGTCTCGGATTGCCCTGTCGGGTCGCCGATCATTGCCGAAAAATCGCCGATCAGGAAGATCGCGGTGTGCCCCATGTCCTGAAAATGTTTCAGCTTCCGCAGCACCACGGTGTGGCCCAGATGAATGTCCGGCGCGGTCGGGTCGACGCCCAGATAGACGCGCAGCGGCTTCCCCGTCGCCATCGATTTTTCGAGCTTCGCCTTCAGCTCGTCTTCGCGAATCACTTCCGCCGCGCCCTTGCGCAAAAGCGCGAGCTGTTCCTCCACCGGCTTGAATTTCCCGCCTGTCACTCGATTACCTCGTCTCCAATTTAAAAGCTGTCAGGGATTCAATAGCACGCGCCGCCCGCCGATCCGATAGCGTCCACCGAAAACGATATTCACCGCCTCCGTGTAAATCCGGTGTTCCTCGCGCAGAATTCGCGCCGAAAGCGTTTCGACGGTATCGCCATCCTCGATCGGCACCACCGCTTGGACGATGATCGGCCCCGCATCGAGCTGCTCGTCAACAAAATGCACCGTGGCGCCCGTGAATTTCACGCCATATTCGAGCGCCTGCCGCTGCGCCTCGAGCCCCGGAAACGCGGGCAGCAACGAAGGGTGAATGTTGAGGATGCGATTCGGAAACGCCCGCACGAAATACGGCGAGAGCAGCCGCATATATCCCGCAAGGCACACGAGGTCGACACCTTTTTCCTGCAGCGCCGCCGCGATCTGCCGGTCAAACGCCTCTCGCTCGAGTCCCTTTGACGCAATCCCCCGCGCCGGAATTCCCCGCGCCCGGGCCCGGTCGAGTCCCGGCGCGTCTTCGCGATTGCTCAGTACGATCGCAATTTCAGCGGTGGGAATCCGTCCCGCATCGACGCTCGCGGCAAGCGCCTCGAAATTCGACCCGCGCCCCGAAATCAACACGCCAATCCGCTTTTTCATGAGCAAGCGAAATTAGCATAGTTCGACACAACCGCAAACGTCGCCCGCTCCGTGGAAGAGCCTGGTCACATCGTATCCCCCTGGCTGGATTGAAATGTTTGAGCCCGAAGCGGCGCGGGGAGATGGTTTTGCTGTTGGGCCGGAGGGGAAAATGATCGCCGCCGTGGCTGTGGGAAA
>Ga0335072_10000936_pt1 | contig 50447 bp, 49 predicted proteins | sample Lox_Sample_21_FD_206725 | JGI IMG/M metagenome (GOLD analysis project Ga0335072, IMG submission 206725) | Soil microbial communities from Loxahatchee National Wildlife Refuge, Florida, United States - Lox_Sample_2.1 | ecosystem: Environmental > Terrestrial > Soil > Wetlands | place: USA...
CCAGCATCGAGCTGGTCGAGGCCGCCTGGTGGCACCCCATGCGTACCACCGACCCCGCCCTCACCTGGCTCCGCACCACCCTCCACGAAATCAGCGGTCATTGCCCGCAACCGCGACCGGGCTGCCCAGGCGCGTGGGCGGAGTGATCATCCGCCCCGCCCGCTCCACCAGCAGCGTCATCTCGTAAGCGACGATGTCCATGTTGGCCTCGGGCGCGGCCAGGACCGCCAGGCTCGCCGCCACGCTGATCGTCATGATCACCATGACCCCGGCCTCCATCTCCACCGCCGTCTGGACGGTCAAGCCGCCATCGAACATGCGGGCAGCCCCCTGGGTCAGGCTGCTGAGTCCCGCTGTCACCACCGCGACCTGCTTGGCGTGCTCAGCGGGGAATCCCGCGCTGACGGCGAGCGACAGCCCGTCGGCGGAGACGATCACCGCGTGCGCGACATCGGGAACGCGCTCGACGAAGTTCGTAACCAGCCAGTCGAGATCCTGCGGCGATTGCTCTGGGAGACTCACGGTCGCTCCTTACCGTGCCGGTGGTCAGCTTTCATCGGCCCCGAAGTTCCACGGCGCGTCCGTGCGGCCGCGGCGTGCCCCTCGCTGCAGGCCCGCCAGTCGGCTACGCACCTGTTCTGGCCGCCGGGGCCCGGCGACAGGTGGCGGCGGGCTGGCCGATGCCGCCTCCTCGCTGGCCCGCCAGCTCCCGCCTACCCGGACCCCGGCGAGCTGGACCGCTTGCCCGCCATCAGCCGAGCCACGGGACGGCCCGCCGACCGAGCCGGGGATGAGGTTCGCGCTCGGCACTCGCTGAGGCAGGCCCGCCGCGGTGGCAGCGCCCGTCGCCGGCGAGGCGGCCGCCCGGGCCGCGCGGAACCCCTCGTCAGCTGGCGATGTCCACGAGCCGGCTGACGGCTGCCTGGGCAAGATGAGCTTCCCGCTATGGCGGAACCAGTCCGATTCGACCGAATCGTAGATCGGCAGCCGCGCCCCCGGCGTCGCTGGCACCTCAGCATCGGGCCCCTGGTCCTCCTGGCCGGCCGTCTCGGCCGGCTCAGCGGGAAGAGCCGAGTGGGCCGCGGCAGCGGTCGCCGCGGGCTGAGCCTGCCCAGCCGGCACCGTGCGGATCGGCAGGCCGGACCGCGTGGTGCGGACCAGCTCGCCTGGCTCAGCCGGCTGCTCCCCGGGGCCCGCCTCCCGCGGGCCGGCCGGCCCGGGCTGGACTGGCGGCGCGGGCTGGACTGGCGGCGCGGGTTCGAGGCCAGGCTCGGCCTTTTCTGGCGTGGCCTGCGCCGTGGCCGCCGCGGTCGACCGCCGCCCGGGCCGGAAGAACGGATGGAACCCACGAGACTCGGGCCGCCGCCGCAGCCCGGCCACCGGCATCGCCGACTCGAACGCGGCGATGGGGCCAGGCAGCCAGATCAGCGCGGAAAGGCCACCACGCGGGACCGGCCGCAGCCGGACCCTGATCCCGTGCCTGGCCGCTAGGCGGCCCACCACGAACAGGCCCATCCGCCGTGACACGCCCACGTCGATCACCGGCGGATTGTCCAGCCGCCAGTTGGCGTAAGCCAGCTCCTCGGCCGCGATCCCCAGTCCGTCGTCGGTGATCTCGATCAGCGCTCCGCCACTGGTCAGCAGCTGGCTGACCACGTGCACCTGGGTGTCCTCGCTGGAGAACGCGGCCGCGTTCTCTACCAGCTCGGCGACTAGGTGCACCACATCGCTGGCAGCCCGTCCGGCGATCACGACGCCAGGCTGGGCGTTCAGGCTGATGCGGCCGTACTGCTCGATCTCGGAGATCGAGGCGCGCAGGACGTCCACAAGCGGCACCGACTCCGTCCACTTGCGCGGGGCCTCATACCCGGCAAGGACCAGCAGGTTCTCTGAGTTCCTGCGCATCCGGGTGGCGAGGTGGTCAAGCCGGAACAGGCTGCTGAGCCGGTCGGGGTCCTGCTCGGACTGCTCGAGGAGGTCGATGATGTCGAGCTGGCGCTCGACCAGCGTCTGGCTGCGACGGGACAGGTTCACGAACATCGCGTTCAGGTTGGCCCTGAGCATCGCCTCTTCGCCGGCCAGCCGGATCGCCTCGCTGTGCACCTGGTCGAAGGCCCTGGCGACCTCGCCGACTTCGTCGGTGGAGTCGATGCCGATCGGCTCGATCTGGAGATCACTGGCGACTTTCTGAGCCTCGCTCAGCTGGCGGACCATGTCGGGTAGCCGCCGCCCGGCCACGTCCAGGGCGTCGGTCCGCAGCCTTCGCAGCGGGATGATGAGCGAGCGAGCCATGACGATCGAGCCGAGCAGAACGAGCACGAGGAGTGCCAGGGCAAGCAGCTCAGTCAGCTCGCGGGACTCAACCGCGCCGTGCTGCTGTGCGCTGGCCTGGGCGGTAACCGAGGCGAGCTCGTCGCTTTCCACGGTGCGCAGCGCGCCAAGGGTAAACGACATGTCGGCGTACCAGGCCTGCGGCGGGTTGCCGGCCAGCGGCTGCCCGCCCTGCCCGGCGACGATGGCATCCATCTCGGTCGCCACCGCCGCGTCGATGTCCGATCCCGTGAAGGTGTCGTTGAACTGCTGGGATTGCGTAATGTCCGGCGACAGGCCCGAGCCGGGGAGGAAGGCGGGCAGGTTGACGGAGTCCTGCTGGAAGGCGGCCAGGTCGCTCGCCTGGCTGGACTGCGCCGCGGCCAGCGCGGGCAGGGCCCCCGGCTCGAAGTTGCCCGTGAGCAGGCTGGCGTACAAGATGGCCCGCTGGAGCGAGGCCTGCTCCTCGACCTGGGTCAGCGCGGCGAGCGAGGTGACCGTCTGCGCGAGCTGCGGGCTTGTTGTGCCGGCCGCGATGTCGTTGTCCAGCTCAAGCAGGGTGGCGATGACGTTCGTGTAGTGGGTGATCAGTGGCAGCGGTGCCATCTGGGTCTGGGCCAGCGCCCGCAGCTCGGTGACCGCCGACAGGCTAGCCAGGGCCGAGGCCAGGTCGGTCCGGGCGACGGGAGCGTAGGTCGGGCCGACGGCCGTGGCATCCTCGCTCACCGCGAGCAGGCGCGCGTCCGTTACCGCGTACTGCTGTTCCAGCTGGCTGAGCAGCGTCGAGCTGAGAGCGGCCTGGCCGGACTGGCGGGTCGCCACGTACCCGGCCGTCAGGTCACGCTCGTCTTCCATGGCCTCGGCCAGCGAGGTGATGTCCGCGCCGAGGACACTGAGCTGCTCGATGCGCCCGGCGGCGCCGGAGGTGTACTGCGCGGCCTGGATGCGGAGCGTGCCAAGCAGCATGGCCGCCACCGTGGGGATGACCACCAGGCCAAGGACCCGCCACCGGATCCGCCAGTTCTGCAGCTGCCATCGGGCCGGCCCGCGGCCAGGACGCGCGATCCCCGGCGGGGCGCCAGCTCCGGTCGGCCTAGCCTCCGCGATCGGCCGCACGGCGCTGCCGGGGGCCTCAGCCGTCGGCATGGCGGCCTGGCCACCGGCGTGCTCGACCATCGCTCGGGTCTCCTGCCTTCTCATTCCTGGCACCCGCGGCACCCGGCGGGGTGCTGCGGGAATTGCAAAGGCATAAACGAATGGCTAATCGTCACCGTCCGGAGGCCTGGGACTCCGAGGGCGATGGTGCGCTGCAGGCACAGAAGAAAATTTAGCCACACTTCGGAGGGCCCACGCTAGGCATTTACAACGTGATAAGCATACGGTAATCATATGGAGGAGTATACGAATCTTCGATGCCTCCCTGAGCAGCACGTTCGGCAACCGTAAGCTTTCCGGCTCGCGCCACCTTGGTATCGTTCAACCGCAAGCGCGAGCATGCCAATCACCCGTTAGCTTATTAACAATTTTCAATACAGCAACAATTGGCCCGGAGTTTAACGGCGGGCCATGTCATTGCGTAACTGCGCGCCAGGTACTCGGCAGGGAGCATGGTGCTTGAGGTAACCAGCTTGACCAGGGCCTTCGGGGACCACCTGGCGATCGCGGACATAAGCCTGCGGGTCGCCAATGGCGAGCTCGTGACGATCGTGGGGCCGTCCGGCTGCGGCAAGTCCACCCTGCTGCGCTGCGTGGCGGGCCTGCTGCCGCCAACGAGCGGGCAGGTCGTGCTTAACGGCGTCACGGTGACGCGGGTCCCCGACCGGCTCGCCGTCGTGTTCCAGGACTACAGCCGCTCGCTGTACCCGTGGCTGAGCGTTGCCGCCAACGTATCGCTGCCGTTGCTGAGCAGGGCACAGGGCAGCAGGACAGGCCGGGGCCGGGGCCGGGCGGCACGGCGCGCCATCGCGCTTGAGGTACTTGAGTCCGTCGGGCTGGCCCGGTTCGCTGGTCGGTACCCGTGGCAGTTGTCCGGCGGCATGCAGCAGCGCGTCGCCATCGCCCGTGCGCTGGCCTGTGATCCGGTGCTGCTGCTCATGGACGAGCCGTTCGGCGCCGTCGACGCGCAGACCAGGGAGGACCTGGAGGACCTCCTGCTGCGGGTACGGGCCGAGCGCCGCATCACCACGCTGCTTGTCACGCACGACATTGACGAGAGCGTCTACACCGGGGACCGGGTCATCGTCTTGACCGGTGGACCCGGTCGGGTCCTTGCCGACGTGACGGTAGACCTGCCCGCACCGCGGGACCAGATCACGACCAGGGAGCGGCGCGAGTTCGCGCGGCTGCGGGCGGAGGTCAGTCGCCTGGTCCGCGGCACGCCCGCGGCGGCAGCCCCCCAGGGCTAGCTCCACGCGCTTCATTCATCAGAGAACCACACCATAAAGAAGGGCGATGAAGAGCTTTGTATCTCCGCCACCTATGGCCGGTGCTGGCGTCGGCCGCACTGGCCGTCGGCCTTGCCGCCTGCAGTTCTGGCTCCTCCTCGAGCAACACCACCAGCACCGCGTCGAGTGGGCCGGAGCTCAGCCACATCACGATCGGCGTGCTGGAGTCCTCGGACGACGTGACCGTGCAGATCGCACAGGACGAGGGCTTCTTTAAGCAAGAGGGGCTTAATGTCAAGACCGTCGTACTGCCGACGACGAACGCCGCCACGACCGGCCTGCTCAGCCACACGCTGGACTTCAGCACCGAGAACTACGTCGGCATGTTCCAGCAGGAGCAAGCGGTTCCGACCCTTAACTTGCGGATCGTGGCCGACAACGCCCAGGCCACGCCCAACCTTTACGTCATGATGGTGGCCAAGAACTCGCCCATCACGTCGCTGGCCCAGCTAAAGGGCAAGAAGGTCTCCTTCCCGGCCAAGGGCTTTAACTTCGGCTCCATGGCCTCGGACATCCTGCTCCAGCCGTACCACGAGTCCGCCGCCGACTTCACGACGGTGGCACTGCCGTTCTCCGACGCGCCGCAGGCGATCGCGAGCGGTGAGGTCGACGCCGCGTTCACCACTGAGCCCTTCATCACGATCATGGAGGAGAGCGGCGCGCGCATCCTCGAGGACATGATGACTGGGCCGCTGGTCAGCTTTCCGCAGGACTGCTGGGGCACCACGGCCGCCTTCGCGAGCAAGTACCCCAAGACCGTGGCCGCGTTCCAGCGCGCGATTGAGATGGCGCTGCGCCTCGCCGCCTCCAATACCCCGCTCGTCCGCCGGGAGCTGAGCAAGTTCATCCCGACACTCAGCCCGAAGCTCGCGAGCGTCATCACGCTGCCCACCTTCAACACCACGCTCAGCCTGGCGCGCATGCAGCGAGTGGCCGACACCGAGATCCGGCTGGGGGCCCTGCCCGCTAAGTTCGACGTCCAGGCGATGTACGACCCGCCGGCGGGCGCGTGACCGCTGGGATTACCACGGCGAGCCGCGCGGCGCGGCGCGGCTACCGCGGCGCGGCCGGCCTGCTCCTGGTACTGGGGGCGGCCCAGCTGGCCTTGTGGGCCGCCCAGGTGAGTCCCACGGCCTTCCCGTTGCCCTCGGCGGTGCTCGACAGCGCCGCCCACCTGGGCACCAGCGGGGGCTTCTGGGCCAGCGTCGGCTCGACGATGGCCGTGTGGGCGACGGCGATGGCGATCACGGTCGCCATCGCCGTTCCCGCGGGCCTGCTGCTCGGCACGCGGCCCTGGGCCGAGCGGGCACTCTCACCACTGATCGAGTTTCTGCGCCCGTTTCCCGCCGTCGTCTTGATCCCGCTTGTGCTCCTGATCGTCCAGGACGACACCAAGACCGAGCTGGTGATCGTCGTGTACGCGGCCATCTGGCCGGTGCTTATCAACACCATCTACGGGGTCAGGGGCGTCAGCCAGCTGGCCAAGGAGACCCTGCGGAGCTTCGGCTTCGGCCCGCTGCCCGTCGCGTTCCTGGTCTCGGCGCCGAGCGCCGCGCCGTTCGCCGCCACCGGGGTGCGGATCGCCGCGTCGCTCGCGTTCGTCGTCGCGATCGCCGTCGAGCTCGTTGGCACGGGCATGAACGGCATTGGCGCCTTCACGGCCGCGGAGGAGGGCGGCACCGGCAGCACGGCCATCCTGCTCGCGGTCGCGCTCTGGTCGGGACTTATCGGGCTGGGCCTCAACGCCGTCTTCGCCGGGGCGGAACGGCTAGCCTTCCGGTGGCACTTTGCCCTGGCCGCGACCTCAGGGGAGCTCGGGTGAGCGCCACCGCCGGCCCGCCCGCCCCCGCGCTCACCGGTGGTGCGCGCGGTGGCCTCGTCCTGTTCCTCGTCCGGCTGCTCGTGATGGCCGCCGCCGTCATTGGCTGGCAGCTGGGCGCCAGGGCGGCAGGCAACCCCTACTTCCTGCCCCCGGCCCAGATCGCGTCGGGGATGTACCACCGCTGGTTCGACGGTCCCGCCAGCCACCTGTGGCTGACCGCCGACGCCACCGCGAACTTGCTGCCCAGCCTGGGCCGTATGCTCGCTGGCTGGGCCATCGCCGCGACCGCGGGCGTCGCCCTTGGCGTCGCGATCGGCCGGCTACCGCTGCTCGCTGACCTGGCCGAACCCCTCGTGCACCTCGGCCGGGCGGTGCCGCCACCGACCCTGGTGCCGGTATTCCTCTTCCTGTTCAAGATCGGGACGCCGATGGAGGTGGCGGCGGTCGCCTTCGGCGTCATCTGGCCGGTGCTCGTGAACTCGATCGATGGCGCACGACACGTGGACGCCGGGTACACGGAGACAGCTCGGGCATTCCGGCTGTCAGCGGCGCAGCGGCTGAGACGGGTCATCCTGCCAGGCGCGGCACAGAAGATCTGTGCCGGGCTGCGCCTCAGCCTGGCCCTCGCCCTGGTCATGATGATCATCTCAGAGTTCGCAGGCAGCACCGACGGGATCGGCAACGAGATGCTCACCGCCCAGTCGACCTTCGACATCCCGCTGATGTGGCAGATCATCGTGCTGCTCGGCATCCTCGGGATCGTGATCAACGCTGCGTTCGCCCTGGCCGAGCGCCACATCCTGGCCTGGCAGCGGCCTGGCCAGGCAGCGGCCTAGGCCAGGCCGCGGGCCAGCATGTGGTAGCCGAAGGCACAGGCAACCGCCGCCCCGAAGACCAGGATCGCCACGGCCAGCGACAGCAGCGTGATGCGCAGTCGGGGCCGCTGCCTGATCCCTCCTTCCTGCCTCGCCGCCGCCACGTCGGCCGCGTCCCCCAGGTCCGCCAAGTCCGCACGCCCGCCCACCTCACGCTCCCCCTGACTGACTGTCGTGGACCCGGTGGCCGGTCGCCCGGCGGGGCTCCGCGACAGGCGATCACGCTTCCTGATCGTCACTGTGTGTTTGTGTGCTGACTACACAGTGTAATATCCCGCCCTGGGGACAGCGTCGCCGGGCGGGGCCCGTTGCGACGCCACGGGGACATGGAAACAGGGGGATACGTGAACACGGAGTCGGTAGGCGCCGGATGGCCGATCCCCGGCGCGCGAAGCGCCTCGGCACGGCAGTGGCTCACCATCTGCGCTCGGCGTCTCATCTGGGCGGCCGTCGAGGCGGGGTACGACGCGATCGTCTGGTTGTCCGGCCTGTGCTACATAGGCTGGCGCACCCACGACCTGCCGGGCATGACGCTAAGCACGCCACTGCTCTGCCTGGCGCTGCTGGCCATCTGCCTGCTGTCGGTGCTGTCTGGCCTGCTGGCAGGCCTCTACCGCGGCCGGCATCCGAGGGGCAGCCTCGATGAGGCGATCAGCGTGCTGATCGCGGGCGGGCTGATGCTCGTGCCGCTCGGAATGCTCAGCCAGATACTGTTCGGCGGGCACAGGCACATGCTCCTGGCCCTGGTCACAGCGGCCTTCATCACCCTGCCCACCATCTTCGTGGCCCGCTACGTGGTGGCGGCGGCGCAGCAGGGCCCATGGCGGCAGCACCGCCGGCTGTCCACCGCCGGAGTCAAGATCATCGTGTTCGGGGCCGGCGACTCGGGCACCGCGCTGGTCCGCCAGCTACTGACCGAGGCGGACTCGGCCTACCGGCCGGTCGCGCTGCTCGACGATGACCCGGCTAAGCGCCGGCTGCGGGTGCACGGGATCCCGGTCCTTGGCGACCGGACGAAGATGGCCGAGGTGGCCGCCGCGACCGGCGCCACCGTGCTCGTGATCGCGATCGCGAAGGCGAGCGGTACCGCCATCCGCGACCTGATGACGCGGGCCGAGCGGTGCGGGCTCACCCCCAAGATGATCCCCACGACCACCGAGCTGATCAGCGGCGGCGGGAGGATCGAGGGGGTCCGTGACCCGCGGATCAGCGACCTGCTCGGCCGCCGGCCCATCAGGACCGACATCGAGGCGATCGCCGACCGCTTCGCCGGCCAGCGCATCCTCGTCACAGGCGCGGGCGGCTCGATCGGCTCTGAACTGTGCAGGCAGCTGCACAAGTTCGCACCGGCCGAGCTGATCATGCTGGACAGAGACGAGTCCGCGCTGCACGAGGTCCAGCTCACGCTGCACGGCCGCGCCCTGCTCGACTCCGACGAGACCGTGCTGGCGGACATCAGGGACCCCGGCCGCGTCCGCGAGGTCTTCGAGCAGTTCCGGCCGCAGATCGTCTTCCACGCGGCAGCGCTCAAGCACCTGCCGCTCCTCGAGCGCTATCCCGGCGAGGCGGTGCAGAGCAACATCCTCGGCACCCAGACGGTGCTCGAGGCCGCCGCCGCCTGTGGTGCCAGGTCGTTCGTGAACATCTCCACCGACAAGGCCGCCGATCCGGTGAGCGTGCTCGGCTACTCCAAGAGGATCGCCGAGCGGCTCACCGCGCGGATGGCCGTCCAGGCCGACGGAACCTATCTGAGCGTCCGGTTCGGCAACGTCCTTGGCAGCCGCGGGTCCGTCCTTCGAACGCTGTCGGCCCAGGTGAAGGCGGGTGGCCCGCTGACGGTGACGCACCCGGAAGTCTGCCGCTACTTCATGACGGTGAATGAGGCCGTCCAACTGGTCCTCCAGGCGGCCGTCGTCGGCGGCAGCGGTGAGGTGCTGATCCTCGACATGGGCGAGCCGGTGCGGATCGCCGATATCGCGCGCCGCCTGGCCGCGCAGGCCGCTCACCCGGTCGACATCGTCTACACCGGGCTGCGGCCGGGCGAGAAGCTGACGGAGGACCTGCTCGGTGCCGAGGAGGTCGACCACCGGCCCCGTCATCCGCTCATCCGGCATGCTCAGGTCCAGCCGCTTGACCCCGATGAGCTGTCGGGCCTGATCCTGAGCGACCAGGACACGCTGCGGCGGCGGCTAGCCCAGTACGCCCAGGCCGAGGAATCCGCGGCCACCCACTAGGCCGGCCAGGCCAGCCCGGCCAGGTCGCGGGTAAGGCCGTCGAGCAGGCTGGCGGTGGCCTGGTAGCCGGCCACCGGCCCGCCGTAGGGGTCGGATACATCGTCGCAGGCACGGCCGCCAAGCAGGTCACGGCGACCGCGGTCGCCCGCGACCCGCGCCAGCCAGCCGCCAAGCGGCTCGCCAGGCCCGCGGGCGCCCGCCTGCTCGCCCCGGCGTAGCAGCTCACGGAGCGTGAAGGACCGGGGCCAAGCCTCGGGTGCCAGCACGACGGCGTGCCTGACGTGCTCCCGGGCCAGCCCGAGTATCAGGTCCGCGGCGGCGAGGTCAGCGGCCGTAACGCGCCGGCTGCGATGCCCGCCGACGTCGATTCCCCGGTCGGCTAGGACCGAGAGCACCTCGGGCGGCGGTCGCCGGCCGCCGTCGAGCAGCCCGGCTGACGAGACAGCGGCAGGAGCGGCCCGGGCGGCAAGCCGCCTCGACAGCATGGCCTGGGCCATGACCGACCGGCACACGTTGGCCGAGCAGAGGAAGAGAATCGCAGGCATCCCACGGTCAATCACTGAGAGTAGTTATTCGTGTACTGTTAGTTGCCGATTGTATGGGCACCCATCGAAGAAGATCAGAGGGAATCTCATGCCTGAGTCCGGCGCCGAGCCGACGATCCGCGGCTACCTGCACATCCTGCGCCGCGGACGCTGGTGGATCGCGGCCTTGTCACTGCTCGGCCTGGGCGTGAGCCTGGCCTTGTCGCTGACCGCCACCAAGCAGTACGTGGCCACGGCCCAGCTTCTCGTCCAGTCCACCGGCAACGTGGACGTCATCACCGGCAACCAGGGCGTGACCAGCGCCGAAGTGCAGACCGAACTGCAGCTCGTCACGAGTGCCCAGGTGCGCGGCGCCGTCACCAAGCAACTCGGCAGCGCCCCGGCAGTGTCGGCCGTCCAGGTCGGCCAGACCAACGTGATCGCGGTGTCCGCTGCCAGCTCCGTCCCCGGGCGGGCGGCCCAGGTCGCCAACAGCTATGCCAGGGCCTTCGTCAACTGGTCAACCAAGACCGCGATCAGCAACCTGGCCGCAGCGGAGAACCAGCTGAACGGCCAGATCACGGCGATCAGCACCGAGATCGGGCACCTGTCGTCCGGGAACTCGGCGCAGGCCTCCGCGCTGTCCAACCAGGAAGCCGTGCTCAAGGGCCAGCTCGCGCAGCTACAGGTAGCCGGGGCCACCGCGTCGACGGCGCTTGAGCTGGTCACGCCGGCTACGGCGCCGACGTCGCCAAGCTCGCCCAAGCCCGTCCAGGACGCGCTGCTCGGCTTGCTGGCCGGGCTCATCGCCGGCACAGGCGCGGCGTTCCTGCGCGACAGCCTGGACGACACCCTGGCCAGTGGCGAGGCGGTCGAACGGGTGACCGCGACGCCTGTGCTCGCGACAGTGCCCATGGTCGCGACCTGGCGCAAGCGGGCGACGCCCGTGGTCATCGCGGTCAGCGCCCCCATTTCCCAGCCTGCCGAGGCCTACCGGTCGCTGCGGACCTCTCTTCAGTTCGCCATGCAGGAACGTCCCATGCGCACCCTGCTGGTCACCAGCCCAAGCGCGGGAGATGGCAAGACCGCCACCGTGGTCAACCTGGGCGCGGTGTTCGCCCAGGCCGGAACCAAGGTCGTGCTGGTTTCCTGCGACTTGCGCCGTCCCGGGCTCAGCCAGATCTTCGCGCCCGGTGAGCAGGCCGAGCTTTCCTCGGTGCTGCTTGAGGAGCAGCCGCTTGAGGAGGCCCTGACCCCGGTGCCCGGAGTGGACGGCCTGTGGACGCTGGGCACGCGCACGGCGCAAGGAAACCCCACGGAGCTGCTCGCCAGCCGCCGGATGCGGGCCGTTGTCGCCGAGCTGTCGCAGCGGTTCGACCTCGTGCTGATCGACAGCCCGCCGGTGCTACCCGTAGCCGATGCCATGATCTTGTCCGGGTACGTCGATGGCGTCCTGCTTGTCGTGGCGGCCGGGCAGACCAGGCGGGCCGAACTGCGGCGCACCGTTGACAAGCTGGGGCAGGCAGGCGCACCGGTGGTGGGCGCCGTGCTGAACAAGGCCGCGGGGCAAGACGAGTACGGCTACTACGGCGGCTACCCCGCCTACACGCTGCCCGCGGACTCGACCGCGGCCGAGGGCAAGGCGGCAAGGAACGGGCGCGGCAGCCAGAACGGCTCGCACCTGCCGACCGGGCGGCCGGGCCGACACGGCCGCTAGGCGCTGATCATGACGGGGAACAGCCTGCTCTGGGCGGCCGCGGCCTGCGGCGCGATCGTTGCGGCGGCCGAGCCGCTGACGATCGCGCTGCTGCGCAGGCTCGCGGTGCTTGACGTTCCTGGCCAGCGGTCCTCCCACACAGTGCCGACCCCCCGTGGCGGCGGCGCTCCCATCGCTGCTGGCCTGATCGTGGCCGTGGCGATGGCGCCGAATGGGGCCTGCTCGTGGCAGGCGCGGCTAGCACTGGCGGTCGCGGTCGGGTTCTTCGGCCTGATCGGCCTCATCGACGACCTTCGCGGGCTGCCCGCGCTATCCCGGCTGGTGCTTCAGGTAGCGGGCGCGGCCGGGGTCGCGACGGTGCTCGCCTGGCCGCTGCCGCTGGCGGCCCCCTGGCGGCCGGTGGCGGCCGCGGCGATCGCGGTCTGGCTCGTCGGCTTCGTCAACACGTTCAACTTCATGGATGGCGTGAACGGCATCGCCGGCGCCCATGCCCTGGTTGGCGGCGTGGTCTACGCGTGCCTCGCCGGATGGCGGCACGACGGGCTCGGCGTGGCAGCGGGCCTGGCGCTGGCGGCGGGAGCAGCCGCGTTCCTGCCGTTCAACGCGGGCCGTGCCCGGGTCTTCCTCGGTGACGTGGGCAGCTACTCGATCGGCGCGGCCCTCGCGGTGCTCGCCGTCCGCCTGGTGTCGCTCGGCGTGCCCGTCGAGGCGGTCGCCGGCCCGGTGGCGCTGTACCTCGCGGACGTGGCGTGGACGCTCCAGCGCCGGATCAGGCAGGGCGAGCCGTGGCTTGAGGCGCACCGCACGCACGTCTACCAGCGCTGGTGCGACGCGGGCTGGACGCATCAGGAGGTCACCGTGCTGACCTGTGCGCTGACCGTGCTGCTCTGCCTGCTTGGCGTGGCCGGCCCGCTCGGCGGGACGGTGACGCGCGCGGCGGCCGACCTGGCCGGGCTGGCCGCGCTGGCGGTCTACCTGCGCTCGCCCCGGCTCTTCACGCGACCGAGAGAGGCATGAGCCATGCGCGTCCTCATCGTCACGCACTACTTCCCGCCAGAGACCGGGGCGCCGCAGGCCCGGCTGTCGGCGCTCGCGGCGACCTGGGCCGCCGACGGCGACGAGGTCACGGTGCTGACCGGAATGCCTAACCACCCCACCGGTGTGCTGCCGCCGGCCTACCGCCGTGCGGTGCTTCGCCGCGAGCTTGCCGACGGCTACCGGGTGGTGCGGACCTGGCTGTATGCCACGCCGAACGAGGGAGTGGCGCGCAAGACGCTGGGTCACCTCAGCTTCATGGCCAGCAGCGTGCTGCTCGGCTGGCGGGCCGCCGGCGCGGCCGACGTGGTGGTGGTCTCGTCGCCGACGTTCTTCTCCATCCTGTCGGGCTGGGTGCTGGCCCGGCTGAAGCGTGCCCGCTTCGTGGTGGAGGTCCGCGACCTGTGGCCGGCGATCTTCGTGGAGCTCGGCGTGCTGACCAGCCGCCGGATCATCGCCCTCCTCGAGCGCATGGAACTCGCCGCGTACGCGGCGGCGGACCAGGTGGTCGTCGTCAGCGAGGGGTTTCGCAGCGACCTGATCAAGCGCGGGGTGCCGCCAGAGAAGGTGCACACCATCCGCAACGGCGTCGACGCCAAGCGGTTCGACTTCCCCGCCGCCACCGCCCTTGATGACGTGCGCACAAGGCTGGGCGCGGCGCCCGGCGACTGCCTCGTGCTTTACGCGGGAACCCACGGGATATCGCAGGCGCTGCCGGTCATCGCGGATGCGGCGGCCCGGCTGGAGGAGCGAGGCGACGGGACTCCCGTCCGGTTCGCCTTCGTCGGCGACGGCGCGGACAAGCGGCGCCTGGCGGACCGGGTCGCCGAGCTCGGGCTTGGCCACGTCACGCTGCGGCCCGGCGTGCCGAGCGACCAGGTGCCCGAACTGCTCGCCGCGGCGGACATCTGCCTGGTGCCGCTGCGGGACGTGCCGCTGTTCGCGACCTTCATCCCGTCCAAGATGTTCGAGTACCTCGCCGCGGGCAAGGCCGTGATCGGCTCGCTCGCCGGGGAGGCCGCCGAGATCCTCACCGAGGCCGGGGCCGTCGTCGTGCCGCCAGAAGACAGCTCCTCCCTCGCCGCGGCGATCGCGGCGCTCGCCGACGCCCCGCAGCGGCGCAAGGCGATGGGCGAGGCGGGCCGGGCCTTCGTGGCGCGCGGCTACGACAGGGCCGCCCTCGGCCGGGAGTACCGCAAGGTCCTCGAGCTAGCGTGCGAGCTGCGATGAGGCTGCTGGTGACGGGGGGCAGCGGGTTCCTTGGCCGCCACGTCCTGGTCACGGCGGCCAGGCGCGGGCATTCTTGCGTGGCGCTGGCGCGCTCGCCTGCCGCCGCGGCGGCGGTGGCCAGGTGCGGCGCGACCCCGCTGGCCGGTGACCTGGACGATGGCCGGTCGCTCACGGCCGCCTTCGCGAGCGCGGGCTGCGAGGCGCTGGTCAACCTGGCCTCGCTTGGCTTCGGCCACGCCCCCGCGATCGTGGCCGCCGCCGTCGCCGCCCGGCTCGACCGAGCGGTGTTCGTCTCGACCACCGCGGTCACCACCGCGCTTCCCGCTCCCTCCAAGGCCGTGCGGCTAGCCGCCGAGCGTGACGTCCGCTCCTCGTCGCTGGCGTGGACGATCCTGCGGCCCACGATGATCTACGGCGCGCCGGGCGACAGGAACCTGTCCCGGCTGCTCGCGCTGCTCGCGCGGGCCAGCCGGCTGCCACGGCCAGCCGGCCTGCCGCTGCTCGTCCCGGTACCCGGCGGCGGCGCCCGGCTCCAGCAGCCGGTCCACGTCGCGGACCTGGCCGGGGCGGTCCTCGCCGCGGCCGAGCGGCCGCAGGCGGCCGGATCCTGCTATGACGTGGCGGGCCCCGAGCCGCTGGCCTTCGCCGAGTTGCTGCACCTGTCCTCGGCCGCGGTGGGCTGCCGGGTCCGGCTGCTGCCGGTACCGCTGTCCCCCGTGGTCGCGCTCACTCGCGGGTACGAGCGGCTCAGCCGCCGGCCACGGATCCGCGCCGAGCAGTGGGAGCGCCTCGCGGAAAACAAGGCGTTCACCATCAATGCCGCCGCTCGCGACCTGGGCTACGCGCCGCGGTCGTTCGCTGCGGGCATCCGCGAGGAGGCCGCGGCCCTCGGGCTCGCTCCTCGCTTCCGCCACCCGTCCACTTCCGACATCCCAGCGCAGGAGCCATGCTTAGCCTTGCCAAGAGTCCCGTCGCCCCGGCCCTCGGCCGGCGGGTGCCGCTGCGCGGCCCCGCCCGGCTGCTGTTCAGCTCCTATGCCCGGACGCGGCATCAGCCCCGGCGGTCGGTGGTCAGGCTGACCACTGAGGTCGGCGACGTCTTCGACGCCGACCTGTCGAGCACCCTCGAATGGCAGCTGTGGGCATTCGGCCGTTACGAGCCACACTTCGCCGAGCTGTTCAGCCTGCTGGTGCGGCCAGGCGACCGGTGCGTCGACGTGGGCGCCAATGTCGGCGTGCATACCGTCAGGCTGGCCAAGCTAGCCGGCCAGCACGGCACAGTCATCGGGATCGAGCCCGATCCCGAGATCGTGCGCCGGGCGCAGCGGAACGTGGCGCTCAACGGCCTTGAGACCGTCCAGCTCGTCAACGCGGCCGCCAGCGATCAGCCCGGCGAGATGCAGCTGTACCGGCCAAGCCCATGGGACACCAACCGGGCCAGGGCCAGCCTGGTTCATCACCCCTACCTGACCGGGGCCACCGCGACCGTTCCCGTGGTCACCCTCGATGACGTCTGCGCCGACGGGCCGGTCTCGCTGATCAAGATCGACGTGGAAGGGCACGAGGCCGCCGTGGTCAGGGGCGCGGCCGCCACGATCGACAGGGAAATGCCCTCGGTCATCTTCGAGTACGCACCCGAGTTGCTCCAGGGGGCGGCGCAGTCGCCATTCCAGTGGCTGGCCGGGCGAGGCTACCTGATGTTCGTCATCCGTGCCGCCAGGCACCGGGTCACTGGCCGGGTACGGCTCGCCCTCGACCGCGCACCGGAGCAGCCGCACCAGGGCGGCAACATCCTGGCCGTGCCCGCCGCGGCCGCCACGCGCATCGGCTCCCTGGCCCACTAGCGGCAGGCACCCGTGAGCACCGCACCGCTAGCCAGCCTCGATGACCTCGGCCGGCTCAGCCGCACCGTCAGGCACCTGCGACCCGGTCAGGTCGGGCAGCGGATACGGCTGCGTGCCCAGCGGATGGCCCTTGACCATTCGGTTCCGCTGGCCAGCCGGTGGCTGCTCGATAGCCCTCACCATGCGGGTCTGGCCGCCGGGGGCACGGCTGGGCACGGCTGGCCCGACGGGTTCACGCCACTGGACGCGGGGCTGTGGTGCGACGGGCGGACCAGCGCGGCGCTGCGCGCCGGGAGCCTGCCGCTGCTCGGCACGCGCCACCGGCTCGCGGCCACGGGTAACGCCACGGCCCCCGGCTGGGCCAGCGCGGACTGGGAGGCGGCGAGCGCGCCCCTGCTCTGGCGCTTTCACCTGTACTACTGGGACTGGGCCTGGGCGCTGGCCAGCGATCACGGCAGCCGGGACGCACGGCCGCTGTTCGCGGACATCTGGACGTCGTGGCATTCGGCGGTCGCACCGGGCCGAGGGCCGGCTTGGCATCCATACCCGTCGGCACTGCGGGGGTGGTCGTTCTGCGGGCTATACAAGACGCTGGTGGGTGGCAGCCGCATTCAGGAGCAGTTCCTGGCCGAGCTGGCCACGCACGCGAGCTTCCTGCGCAGGAACCTGGAAACCGACGTCGGCGGCAACCACCTCCTCAAGAACCTCAAGGCACTGGCCGGGCTCGCGGTCTTCTTCGCCGACGACGCGCTCCTAGGCTGGACGCTGAGCCGACTGGACCAGCAGGTCCGCGTGCAGGTGCTGCCCGACGGCGGTCACTACGAGCGCGCGCCGGCCTACCACTGCCAGGTGCTCGCTGACCTCATCGACATCACCGGCCTGCTGCGAGCCGCGGGCCACGTCGAGCCCGCCGCCCTGGCCACGGCCATCGACGCGATGCGCGGCTGGCTCGGCTCGGTGCTCTCCCCATCGGGTGATGTCCCGATGCTCAACGACGGGTTCCCCGTGAGCCAGGGGCTGCTCACCGCGCTAGCCCCTGCCCCGCCCCCGGCCAGCCCGCTCACCGTGCTGCCCGACACCGGGCTAGCCCGGATCACGGCGGGCGGCTGGCAGGTGCTCGCCGACATCGGGCCGCCCTGCCCGCCGCAGCTGCCGGCGCACGCGCACGCGGACAGCCTGAGCTGCGTGGCCTACCTGGACGGCCAGCCCCTGCTTATCGATACCGGGACCTCGACGTACGCGCCCGGCGAGGCCCGCGGCCGCGAGCGCTCGACCGCCGCCCATAACACCGTCGAAGTCGACGGGCGTGACTCAACCGAGGTCTGGGGCGCGTTCCGGGCCGGCCGGCGAGCGCGGGTGTCGGCAGTGGCGGCCCGCGAGGACGACGCGACCATCACCGTCGAGGCCGCGCACGACGGCTACCGGTTCCTGCCAGGCCGGCCAGTCCACCATCGGCGCTGGTCGGTTGCCCCGGGCGAACTGCGCGTGGACGACACGGTGGCGGGCCAGGGGCGGCACCACATCGCCCTGCGCTGGCACCTGCCACCAGGTGCGGGCCTGCGGCTGGCCGGTGACGGAGCCGTGGCGACCACCGCGGCCGGCCCGGTTGGCGTCGTCGTGACCGGGCCAGCGGGCCTGCGGATGACGGCTGGTACCGCGTCCGTGAGCATGGGCTTCGGGACGACGGCGGTGGCGCCCGTACTCACCTGCACGCTCGACCACGAGCTGCCCGTCAAGATCGCCACGATCTGGCGGCGGGCCGAACCTGACAGGAGTTGACATGAAACAGATCGTCCAGCCCGTCCGCGGCGGCCCCGTGACGCTCCTCGACGTGCCAGCCCCGGTACCCGAGCCCACCGAGGTGCTGGTCCGCACGCTGTGCTCCGTCATCTCGCCGGGCACCGAGCGGGCGGTCACCGCCCTGGCCCAGTCCAGCCTGATCGCCAAGGCGCGGGCCCGGCCGGACCTGGTCCGCCAGGTCGTCAGGAAAGCCCGCACCGAGGGGATCAGCTCGACCCGGCAGGCGGTGGCCGGACGGCTGGCCTCCGACGTGCCACTCGGCTACTCCGCCGCGGGGCTAGTGATCGAGGTCGGCTCGGCGGTCACCGGCATCAGGCCAGGCCAGCTCGTCGCGACCGGCGGGGCGGGTAAGGCGAACCACGCCGAGCTTCAGGCCGTGCCCGGGCTGCTGTGCGCGCCGGTACCCGAGAGCGTGAGCGCACAGGACGCCGCCTTCACGACGATCGCGTCGATCGCCCTGCACGGGCTGCGCCTGGCCGAGGTGGGGCCGGGCTCCAAGGTGGTGGTGGTGGGCCTCGGGCTGATCGGGCAGCTCGCCGCGGGCCTGGCGATAGCGGCCGGCTGCGACGTGGCCGGGATCGACCCGGCCGACTACCCGCGCGAGGTCGCGGCGCGGGCCGGCGTGCTCGCGCTCGACGAATGCGGCCAGCAGACGACCGAGCAGATCATGGCCTGGTCTAGGGGCCGGGGCGCGGACGCGGTGCTGGTCTGCGCGGCCGGGCCGTCGCCCGCCGCCGTGATGCGGGTGCCCGCGCTGTGCCGGGACCGGGCCGCCGTGATCATCGTCGGGGATGTCGGGCTGCAACTGAGCAGGACCCCGTTCTACGAGCGGGAGCTGTCGCTCAGGTTCGCCCGCTCCTACGGGCCCGGCCGTTACGACCCGTCCTACGAGGCCTGGGGCGTCGATTACCCGGCCGGGCTCATCCGCTGGTCCGAGGGGCGGAACTTCGAGGCCATCCTCGACCTGCTCGCGGCCGGAAGGCTCGCCGTCGCGAGCCTGGTGACGCACGCGTTCGACATCGGGGACGCGGAGAAGGCCTACCGGCTGATCGAGGACAGGTCGCAGCCTTACCTGGCGATCCGCCTCGACTACCCAGGGACCGCCGCCCCGGAGCGACCCGTCAGGGTCAGGCAGGCGCCGGCCGGGACGGACGGCCCGGGGATCGGCCTGATGGGCGCCGGCGCCTTCGCCACGGGGACGCTGCTGCCTGCCTTCAGGGCCGCGGGCCTGACCCGGCTGGTCGCGGTGGCCTCCGGTGGCGGACTCACCGCGGCCCGGGCGGCGCAGCGACACGGATTCGAGAAGGCAGTCGCCGGAGTCCAGGCGATCCTGGCCGAGCCCGAGGTGTCCGTCCTGGTGATCGCCACGCCGCACGACACCCACGCCTCGCTCACCGCCGCGGCCCTGGCCGCCGGCCGTCATGTGTGGTGCGAGAAGCCGGTGGCGCTGACCACCGATGAGCTTGAGGCGGTGCGCACGGCCTGGCAGGAGTCCGGCTCGGTGCTGGCCATCGGCTTCAACCGGCGCTGGTCCCCCGCCATCGCCGCGGCCAGGCAGGCACTGGCGGGCACCACGACGCCCAAGCTGGTGGTCTACCGGATCGCCGCCGGGCCAGTGCCCGACGACCACTGGTACCGCGACCCCCGGAGGGGAGGACGCCTGCTCGGCGAGGTCTGTCATTTCGTCGACACCGCGCAGGCCCTCGTCGGCGCGCCCATCGAGGACGTGACCGCGCTGTCCGGCGGCGCCGACGACGTGGCGGTGGCGCTCCGCTTCGCCGACGGATCACTGGCCACCATCGGCTACGGCAGTGCCCTGCCTTCGGCGGGCAAGGAGTGGGTCGAGATCAACGCCGGCTCGCACCGGGTCATCATCGACGACTTCCGCGTCGTCACGCTGGACGGCAGGCGGATCTGGCGGGGCCGGCAGGACAAGGGGCACTCGGCCCTGGCGACGGCGTTCAGGAAGGCAGTCGCCGGAGGTGCGGACCTGCCCACCGAGGACATGCTCGCCACGATGCAAGCCACCATCCAGGCGGCCGCGGGGCACTCGATTCCCGCCGGGCGGTGCGGCGATGAGTAACCAGAACCCGGCCCCGGCCAGCCTGGCCGTTGGTAAGCACGCGGACCAGGTGCGCGCCCTGTTCGACCGCAAGGCGGGCGGCTGGCCGGCCAAGTACGGGGCGGACGGCGCACTGACCGGACGCCTCGCCCTGCTCGCCAGCACGGTGCGTGACCGGACGAGGCCCGGCGGCGAGCTGCTTGACCTTGGCTGCGGCAGCGGTGAGCTGGCCCGGAGCCTGGCGGCCGACGGCTACGTGGTGACCGGCTGCGACATAGCGCCCGCGATGCTGCGCCAGGCCACCGAGGCCGACCCTACCCGCGTCGTCCGGTGGATCGGGCTCGCCCCGCACTGGGAGGTGCTGCCGTTTCCCTCCGGCCGCCTCGACGTGGTCGTCGCGGCGAGCGTGCTCGAGTACCTGCGCGAGCCGGCTACGGTCCTGGCCGAGTGCGCCCGGGTCCTGCGGCCCGGCGGCGTGCTGGTGTGCACCGTGCCCAACCTGGCCCACCCGGTCCGCTGGCTCGAGTGGCCGCTGCGACTGGCCGCGCGTAGCCCGGCCTGCCCGCCCGCGCTCGCCGCGCTCGCCGCGGGAAGCACCGCGCGCCGTGGCCAGGAGTACCTCACCTACCTGCGGGTCTCCTGTCAGCGCCGGCGGGCCTCCTGGTGGTACCGGGCGGCCAGGGAGGCGGGCCTGCAGCCCGTGGCCACGCGCCGCCAACCGCGACAACCGCTTAGATTGCTGGTCCTCGCCCGGCCCGCCGGGCGCGGGCCGCAGAACCTGGAGGAACCGTGCCAGCAGCAGTAACGATCGACACCGCGGGCGGCCAGGTCGGCGGAGCCGGCAGGTACCGCAAGGAACTGGCCGGCTACCTGGAGCGGCACGCGCGCCAGGACGTCAAGGTGATCGGCACCGGCCGCAACGTCACCGCGGCCTGGCTGGCGGCCCGCGAGGCCAGCGCGGTGCGGCGCGGCCGCAGGGTTGCGCTGAACAACGTCGGCTTCATGACCCCAGGCGGCGAGCGGTGGACGCTGGTCACCAACGCGCTGTACTTCATGACCGCCGCGGAGATGACCGCGGTGGACCCCCAGCTGCGGGCGGGGGCGGCCCGGCAGGGGGCGATCGTGCACCGGGCCGCGCGGCGGTCGGACGTGGTCGTCGCGCCCTGCACGGCGATGGCCGACCGGATCGCCGCGGCACTGCCCGATGTCGCCGACCGCGTGGTCGTGCGCATGCACCCGATCACCCGTGTCCCCGCGCTCCGGGCCGCCGGTTCCCTGATCCTGTGCCCGGTGCTCTTCGCACCGTACAAGCCGATGCCCGAGCGGATCGCTGACTGGCTGGCCGCCACCAGCGCGATGGACGACTCGGTCCGGCTGATCGTCACGGCCAGCGCCGCCGACGTGCCCGCGTCGCTGGCGGCCAGCCCGCGGCTGCACTTCGTTGGCCGGCTCAGCGTCAAGGACCTAGCGGACCTGTGGCACCGCTGCCGGGCCGTCTACTTCCCGACCGCCCTTGAGTCATTCGGCTACCCGCTGGCCGAGGCGCGGGTCCACGGGCGACCGGTAATCGCACGTGACACCGCGCAGAACCGGGAGATCGCCGGCCCGGCGCTGTGCGGTTACGCCCCGGGCGACAGCGACTCGCTGCGAGCCGCGACCCAGGCGGCGCTCGCCGCTGAGCTCGCTCCCGATCCCGGGCCTTTCGATCCTGACGCCTACTTTGACTGGATGCTCGGAGACGGCCGATGACCCGGCTGGGCCTGCGGCCCTACCGGGCCGGGGACGCACCGCGGCCCGGCAGCGTGCCGGTCAGCGTCGTGGTGCTCACTCGCGATGAGGAGGCCAATATCGCCCGCTGCCTGGCGTCGGTCGCATGGGCCGGACAGGTGATGGTGATCGATTCAGGATCATCGGACAGCACCGTGGACCTCGCGCGGTCCGGCGGGGCGGACGTCGTGGCCCAGCCTTGGCTGGGCTTCTCGCAGCAGCGGGAGCTGGCGCTCAGGCACCCCGACATCCGGCATGACTGGATCTACTTCGTCGACGCGGACGAGTGGACCTCGCCGCAGCTCGCGTGCGAGATAGCGGCGCGGCTACGCGACCCGGACTGCGCGGCCTTCACCCACCGTCTCCGGCTCGTCTTCCAGGGCACCTGGATCAGGCACTGCGGATGGTACAGCGGGTCATGGGTGGTCAGGCTAGTCGACCGGCGCTACACCAAGTACGACGGAAGCCTGGTGGGCGAGCGCGCCCGCGTCGACGGCCCGGTGGGGCGACTGGCCAACGACATCGTGGATGAGGACCGCAAGGGCCTGGCCCGCTGGCTGCACAAGCACGTTCGCTACGCCGAGCTCGAGCAGCGCCGGCGCGGCCAGCTCGTTGCCTGGCGGGAGCGGATTGCGCGGTTCCGCGCGCGGGACAAGAGCGATACCAGGCCGCTGGCGCGGGTCATACTCAAGGACCTGGTCTTCCCGGCCGTGCCGGGAAGACCGCTCGCGCTGTTCGTCTACATGTACCTGATACGGCTCGGCCTGCTCGATGGACCAGCCGGACTGCGCTTTTGCTTCTTTCACGCGTGGTTCCAGGCCACCGTGGACGGGCTGCGGGCGGAAGCCCTGCTGGCGTCGAATGCGGATCGCTAGGCCGGAGGAGGGGATGCCCATCGTCACCCGCGACGGCCGACATACGCGCGGGGCGCCCGCCGCGTTCCGCCCGAGGCTCGGCGTGCTCGCGACGCACCCGATCCAGTACCAGGCCCCGCTTTACGCCGAACTCGCCCGCCGCGGCACGGTGCGGCTCGATGTCGCGTTCCTCAGCAGCGACGGAGCCAAGCCGTGCTACGACCCAGGCTTCGGCGTGACACTGGCCTGGGACATCGACCTGCTGGCCGGCTACCCCTCCACGCTGCTGACCAGGCGGGGGCTGGGCGGCAAGCCAGCCTGGCTGCGCGCGGCGAGCCGGTGGCTGCGCCAGCAGGACATCGTCGTGCTGCATGGCCACTCCGATCCCGACATCCTGCTCGCCGCGGCGGCGTGCCGGGCGCTGGGGATCCCGTACCTGCTCCGCGGCGACGCGCAGCCACAGTCATCAGCGGCCGGCCCGCGCCGGATCGCGCGCCACCTGGTGGCGGGCACCGTCGTCAGGAACGCCGCGGGCGCGCTGCCGATTGGCCAGCGCAACGCCGCCTTCTACCGGCGTTACGGGCGGCTGCCGCTGTACATCGCGCCGTACAGCGTCGACAACGAGCGGTTCAAGGCCGCCGCTGACGCGGCCAGGCCAGCACGCGACGAGCGGCTGTCATCGCTCGGGCTTGACCCGCGCCGGCCGACAGTCGTCTTTTCAGGCAAGCTGATCACGCACAAGCGGCCGCTGGACCTGATCGCCGCCATTGAACGGACCGAGACCCCGGTCAACCTGCTCTTGCTGGGCGATGGGGCGCTGCGGGCCGAGGTGCGCGCCTACGAGAAGACCATGCCCGTGCGCTGCCTGGGCTTCGTCAACCAGTCCGAGATGCCGTGCTGGTACGGGGTCGGCGATATTCTCGCGCTGCCGAGCGGCCACGAGCCCTGGGGCCTTGTCGTCAACGAGGCGATGGCCTGCGGCCTGATCCCCGTGGTCAGCACTTCCGTCGGGTGCGGACCTGACCTGGTGGACGGCATCGGTGAAGTCTTCCCGGCCGGCGACGTCGACGCGCTCGCCACCGCCCTTTCCCTGGTCGCGCGGGACCTGCCGGATCGCAGGGAACGGCTGCACGGCAGGCTTGCGGGCTTCACCATCGGGCGCACCGCGGCCGGGTACGAGCAGGCGGCCATCGCGCTGGCCCGCCGCAAGCGGGGGGCCATCGCGCTGGCCCCTCGCTTGCGGCGGGGGGCGGCGGCTAGGCAGGAAGGCGCCGGCGGCCGAACGACAACGTGACCACGCACAGCCAGAGCGCGATCATGCCGGGAATGCCGGCCAGCAGCGTGGCACAGTCCGAGCCGGCCTGCACGGTGTCAGGAAACAGCAAGAGCATGCTGGTCAATCGCTACCAAGGGAAGGCTCCTCGTCCGCCGCGAGCAGTCGGTCGACGGCGAGCGCGGCATACCGGTCGGGAGCGAAGCGCACGCGGGCCAGCGCCGCGCCCTGACGGCCCATGTCGGCCAGCCGCGCGGGCTGCCTGATGAGGTCGTCCAGGGTAGCGGCCAGGGCGCCCTCGCCCTCATCCCTGGGAGTGGCACCAGTGACCCCGTCGAGGTAAGCGTCGGGCGACCCACCAAGCGCCGGCCCGACCACGGCCGTGCCGGCTACCTGTGCTTCGAGCAGCACCAGGCCGAACCCCTCACCGCTCGGCCGTGGTCCTGGCCTGGTCCGGGTGGCCAGCACGAACAGCGCGGCCCGTGCGAACCGGACGGCGAGGTCGGCGTCGGTGAGCCCGGCCCGCAGGGTGCACCAGCGGTAGGACCTGATGTGGGCAAGCAGGTCCGCGGGAGGCTCGCCGCTGCCGCAGACGGACAGCCGGATATCACGGCGGCCGAGTCGGGCGATCGCCGCCGTGAGCTGGGGAAGTCCCTTGTCCCGCCACTCGGCGAGCCGGAAGGCGGTCATGACCTCAAGGTCCTCGCGCGGGTCGGCCCTGGCCCGATCGGCGGCCGCGACGAGCTCGCTGAACCAGGCCCTCGACAGGCCGGGGGGCAAGATAGCCGCCCGGCCACGGTGAAGCAGTGTCCCGGCGGTGAAGCTGCTGACGGCGACGGGGCGGACGCTAGGCCGGCCCATCAGCCAGTTCTCGAATCCCCGGCGCGGAGACCAGCGCCCGCCCCACACGTCGCTGCCGTGGCAGATGACGGAGATCCCGCTGACCTTGCGGACGCGGCCAAGCAGCGTCGCCACCGGCAGCAGGGCCCGGTGCGCGATCACGAGCCTGGTTGGCGTGGCCGAGGCGGCGAGCGCGGCCGCCGCCTGCGCGAGCAGCGCCCGATGCCCCGCTGGCCCGGGCCTGCCCAGGTCAAGCCGCTTGCTGAGGACGCCAGCGTCATCGAATGCTGATTGCACGGTCTGCACGTACCGCTCGATCCCGCCGCCCAGCCCGCGGGACGGGGCGAGCAGCAGCACCCGGTCAGCGCGGCCCGCGCCGGGCTGGCCGGCCCGCGCGGCCAGGCGGCGGCGGAGCTGGGCCTCGCCGGTCACGGGCGCGTGTACAGGAAGAAGTCGGCCCTGGCGCGCTCGGTGCTCGGGCCGGTGGTTACCTCGGCCAGCCGCCACCCGGGAATGTTCGCCTCGACCCAGCTAGTGAAGTTCCGGTGCCGCACGTGCGGAGCGGTCCCGCTGATTTCCGCGTTGGTGGAGTAGATGACGACCAACCGCTTTCCAGCGGCGAACAGCTGGCGCAGGTAGGGCTCGAAGACCGCGTCCTCGGTCAGGTGATAGACGACATCAAGGGACAGCGCCAGGTCGGCGGTGAACAGCCCGGCTCGATCGGTGAAGCAGGCGCCATCGTAAAGGAAGAAGCTCTTGGTCGGATCGGCGGCGAATCGCCGCTGGCACAGGCCGATCGCGGTCCGCGAGACATCGAGGCCAACGTAGCTCGGGTACTGCGCGAGCGACAGCTGGTTGCCGTCCCCGCACCCGAACTCGATCACGGTGCTGACCGCGTGCTGGCGGACCAGGTCATTGAGGTATCGCCGTTTCCCTTCGGCCAGCTGGCCATAGGACCCGCTGCCGCTGGTCCTGCCCTGGGCGTAGTTCGCCTCCCAGAAGCGCGCCGAATCGCTGAAGGCCATCCGCTGGCGCATCAGCGACACCTGCCGCACTCCCGGCAACGGCCGGATCAGTTCCCTGATTGTCATCGTGCCCCCTTGTGGCGTTGGACCGGCCCCGCGGTCAGGACAGCTTTTCCAGGATGACCGTGAGCCGCTTTTCGTACGTGTGGTCCGCGTGTGCCCGCGCCGCGGCGGCATCGCCGAGCTTGGCGCTCAGCCCGGTCTCGCTCAGCAGCCTGCCCGCCTGCGCAACCAGGTCGTCGAAGTCGTGGAAGGCGAGCACCTCCTGCCCGACGGAGAACAGCTCAGGCAGCGCGGGCCTGAATTCAGTCAGCACCGCCGCGCCACTGCCTGTCGCCTCGAACAGCCGGGCGTTGACTCCCTCGATCTCGCTGACATGGAGCGTGTTCAGCACCGCGGCGGCGGACCTGAAGACCTGTGCCTTCTCCTCACCGAAGATGCACCGGCCGGCGTGCACCGCGCGCAGCGATGTCTTGCCAATCCAGCGGGGAAATCGCCCGCCGTAAAGCTTCAGCGGAATGCCGTGCGCGAGCAGCCGCTCAAGCAGCCTGATCCTGCTCGGGTACATGTTCCCCGCGAGGACAAGGTACGGCTCGGTGCCAGGAGTGGCCAGCGGACGATGCCATCGGGGGTTGCAGGCCTCGGGCAGGTAGAAGAATGGCACGTCAAGTACCGCCGTAAGCCGCCGCACGACGTGCGGTTCCTTGAAGAAGACCGCGTCATAGGGCGACATCAGCACGAGCTGGCGCCCCAGGTTAGCCAGCGAGTCGGGGAACCACAGCGCGACCTTCGCCCCGCCGCGTCGCAGCTGGCGGACGGTATCAGGGGCCAGTCGCTGCTCGGTCACGATGACGACCTCACACTCGGCCTCGCGCGCGGCCCGCACGATGTTCCCCTGCAGGCGCTCGTCCAGCGCTGGCAGCGCGTTCCTGGCCAGGCTGGCTACCGCCGAGGTGTACGGGCCGCCAACCGAGTACGACGAGCCGACGGAGACGGCCTGGTGGCCCATCATCCGCAGCGAGTCCATGATGTTGTCAGCGAAGCAGTCCGGCCAGGTCGGCCCGACGATCCCGATCCGCATGAGCTTCCTTCCCTTGGCTAACTTGACAGCACTTCCTGACGCCCCGCCCCGTCCTTCCGCCGCCGGTGACGCGCCCTGACTTGGCGCGCGGGCCGGCTCAGCCAGCGGATCATCAGGCCAAGTGCCATGCCGTAGGCGAGGGTCGAGGCGATGGCCGCCGCCATGACTCCCACAGCGGGCAGCAGGGCGATAAGCAAGACCACGGCGCCGACAGCGGTCGCCCCCTGTGCCCTGGCCACCTGCCCGGGCCGACCGAGCCCGCGCAGCAGATCGCCGACCACCTGGCCGCAGGCGAGGAAGACCCCGCCAGGAGTGAGGACCCAGAGCAGCGGCACCGCGCCCCGGTAGGCCGGGCCAAAGACCGCGGGGATCAGCCAGTAGGCGCTCGCCGCGAGTGGCAGCAAGATGGCACTCGCGATGCCCGCCGCGACCAGCACGGCCGTCAGCGCCAGCCGGACGCTGCTCGCGGCGCGGCCACGGCGGGCGGCCAGCCGGGGGAAGGCCACATTGCCAATGGCCGACACCAGCGGGATGGGGACCGTAGTCACCGAGGCCGCGATGGCGTACCGGCCCAGGTCGGCCGGTGGCACGAGCTGGGAGAGCAGGAGCTGGTCGAGGAAGGAGTTGATCGCGGCCGGGGTGATCGCCGCGAGCTGCGCCAGCCCGCATTTCACCAGCGGGCCGATGAGGGACGGCTCGACGCGTCCGGGGGCCAGGCCGCACCGGCGGCAGCAGTAGTAGGCGTAGCCGAGCTGGACCGCCATGCTCACGAGCAGCGCACCGATGGCGGTGGCCAGCGTTAGCTGATCAAGCAGTCGCGCCGCGATGATCATGGCGAGGGCGAGCGCGGGCTGGCTGATGCGGACCAGGTTCCAGCGCCGCGTGCTCGTCGCCTGGAGCGAGAACGTGTAGCCGGTGCCGATGAAGGCGATGACCGACCCGCAGAAGACGATCCGGTAAGCCCAGGTGACCTGGGGATTCCCATGCGCAAGCAGAGGGGCGACGACAAGCCCCGCCAGCAGCGCGCAGCCACCCGTGACCATCATCATCGCCCGGGACGTGGCGACGTACCCCCGCGCGCGCTGCGGGTCGCTGGCGACGTAGAAGCACACCGCGGCCGACTGGCCTAGCTCCCCGGCCAGGAGCAGGGCGCCGAACCACGCGGTCACGGCGGCGTACTCGCCGCGCACGGCGGGTCCGACCGTTCGCGCGACGATGACCCCGCTGAGTGCGGCGGCCGCCGCTGAGGCCGAGTTGAAGCAGGCCGTACGGGCGATCGCGCCGGCGTGACGCTGGCGCAGGACGGTCCGGGCCACCTGCCCGGCGAGGGGGCGGGTGCTCAACGGCACGCGGCGCTCTCCGTCTTGATCACGGAATGATTATAGACAATAACAATCAGTAGTCATAGTCGACTCGCTCAGGGCGCCGCCCGAGCTCGCCGGTCACGGCGAAGTGCAGCAGCAGCGGCACGATCACCTCACTGGCATGAGCACACAGTAGTATCGCGACTGCGATAGGTGATGCAGTAGCGCTAGGGAGGCACACCATGGGCTTGCGGTGGGCAGTTGAGCAAGCGTCTCATCGGTTCGTCGTCCGGCGACGGCTGCCGCCGCCGTTCGCGAGCGCGCGAATCTACGTCTCGACGGAAGGCGGACTGCGCTACCTCAGCCGCGCGATGGCCGAGGTTGACCCGGCGTTGCTCCAGCTGGCGGCCGAGGTCGTCCGGCCCGGCGACACGGTGTGGGATATCGGCGCCAACATGGGCCTGTTCAGCTTCGCCGCCGCGGTGGCGGCGGGCCCCCAAGGGCGGGTGCTCGCGGTGGAGCCCGACACGGAACTCGCCGGGCTGCTGCGCCGCTCAGCGGCCGAGGGCACCGGCCGTGCGCCGGTGGAGGTGCTGCCCGCGGCGGTGTCGGATGACCTGTCGGTGGCCCGGTTCCACGTGGCCCGCCGTAACCGGGCGACTAGCCACCTGGCGGGCTTCGGCAGCACCATGGCGGGCGGCGTGCGGTCGACGCAGCTTGTCCCCACGGTCACGCTCAACTGGCTCGCGGCCCGGTTCCCGGTTCCTGACGTGCTCAAGATCGACGTGGAGGGGGCGGAGCTGGCGGTGCTGTCCGGTGGCGCCGAGGTGCTCTCCGGCTCGCCCCGGGTGATCTGCGAGGTCTGCACGCCGAACGCGGACGCCGTGACTGCCATCCTGGCCCACCACGGCTACACCCTGTACGACGGGGAACGGCGCGGCGGCGACCGGGTGCCGGTCGCCGCCGCGCCGTTCAACACACTGGCGGTCGTCGCGGGCGGCTAGGCCACGGGCTTGATGAAGATCGCCGTGTCCCACACGCCCGAGCTGGTCCAGATCGTGCGCCACCCGGCCAGCTCCGCCCACACCTCGGCCCACATGCGGGTGGCCGGGCCGAGCCTGACGGTCCTTGAGTTCGGGGCCTTCGACTGGCACGGCAGGTACCAGTTCACGTTGTCGATGATGAGCATCGCGCCTGGCTTGAGCTTGGGCAGGATGAACTTGGCCGAGTAATCGCGGTAGTGACCATCGACGAGGGCGAAGTCAAGACTGGCGTCAGGGAAGGCGAGCGCGGCACGCGCGTAGGCACTCTCACCGCCCCGGTCCAGCGGCTGATCCTCGGTCGCCAGGATGTACTCGACGTTGCCGAGCCCGCGATGCTCCAGCGCGGCGGTCACGGCCTGGTGCCAGCGCGGGTCGTGCTCCACGCTGGTGAGAGCGGCGACGCGCGCGGCGAACCAGCTGGTCGACCGGCCTGAGCCGAATTCCGCGCCACGGTCGCTTGGGCGCAGCAGGGTCGACAACAGCCTGATCGCCGCGGGCGTCAGCCACGGATCGTCAGGGTGGGCGCGCTCGTACATCATCTGACGGGTCCGGTCGCGGACATAGCGCGGCGTCCGGTGCGAGCGCGACTGCCTCGCTCGCACTGACACGGTGTTCATGAAGCGAATCCCTCCAGTCCTGGACTTGCGAAGACATCGGCGCCGAACCCCTGATCACCGAGCGGCAGGAGGCGACCCGTCATGTCCGGGCGGTAGAGCCGGTAGCCATACTCCTCAAGCAGCGCGGCGATGGGCTGGCGGCCGGAGCCGACGGCGAGTGTGGACATCTGGTTCCATTCGATCTGGATAAGGCCGATCCGCCGCTCGGCCAGCGCGCGGGCGGCACCGCGGAGCACGTCGATCTCGAATCCCTCGACGTCGACCTTCATCCCGGTCACCGCACGGCTCCCGATCAGAGAGTCGACGGTGACGAGCCTGGTCACCGCCGGCCCGTCGCAGGACAAGCTGTTCCCCGCGTCGAGTCCCGAGGTGAACCTGGCCCACCCGCAGTGATCTCCAGCGGCGGCTTGCACGGCGCTCACCGGGTACCCGTTCAGCGCGATGTTCTCCTCCAGCAGGCCGAAAGTGTCGGCGGCCGGCTCGATCGCGATGACCTCCGCGCCAAGCTCGGCGGCCCAGATGGCGTAGGTCCCCACGTTGGCGCCGACATCGACGAAGAACCCGCCCTTCCCCAGTGCCCGCCGCCACACGAGCATCTCGGGCAGGTCGGGCGGGTTGGCGTACATGACCATGGCGGCCGCCGTACGGTGCGGGTGAACCCAGAGCCTGGACCGCTCGCCGAGCCGCGCCACCGCGCGGCGGCGCAGCAGCCGGGCCTGGGCCTGATAGCGGGCGGCGCGCAGCAGCGCCCGCGTCTGGTGCCCCCGGTTGGCCGGATGGCCCCAGACGTACCTGACGACGCGCGCCCCCACGGTGAACTGCTCGGCGACCTGGGCCGGCAGGCTAGCTCGGCCGGACTGCTTCGACATACACGCTCTCCGCCTCGCGTTCCCTGAGGTCAAGCTGCCCGGGCCCGGTGATCCTCGTCGATCCGGGCGGCATCACGGCCACGTCCGTGAACCCGCTCTCCCCGAGCAGCCGGGCGAGTGACTCGCCGTCGTACATCCACAGGTGGTGCCGCGGCCCGACCATCGTCCACTTAGCCCATTCGCGCACGCCTGCGGGCCGGTCCAGGCCCATGTGAATCCCGGCCACGAAGCGATCCGCGTCGCCGCTGGCGACATAGTCCCGCACCATCGTGGACAGGTCGGGCGCGGCGATCCTGGCCACGCCGCCGGGGTGCAGCACGCGCCGCACCTCGGCAAGGAAGGCTCGCGCCTCGGACCTGTCGAGATGCTCGATCATGTGCGAGCTGTAGACCGCCGTGACCGAGCCAGTCGGGCACGGAATCCGCACGGCGGCATCGGCGAACCGCACGCCACCGCGCCGTGCCATTTCTGCCAGTTCCGCGGATTTCGGGGCAAGGAAGCCCGTTCGCCGCAGGAGACCTGACATCACCGGCCAGCGCGCTACGCGGACACTGACCGAATTGTCGAAGTTAAGCCATCCAGAGGTTGGCGAAAGCCCGCATCCGACATTTATCTGAATGCCCGAATGCGTCCCCCGGATCTCGGTCTCTGTCATTCCATGAGAATATCGCGAAGACGATGAACGGCCACGCATTGGCCCGCCTGTTAATCACTTTGAGTGTGTGTTACGTTACGCAGTGTGAGCATACGGATGCGCCGTCATCGGAAGCTACTGGCCTGGACGGCGGGGAGCCTGGCAGTGCTCCTCGTCGGGGCGCTGCTTGCTGGCTACACGATGCTGCGGCACCTCAACGGGAACATCACGCAGGCCAACATCAGGGGCCTGCTCGGCCATCAGCCGGCCGACCTGCACCCACGGGCGGAGAACATCCTGGTCCTCGGGTCCGACACGCGCCTTGGCCTGCCCGGGGCGACCGCGGCGGACCTAGGCACCGACCAGTCCGACACGATGATGCTGATCCACATCCCGGCGAGCAGGCAGTGGGCCGAGGTGATGTCGATCCCGCGGGACTCGTGGGTGAACATCCCGTCCTGCGAGATGGGTGATGGCAAGATGTCCGCACCCAGGCAGTTCAAGATCAACGAGGCTTTCGCGCTTGGCAACCTGCACGGGAACAACACCGCGCTCGGCGCCGCCTGCTCGATGAAGACCCTTGAGCAGGACACGGGCATCTACATCGACCACTTCATGGTGATGAGCCTCATCGGCTTCGAGAAGATGGTCGCCGCCCTCGGCGGCGTCGAGGAGTGCAACCCGACCGCGCTCACCAACCCGCACTCCGGCATTGTCTTGCCGGCCGGCCGCCACTGGCTCACCCCGGTCCAGGCGCTGGCCTACGTGCGCGCCCGCGAGGACATTGGCGATGGCAGTGACCTCGAGCGGATAGCCAGGCAGCAGGCACTGATGTCCGCCCTGACCACCCGGGCCAAGAGCGAGCTGCTCGATCCGCTGGCCATCTACCGGTTCCTTGACGCCGTCACCAGCTCGCTGGCCATCGACAGCCAGCTGGGTGGCGTCACCGGCCTCTACGACCTGCAGCGGTCGCTGCGCGGGATACCGGCGAGCAAGATCGCCCTGTTCACGCTGCCTACCTTCCCGCGCGCCGAGGTCGTCCCTACGGACACCGCGAACGTCTTGTGGACGCAGCCGGAGGATGGCGAGATCTTCGCGTCCTTCCGCGATGACGTCCCCGCGAGCAGTTCGCTCTTCCCCCCGGCCGCGCCGCAGCCGGCGGCCGCGCTCGGCCGCCCGGGGAAGTTCGGCGTCTCGCCGTCCGCGTCCCCCGGCCAGGCTGGTGGCACGACAGCCAACCTCTCGGGCCGAACCGCCAGCCAGAGCATCTGCGTCAACTAAGGAAATGGCCCGCTAGCCCGCCCCGGGTCGGGGCGGCTAGCGGGCCATTCTCACCTGGCGGCCTGCAGCCGCCGCGCCACCTGCTCCGCGTAGCCAACGCTCGGCGACCCCAGGTCACTGCCTGACGAGGAGTCCAGCGTGGTGATGATCTGCGGGCCAACCCGGATGGCCACGAGAGTCTGCCCGCCATCGAAGGCCGGGGAGACCATGACCGCCTTGATGGCGTCGCCTCCCTGGCCGGGAAGCTGGCTCCGCTTGAGGGTCTCCGACACGGTAGTCCCGTTGGACTGGTACTTGAAGGAGGCGCACGTGCCGAACGCCTGCCACAAGGACGTCATCACCTTCTGCGCGTCGGTCCCGGTGAAGACGTCGATCTCCTCGGCGATCTCTTCCGTCTGGTCACCGTTGAGGTAGTCGCTCTGCGCGAAGTCGGTCGTGGTGATCCCCCCCACCTGGATGTACGAAGTCTCCGTGAAGTCCTGGCAGACGTGGCTGGCTGGCACTGGGGCGGCGCTGTCGGATGGCAGCTCGCTTCCCGTGTCGCGCGTCGAGGAAGGATCCGCCTTGAAGCCACTTGGCATCGAGCTGACAGGCAGCAGGATGCCAGCCAGTTGCGATCCGCTCGGCGCCGCCACCGCTGACGGCGTGACCGAGGCGGACGACTGGGATGAGGCGCCCGAGGACGAGCTCACGGCTGAGCAGCCTGCGATGAGGGAGGTCACGGCCACCGTCAGGCCGAGTCGCAGGAGGTTACGAGGGGAGTGCAAGGCAACTGCCTTTCTTTCTTCTTCGCCGTGGTGGTGATCCGGCTTGTCGTGACAAGACTGATTATTGTGTCGAGCGTCGACAGCAAATCCCATGCTGGGCGGACTCGGGGCGTGGCTATCGTTCGGCTACATCGGGGCTAGGCATAAGCGCCTGTCGTGGGTGGCCGCCGCGGTCGCCTACGTGGCCCTCGAGCTGGCCGCCCTCATGCTCATGACGATCGGTCCTGACAGCGGCCCGTTGTCCGCCTCAGCCGTCATCGGCTTTAGCCTGTTCGCGGCACTATGGCCGGTGAGCGTCGCGCACGCCCTCTGGGTGAACTTCAGGATCCGGCTGCCCCTGATCGCCGCGGAATGACGACCTGAGGCTACCCCTGAAGTCAGCGGTACTCGGCGAGGCGGTGGTACAGGCCCCAGGCGGCCGCCGCGGCCATGAGCAGCGCGGCGACGAGCATCCCCGGGACGAGGCCGCCCAGGGCCTGGTCGCCGCTGGCCGCGGAGCGGGTGAACGCGTCCTGGTCCGCTGCTGTCCCCCGCGCGAGCGCCGCCTCGACTGCTCGGAACGATGTTGTCGAGACGGTGACGGCCAGGGTGACCGCGCCGCTGTAGTCGCCGTCGCTGTTGGCGGTGTACACCTGCCGGTGCTGGCGGTACCACGCCTGAGCATCCTTCGCCGCGGCGACCGCATCGGCCCGGCCAGGGCTTTGCGCCCCGACGGACTGCGCCATCACGAGCTGCCTGCCGAGAAGCGGCCAGAGCGACTGCTGCAGCTCCTTCTCGGTGGAGTCGTCGGCGCCGTCCCGGTTGATCAGCGTGAGGCTTTCATCACTGTGCATCTGCAGCGCCGTGACCTCCGCCTGGACGAGGGCCTGCGCGGGGGCGGATCCCTCGTCTCGCCCGGCGAGCAGTCCCGACCGGGCCGAGGCCAGGCTGCCAAGCAGCCAGGCCAGGGAAAGCAGCCCGATCAGCGAAGCCGCCACCACCCCGGGGTTGAGCAGCCGGTGCGTCCGCCGGGCTAGCCGGTACTGGGCTGCGATCGCGCCGAGACCGAGGAGGACGGCGGCTGCCACGGCCAGGGACGGGAAGCCGGTCGCCCGCGTGTAGGCGGCGTTAAGCCGCGCGTTCTCCAGGTCGTACACGTTGCTGGCGGCGGGCAACAGGGTGGCGCGCATCAAGTACGAGGCGTCTCCAAGCCAGGCAGCACCCACTGGCTGCTGTCCTCGGTTAAAGGCGTCCGCCTCCCCCACGTAGTCCGTGTAGCCGGGAATCCCTGTCGCTAGCGTGGTCAGGTCGGCCTGGATCACCGGGTCCGGGTTGCCGGCCCGAATCGCCAGGACGTAGGCCTCGGCCCGGCTGATGTCGTCATGGACCCTGATGATGTCCGAGGCCGGCTCGATGCCAGATAGGTAGGCGTTCGCCTCCGTGGCGTCGGCGTCAGACAGCGACTGGTAAACCTGCTGGGCGTCATAACTCAGGGACCCACTCCCCGCCACCACCTGATTCGCGGCCGATAGCCGCTGCTCGACTGTCCACATGGCGATCGCCCCCCACAGGAGGCTGCCCGCGACCGAGGCCACCAGCAGCGCGCGGAGCCGGCCTGGGGTCCTCAGAGCCACGGGCATGTCTGCTCTACCGCGACGCTGTACTGCGGCGGGGGTGGCGCCTGGGGGCCCAGGTGCGGCGCCACCCACTGGTTGTACAAGCGCTGCCATTCTCCGTCCGTCCTCATCTGCTCGAGTACGCCATTGACAAAGCGCACGAAGTCACGCGCACCGGGCGCGATCGACATGGCGAGTCCATGCGGCTCGCAGGTGAACGGCTTGGCGATCATCTTCGTCTGCGGGTCCTGGGCCGCCAGGCCGACCAGGACCGAGTTGTCGGTCGAGATCGCCGCAACCTGGCCCTGCTCAAGCAGGACCAGGCAGTCGGTCCAGTTCTGCACCGAGACAGGGACTGGCTCAGGGCGCTGCTGTCCGATCTCGTTGATCGAGGTGGTGCCGGCGGCCGCGCAAACCCGCTGGCCACCAAGCTGGTGGATGCTCGTCGCGGGCGAGCTGGACGGCACGAGGATCGTCTGGCCCGCGTTGTAGTAGTCCGAGGAGAACGCGACCTTCTGCAACCGGTCGCAGGTGATGGTCATGTTGTCGGCGACGAGGTCGACCGTGCCGTTCTGCACGTCCGGGATGCGCTGCGCGGACGTTATGACGACGAACCGGATCGCATTCGGATTGCCGAAGATGGCCTGCGCTATCCGTCGCGCGACGTCATCGTCGAACCCGACGAGGTTCCCGGCCGCGTCACGGTAGCCAAAGAACTCGGTGGTCTGGTCGACCCCGACCCGCAGGTACCCCTGCTGGTAGATCCGGGCCATGGTCGACCCGGCCGGCATGTGCCCCGGCTCAGGCAAGGACCCGGCTGGCGCCACGTCGGAGAGCGGCTGGCACCTCCCCCCGAGCGGGGTGGAGTCCGCCAGTGCCGCGCTCCCCGTCGCCACACCAGACGGCGTCGGCAGCGCGGCGGGACCCGTCGCGACTCCAGCGGGCGGGCTGGCCGTGCCGCAGGCTGCCGTGCGCCCCGTCACGAGCACATGAATAGCACAGCATCATATGTCGCCCATAAACGTAGACAGCATCGCCGATATGACTATGCTCAGGATCCCCAAATCAGCCCGCCGGTGAATGAAAGCACGCAACCCCGCCCTGGCCTAGAGAAAAGGCTGCTGAGCTGGGGTGCCCGTGCATCTCGCGCGGAACGACGATATTGTTTTGCGCAATCGCATTAATCTGCTCGCGTTAGCCGTTAGTCAATACTGCTTCGGGGGGACCAGTGACAACGCTTCGCCAGACGCCGGCCACGGGCGTGACGCCGCGCACGGCGCGCAAGGGATCGGTCCTGGCGGCCTGGCTGTCCTCCACCGACCACAAGATCATCGGGCACATGTACCTGATCACGGCGTTCGTCTTCTTCCTGGCCGCCGGGATCATGGCGATGGTGATCCGCATACAGCTGCTGGGCCCGACCAACACCATCGTGTCCGACCAGCAGTACAACGAGATGTTCACCATCCACGGCACGATCATGCTGCTGCTGTTCGCCACCCCGCTGTTCGTCGGGTTCGGCAACGAGCTCATACCGCTGCAGCTCGGCTCGCCCGACGTCGCCTTCCCGCGGCTCAACCTGCTGAGCTACTACCTGTTCGCCTTCGGCGGCCTCATGCTGCTGATGAGCTTCCTGACCCCCGGCGGCGCCGCTGACTTCGGCTGGTACGCCTACTCGCCACTCACCAGCACCACGTACTCCCCTGGCCTGGGCGGTGACCTGTGGGTCATGGGCCTTTCGCTGTCCGGGTTCGGCACGATCCTTGGGGCGGTCAACTTCGTCACGACGATCTTCTGCATGCGCGCGCCGGGCATGACGATGTTCCGGATGCCGATCTTCACCTGGAACGCGCTGCTCACCTCGATGATGATCCTGCTGGCGTTCCCCGCGCTGGCCGCGGCGCTGCTGGTGCTCGAGATCGACCGCCGCCTCGGCGCCCAGGTCTTCAATGCCAACAGCGGCGGGGCAATCCTGTGGGAGAACCTGTTCTGGTGGTTCGGCCATCCCGAGGTGTACATCCTGGCGCTGCCGTTCTTCGGCATCGCCACCGAGATCCTTCCCGTATTCAGCCGCAAGCCGCTGTTCGGCTACAAGACCCTGATCGCCGCCACGATCTCCATCGCGGGCCTGTCGATGACCGTGTGGGCGCACCACATGTTCACCACCGGCGCGGTGCTGCTCCCGTTCTACTCGTTCATGACGTTCCTGATCGCCATCCCCACCGGCGTGAAGTTCTTCAACTGGGCCGGCACGATGTGGCGCGGGCAGCTCACCTTCGAGCCGCCGATGCTCTACACGATCGGCTTCCTGATCGTCTTCCTGTTCGGCGGCATCACCGGCATCATCCTGGCCTCGCCCCCGATGGACTTCGCGGTCTCCGACTCCTACTTCGTCGTGGCCCACTTCCACTACGTGCTGGCCGGCACCGTGCTGTTCGAGATGTTCGCCGGGCTGTACTTCTGGTGGCCCAAGATGACCGGGAAGATGCTCAACTCCAAGCTGGGCAAGGCTCAGTTCTGGGTCATGTTCATCGGGTTCAACATGACGTTCCTGGTCCAGCACTGGACGGGCGTGCAGGGCCAGGTGCGCCGCACCGCCAACTACCCGTTCCTGCCCGGCGACGTCACCACGCTGAACATCATCTCCACCGTCGGCTCGTGGCTGCTGGCCATCTCGGTGCTCATGTTCATCTGGAACGTCTACGTGACCTCGCGCTTCGGGACGAAGGTGACCGAGGAGGACCCGTGGGGCTTCTCCTCCTCGCTGGAGTGGGCGACCTCCTGCCCGCCGCCGCGGCACAACTTCTACCGCATCCCGCGCATCCGCTCCGAGCGCCCGGCGTTCGACCTGCACTACCCGCACATCGTTAGTGGCCGCGGGTCCTACGGCGTCAGGCAGTCCATCCCGCAGGGCGGGACTGGCGAACCCGGGGCACAGTGACACTGGCCTTACCCACAGCGTGCCTGGCACCACGGGTCAATGTGCCCCAAGTCCGAGTGTGAGTAGTGCCCTGAACGCGGCCTGGGTCTGGTCGACCAGGGTGTGCGGGTCGTTGCCGAGGTGCCTGGCGGTCTGGTAGCAGGCGAGGGCGACTTGTGCCGCGAAAAGGGCGGTGGCCTCGTCGGACCCGCGGTGGATGAGAAGGTCGCTCAGCTTGTCGGCGATTTGCTGTGTCTTCATGGCGTCGCGATCGCGCAGCTCTGGGTGCTGCTCGATGAGCTGGAAGTGGCGAGTGTAGGCCTCTGGGTCGGCGGTTATCCGGGCGCAGAGGGCCAGGAGGACCGGACGAAGCTGTTCGACGGCCTCGGTAGCGCTTTGGGCCGCTGTGGCGTCGTCTGCCCGGCTGGCTGCGGCGATCGCCGCTAGCAGTTCTTGCTCTTTAGCGAAGACCACCTCCTGCTTGTCGCGGAAGTGGCGGAAGAACGTGGTCCGGCCGACTTCCGCGCGCTCGGCGATGTCGCCGACCGAGACACCGTCGAAGCCGCGCTCGAGGAACAGTTCCTGGGCGGCCTCGATGATGCGCTGGCGGGCCTGGCGCTGCTTGCGCTCCACGAGGGGCAGGCGCGGGGTCATGACGGCAAGCATACCGTCGTCTGGTTGCCGTCCCAAAAGGAACGGAGTACGATATGGTACTAAGTTCCAAAGGGAACGGAGCGCCCATCCTGCCAACGGCGCGATGGGTCCGTTCTTCAACGATCGAAGGGATTCCTCCGTGGCCGACGTCAAGCCCCTGCCGCGCTGGTTCCGGGCCGCCAACCACGCGGTGCGCGCCATGTCGCGCATCGGGCTCCCGCTCGGGCCGGTCTGCGTGCTCACGGTGCCGGGACGGCGCACCGGCAAGCCACGCTCCACTCCTGTCTCGCCGCTGACGGTCAGCGGCGGTCAGTACGTGGTGGCCGGGCTGCCGGATTCCGACTGGGCCCGCAACGTCCGGGCCGCCGGACACGCCCAGCTCTCCCGGGGGCGACGGCGGGAGCCCATCACACTCACCGAGGTCACCGACCGCGAGCTGAAAGAACGGGTCATGCGCGCGTATCCGCACGAGGTCCCGAGAGGTGCCCCGATGTTCGTCCAGGCCGGCATCGCCAGCGGGCCCGACCCCGACGCCTTCGCCGCGGCCGCCAGCCACGTCGCGGTTTTCGAGATCCGCCCCGCGCTACCAGGGCAGTGAGACCGCGATGCAGGCGCGACAACACCGCATGCCGGAAGTGCTTGCGGCCGGAAAGCTCTAGCGAAGCGTGATTATGCCGGGCGTCCTTCCCCGGCCACGGCCGAGGCCGCCAGGGCCGGTCCTGGCCTGGTGGGCTCGTGCCGGTCCTGGTCCAGGGCACTGGACAGGTCGGGGAAGATCTCGAAGCTGCGGGCCAGCCCGGTCGAGCGCAGGACCTCCCAAACCGGAGGGCTTGGTGCGGCCAGACGCATCGCGATGCCGAGCAGCTCGGCCCGGCGCTGGGTGCCAATCAGTACGGCCAGGCCCGACGTATCACAAGACGCGACACGCGACAGGTCGAGAACCAGCAGGCCAGTGCCGCGATGAAGCACACGGATCAGTTGCTCCCGAAGCTCTGGGGCGGCAACGAGGTCAAGGCCGCCGCGGAGGCTGACAACGGTGCGGGCAGCGGGCGGAGCCGATGGCGGTCCAACGGGGGCGCCGTCGGCCCTGATGATAATCACGTCCGTCCGGGTGCGCGGCCTAGTGCAGGATTCCTCTGGCAGTCCCCGGCTCGTTCCGGTCACCTGGCTGTTCTCCCTGCTCGTCCGGCTAGGCCACCGGCCTAGCCACCCGGAAGAACACCGCTCAGGTGAACACTATTCATTTCCGAGATACACTGTTCACATTATAGTGAACATCGTTTACAGTCAAGTTAGGATGGCAAGGGGAGGCATGACCGGTCAGCAGGCAGCGGGCACGAGCGCTCCCGCGCTGTGGTTCAACCCGGCTGGCGACGGGCCAGGCGGCCGCCGCACGCTCACCCGGGAGCGCGTCGTCAGCGAGGCCCTCGCAATCATCGCCGAGGATGGCGCGCAGTCACTTAGCATGCGCGGCCTAGCCGCCCGCCTTGGCGTGGTACCGGGCGCGCTGTACCGTCACGTGCGCGGCAAGGAAGAACTCTATGACCTCATTCTCGACGCGGTGCTTGGCGAGGTCGATTGCCAGACCGACCCCGCCGAGCCCTGGCCGGCACGGATGGCCGCCCTCGCAGGCCGCCTGCGGGCGGTCCTGGAGAGTCATCCCGGCATCGCTGTCTTGATGAGGACCCGCGACCCGCTCAGCCCCGCGTCGCTGGAGTTGGCCGAGGCATTCCTCGCGCCGCTGGCCGCCAGTGGCCTGCCCGGCCGCGAGTCCGGCCTGGCCTTCCGCCTGATCTACGACTACGCCGTTGGCTTCGCCCTTGCCGACCCCACGTCGCCCGCAGAGCAACGGCTACGCGATGCCACGACCAGAGAGCAACTGCACGCGTTCCTCCGCTCCCTGCCAGCCAGTCGCTTCCCCGCCCTGACAGCCCATGGCGCCTACGCCTGGGACGGTGACCGGGACCAGCGCTTCACCGCCGGGCTTGAAGCGCTCCTGCGCGGACTTGCCGGGAATTAGCCGCCGCCGCAACCTCAGAGGGGTCGTACGCCCTCGGCCTGGGGACCCTTAGCGCCGCGAACCGCCGTGTACTCGACGCGCTGGTTGTCCTGCAGGCTGTGGTAGCCGTCACCCTCGATCGCGGAATGGTGCACGAAGACATCCGGCGTGGCGTCATCAGGAGCGATGAACCCGTACCCCTTGTCCGCGTTGAACCACTTGACTGTTCCCTGAGCCACTGCGCTCTCCTCCCAGGATGATCATCAGGATCCGCAGGCGCGCATCCCCGGCTGCACGGGCAGCCCGCCCCCTTGAGAGGGAACCTAGAGTGCTGGCGCTCGATGTCAGAATCCGCAGGCGCAGAGGCACGTGCACGAACTTCGACTACAACCAGTCTCATCTAACACCATCAGATGCCTTGGAAGTCGGCCACTTCAAAGACAGCCAACGACCGCCGCATAACCGGCTGCTGCAAGCCAGGATAAGAGCTTAATCATCCGGCGGAACGGCGTCATGATCCGCACCTTCTGCGAAGTGAAGTCGATGACTACGGCGTCATCACCTTCGACGAGGATGACCCGGCCGAGTCCGTACTTGTCGTGGGTCACCAGGTCATGCAGGGCATACCGCTCGACTGGAGGAGCCTCCGGCGGAGGCTTGAACGGACTTGAAGGCAGATAGCGCCGATTCCCGGCACCGCCACTGTTCACTATGATCCGTCTGCCTTTCCCGATCCCATGCCGATGCCCGCTTCGCCTGGGCACCTGCTTGGCCCGGCCGGATGGCCGACTTTATTTCCGGATTCTACATTGTAGAACTACAGTAGATACCCTGGCGAACTCAATGTCAACATCGTAGATCTACACTGACTTCCCGGTGTGGATCGAGGGGACCCGAGGAAGGTAGCCACCGCGATGACCCAGCCACCGACTGCCGGGCACGCCGCGCGCACCAGGGATGGCAAGGTCACCCGCGAGCTGGTGCTCGCCACCGCACTTGAGATCATTGACCACGATGGGGCCGACGCCCTGTCGATGCGCCGCCTTGGAGCTGCCCTGGATCGCGACCCGATGATCCTCTACCGGCACGCACCCGGCAAGGCGGCGTTGCTCGACGGTGTCGTGGAGAGTGTGCTCGCTCGGCTCAGCGTCGATCCGGCCGACCCCGACTGGACTTCCCAGCTGCGCGCGGTCGCCCGCGATTACCGCGCCCTGGCCCTAGCCCACCCCAACGTGGTCCCGCTGCTTGTCACCCGGCCGCTCGCCACCCCGCTCGCGCTCCGTCCTCGGGGTACCCTGCGCCCGCTGGAAAGCCTCCTTGCCCTGCTCACTCGCGCCGGGTTCAGCGGGCCTGAGGCGCTGCACGTCTACCGGGCCTTCTTCGGCTTCCTTAACGGCCACGTCCTCAACGAGCTGCAAGAACTTATAGAGAACCCGGATGAGACGGATGACCTGCTGCGGCTGGGCATGCACCGGCTACCGGTCAGCGAATTCCCGCTGCTCCGCGGCCTCGCCCACGCCCTGGCCTGCTACGACGGCGCCGCCGAACTTGAAAGCGGCCTCGAGATCCTCATCACCGGACTAGCCGCTAGGCTGTCCCCGCCGAGCGATGACGGCCAGCATCGCTAGCGCGGTTCGCAGGCAGCGCGCGGATATCAGAGTCGACCGTCTAACAGCGCGCCATGCACGGGCGCGTCGCCGTGGGCGTAGGCTGCCATTGTGGCTGCATCCGCTGCCGGGGCCGCCGCCGCTACGGTGAACGCGCGCCGTCCATTTCAGGCTGTGCACGGCTAGTCGGTGGCGGAGAGGATTGCGCAGATGACAGACAGCAAGGCCGCCCCATCGTCCGGCCAGAAGACCAGCCCGCTCCGCTGCTGGGAGGTCATCCGGACTGAACGCGGCTGGGAACGCTGCCACCGCGACGAACATGACCCGAGTGCCCGGCATCACGTGCGCGACCGGTCGTGGCTGTCGACGGAGAACACCCCACGGCTTCAGTTCGGCCAGCCCTGCGGAGCAGCTTGCACCTGGCCGGACCTAGTGATTACATACCGGAGCGGGACAGGCCAGATGGCTTGACGCGCTTTCCCTTCAGTCGGTAGCAACGGCGGTCCCGGGGATGAGGATCAGCTTCCCGCGGGCCTTGCCGCCCTGGCTGATCTCCAGAGCGCTTCTCCAGTCCTCCAAGGGGAACGTCCCCGCGACCGGCACGCCGAACCGGCCCTCGGCTGCGAGGCCGGCGAATTCCGGAAGCGCGTCGATGCCCTCAGGCCTGACTTCATGGAAGCTGTCGCGCGCACCGAGCCCGGCGGCTTCCGGGACCGACCCGCCGCAGGTGAGCACGTGCGCCGGATCGCCGGCGACCTGAATGAGCTCGGGCAGCGCCCCGCCGACCGGCGCGGTGTCCAGGACGAGGTCCACGGGGCCCAGGCCGATTGCCCGCACCCGCCCGGCCAGGCCCTCGCCGTAGGCGGTGACCTCAGCGCCCAGGTCCCGCAGCGCCTGAGCATAGGTGTCGCCCGCGGTGGCGATCACCTTCAGGCCGCGCACGAGGGCGATCTGGACCGCGGCGAATCCGATGGTGCTGCCCGCGCCGTTGATCAGGATCGTCTTGCCGGCTTCCAAGCCGAGGAGCGTCAGGTGCAGGTACGCCGTGTCGACCGCCATCGGCAGCGCCGCCGCCTTGACGAGGTCGAGACCTGCTGGCACGGGGGTCCAGCGGTTCATGACGGCGTAGTCCGACGCGCCCGCCGTGGACGTCCCACGCCAGTCGGCGCTCCCGAGCACTAGGTCTCCAACCTGAACTCCGGTGACGTCCGCACCCACGGCGTCCACGGAGCCGGCCACGTCGATACCGATGCCCCGCGGCAAATCCCCCGCGAACAGCCCTCCGCACAGCGCCCAGTCCGCCGGAGCCACGGCGCACGCTTGCACCGCGACACGGATCCTTCCGGGACCCGGACTGGGAACCGGCACGGTCTCCAGGCGCAGCACCTCTGCGGCCTTGCCGTACTCGTGGAACCGCACCGCGCGCATCGTGGCTGTGGTCTGGCTGGGATCGGTCATTACCGTCTCCTCGTGATCGGGGACCGGGCGCTTGCGATAAATTGGATCGCGTTCCGTTTACTTGAACCCTAGCACAAGTGGAGCATGATCCGTTTTGGCCGGTGCCGATCCAGCCGAGCTGCGGGCCGATGCCGCGCGCAACCGGGAGGCCGTGCTTGAGGCGGCCACCCGAACCTTCGCCGCATCCGCTACGGAACCATCCATGCGGGCCATTGCGCGCGAGGCCGGCGTCGGGATCGCCACCCTCTACCGGCACTTCCCCACCAGGGAGGCGCTGGCGGCGGCCGTTTACCGGGATCAGGTGCAGCGGCTCACCCAGGGAGCAGCGGAACTGCTGCGACGGCTCCCGCCGAGCCAGGCGCTGCGGGCGTGGATGGACCTCTTCGGCGACTGGCTCATAACCAAGCACGGCATGATCGACACCCTGCGCGGCATGATCGACTCCGGCGAGATCGCAGGCACGGAGAGCCGCGACGAACTGCTCGCAGCGGTCAGCAGCATCCTGGACGCCGGGACCGCGGCGGGCGACCTGCGTTCTGATGTCGCCGTCGACGACATCACGGCCAGCATTATTGGCATATTTACCGTCACCGCCGGACGGAGCGAGCGGACCGGGCGACTCCTGGATCTCCTCCTAGACGGCCTCCGAGCCGAGCGCAAGGCGTAGCTGCTTCGACCACGCCAAGCAGGCAGAACCTTCCCGGCATCGCGGGCCGTCACCGTCGCTATGCGTCCGTGGGCAACGCCCGGCGGGCCCAGCGGTGCCTGAAGTGTGGCAGTGGTGGACGAGAAGGCCACCGCACCCGGGGCCGGCGAGCGCGCAGGTAGCGCTCGGCGGGGCGCTCGATCGCGTAGTGCGCGAGCCCGGCGAGGGCCATGGCGATGGCGATGAACTCCACTAGGTCACCGACGCCACCCGGCTTGCCGTGCGGCGACAGCCAGCCGTGCTCGGAGACCAGCAAGAACAGCACGTCATGCACCAGGTAGAGCGCGAACGACCAGGTGCCGAATAGCACCGGAAGTCGCCGCCCGAGCAACCGCGCCGTCCCGCCAAGGTCGGCGGACGCCCCGGCGAGCACAAGGAGCGCCAGTGACGGCAGGGCCAGCAGGGCGACCCACGGGCGACCCACGTTGGTGCCGTGATCGCGCACCGTGGCGTCGGCAATGCCCCACGCCCACAGGGCGAGCCCGGCGAGGGCGGCCAGGTAGCCCACTGAGGGGTACCTGATGCGCAGGCCAAGCCGCACCGCGCGGGCGAGCAGCATGCCAATGATGAACTCGCAGATCCGGTAGCCGGGCAAGTAATAGAAGAGCCAGTAATACTCCGCCGCGTTCACGTGCGTCACCAGGGGCGCGATGATCATGGCCGCGACGGTCGCCGCCGCCGCCAGCGCCACTCCCCTGGCCCGCAGTCGGCCAAGCCACCTGATGAGCAGCGGGAACGCGGCGTAGAAGAACGCCTCACACGACAGTGACCACACCGGCCCGTCGCCGCCGGTGCGGACGCTCGTGTTCGGGTCCCAGGCCTGGAGCAGGAAGACCTGGGCCAGCCACCCGGCGACGCTCGCCGGGTGCAACTCCCGGGTCCACAGCACCAGGTAGGCCACTGTCATCATGACCGCCGCCAACGGCCAGACCCGAGCGAGCCGGCGCCACCAGAACCCGGTGGCCGACTGCTCCGCGCACGACCAGGTGAGCACGAACCCGGATAGCAAGAAGAAGAACGACACGCCCACGTACCCGTAGCTGATCGTGTCCCGCTGCCAGAGATTGCTCAGGAAGTAGGGGTTCACGTGGCAGAGCACGACAGCGAGCGCGGCGAAAAACCGCAGGCTTGTCAGGCTATTCAGTTTCTTTGTTCCCGCTGACATCTGCGCAGGCTACGAACGAAACCTTAAGAAAATCTTTGCATGTGCTAGCAGGAGACCAAGCCGACCGGCCCGTGTCTAACGGGGACCTGGCTGCCGCGGGTCAGGGCGGGTCGCCCACGAGAGCGTTTGCGCGCGTCTCGGGAACTCCCAGCATCAGCAGGCTCGTGATCGTCGCTGCCCGGGCGCCGAGGGTCCCGTTCGACAGGTCGCTGTCGGCGATGGCGAACACGGCGCCGTAGGCAACCTGGCTCAGAATGCCGGCCGGCAGGTGCTGTGCGAACACGTCGCTGTCCTGGCCCCGTTTCACGAGGTCGGCGAGGAGCTCATCGACTGGCCCGAGCAGGCCGTGGATCGCCTCGCCATACTCGCCACGGCGCAGCGCCAACAGCACCCGGTACCGATGCGCCACCGGCCAGACCCGGGCGATGAATTCGGCCCACGTCGCGTCCGCTTCCGCGCCGGAGGCGTTGACCTCGGTGAGCACGGCTGTCACCTCGGTGACGGCCCGTTCCGTGAGTGTTCGAACCAGGTCGAGGCGCGAGGGGAAATGGCCATAGACCGTGCGTCGGACGACGCCGGCAGCGGAGGCGATGTCGCCCATTCCGGCGTCGGGGTTCTCTCCCAGCACATCGAGGGCGACGTCGAGGATGCGATCGCGCGTCTCGTTCATCGAGCGCACACGGGAGGACTCGGTGCTCACCACACCATTGTTGCACATCCGTGTGCAATGAATTAGACTGCACACCAGTGTGCAACGGAGAGTTGCGCTGTGCTCCGAAGCTCAGGAGAAGAAGGCAATGACCGCACCGACGCCGCCGACCTCGGCCCTCCTCCGCCCGTTCACCGTCTCGATCCCGGATTCGGAGATCGACGACGCGAAGCAGCGACTGGCCAGGACGCGATGGCCGGATCCGGAAACGGTGGGCGACTGGTCGCAAGGGGTTCGCCTAGAGAACGCCAGGTCTCTGGTCGACTACTGGGAGCACGGCTACGACTGGCGGCGCCTGGAGTCCAGGCTCAATCGCCTCCCCCAGTTCCTGACCGAGATTGACGGGCTGGACGTCCACTTCATCCACGTCAGGTCCAAGAATCCCGGCGCGATGCCGCTGATACTCACGCACGGATGGCCGGGCTCGGTCGTCGAGTTCCTGAAGCTGATCGGCCCGCTGGCCGATCCGGCCTCGTTCGGAGGGGACCCCGCCGATTCATTCGACGTCGTCGTCCCGTCACTCCCCGGGTTCGGGTTCTCCCAGAAGCCCGCGAAGACCGGGTGGACCGTATCGCGCATCGCAAGCGCGTGGGCGGAGCTGATGAGCCGCCTCGGCTACACGAGATGGGCCGCGCAGGGCGGCGACTGGGGTGCCGTCGTCACCACCGCCCTCGGGGCCATGCAGCCCGAGGGGCTGCTCGGAATTCACCTGAACACCCCGTACGCCTTCCCCGCGCAGATACCCGACACCTTGTCGCCCGAACAGCGCCACGCCGTGGAGACGCTCGCCCTCTATACCGGCGACCTCGGCGGGTCCAGCCACCTTCAGGGCACCAAGCCGGAGACTGCCGGATTCGCCCTGGCGGACTCTCCCGCCGGCCAGGCAGCCTGGATCTACGAGAAATTCCAGTCCAAGACCGACAACCACGGGCTCGCCGAGGACGCCCTCAGCATCGACGACATGCTCGACGTGATATCCCTGTACTGGCTCACCAACAGCGCAGCGTCATCCGCCCGCATCTACTGGGAAAACAAGTCGGCCACCTTCGCCGGCCCGAAGCTGACGCTCCCGGTCGCGGTGACCGTCTTCCCCAGGGACATCCCACGCCTGCCACGAAGCTGGATCGAAGACACCTACAGCAACCTGATCCACTACGGCGAGGCCAGCAAGGGCGGCCACTTCGCGGCCCTGGAACAGCCCGAGATCCTGGTCAGCGAAATCCGCACCGGCCTGCGCACCCTTCGCTCCTGACGCGGAAGCGCTGAGCCGACGGTTTACAGTCCGCTCCTCCCGCCTGGCACTCAAATCCCACCAAGACGCCCGAGGTGCCAACCATTCGGTACTAGTCTTCACAGAGTCAGCAACCCTAGGCAAGCGGCCCGCCAGTCTGTTGAACGGCCGCACCCGCGGCTAACGACGCTTCCTGAGGGGCAGGAGATGTAGCTCGACGCCGCCGTACCGTGCGGTATCGCTCACGTGGTCTCTGATGACTAGCCGGCGCGCGTCGCCGCCCGCCAGGTCGCGTTCACAGAAAGATGGATGCTCGGATAATGCTGATGCAAGACAACGTTGTCATCATCACTGGCTAGCCGATATCCGAAAGGACAGAACAATGTTGCACGACACCAAGATCTTGATGACTGGCGCCACCGGCATGGTGGGACGACCGATCGCGACGCAGCTGGCACGGACGAATGAGGTGTGGGCGGTTGGCCGCTTCGGCGATCCGCAGACCCAGGCGGCCATGGAGGACGCTGGCGTGCGCACCCTGCGGGCCGACCTGGCGGACACGGACCTGCCCGCGCTGCCCGAGGTCGACTACGTACTCAATTTCGCCGTCTCCCGCACCAATGACTGGGGCGTCGACCTCGACGTGAACGTTGACGGCCTCGCGGCACTGATGTACGCGTGCCGCGGCGCCCGGGCCGTGCTGCACTGCTCGACGACCGCGGTCTACCAGCCGGACGGCCACCGCCGGTTCGCCGAGGGCGACCCGCTGGGCGACAACCACCGTGGCGGCGGCGACATGTTCCAGACCTACAGCATCTCCAAGATCGCCGCCGAGGCCATGGCCCGCTCGTGCGCGCGCAGGCTGAACCTGCCGACCACCATCGCACGGCTGAACGTTCCCTACAGCGACCACAACGGCTGGCCCGCCTACCTGCTAGAGGCCATGCTGGCCGGCCAGCCGGTCTACGTCCACGAGGACAGCCCGAGCCAGTACCAGCCCATCCACGCCGACGACATGGTGGCGATGATCCCCGCGCTGCTTGACGCCGCCCGCACCCCGGCCACGATCGTCAACTGGGCAGGCGACGAGATCTCCAGCATCGAGGAATGGTGCAGCTACCTGGCCGAGCTCACCGGCCTGGACCTTAAGCTCGTGCCGACCGCCTACACCCTGAGCAGCGTGACCTGCGACCTCACCCGGATGCACGAGCTCGCGGGCCACACCCAGGTCACGTGGCAGGACGGACTCGCGCGGATGGTCCAGGCCTGCCATCCCGAGCTGCTGAACGGATGACCGACACGCGGGCCGACCTAGTGGTGGCGCGCTAATTGCTCCGTTTCGCGCTTGCGGCGAGGCCGTCTACGAACAGTTCCAGGAGCCGCATCGCCCGCGTCCCGGGGTCGTCCGGTGGTGCCGTGCTGAGCAGGGCAAGGATCGCGACGGTCACGTCCATCGGGTCGGCATCGTCGCGGATGCTCCCGTCTGCCGCTCCGGCGGCGAGGAAGACGGCCACGACGTCGGCGGTCCTCGCCGCAGCGACCGAGGCATGAGGGATCACGGAGTGCCATGCAGCACGCAGCGTATCCATCATGCCGCGCTTCACGAGTATGAACGACGCGAACTCCTCGACCCAGGCGCGGAGGGCGGCAAGGGCCTCGTGATCCCCGGCGCGGTCGCGTACTCGCGCGGTGACCTCGTCGAGCTTGCTCTGGTAGACGGCCTCCGCCAGTTCGTCGCGAGACGGGAAATGGCGGTAGAGGGTGGCGATCCCCACGTGCGCCGCGCGGGCGACCGGGCGCTCCGCGCACGGTCGACGGCGTCGAGACTATCTTCGGCGTCAACCACCCGGGGCACTTCCTGCTGGCCAACATCCTGCTCAACCAGATGGGAGACAGCGGGCGGATCGTCTTCGTCACAAGCGACCTTCACAACCCTCCGGCTTTCTTCCCCGTGAAGGTGAGCCGCCTCGCTCATCACCAGCCCCTCGCTCCCCGCCACGACCGGCAAGTACATCGATCGAGGGGCCGAGGCGGAGTCGTCGCCCCTTTCACACGACCGCGACAACGCCAGAGAACTCTGGGAAGCCAGCATGGCAATGTCCGGACTGAAGCCGTCAGAAACCATCTTCAACTCGATCCCGAAGGCCGGCTGAGCGCGACGCTGCGACACGTCGCAGGACAGGGGCCATATGCCAGCGCCCGGTCCGCTCGGGACGGACTCACATCATTTCCCGAACGGACCGTGGCCGCTCGTCACCGCCTGGTTACCCGGTCGAGCCGATACCGGTCAGGCTCCCGCCGCAGCCTGGAGCTGACCGGTTATCCGGCGTACTCGAATTCGTAGTCGCCCGAGCCGACCTCCACTATGAGCGTGCCGCCGGACTCGCGAACCGCTAGTATGCCGTCCTGCCCATCCAGTGAGCGGCCCTTTTCCGTCGCGTTTCCCGCTGTCGCGCCGAATAGGTGCACCTCGGCGGTGGTGTTGCCGGGGATCGATACCGCCAGCCGGGTCCGGCCCCCCTCGCGCTCCCAGCGGCTGGCGATCGGGCCGTAATTCGACTCGTACCGGATACGGGCGAAGCTGAAGCGCTCATTGAGCCGGGGAGCGATCCTGATGCGCTGGTATCCAGGTGCGGCCGCGTCGATCCCGCCGATGAAGCGGTAGAGCCAATCGCCGACGGTCGTAAGGCCAGGCTGGTTCTGCGAGGTCTTGGTGACGTTCCCAGACGTCTGTACCGAGTCCCACATCTCCCAGACCGTCGTGGCCCCGTTCTTCAGCTGGTAGAGCCATGATGGATGCTCCTCGCCGAACAGGATGGAGCAGGCCAGGTCGTGGTAGCCGTTCTCGGAGAGGATCGGCAGCGCGAAAGGAGTGGAGAGGAATCCGGTATCGAGGCGGCCGTCGTTCTTGGCGATTAGCTCCACGAGCCGGTCGAGGAGACGGCCCCGACGCTCCTGGGGAACCATGTCGAATTGCAGGGCCAGGATGTACATTCCCTGCAGGTCCTTGGTCAGGGTTCCGTCGGCCCGGACGAACGCCTTCTGGAAGGCCCGCCGGACGTTTGCCGACAGCTCGGCGTACCGGGCGCTCTCGTCGTTCCTGCCCAGCACGGAAGCGATCTTGCCCAGCAGCTCGGCGGAGTGCGCGTAGT
>Ga0335072_10000937_pt1 | contig 50443 bp, 42 predicted proteins | sample Lox_Sample_21_FD_206725 | JGI IMG/M metagenome (GOLD analysis project Ga0335072, IMG submission 206725) | Soil microbial communities from Loxahatchee National Wildlife Refuge, Florida, United States - Lox_Sample_2.1 | ecosystem: Environmental > Terrestrial > Soil > Wetlands | place: USA...
CCAGCGCCAGCCGCACATCGCGCCATCCTGCTTCGGCATAGGCGCCGCGCAGCCGCTCGGCGCCCAGCGCATCGTCGGCGAACTCGCCGGCAAAACGCACCGGGCGGCCGACGACGACATGCGCCGCCACCGGCAGATCGGCGAGCAAGGCGCGCAGGAACCAGGCGATCAGGTGCTCCAGCGTGAAGCGATGGCCGAAGATGCGGGTTTCGGTGAAGCTTTTCTGCGCCAGATAGGTCTTCATCGACATGATCAGCCGGCTGTCCAGCGGATCTTCCAGATAGGCGGCAATTGCCTCCGGCCCGGCCGCGTGATGCAGCAGGGCGCGGCCGGGACGTGTTTCGCTCCAGAAACAAAGCACCGAACGGAACACGTCGAGGCTCGCGTGGCGCTGCGTGGTGACCGAGCCATCGTCGTGCAGCAGCGCCACCACGCTGTTGGTGGTGCCAAAATCAATGCCGACTGCCTTGACCATCCGGCGCTCCACGCAAGGGGCGCGGTTTCAAACCGAATTGGCGGCACGGGGCAAGAGGGAAAGCATCATGGGGAACGAAAGCCAGTCACGGGCGCCCCCTGCCGGGAAGCCGGCACGGCGTGTCGCGGGGCCTATGCCACGACGGGCCCGATGTAGCGTGATTCCGGGCGGAACATGCGCCCGGTCTGGCGTTGCTCCAGCGCGTGCGCGATCCAGCTCACGCTGCGTCCCACGGCGAACACGGCGGTGAACGCCTCGCGCGGCATGCCGACGGCATCGAGCAAAAGCGCCGCCATGATTTCGACGTTGGCCGGCAGGCGGCGGCCTGGCTTCACCCGCTCCAGCACCGCGGCGACGCGCGCTTCCACCGTTGCGGCGAAGTCCAGACGGGCCGCGGCAGGGCCCATGCGCTGCAACGCCACGCGCATGGCCGCTGCGCGCGGATCGTTGCCGCGATAGACGCGATGGCCGAAGCCCATCAGGCGCTCGCCCGCGCGCAGGCGCGCTTCGATCCAGGCGTCCATGTCGTCTGTCGCCGCCAGCGCATCGAGCAAGTCGAGGGTGGGGCCAGGTGCGCCGCCATGCAGCGGGCCGGTGAAGGCGCACCACGCGCCGAGCACCGCCGATGCCAGGCTGGCGCGGGTGGAGGCGACCACGCGCGCGGCGAAGCTGGACGCGCTCATGCCGCTGTCGGCCATGACGGTGAAGTAGACGTCCAGCGCGTTGGCGGCTTCCGGCGCCGGCGGCGTACCGTGCAGCATGCGCAGCAGGTCGGTGGTGACGGGTGCCGACGGGTCCGGCGGCAGCGGGGCCTGGCTGGCGGCGTGGCGCAGCAGGGCGGGAAGGCCCACGGCGAATGTGGCAACGATGTCGGCCGGCGTGCTGTCGTCCGGCAGCATGGCCAGTGCGATACGCACCGCCTGCTCCAGCGGCCGGGTGGCGGCGGTTGGCAGCCACGCGCCCAGCCGCGCAAAGGCTTTTTGCCGCGCAGCGCCGAGGGCCGCCTGCATGGCCCCGCGCGTCAGGCCGTTGCCGGCAAATCCGTCCCACAGCAGCGCCACCGTGCCTTCATAGCCGTGTCGCGCCACCAGCTCCGGCAGTTCCACGCCGCGCACCCACAGCCGGCCGTTGGCCTGGTCGATCAGGCTCAGCACGGTGTCGGCGACGACGACGCCTTCGAGTCCGGCGTTCATGCAGTTTCCTTGTTGCGGTGACGGCGATGGCACGATGCGGCGTACAAACTCATCCCCGCGCACGCGGCAACCCGATGGCACGGGTCTCCGCTGGCGCGGGGATGATGCCGGCGCGTTGTCGTTACGGCCTCACACCGTCTGCACAATCGCGTCCTTCTGCATCTCCGGCGTCATCTCGGTGCGCCAGTCGGCATCGCGCGGGAGCACCGCCTCGTGCGCGCGCAGCGCATAGTACGTGGTGCCGAGGCCCGCGGGCGTGCTGCCGTTCTCCACCGCCTTCACCGCCTCGCGCAGCAGCTTGCGTGCCTGGATGATCGCCTTGTCGGCCGGCCCCAGATGCTCCTTGGACCGATCGACGATCTTCCCCATGCTTTCCTGGATCGCGCGATCCTGCACGTTGATGCCGTCGATGCCGGTGTAGCTCTCTTCCTTCTGCACCAGCCGGTCCAGCAGGTAGTTGTTGGCGCGGTTGGCCTTCGAACGGAACGTCACCGGATCGACATGCATCGGTCCGTTGCCCAGGCCGCGTTCCAGCCGGTCTTCCTCGGTCAGCGGCCCGTCCGGGCAATAGCCCCAGTTGTAGACGGCGCTGGTTTCGTCATCGATCGGCACCCAGATATGGCCGGCATCGAGCTGCAGCCCGGTCTCGGATTTCGACGGCCGGATCTGGTGGAACGGCAGGATGAACTGGTAGGTGCGGATGTGCATCTCGGCCTCGCCCAGCGGGCGGATGCCGGCGTACTGGAAGCCGTAATTGGTGATGTCCACCACCAGCTTCGGCGCCTTGCCGCGCACGAACGGGCTGGATGGCTTGAACCCGCCGCGCGTGGAGGTTTCGCTCAGCAGGCGGTGCATGATCGGCGCGTGCGAAGTGTCGATGCCGCCTTCCAATCCTTGCAGCCAGTTGCATTCCTGGATCACCTTGGTGACGTGGCGCTGATTGGCCGGCACCTGCGTCCAGGCAAATTTCGGCAGCGGCGGCATATGCTCCACCGGGCCCATATACGCCCAGATGATGCCGCCCAGTTCGCAGGTGGGATACGCGGTCATCCGCACCTTGTGCTTGAAGTCGTTCTCTTCCGGCTCGTTCATCATGTCGACGCAGGCGCCGGAGACGTCGAACTTCCAGCCGTGATAGACGCAGCGCAGGCCGCATTCCTCGTTGCGACCGAAATACAGCGAGGCGCGGCGGTGCGGGCAGAGCTCGTCCAGCAGGCCGATGCTGCCGTTGCTGTCACGGAATGCCACCAGGTCCTCGCCCAGCAGGCGGACGCGGGCGGGGGGCGAGTCCGGCTCGGGGATTTCCTTCGACAGCAGCGCGGGAATCCAGTAGCGCCGCATGGCGTTGCCCATCGGCGTGCCCGGTCCGACCCGGGTGACGAGTTCATTGTCCTCGCGTGACAGCATGGCGGACTCCTCGTGAAGGCCCTTGGATTTGACTCCGGGGATGGCGGGCGTGCTGCCCCCGGCTGTACGGCAGCGTACAGCAATTTGGGGGCGGGTGGGAACAGGGACGGCGCGCGCGGCAGCGGGGTTGCGGCGGCGGCCTGCTGACAACACGCTGTCAGGATGACGCCGCTACGTTGTCCCCGATCATGCCGAAGCCGCTGACCCCGGTGCGCCTGCGCCGGATGGCGATCGCCGCCTCGTTCCGTGCGCCGGCGGCGCTGGGGGCGGCGATCCATGGCATGGGCTTCGTGCAGGCGGACCCGATCCGCGCGCCGGCACGCGCGCAGGACCTGATCCTGCGCCACCGCGTTACGGACTATCGCGCCGGCGATCTGGAACGGCGGTTTGCGCGGCTGCCGGTGGAGGAGGATTTCCTTTACGCCTACGGCATCATGCCGCGCGGCACCTGGCGCCTGCTGCATCCGCGCCATGATGCCGAGAGCGGCGATGGCCGCCATGCACCGAGCGGCCTTGCCGCCGAGGTGCTGGCATTCGTGCGCGACCGCGGTGCCACCCATCCGCGCGACCTGAGCGAACGTTTCGGCCGCGAACGGGCGCTGAACGGCTGGGGAAGCTGGTCGGCGGCGACCACGCGGGCGCTGCAAAGCCTGCACTATTACGGCTTGCTGCGCGTGGCGCAGCGGCGTGACGGCATCCGGGTCTATGCGCCCGCGCCGGCGCACGAGGAACCGTTGTCGCGCGCGGCACGCGTGCGCCGCATCGTCGCGCTGGTGGTGCGCATCCTGGCGCCGTTGCCGGAACGCAGCCTGCGCCCGACCTGCGCTTTGCTGTCGCGTGGCGTGCCGGATCTGGGCGATCCGGCCGAAGCGGTGCACGCATTGCTGGCATCCGGCGAACTGGAGAGAGGCGATGCCGACGGCGAGGGCTACCTCTGGCCGGCCGGCCTTGTTGCGCGGGAAGCGCCTGATGTCGTGCGCCTGCTCGCACCGTTCGATCCGCTGGTATGGGACCGCCGCCGTTTCGCGCTGTTATGGGATTGGGAGTATCGCTTCGAAGCCTATACGCCTGCCGCCGAGCGCCGGCTTGGCTATTATGCGATGCCGATGCTGTGGGGTGAGCATGTGATCGGCTGGGCGAATGCCTCGGCCAGCGACGGCGCGGTGGAGGTGACGCCTGGCTTTATCGGCACCGCGCCGAAGGATCGCGGCTTTCGTCGCGCGCTCGATGAGGAGATCGCGCGCCTGGAGACATTCCTGCAACCGCGTTGAGCGCTGTGCGTTGATCAGCACCGCGCCGGTGCGACAGAGAGAACATGCAGACCGGGCATGCGCCTCCCTTCCAGTGACTCAAGCGCGCTACACGTCGTCGGGGCATTGCGGGTATTGTGGCGGCGGTTTGCCCAGGCCACCAAGCATGCGCGGATAGCGGGCGCGTGGTTTCGCCTGGCCGATGGCGATCAGCTTCACATCGAACAGCCATTCGTCGCCGTAGTCGAACAACAGCGTCATGCTGTCGCCGGGTTTCGCAAAGACCGCGCTGATTTTGACATCCTTTACGCCCTGCACGCCAGGCTCCGTCGCCTGTCCCATATCGGCAAACAGTTCGTAGCGCGGTGTCGCGCCGTACATGCCGGGCCCCGCACAGGGAAAGAAACCGAATGCATGATCCAGGTCGAAATCGACGGACCAGATGATGACGTCGGCGAGGGTGTACAGCGAATCATCGGACTTCAACTCGATATCCCGCGACACCGGCTTCGCAGACAGCAGCAAGACATGAAACACCCGCGTTTCGGGTCCCGCCGCCGGTTTTGCCGCGCGCTTCGGGGCTGCCTTCGCTCCTGCGCGCCCTGCCGCCTTGCGGGCCGCGTGCCTCGCCGCTACCGCCATCCCAACAGCCTCCGTTCAAGCAGGCCGATGACCCACGCCACCAGCAGGCCCAGCACGGACAGTACCACGATGCCTGCCATCAGCGCGTCGGTATCATAGAGATTTCCTGCCGACAGGACGAATGCGCCGATGCCGCGTTCCGCGCCGATCATCTCGGCCGCCACCAACAGGACGATGGCGATGGAGGCCGTGACGCGGAAGCCGCTGAGGATCGCGGGCAGCGCGCCGGGCAGCACGATGCGGCGGACGATCGCGCCGGTGGAGAGCCCGAAGCTCTGCCCCATGCGGATCAGCGAGCGCGGCACGTTATCGACGCCGCTGGCGGTCGCGATCACCGTGGGGAAGAACACGCCGAAGCCCAGCGTCGCGATTTTCGATCCTTCGCCGATGCCGAACCAGATGATGAACAAGGGCACCAAAGCGATTTTGGGAATCGGGAACAAGGCGGATACCACGGCCATGCCTGGGGAACGCAGGGCGGACCACAAACCTACGGCCAGGCCCAGGGCGATGCCGAACACCGTGCCGAGACTCCAGCCGATCGCCAGCCGCAGCAGCGACGCGGACAGGTGCTTCCATAGCTCGCCACTGAGTGTCAGGTGCCACAGTTCGATCGCGATGTTGACCGGGGCCGGCAGGAACAACGTAGGGATCATGCCCGTGGAGCACCCGAGTTGCCACAACGCCACCAGGCCGATCAGCGTCGCGGCGGCGGCCCAGAACCGTTCGGTGGGAGCGAAGCCGCCGCCGCGAAACGCGACCGGGCCGTCAATGCGGCGCATGTTCTATCTCCCGTTCGGCGGCGGCGGCATCGTCGCGGATCAGGTGCCAGAGTTCGGACTCGATGCGCAACAGATCGCGATCGGTGGCGGAACGGCCGGCCAACGGGCGATCGATGCGCACCACCTCGCGGATGCGTCCAGGGCGGCGCGACAGCACGACGATCTGTTGGCCGAGCCGCACCGCCTCGGCGAGGTTGTGGGTGACATAGACCGTTGTGGTGCGGGCGCGTTCGATCAGCGCGACAAACTCCTCCAGCAGCAGGTCGCGGGTCTGGGCGTCCAGTGCCGACAGCGGTTCGTCCATCAGCAGACAGGCGGGGCGCACCGCGAGCGCACGTGCGATGCCGACTCGCTGGCGCATGCCGCCGGAAAGCTGCCGCGGCCAGGCGCGCGCGAAATCCGTCAGCCCGGTCAGAGCCAGCACGTCCGCCACGCGAGCGGAACGTTCTGCCCGCGGCAACCGGTCCAGCACCAGCGCGATGTTGCCGGCCACCGAGCGCCAGGGCAGCAGGGCAAAATCCTGAAACACGTAGGTCAGCGGATTGAGGCAATCGTCGGCGATCGTGCCTTCGGCCCGCACGGAGCCCGCGGTGGGCGACAGCAGCCCGCCCATGATGCCAAGCAGCGTCGATTTGCCACAGCCGGAGGGCCCGACCAGCACCAGGACTTCGCCGGGCTCGGCAACCAGATGGACATCCTGCAGCACCGTCAGGTCGCGATAGGCGTGACAGACGCCATGCAGCACCAGGCGCAGCCCGTCGCTCATCGCGTCGGCAGGAACTTCGTATCGATGATCGCCGACGCCGGCAGGTCGCCTTTCACCAGCCCCTGGGCCTTGAACCAGGCCAATTGCCGCGTGATGTCGGCCACGTCCAGCGCGCCGCCGGCATCGTAATAGCCGACGCCGCCGAGGATTTTCTCGCGCGCATGCGGGTCGCCGGTGAAGACGTATTTCTCGATCAATGCGATCGCCGCGTCGGTCTTTGCGTCGTGGATTGGCTTGCCGGCGGCATCCTTGCGCAGGAACGCCGCGCGGTAATCGGCCACGCCCTGTTGGTAGGCCTTGGCGAAGGCATGCAGCAGATCGGCGTGCTGCCTGATCTCCTGGTCGGTGGTGAACACCGCGGTGATCTGGTAGGGCACGATGTCGCCGACCCAGGCGACGATGTGCGCCTTGCCGGCGGCCACCGCTGCCTTTGCCTGCGACGCGATGGCGATCGTTGCGTCGACCTGTCCCGTTTCCACCGCCGCCAGCATGTTGGAAACTTCCTGCACCGGGCGCAGGGTGACGGTCTTGATGTCGAAATGTTCGACTTCCGCGATGCGGCCGAGCATGTAGTGGAAGGACGAGCCGTACTGGGTGATGGCGAAGCTGTGTCCGGCGAGCTTTGCCGGCGTGGTCAGGCCGGCGGTGAAGGCCTGGTTGGAGACCAGGATGGCGGAGCCTTCGTAGCCGGCTTCCTCGTGCATCGCGCCGCCGATCACGGTCAGCACGCCTTTCTCCGCCAGGTTGAAGAAGCCGCCGGTGAGGGCGGTGACACCGACATCGATATCGCCCGCGACGGCTGCCGCGGCGATCGGCTGCGCGGCCTGGAAGAAACGGAACGTCAGGTCGATGCCGTTGTCGTGGAAATAGCCGCGTTCCTGGGCGATGTAGAACGGGGCGGGCGAGAGGGTGTGCAGCAGGCCGAGGCGCAGCGGTTGCGCGGCACGGGCACGCGTGGCGGCGAGGCCGGCGGCGAGCAGGCCGAGGCAGGTGCGGCGGCTGAGCGAAACGGCAGAAGTCATAGGACGGTTCCAGCAGATTGGCCGCGGGATATGGCGCGGAAGGGAAGGAGCGTCCAGTACACCTCTCCCGCGCGGCGCAAATAGCGCAGTGCGGGAGAGGTCAGATCGGGAGAAGTCAGGTCAGGAACTTTTCCGTCCAGCTTTGGTAATCGCCCTCGCGCGTCACGCGCTTCATCATCTCCGCCGATGCGATCCCTTGCAGCTCGGACGGCTTTACCCCGTCGCGCAGTGCCTTCAGCGTGTCGTAGACCGCCTTCACCGCCGCCGAGAACGGCTGATGCCCCTGCAACGCGATGCGCACGTTGCGGCTGGCGAGATGCGCCCGGTCCGGTGCACTGCCGCCGCCCATCATCAGCGGCAGCTTTACCGCATTCGCCATCTTGTCGAGATTCTCCGCCGTCATGCCGCCGGCAAAGAACAGCGCATCCACGCCCACCGCTTCGTAAGCCCGCGCGCGGGCGATGGCGTCGTCGATGCCGGTGATTGCGGCGGCACTGGTGCGGCCGATGATCACCAGCGACTTGTCCTCGCGTGCCGCCAGCGCGGCCTTCATCTTGCCCACGCCCTCATCGAGCGAAATCAGTGTCGGCTTCGCCTCGCGGAAGCCACGCGGCAGCGACGTGTCCTCGATCATGATGCCGGCGACACCCGCGGTTTCCAGTTCCTGGATCGTGCGCATCACGTTCAGCGCGTTGCCGTAACCATGGTCGGCATCCACCATCAGCGGCAGTTTTCCTGCCCGGTTGATGCGATAGGCCTGCGCGGCGAATTCCGTCAGCGTCAGCAGGATCAGGTCGGGATTGCCGAGCACGGCAAACGACCCGATCGAGCCGGCGAACATGCCGACTTCGAAGCCGAGTTCCTCGGCGATGCGGGCCGAGATCGCGTCGAACACCGAGCCAGGATGGATGCATTCCTTGCCGGCAAGCACCGCGCGGTAGCGTTCGCGCCGATCGGTCCAATGCATGATGTGTTCCTCCCCTTCAGATCAACAGTCCTGCCAGCGCGCCGCTCATGCAGGTGGCCAGCGTGCCGGACAGAATCGAGCGCATGCCCAGCGCGACGATCTCGTGCCGCCGTTCCGGGACCATGGCGCCGATGCCGCCGATCATGATGCCCAGGCTGCCGAAATTGGCAAAGCCGCACAACGCGTAGGTGAGGATGATGCGGGTGCGGGGGGAAAACGTATCCGGCGGCAGCGTGGAGAAATTCAGGTAGGCGACGAACTCGTTCAGCACCGTCTTGGTCGCCATCAGCATCGCGGCGCCGCCGGTTTCCGCCCAGGGCACACCGATCAGCCACATCACCGGCCGGAACGGCAGTGAGAAGAGCCGTTGCAGCGTGACCGGGGCATGGTCCCACAACGGCAGCAGGCCGAGCACCATGTTGACCAGCGCGACCGTTGCCACCGCCACCAGCAGCACCGCGATCACACCGGCAAGGATCGGGATGCCGTCGAGCGTGCCCTTCACCAGCGCATCGAGTGCCGACAGCGGTGGATCGCGCACAACCAGCCTTGCCTCGATAGTGTCGGGCGTGCCGAACGGCACCATCAACGCGGCGATCGCCAGGCCCGCCGGCGTGCTGATGACCGAGGCGATCAGGATGTGCCCGAGCGCATCCGGCACGATCGGCGTCAGGAACGTGCCGTAGATGATCATCACGGTGCCGGCGACGCCCGCCATGCCGCATGTCATCAGCGCAAACAATTCGCCGCGCTGCATGCGGGCGAGGTAGGGGCGCACCAGCAACGGCGCCTCCACCATGCCGACGAAGACGTGCACCGCGGCCCCCAATGCCAGCGCGCCGCTGAGTCCCATCGACCGCCGCAGCAGCCAGGCGAAACACGCCGTGATGCGTTGCAGAATCCCCCAATAGAACAGCAGCGTGCCGAGCGCGCTGATGGTGAGGATCAGGGGCAGCGCCTGGAATGCGAGCACGAAGCTCGCGCCGGGATGGCTTTCGGCAAAGGGCAGCGGCGCGCCGGCCAGGTAGCCGAACACGAAATGCGTGCCGGTCTCGGTGGCGTTCTGCAACGCCGTCGCGGCGCCGTTGACTGCGAACACCGCACGGGTTGCCGGCGGCACGCGCAGCAACAGCAGCGCCAGCGCCAGTTGCAGCAACAGGCCCGCGATCACGGTGCGCCAGGGAATGCGCCGGCGGTCCTCGCTGCACAGGAACGCCAGCACGAGCAATGCGAATATGCCGGGGATGGCGCGGTCCATGCGCGGGGATGGCCTGTTGTCCGGGCACGCTGAAGCACGGCCCGTGGCGCGTCAACCATTCGGTCGTGACGCATCGCGGTACGATCAACCTTTCCGGGCGCAACCTTTCCGGGCGCTTGCTTTGCGCGGCCACATGCTGTAAGGCGCCGCTATGTTCTGTGGCCTGCACCTCGCCTGCCGTACTGCCCGCGCCGCCGCGCGGTGCTCGGCGCGTCTGCTCGCCACATCGATCGCCCTCGGCCTCCTCCTTCGACTTAGCCGCCCCTGAGCGCTGCGCCGGGTCGTTGAACGCCGGCTACGCTCAGGGGGACCCCCCAGGGGAATCCATGTGGCCAATGTCGTGCAACCAATCCCGAGGACCGTCACATCATGAGCATCACCCATCCCAGCTTCGGCACGCTGGACGACGACCGCGTTATCATCTTCGACACCACGCTGCGCGATGGCGAGCAATCGCCGGGGTTCTCGATGAACCTCAACGAGAAGATCCGCATGGCGGAGGCGCTGACCGAGCTGGGCATAGACGTGATGGAGGCGGGGTTCCCGATCGCCTCGATCGGCGACTATGAGGCGGTGAAGGCGATCGCGGAATCCATCGGCCAGCGCGACGAATCCCCGGTGATCTGCGGGCTGTCGCGCACCGGGCGGGAGGATGTGCTGCGTGCCGCCGATGCGGTGCGGCCGGCGCAGCGCAAGCGCATCCACGTGTTCATCGCCACGTCCGACCTGCATATGAAATACAAACTGCGCATGCAGCCGGACGAGGTGGTGGAGGCGACCATCGCCGCGGTTGGCCTGGCGCGGCAGCATACCGACGACGTGGAATGGTCGGCGGAAGACGGCACGCGCACCGACCCGGATTTCCTGTGCCGCTGCATCGAGGCGGCGATCAAGGCCGGCGCCACCACGATCAATATTCCGGATACGGTGGGGTATGCGGTGCCGGAAGACATGGCGCGCATTTTCACCATGATCCGCGAGCGCGTGCCGGGCGCGGACAAGGTGGTGCTGTCCACGCACAATCACAACGACCTCGGCCTGGCGGTGGCCAATACCATGGCCGCGCTGCGTGTCGGCGTGCGGCAGATCGAATCGACGATCAACGGTATCGGCGAGCGGGCCGGCAATGCGTCGCTGGAAGAGGCGGTCATGGCGATCCGTACGCGTCCCGATGCGATGCCGTTCAAGAACAACGTCAACACGCAGAACATCCTGCGCACGTCGCGGCTGCTGTCCACCATCACCGGCTTCGACGTGCAGCCGAACAAGGCGATCGTCGGCCGCAACGCGTTCGCGCATGAAGCAGGCATTCACCAGGACGGCGTGCTGAAGCATGCCAGCACCTATGAAATCATGACGCCGGAAAGCGTCGGCTGGCAAAAGAACAGTCTGGTACTGGGGAAACATTCGGGGCGGGCGGCGTTTCGGGATAAGCTGAACGCGCTGGGCTATGGCGAGATCGGTGCCAACCAGCTCAATGACGCGTTCCGCCGGTTCAAGGATCTGGCGGACCGCAAGAAGGTGGTGTTCGACGACGATATCGTGGCGCTGGTCGATGACGAGGTGATGCGCGACCATGAGCGCATCCGCTTCGTATCGATGGATCTGTACGCCGGCTCGAAAGGGCCAGCCCGGGCGGAGCTGGAGCTGGCGGTGGATGGCGTGACGAAGCAGGCGGTGGCGACGGGCGACGGTCCGGTGGACGCAACCTTCAAGGCGATCCGCGAGATCTTCCCGCACGAGGCGAACCTGGTGTTGTTCTCGGTCGGCGCGGTGACCGAGGGCACCGACGCGCAGGCCAAGACGACGGTGCGCCTGGAAGAGAAGGGCAAGCTGGTCGACGGCCAGGGCGCCGACACCGACACGATCGTGTCCGCCGCCCGCGCCTACGTGCACGCGCTGAACAAGCTGCTGGTGAAGCGGGTGCGCACCGAACCGCAGGCGCTATCGGCCTGACCCGAAACCTCTCCCGCTGCGTGCGCTGTTCACGCGCGCAGCGGGAGAGGTCCAGATGCGAAGCATCGCGGGGGAGGATGATCGCGTCGGCACGCGGCCTTCCCGATCACGCGTCAGTTATATCCCCAAAATCCCGAACTGCCCCGGGACGGCGTATAGCTCGGACCGTAGCGCGTGCCTGACTGCAAAATGTCCGGGTTATCCAACGGGTCGACCGGCGGCGTTCCCGCGGTTGGCGGCGTGGCTGTCTGGTCCGCGCTGCCCTGGGGACCGGTTATGCCCAGGGCCTGCGGGCTGGCGGCACAGCCAGCCAACGGCAACAGCATCAGCGCGAGCCGAATGAATCGCATGACATCATTCTGCGCCGCCGCGGTCTCGAAGGAAAGGGCGCGGCTGCGACCCGGCACCTCAAGGCCGCGCGGGTCATTCCGGCAAGGTCACGGCAGCGCGCGGCCCACATCGACAGTTCGGGCAAACGTCCGCGGCCGTGACGTGAGGTGGTGCGAGGGCGCTCAGCCCGCCGGCTGCATCACGTGGATTTCCCGCTTCTCCAGCAGCTCCCGCGTCTTGGCGCCATAGGCGGCCATGTGCGGCGAGGCGGCGTGAGCCTTCAGGTGATCGGCGCTCTCCCACTTCTCCACCACCACGAAGGTGTCGTCGCCGAATTTGGCACCGGGAAAGTCCGCATCGATCACCGGGCCGTATTCGATGCAGCCGGCCTCGGCATGCACCGCCGGCATATTGGCGCGGAAATGCCCCAGCACTTCCTCGCGTTTGCCGGGCTTGGTGGTGATGATCGCCAGCACGTGGATCATGGTCTGTCTCCTCCTGGTCATATCGGGCGAATGCTGGGAAGCTTGCCTGCGCCGCGGCGCCGCGGCAACTGGGGGAGGAACGGCATGAGCTACGAGACGCCCTATGCAGGCCTGAAGGTGGTCGATCTCAGCCAGGGTGTCGCCGGCCCTTATTGCGCCATGTTGCTCGCGCAGTACGGCGCCGATGTCATCAAGGTGGAACCAACCGAAAGTGGCGATTGGAGCCGCGGTCTCGGCGTGCGTTACGGGGACAACACGGCGTATTCGATCCCGTCGAATCTCGGCAAGCGCTCCATCGCGCTTGACCTGAAGCAGGAGGCGGGGCGCGCGGTGCTGTGGCGGCTGATCCAGGGCGCCGGCGTGTTCCTGCAAGGCTTCCGCCCCGGCGTGATCGAGCGGCTGGGCTTCGGCTATGCCAGCGTCGCGGAACGCGAGCCGCGCATCCTGTACGTTTCGATTTCGGGATTCGGTCAGACCGGCCCGCTGGCGGAACGGCCGGCGATGGACCCGGTGCTGCAGGCCTATACCGGCCTGATGGCGGAGAACCGCGGCGAGGACGGCACGCCGCACCGCATTCCGATCATTGCGATCGACATGAGCACCGCGCTGTACGCATTCACCGCGGTCGCGGCGGCGCTGCATGCACGGCGCGACATGCCGCACGGCCGGCACATCGAGGCCAGCCTGATGCAGGGCGCCGCCAGCTTGCAGGTGGTGCGGCTCATGTCGTCCTGGCTGGAGGGCGGTGCTGTCACGCCCGTGGTGCCGCCCAACGGCGTGCACCGCACGGCGGATGGGTGGATTTCCGTCACCGTGGTGCGGCCGTTCGAATGGCAGGGCTATTGCCGCGCGTTGGATCTGCCGATGTTCGAGCATGACCCGCTGATGCAGACGATTGATGGGCGCAAGGCGCATGCGGCGGAGATCAGCGCGGTGATCCGTCCGCTGCTGGCATCGCTGCCGACGGCCGAGGTGTCAACGCGGCTGGCGGTGCAGCGCGTGATGCATGAGCAATTGAACACTTACACGGAATTCCTGCGCCAGAAGCACGTGGAAGCCAGCGGTGCGGTGGCATGGCTGCAGCACCCGCACGTGCCGCAGAGCATGCCGATGCCGAACCTGGTTGGATTGCCACCGTTTGCCGGCGGGGATGCCCGCGGGATAGCGCCCGCGCTAGGCGAGCACAGCGAGGCGATCCTGCGCGAGCATGGATTCTCGGCACAAGAGGTCGCCAATCTGAAAGCACAGCACGCCGTTGGTTGACTTCTCCCGTGCCGCGTTATTCCCGCAGCGCGGGAGATCCCGGGATACCAAGCATCGTTGGTAAGGGGAGCAGACCGGCACGTCGCCTTGCTCCGTGCCGATCCACGCGACTCACAATGGTCAGAACCGCGCGGACACCTGCAGCGCGCCGTAACTGAATATCGACCCGTCCTGGCCGTGCCAGGTCTTGCTCTGGAACACCTGCTCGTAGCTGATCCGCATGCCCCAGACCATGATCGCCACGCCCGCCTCGAATTCGCCGACCAGCGGATAAATGTTCACATGCGGGCTGGAGGAAAACGTGTTGCCCTGCAAGAACAGATTGTGCGCCACCGCCTGGCCGTCGCCGCCCAGGAACACGTACCATCCGGTCACGTGCGGGGCGAACACCGTGCTGCCTTCCAGGCTCGGCGGCAGGCGGTTCGGACCGAAATCCGCATCGAGATTGTCGCCGATCCGGAACACGGCACCGGCCTCGCCATAATCCATCACGTTGCCGACGCCCACCGACACCGCCGGCAGAACGTCCGTGGCCAGCCCCGCTACATTGCCCAGCGGCACGCGCCATGTTCGCCCGCCGGAGATTTCCAGCGTCGGCTCGTCGTGCAGCTGCGAACCCCAGCCTTTGTTCTGCTGCTGCCCGATCAGGCGATGAAATGAATTCTGCACCTGCTCGCCCAGCGCGATCTCGCCGACCGCGCCGAGGTCCAGCGACAGCGTATTCTCAACATTCGGCTGGTCGTCGATCAGCCCGGAATGCAGCGCCAGATAGCCGGCATAGGGACGCTGAAACGGGTTGGCCGGATTCGAGGTCGTGTCGTCCGGGGTGAAGATCTGCTGGAAAATCCCCAGGCTGAGCCGGTCGCTGCCGGATCCCCACAGCCAGTGCGAGAAGCCCGCCAGCGCATCGGGCATCGCGCCCGGCGCGGACGTCCAGTTAAGGCCGATGCCGTTGGTATAATTCCGGTCCGCCGGCGTGGTTGGCGTGATCGAGGAGTTTTCCAACGAAAGACTCCAGATCGCACCACTGTCATCCGGCGCGCCGGCGGCCCACGCTGCCGAGCCGGGCAACAGCAGAAGCATGACGAGAAGCGGCCATGTTGCCGCCGGCCGAATGGGGTACATCGTGGCGCGGTCCATATCAGTCACCGGGTTTTGGAAGGCGTCGAGTGCCGCCGGAGAGGGCGTGGCAAGGCCTGTTACAGTGAATCATACCGTTGCGCCAGCCGGCGCGCTCCGCGCCTGCGTGGCAACCGGCGTGGCCGGTCATGGCCATAACAGCAACCGCGGGCTTTCCCGGGGCATTACAGCAATCCGGCCAGGCCGGCGTAGAGGCAGGCCGCTGACGTTGCGATGAAGGCCAGCGCCACCAACACGGCATAGGCGCCGCGCAGACAAAGTGGCCCCATCGTGTCGCGGCGTGCCAATGCATAGAGAAATCCCAGCACCACCGGCAGCAGCAACGCGTTCAACACGCCGGCGCCGACCGCGAGACTGATCAGGTTGACGCCTGATCCCACCAGCAAACCTCCGGTCGCCAGCATCAGGCTCAGCGGCAGGTAGAACGCCGGCGCCTGCCGCGGGCGATGTTCCAGCGCGTGGCGCAGTCCGAGCAATTCGCCGATTGTCCACGCCAGGGTGAGGCACACGACGATGGTTGCGACCAGCGCCCCGCCGGACAGTCCGAGCACAAAGATGATGCGGCCGGCGGCGATGCCCAGAGTCGCGGTGAAGGCGGCTTCGATTTCGGGCACCGTATCGAGGGCGGTGCCACGGTCCAGCGTCGCCGCGGCCGCGATCAACAACGCCGACGTGATGATCTGGCAGAGCACCACGCCCGCCAGCGTTTCCCAACGCGCCGCCCGGGCGTGGCGTGGCTGGAGCCGCTTATCGACACTTGCCGACTGCTGATAGAGCAGGGTCCAGGGGATGACGCTGGTGCCGAGATTGGCGGCGAGCAGATAAAGATAGCCGTGGTCGCGCAGGGGAATTTGCGCGGCCTCGTGTACGACCGGCGCCAGCCCCGGCGAAGCGCGCCACGCCATCGCGACGAATGCGAGTTCGAGCGCGCCCAGCGACAGCGCGACACGTTCCACCCTGCGGTAGGAACCGGTGAGCACGATCAGGATCAGGCCGCCGACGGTGCCGGCCATGGTGACGCCCGCGGGAACGCCGAACGACTGCGCTGCCCCCGCCAGGCCGCTCATTTCGCTGATCAGCGCGCCGAAGCAGCTTGCGGTCAAAGCGGTGAGCAGTACCGCGGCGGGCAGGCGGCCGTAGCGCTGCAATACCAGCGCCACGGCGCCCTGGCGTGTCGCCAGGCCGAGCCGCAGCGCCACCTCCTGCGCCAGGTACATCGCAGGAATCAGCAGGAGATTCGGCAACAGCAGGCGGTAGCCCCATTGCGCGCCGCTCTGCGCAACGGTGATGACGCTGCCCGCCTCCGTGTCGGCGAGCATGGCGATAAGGCCAGGCCCCGCGGCGACAGCCAGCGTTTGCCATACGCGCCACCGTCCCGGGCGAGCGCGGCGTCCACCATGACCGGCGGTCATGCGGCTACGAGCGGCGCGGCGCCGTGGGCTGGATCGGTCATCCGGTCAAGCCGCATTGCGGGGCGGAACGATGCGCCGCTATGTGACGAGTTCGACGGTTTTGAAGTCGGCCGGAACGATGATCTCCAGCACTTCGCAATCATCGGAAAAATCCAGCACCGTGTGTTCAATGCCGGGCGGTTGCAGCCAGCAGCTTCCGGCTTGCATCAATTGCTCACCGTGGCCTTCGAATTCATTCTTGATCCAACCTTTCAGCACGTAGACGAGCTGCAGCTCGGTCTCGTGGTAGTGCCGTTTGCGCACGTCGTCCGTGCAGGGGCCGAGGAACCGGATCACGTGCGCCTGGCAAAGGCCCGCGGTGGCCGCGGCAATGCCAAGGTCGCGGTACAACGCGTAGGATCGCAGGCCATCGGCCTGGAAATCCGCCTCGCAGTGGTGGCTGACGGCGAACTGCTGTTTCGCCGGCTTGCGCGCGCGAGGCGCCGGCTTGGCCGCGGCCTTGGCGCGGCCCGGCGCTGGCCTGGCTTTTGCGCGGACAGGTGCTGGCCTGGCTGATGCCTGGTGCGCAGACCGCTTGGTTGCGGCCGTCTCGACTTTGCCCGCCGCGTTCGGCTTGCGCGCGGCTTTCCGCGTCGCCTGCGGCTTGGGCGTGGATTTCCGCACCGCGCGAGGCTTGCGCGCGGCTTTGCGGCTGGTTGCTGTCCTGGCCATGTCTTCCCCTCTCGTCCGTCGTCAAGGCCGTTGGTGATTGCGGGCATCTGGCGTTGCACGCATCCCTCATTGCGAGGGCCGAAGTGGCGAAGCAAGCCCGGTCACGGGTGGGTCCTCAGCGACGAGATTGCTTCGTTGCCTCGCTCTCCGCAATGACAGGAAATTCCGTCAAAGCACCTCCCGCAGCAGCGCCACCGACTTGCGCACGCCATCCAGCGGCGGCAGCAGCAGGTCTTCATGCTCGATCGACAGCACGTCGTCATAACCGACCAGCCGCAGCAACCCGCAAAACTCCTTCCACCACTGCACGCCATGCCCATAACCCAGCGTCACATAGCTCCATGACCGTTCGCGCAGCCGGTCCACCGGCTTGGTATCGAGCATGCCGTTCACCCCGCTCATCACCGGATCGACGCGGGTGTCCTTGGCGTGCACATGATAGATCGCGTCGCCCAAGGCGCGCGTCGCGGCCAGGGGGTCGGCCCCCATCCAGAACAAGTGGCTGGGGTCGTAATTGGCGCCGACCGTCGGGCCAACGGCATCGCGCAGGCGGAACAAGGTTTCCACGTTGTAGACGTTCTGCTGGCCATGCAGCTCCAGGCATAATTTCGCCACGCCGGCCGCCTGCGCTTCCGCCACCAGGCCGCGCCAATAGGGGATCACAACCTCGTCCCACTGCCATTGCAGCACGCGCGCGGCTTCCGGCGGCCAGGCGGTGGTGATCCAGTTGGCATTCGCATCGCCCGGGCCGCCGGGACAGCCGGACATCAGCACCACGCGCGGCACGCCCAGCAGCCCCGCCAGGCGGATGGTCTGCGATGTGACCTCGCGATGCCGTTTGCCGCTGTTTCCCGGATGCAGCGGATTGCCGGAGCAATTCAGCGCGCTGATCGCCAACCCATGGTCGCGCAGCCTGCCGGCAAACGCCTGTCGTGCCGCCGCACTGTGCAGCATCGCCGCGAGATGCAAATGCGGCGCGCTCGACCAGTTGCCGCAGCCGAACTCCAGCGTCGCGATACCCTGCTCCGCCGCGGTCGCCAGCAGGCGGTCCAGCGGCATATCGGCGAGACTGTCCGTCACCAGGCCAATCCGCATCCTGCCCAGCCCTTCGTTGCTGCATCACCATCCCGAATCGGTCGGGCGCAGCCCCAGCAATACCTTGCCCGCCGATTCATAGTGCCCCGGCAATCCCGCCGCATGTTGCACCGCGACGTGCACGTCCCGGAAGCAACGTTCAAGCGGGTTGCGGGTGTAGACAGCGTTGGTGCCCGCGGCATGGAACACCAGGTCGACGGCGCGCACCGCTTCATGCATCCCGTGCGTGATCGCCAGCCGTGCCTGCGCTATCGCCGGGCCGGGATCCCCGGTGCCGCCGCTCACCACGTCCAGGGCTTCGCCGGCGGCGGAGATGACATAGGCGCGGGCAGCCTGCACAATCGCCTCGGCCTCGGCAACGCGCGTCTGCACCAAGGCGCGGTCGCGCAACAGCGTCGTCGACATGGTCGACCCCGCCTGCGATGCCATCGCGACGAACGCGTCGATGGCACCGCGGGCGATGCCCAGCGCGTTCGCCGCCGTCGCAGTCCACACCACGGAGGAGATCAGCCGCGGGTGATACAGCGGCCCGGGTTGGGATGGCGGACCGGCCAGCCAGACGCAGTGGGTCTCGGGCACGAACACGTCCTCGACGACGAAGTCATGGCTGCCCGTTCCACGCATGCCGACCACCGACCAGGTGTCCGCGATCCTGCCCTGCGTTGCCGGCACCCACATCGTGCGTATCTGCGGCGCGCCGGTTTCGCTGCGGACCGGACGGTCTCCGTCCATGACCACGCAGGTGCACATCACCCATTCGGCGTGATGCACCCCGCTGGTGAAGTCCCAGGAGCCCCGCACGCGATAGCCGCCACCGACCGGATACGCCCGGCCCTGCGGCCGCACCGAGCCGGCGCCACGGAAATCCGCCGGGCTGCCGGCGAAGGCGCGGCCGACTTCCGTCGGCAGCCAGCCCGCGAACGCCGAAATGTTGCACGCGATCATGGCACACCAGCCGGCCGAGCCGTCGACGCGGGACAACGCCTCGATCGCGGCGAACACGGTCAGCGGCGATAATTCCGGGCCGCCCATCGCGCGCGGCAGGTACAGTTGGAGCAATCCGGAGGCGGCGAGTGCGTCCGCAACCTCGCGGGGCAGGTGGCGGATCGCTTCCGCTTCATCGCGGTGCGCCAGGATCAGCGGAGCCAGCGCTTGCGCCGCCGCGAGAACGTCGGTGGGAGGCTGTGCCGGTGCTGTGTCGGTTGCCACGTTTCTATTCCTGACCGGCTTCGCATGAACGAACTTATCCGGCAGGGAGTGAACCATCCGCGGGAGGGTCGGGCAACTCGGCGCGCGGCGGCTGCCCGGGTCAGGCAGCGTCGGCAATTAAGTGCGTCAGCACGCCGACAAAGCTGCCGATCAAAACAAAGGCTTAGGGCTTGTTCGACCGTGCAACCGATTCGATTGTTTTCGAACAAGCCATTAGGCCCGAACGCGGGCGCTTCGCTTTGCCGGCAGGAAACCGGCGCCCCCTGGCCTTGCGGGAAGCACTGGATGACAGCCATCGCGGCCCTTCCCCGCGCCTGCCGCAAGCGAAGCGGGAGATTCCCGCCGGCTGCCGTCTCATCCGGCGGCGCGCCGGCCGCGTTTGCCGGCGGTCAACCCGCGACCGGACGTGGCGGGCGAGGCGTGCTCGCAACGGGGCGATCGCAATGACGCTCTTGGCGCCATCGCTCCTAACTTCCATAATGTGCCCATGAATGATGGCGAATCGTCTGGTCCGGTCCCCGCCCTCGAGGACACGCTGGCTGCCTGGGACGAGCAATTGGCTGGCCTGGAACGTCAGGCTGGTGCGACCCTGCGCGCCGCCAGGAAGCTGCGCAAAGCGGCGCATGAGGGTGCCGTCGCGAGCTTTCCCGCCGCGGTGTCCGATCTGCAGAAGAACGCCGCCACGCTGCACGCCGCGCTGGGCACGGTCGCCGCACCGGACATCGATCTCGCCGCCGCCTTCGCCAACGGGCGCTTCCTGTCCGAACTGGCCGCCGCGGCCGCCGCGCTGAACGTCACCGTGGTGCAGTGCGACGGCCGCATCAGTGTGTATCCGCTGGCGCTTCGGCTGGAGCCGCGCGCCCAGGCCGTGCGCATCGGCCGGCGGTTGGAACGGCGCATCCGCCCCAGCTTCCTTGCCCGGCACCTGCGCGACCTGCAACAGCGCCCGAACCGGTTCAATGCCCGCCAGTTCCTCGACCGGCTGCTGCGCGCATACGCAGCGCTGTCCGCGTCGCGCGACGCCAGGTGGCAGCCCAACCGGCCCGGCGAAGGGCCGCTGGTGCCGCTCGCCGACCTGTACGACCTGCTGACCGTCCTCCCCGCCGCCGCCGCCGACTACCCGCTGGAGGAATTCCTGCTCGACCTGCTGCGGCTGGACCGCCAGCCAGACGCCCGCACCGGGCGTGGCCACCGGTTCGAACTGGGCGGCTCTACCGGCACCAAGGGCGCCAAGCGGCTGTCCGCCTATGATGAGACCGGTGCCCAGCACGACTACTACGCGATCCGCTTCATCTCGGAGTAGACACAAATGGACGTGATCGACGTCCAGCCCGTCCCGTTGGTTCGTTGGCTGCAAGTCATCGAGCCGGAGTATTTTGCCGGCTATCTCCCTGCCGGGGGCGCGGGGGTCAAATTCCTGGTCGGCGACGAAGCCGCCATCGTCCATGCCCGCGATGCCGCGGCCGCGCTGGCGAACCGCCATGACATGCTGGCGGTGCAGCTCAGCGCCGGCGACGTGCGGCTGCACATGCTGCAAGACGTGTTCTTCGCCCTGGCCCGGACACTGTCCTGGGACGACCTCTTGCAGCGCTATACCGAAGGATTGTTCAACCGCAACGGCTACGCCTGGCCGCGTTCCGGGGCGGCGCTGAGCATGCCGGAGCTGGCCTCGGCATTCGCAACCGCGGTGCCGCTGCTGGAACGCCAGCGCGACCAGTGGCTCGCCCGCGACCTGTGGGCCGACGCGTCAATGGCGCAGGATTTCCGCTCCGCCATCCTGAGCCTTTGCCTGGCGCGGCTGGAACCGGCCGGCAGCAGCGAGGCGGACAGCGCCCCGGTGCTGCAATGGCTGCAAGGCGAGAAGGTGGGACTGACGCCATTGCGCCAGCACGGCATCGCCGCCCGTATCGCACGGACCAATGCACGGGCCATGCTGGTCTCGCTGTGCCATTTCGTGCGCAAGGCGGGATTGGCGGGAATGCTGCTGACGCTGGACCTGCGTCCTGCCTTGCGCGCCGCCGCCGCCGGCGAGGCAGCCGTGCGCTATTCCCCCGCCGCGGTCATGGACCTTTACGAAGTGCTGCGCGAGGTGGTCGACGACATCGAACATCTGCCCGGCTTGTTCCTGCTGGTACTGGCCGACCAGACGCTGATGGCCGGCGATCGCCGCCGCACTCTGGACATGTACAAGGCACTGGAAATGCGGATCTGGCCCGATGTGCGGCCGGGCGACCGGCAGAACCCGCTGGCCCCCCTGGTGACGGTGAGCGGATGAACCTGGAAGCCCGCACCGCGATCGAGGCCCTGCGCGCCGGCGTGCCCAACCGCGCTGCCGTGCGCCTGATGGGCACCGCCGAATCCGGCATCGAGCAAGCCTTCGAGCAGTTGCTGTCCGCCGTCTGGTCGGAAGGCGCAATGCCGCGTGGCCTGGGCATCGCCGGCGGCTTCGGCACCGGCAAGTCCCACATGCTGGCCTACCTGGCCGAGGTTGCCCGCACGCAGAATTTCGTGGTCAGCCGCGTGGTGGTGAGCAAGGAAACCCCGCTCGCCGATCCTGGCCGCTTGTTCGAGGCGGCGATGCGCGCCGCCGTGCTGCCCGGCCGCAACGACGACGCGCTGGCCGGTGCGCTTGCCGCGTTGCGCGCCACGCCGGAGCAATTCGACGCCCTGGAAGCGGCGGTGCGGGATTCCGAAAGCCGCCTGGCCCCGATATTCTCGGCGGTATTGTTCCTGCTGCGCCGCAACACCGTCTCCGCCGAGACGCTGCGCCGGTGCGAGCGCTTTTTGGCTGGCGGGCGCATGGCGTCCGCCGTGTTCCGCCAGGCGCTGGCAGGCGTGGGCGCGCCGCGCATGTTCGACGTGAAGATGCCGCCCACCGCCGAACTCGCCATGCAGCGCATCCGCTTCGCCGGGCTGTTGTTCCATCACGCGGGCTATGCCGGCTGGTGCCTGCTGCTGGACGAGGTGGAGCTGATCGGCCGCTACACGCCGCTGCAACGTGGCGTGGCCTATGCCTGGCTGGCGACGTGGCTGGGGCTGGAAGGCGCGGTGCCGTTCCCCGGCGTCGCCACGGTGTATGCCATCACCGATGATTTCGTCTCCGCGGTGATCGAGACGCGGCAGGATACCGAACGGCTGTCCGAGCGCCTGATGCTGAAGGGCCGCGAGCCGGAGGCGACGGCCGCGGTGGCGGCGATCCGGCATATCGAGGACACGGTGCGCCGGCATCGGCTGCCTTTGCCGGGCGCGGAGGAGCTGGCGCGCGACTGCAACCGGTTGCGCGAGATCTATTCGGACGCGTACGACTGGCCCGCACCCGCGCTGCGGCCGGGCGAGCGGACGGCGACGAGCACCATGCGGCAGTTCATCAAGGCCTGGGTGACGCAGTGGGACATGGCGCGGCTGGGCGATGCGGCGGGACCGATCGTCATGGGAACCATGGCGAATAACTACCAGGTGGATGAAGGGCTCGCGGTGGCGGAACCGGAGGACGGTGGGGACGAGCAATCGGGTTGAAGCGGCAACCGCGTTCAGGCTGGCAATGGACAAATCGCGCAGCCGTCCGGCACCAGCGAGAGGCGAGATACCAGGCTCCCCTGACGCCGCGATGGCGGAGTTCCGGCTGGTGCGCGCGCAATGTGGAACAGCGGCAGAGGACCAATACCAAGAACGTTCGTTGCGTCCCCTGCGCCGATGACCGGTGGTGCGGGTGGCCGGGATCGAACCGGCACTCCCGTGAGGGAACAGGTTTTTGAGACCTGCGCGTCTACCAGTTCCGCCACACCCGCACGTGGGGATAGCTATAGCGGGTGGGATGGCGTCCACCAAGCGGGGCAACGCCAGCTCTGCCCGTCCAACTCTCCCCGTCTGGCGCCGGTGGCGCCCCACGCTATACTTTTCCGGGAAATCCGGAGGAAACCGCGCATGAGCCTCAGCATTCGCCCGCTGCACCCGCACTTTGCCGGCGAGGTGACCGGCCTGGACATCACGCGTCCGCTCGCCGCCGCGGATGTGGCCGCCATCGAAGCCGGGATGGACCGCTATGCCGTCCTCGCCTTCCCCGACCAGCCCCTGACCGATGAGCAGCAGTGCGAGTTCAGCCGGAATTTCGGCGAGCTGGAGGTGACGCTGATCGGCCAACTCAGCAAGCCGGAGGAGCGGCGGCTGGGCAACCGGCTGGAGCTTGGCGACATCTCCAACCTCACCGCGCGCAACGAACTGCGTGCGCGCGATGACGAGAAGCGGATGTATGCGCTGGCCAACCGGCTGTGGCATTCCGATGCGTCGTTCCGCGCGCATGGCGCCGGCTATACGCTGCTGCATTCGCGCGTGGTGCCGAGCAAGGGCGGCAACACGGAATTCGCCGACATGCGCGCCGCCTACGATGCGCTGGACGCTGCCACGAAAGCGGAAATCGAAGACCTGGTCTGCGAACATTCGATCGTTTTCTCGCGAGAGCAGATCGGGTTTGCGGTGGCGGGCGGGGAGAATGCGGACAAGCTGAAGCCGGTGCGGCATCGGCTGGTGATCACGCATCCGGTCACGGGGCGGAAATCACTGTATCTGGCGTCGCATATCGGTGGCATAGTCGGCTGGCCGGTGCCCGAGGCACGCGCCTTCATCCGCGACCTGATGGAGCATGCGACGCAGCCGGAGTTCGTCTACGTGCACAAGTGGCGGGTGAACGAGCTGGTGATGTGGGACAACCGCACGGTGATGCACCGCGCCCGGCGGTTCGATGATCTGCATGAGGTGCGCGATCTGCGCCGCACGTCGATCAAGGGCACTGGCGTGACGGCCGCGCCCGCGCTGCAAGCCGCGGAGTAGCCAATCGCTCAGGCCGCCACCGGGCCGCAACGTGACCGGACCGATGGACATCGCCATCGTCGGCGCCGGCATCTCCGGCCTGGCGAGGGGGACGACGAAGCAGCAGCAAACCGGCGCGGGCACAAACGTAGCGCAGCAGGGGAAGACCATGGCGGACGCAGGGTTCGGAATCGCGCGGCGCGGCCTGGGCTATAAGGGAGCCGCGTCGAAATGGGGCTGGTTCGCCGCGCTCGGCGTTATCATGATCCTGGGCGGCATCTTCGCGCTTGGCGACGTCGTCGCCTTCACGCTGATCAGCGTCATCTTCATCGGCGCGATGCTGCTGGTGGGCGGCGTCTGCCAGATCATCCACGCGTTCATGACCCGTGGATGGAGCGCCTTCCTGCTCAATCTCCTGGCAGGATGCCTCTACGTGATCGGCGGCTTCCTGATCATGCAGGAGCCAGTGACGGGCTCCCTGGTCCTGACGCTGTTTCTGCTCGCGGCCCTGCTGATCGGCGGCGTGATGCGCATCGCGATCTCGCTGCAACATCGTGAACTGCCGGGCTGGTGGCTGGTTCTGCTGGGTGGCAGCATCAGCGTCGTTGTGGCGGTGATGTTGTACGCCACGCTGCCATGGTCCGGCTTATGGGTTTTGGGTACACTCATCGGAATCGAACTGCTGGTGCAGGGCTTCACCTGGCTTCGCTTCGGCTTCGCCATGCGCCACATGCTGCACATGCCAGCCTGATGACAGGATCGCCGCGCCCATGACGCTCCACGCCGTGCCACTGCATCCCGTGTTCGTTGCCGAAATCTCCGGCATCGACACCACGCGCCCGCTGTCGCCTGATGACGCCGCGGCGATCGAAGCCGCACTCGACGCCTACGCGGTGCTGGTGTTCCGCGACCAGCGCCTGACCGACGATCAGCAGCTTGCATTCAGCCGGGCGTTCGGCGATTTGGAGGAAACCCGCGGCACCGGCATTTCCAAACCCGGCGAGCAGCGGCTGCATCCCGCCTTCGCCGATGTGTCCAATATCGGCACGGACAACACACTGCTCGCGCGCGACAACCGCCGGCGGCTGTACAGCCTCGGCAATATGCTGTGGCACTCCGACAGCTCGTTCAAGGCGATCCCGGCGAAGTATTCGATCCTGTCCGGCCGCGTCGTGGCGAGCAGTGGCGGCGCAACCGAATTTGCCGACATGCGGGCCGCGTACGATGCGCTGGACGAACGCACCAAGGCCGGGATCGATGACCTGGTCTGTGAACATTCGCTGATTTACTCGCGCGAATTGCTGGGCTTCGACGACCTGTCGCCGGAGGAACGCGCGACCATGCAGCCGGTGCGCCAGCGCCTGGTCCGCACGCATCCCGGCAGCGGCCGGCAGTCGCTGTATCTGGCCTCGCATATCGGCACCATCATCGGCTGGCCGATGCCGGAGGCACGCGCCTTCATCCGCGACCTGACGGAGCATGCGACGCAGCCGCGGTTCGTCTATGCCCACACGTGGCGGCCATTCGACCTGGTGATGTGGGACAACCGCGCGACGATGCATCGCGTGCGGCGCTACGACAACGCGCAGCCGCGCGACATGCGGCGCACCACCGTCGCCGGCACGGAAATGACGGCGCCGCAGGCGGAACCGCTCGCGGCATGAGCATCGCGATCACGCCCATCGCCGGGGCATTTGCCGGCGAGGTGTCCGGCATCGACCTTACCGGACCGATCGCGACGGCCGATGTGGCAGCGATCGAAGCCGGCATGGATCGCCACGCCGTGCTGGTGTTCCGCGACCAGCGCTTCACCGACGATCAGCAGCGGGCCTTCACCCGCAATTTCGGCGCGCTGGAGCAGGCGCCCGGCGGACACGTGGCGAAGCTGAACGAACGGCGGCTGCCGCTGGACATGCAGGATGCCGGCAATCTGGACAAGGATCAGCGCGTGTTCGCGCGCGACGACCGGCGGCGGATGTTCAATCTCGGCAATCGGCTGTGGCATTCCGACAGTTCATACCGCGCGGTGCCGGCAAAATACTCGTTGCTGTCGGGGCGGATCGTGGTGGCCCGGGGCGGGCACACGCAGTTCGCTGACATGCGCGCCGCTTACGCTGCACTGGACGCCGATACCCGGGCGGAGATCGCCGATCTGGTGTGCGAACATTCGCTGATGTACTCACGCGGATCGCTCGGCTTCGAAGTCACCGGGGACGAACGGGAGATGTTCCAACCCGTGCGCCAGCCGCTGGTGCGCAGCCATCCGGTAACCGGCCGGAAGTCACTGTTCCTGTCGGCGCATGCCGGCGGAATTGTCGGCTGGCCGGTACCGGAAGCCCGCGCGTTCCTGCGCGACCTGATGGAGCATGCAACGCAGCGGCGCTTCGTTTATTCGCACGTATGGCAGCCGTACGACCTGGTGATGTGGGACAATCGCTGCGCCATGCATCGCGTGACGCGCTTCGACGAAACGCAGCCGCGAGACATGCGCCGCACCACGGTGGCCGGCACCTTATAACCCTTCGCGCGCTGCCACCTCTCCTGCGCTGTTCGCGCAGCGCGAGGTTGAGCCGCAAAACGGACCAACGCGGTTGGGTCGCAAAGCGAACCAACCGAAGCACCGAGGATCAGGGCGATCGCGCCGGCACGCGACAAACTTGTGTCGACCCCAACCCGCACGCCGTCAGCACCCCTACCCGCGCCAAGGGCTTGTTCGAAAGCAATCGAATCGGCTGCACGGTCGAACAAGCCCTAAGCCTTTGTTTTGATCGGCAGCTTTCTCGGCGTGCTGACGCACTTAATTGCCGACGCTGCCTAATCGCGAACCAGATCAGTCTGCTTACAAAACATCACCGTATCATGCTGCGTGCCGTCGCGGTCGCGGGTACCAGCCGGAATCCGCCCGCACTCCTGCCAGCCCGTCGCGCGATACAGCCGCTCCGCCGCCGCGCCGGCCCGCGCGTCCAGCGTCAGCAGCGACCGCCCTGCCCGCGCCGCCTCCTGCTCGATGCGCTGCATCAGCGCACGCCCCAGGCCACGACGGCGCGCATCGGGATGCACCAGCAGTTTCTTCACTTCGGCCCGATGCTGCTGGTCCTGCGGCATGTCGAGGTCCAACATCACCGTGCCGGCCAGCACGCCATCCACCCAGCCAGCCAACACGATCCGAGCACCGCTCGCCACCTGGCTGGCAACGCGCTTCCAATAGGCACGCGCCACCGGCGGCGCCAAGGGTGCGAGAAAAGAGACCCCCGCGCCGCCGTCAACGCAGGCAACCAGGATGTCGGCCAGCCGCCGCTCGGCGGATGCGGCGCCCGCGGCATCCAGCGCCACGATGCCGTCCACCGGCTTGGCATAGGCGAACTCCAGCGAATTCGAAATGTCCTGCAACACCCGGATCGGCCCCGAGCGGACATACGACCGCTTCTCGTAGAACCGGTGCGCACGGTCGAACCGCGTATCGCTCCACAGGATGAGTTGCCGCGCACCCGCAGCGATCGCGTGTGCCTCGGCGACATCAACCAACGCATGGCTGATGCCGGAGCCATGCTGCGACGGGTGCACATAGACGCGGCACAATTCCCAAACGGCGGGCGCGTGCGCCGTCGCAGCCGCGGCGTCCGCGGCATGGCGCGGTTCGCCGGCCGCAACCGGCGCGGCGTCGGCCTGATGCGGACGCACCGCGACCATGCCGATCACGGCGCCATTTGCTGCCGCGACCCACAACGCGCCTCCGGCATTCGCATAGTAGGTCGCGAGCGCACGCAGTTCCGGCATCTCGCCGTCCACGTCCATGCGAACGCCCGGATACAGTCCCCAGCACGCGGCGATCAACGCGATCAGCGCGCCGGCATCGGCATCGCGGCCGGGACGGATCGCCCATGTCATCGTGCGATTCGCCAGCCGCACCAACGCGCAGTGCCGCGCCAACGCGTCGTCACGAGCGCGCCCTCATGACCGGGATCGCTTCATCACGATTTTCCTCGCAGCGACGGATAGGCGATGATGCGCCGGCTCACGTCCGGCCGGAAATCCGCCGACCCGTCTCCAACGCGCCGTAGCTTGAAACCGGCCCCGGCATCAGCCAGCGAAACCCCTGTTCCAACAGCATTTCGACATTCTTGCTGTCCACATGCGGATGGCCGCACGGCATGTTGTACTGCTTGCAGATCGCCAGGATCTCGTTGATCGCCGCGGCCACCGTGGGGTGTTCGTATTGCCGCGGACGGCCGAGATCCTGCGACAGATCGCCCTCGCCGATCAGCACCACGCCGATTCCCGGCACCTGCTCGATCATCTTCGGCAGGTTGGCGATCGCACGCTTTTCCTCGCACATGATCACGGTCAGCACTTCGCCGCCAGGATTCAGCGGCCAGGTATCGGCGCGCTTGTAGTATTCCTGGTCGGTCAGGCCCCAATAGCGCGCGGCGGAACGCGGCGCATCGCCGCGCTGGCCCGGCGGATCGTAATACGCGGCCTCGGGCGGACGCGGATAGCGCGAGGCGGCCACGGCGTTGCGCGCATCGTCAATCGTACTGACATGCGGCCAGACGATGCCGTAGACGCCGATATCCAGCACCTGCTTTGCGATCCACTGGCTTTGCTCGCCGCCGTTGGGCGGAATGCGCACGAACGGTGCCACCGCCGGCGCAATGCTGCCGGATGTCGCAATCTGCCGGCGGTTCAGCATGTATTGCATGCAGTCGCGCAGCGCCTTGATGTCGTATGGGTTGTGTTCCATTTCGAACACTACCGCGTCGTAGGCTGACGTGCTCAGGTTGATCGCGGTGCCGATCTCGCCCGGCGCGAACGTGGCAAACGCGGGCTTGCCGGATTCCAGCGCCTTGATCGCGCTGTTCAGGCGGGGGATGTCCATGGTGCGGGCCCTCCTTCAGTTAGTTACCGCAGCGAATAGTGTCCCCGGCGCATAGGCTGCGGGGATCAGCCCCTGCTGTGCGGCGTATGCCACGCACAATTCGATACCGCGGCGATTGGCGGGGAGACCATAGGGCAGCACGTCTTCGCCGACGATAGAGGCCCAGCGTGTTTCGGCACTGGGTTCGCGTGCCGCCTGCTTCGCGGCGGCGAACAAGGTCATGAGCTCGTCCGCGAGCCATGGATTCTCATCAAGCAGCGCACGCTTCAGGCAGATGACGTGGTTCACGGGATAGGCGCCGGTACGGTGAAACCAATCGGCGGCGGCCTGATCGGCATTTGGAATCACGGTGCGGACCGCGGCGGGCTCCAGTCCGGCCAGCGCGATGCCGGCATCGATCTCGCCCGCCATCAGCATGGCCGACAGATCCTGCCCCGCGGCGATGCGGACGGTGTTCGGAGGGTCGGGGTACTCCAGAACGTGCGCGTCCTCGGCGGTGATCCAGGTGATGCTGTCGGGAGGCACGTCATAGTCGGCTTGCAGAATGCCGCGCAGCCAGATGCCGGTGGTCTGCGAATAGGCCCGCACGCCGACGCGCTTGCCGATCAGGTCGCGCGGGCCGGCGATGGCCGCATCGCGGCGGCAGATCAGCGCACCATGATGGAAGCCGCGCATCAGCACGATCGGCAGGCCGATGATCGGTTTGCCGTACGCATGCGCCTGGGCCAGCGTGGTCAGCGCGATCTCGCACAGGTCGAAATCGAGCGTGCGCACCATGCGGCGGAAGGCGCGGGTGATCTGCGGCATTTCCTCGAAGTCGAAGCGGACGCGCCCGGACGTTACCGTGCCGTCCTTCAAGGCGACCGCGTGGGGGTAGGAGGCGAAGGCGGCACGGAGCGTGAGTGGGGTCATGGTGTCACTTGCGTCCCATGTCATTACGAGGTCTCATGTCATCGCGAGGTCTCATGTCATTGCGAGGAGCGTAGCGGCGAAGCAACCCGGGTCATGGCGTCTTCATCACCGAGGTTGCTTCGCCGCCTCGCTCGTCGCACTGCCAGCCTCGCTCGTCGCACTGCCATATGATATGTGCATCACTCATGGCGCCTTGACGGTCGGATAGATATCCGCCCCATAATGCTTGCGGAACATCTCGATCTGGTCCGCTGGCGGCGGCGCATAGACGCACTTCTTCGACGTGAACCGTCCGCCCATGATCCTGCTTATTTTCACCGCCGCCTCACCCAGCTTCACCAGATTGGTGATCCCATTCAAGATCGGGACACCGTCTTCCGTCTCGTGCACGCCGGCATGCGCCAGCAGCGCCATCACCACGCCTCCGGCGGCGATCACGACTTCAGCGCCCGCCTCGGTATTCCGTCGCGCCGCGGCATTGAACTGCGCCAGGATGCGCGCCTGCGCCTCTGGATTGTCGAAGCCCGTCCCCAGATCGGTGATTCGGTCGATCTGCATGCGCGCCCCGCCGGCAAACCGCTCGCGCAGGCCGCAGCGTGCGACATTCTCGACGATGCGCGGCGTGAACTTCTCGTTGATCGTCACGAAAGAAAAATTCGCGCCCATCATGCACGCCATGTGCATCGCCGATTCGCACAGCCCCAGCACCGGGATGTTGGCGATCTCCCGCGCCTCGCGCAGGCCGGGATCGGCGATGTTGCCGATCAGGAACGCATCATAGCCTTCACGCACAGCGCGTCCGACATTCTTCAGCACCTCGCCGGTTTCCAGGTATTCGAGGTAGCGGAACTGGTCGCCGACACCGCCGATTTCGGTGATGCCGGCGACATGAATCTCGGTGTCCGGATCCTTCACGCGGTCGAGAATCGCACGCAGGGCACGCGGATAGCCGCCCCATTCGGTCTGGCGCGACATGCTCTGGTACCAGAGTTTCATCCGGGCGGCCTCCGCGGCAACGACGCCTTCTCTACACCAGCCCGATGTGGTCGGCGAGTTGCGCCGCGGTATAGGTTTCAGCGAAACTGTTCGGAATCTCCGGCAGCATCGTCGCATTCCACGCGTGCCACGCCGCCACCATACGCTCCGCCACATCGCGCTGCCGCTCCTGCAAATTGGCGCGCTCGCGTGGGTCGTCAACAACGTGGAACAGAAACGTGTTATCGCGGATTTTGAGGTATTTGAAGTCTCCGTCGCGCATCGCGCGCTGCGCGTTGGTCTTGTAGCGCCAGAACAGTTGGCGCGATTGCGGATCGATCGCCCGGGTCAGCATCGGCAGCAGGCTGATCCCGTCGGGCGGATAGTCCGGGTGCGGCGCCACCCCTGCTGCCTCCAGCAGCGTCGGGAACCAGTCCATGGTGATCGCCACCTGCCCGTTCACCTGTCCGGCCGGAATGCGCGCCGGCCAGCACACCAGCGTCGGCACGCGCAGTCCGCCTTCCAGCAGTTCGGTCTTGATGCCGGTGAACGGCCAGGTGTCAGAGAAGCGCTCGCCGCCATTGTCACTGGTGAAGATCACGATGGTATCGTTGCTCAGCCTCCGCGCATCCAGCGCCTGCAAGACCCGTCCGATCTGGAGGTCCATCGCATGGATCATGCGGTAATACGTCTCGCGTGTGCCGCCGTCGAAATGACGCAGAGTGCTGCCGCGCAGGCGCTCGGCCTCGGCGTGGTCGCCCGGTGCCTCCCACGGCCAATGCGGCGCGTTGAAATGCAGGCTGAGCAGGAACGGGCGATCCCGCGAGGCGAACGCCTCGATCGCGGCAACTGCGCGGTCGCCCAGCAGATCGGTCATGTAGCCGTCCTGCGTCACCGGCTCGTCGCCGTCCCACAGGTCATGGCTGCCGCGCGGATTGACGTGCGTGTAGTAGTCCGCCGCGCCGCTACGCATGCCATAGAACTGTTCATAGCCGCTCTGCCGCGGACCGAATTTCGGCAGCATGCCAAGATGCCACTTACCGACCAGCGCGGTGGCATAACCGGCAGCCCGCAACAGCGACGGCAATGTCGGATGCTCTGGCGGCAACCCGACATCGAGCTTGCCGGCCAGCGGTTCTTCCAATCCCAGCGGCAGGCGATACTGGTAGCGGCCGGTGATCAGCGCGAGCCGCGTGGCGGAGCATACCGCGGAGTTGGCGTAGCCCTGCGTCAGCCGGGCACCGCGCGCCGCGATGCGGTCGATGTTCGGCGTGGACAGCTCCGGCCGGCCGTAGCAGCCGACATCGGCGTAGCCGAGGTCGTCGGCCATGATGAACACGATATTCGGCTGCTTCGCCATGGACGTCCTTCCCCTGGACCGCGCTTTGCTGCGCATCCTGGCGCGGCGATGCCGCAGGGTCCAGCCGGCCAGGCGCGCTGCTATGGTCAAATGCTAGGATGGCCGGCGGCGTTTCCGCCGTGCGGCGCTCCGACGATCAGACGCTGCTATCGTCGGACCCTTCGACGATCAGACGCCGCAGCGCACCGAGAGTTCCAGTCCGCCGCCGAACGGCAGGGTCATGGTTCGGAAACCGTTGGCGGGATCTTCGAGGAACGCGAATAGGTCGGCATACGCGGCGCGATGGTCCTTGGTGTTGTCGCAGACCACCATCGCGCCTGGCCGCAAATGCGGCACCACCAGTTCAAGCGCCGGGCGCGCCATCGGCGTCCAGATGTCGAGCAATACGAAGTCGATCGGCCCATCGATCCGTTGCAGCGTCTGGCGCAAATCGCCCTCGCGCAGGTCGATGAACGCCGCGAGTCCGGCTTGCGCGAAATGCTCGCGGGCGGCGCGGGCTTTGGCGGGTTCGTATTCGGTGGCAATCACCACGCCATCGCCACCCATCGCGCGGATGGTGTCGCGCACCGCCGCGGCGAGGTACAGTGTGGAGACACCATAGGATGTGCCGGCTTCGACAATGCGTCGGGCGTGACCGGCGCGACAGAGCAGGTAACAGAACTCCGCCTTGTCCTGGTCGAGCGCGACCAGCTTGTCGCTGCGAAATGCCTTGATCCGGGCAGCGTCCGGGCCAGACGGCGTTCCTGCATAGACGTCGTGCCGGGCATAATAGTCGTTCATTTCCGGAATCTGCCCGTCGCTTCTGGCATGCAGGCTGGCGAGCAGGCGCTCCAGGGGCGGATCGTTCAGGATGCTCATTTCGGGATTCCTGGTTGGATGGGGCGTGCCGGCAGCATAGGCCAATACGCGAACGGCCGTCGTGCCGGCGGCTGCTGGAACCGGCAGCGCTATTTCTCCTGCATCGAGTGCCTGTCCCACAGACGGATCGGCCGGCCGTCGGGATCGGTGAGTTCCACGCCATAGCCCCAGAACGATTTGCGCGGGCCGTGGGCGAAGGCGATGCCGCGCGCGGACCATGCGGCGAAGGTCGCATCGACGTCGTCCACCTGGAACCACAGGGCGTAGCTTTCAGCGACAAACGGAGTGTCGGATTCCTGGAGGAAGATCGCGAAGCCGTCGCCGTCCTGCAAGGCGACGGTGCGCCGCTGGGGGATCTCGAATTCGACGCGCAGGCCGAGGGTTGCGACGTACCAGTCGCGGGAGCGGGAGAGATCCGACACGGGAAGATTCAGGTGATCGAATTTCAGCATGGGAGTACGCCCTTGGGAGTATCGTGTCGCCACGTATCGAGCCGATCACTCACCCCTCGCATAACCACCCACGCGCACCAGAACAGCGCGCACGTGGAAAAGTTTAAGCGGGGCGCCAGTTGAAGCGGTGGGTGAGCCACTGGCGCAACGCGACCAAGGCGGCGCCGTTTGCGGCGGCGGGGGCCATGCTGGCGGTGGCGGCAGGCCCGCCCAGCAATTGCACGCCCAGCGGCAGGGCCGCCGCCTGCAGGTCGAGCGACCCCGCCGCGCCAACGCCCGCGCGGCGCCACAGCGCGACCATCGCCGCTGGCGTCAACTCCGGCAAGGCCAGCGCGAACTCGAGTTGCGAGGCCGCCGCCGCCGCGATCCAGGCATCGCGGATCGGCCCGCTCAGCGCCATGCCGCGTCGCGCGGCGTAGAGCTCGGGCAGGGTCGGGATATCCGGAAACGCGGCGGGCCGGACCAGGGCACCGGCGTCGTCATGTGTGCCCAGGCTGAAAATCGGCGCGGCGCCCGCCGCGGCCAGTTCCCTGGCTTGCTCGGCGACCTTGTGGCCGCGCAGCAGCACGGCATCCAGCGCCTTCTGGTCCACCGCGTCCACCAGCGTCTCGTTCTGGACGGCATCCGGCACCAGTTGTGCGCGGCCTCCCAGCAGTTCGATGCCGAGAATGGCCGGCAGCTCGTGGCCCGCCGGATGGGTCGCCGCGATGCGCACGATGCCGGCGCCGGCAAAGGCGGCCGGACGGCCGACCAGCACGGCCGGCGCGACGCAGGCCATCACCGGCATCCAATGGCCAACGTCGAAATGCGCGCGCGGATCGCCGACCAGCCAGTCCAGCACGGCCTCGCCGGGAGCAAGCAGGACGGTGTGGCCGTCGGGTGCGACGCGCGTGTCGAATTCATTGGCGCCCGTGACGCCGTCGGCGCCACCCACGTCGTTCTGCCGCATCCCGACGCCCGGATCGAGCGATTGCCCCAGAGCAGGCCGCAATGCGCGTGCCCAACGGGCCAAGGCGCCGTCGGTCGGGCCGGCGACCAGGATCGTCGCGCCGTCCGGAAACGGCGTCTCGGCCAGGGCGGGCGATATGCCGAAGGCCGGCGCGGCAACGCTCCGCCCAGCCCGGCCGAGGACGGGCAGAGTTCCAAGCACGGCCAGCAAACGGCGCCGGTGAGGCGATGGCAGGGGATCGGTCATGACAGGACGCTTCCTGCGCTCGGGGCTTGGCGGCGACCAGACCCATCCTCTCCTACCTCAAGCAGCCGTGAAGGCAAATAGCGGCGGCGTATAGGCACCGGGTGATCCTGGAGCGGGAGGGTCCATCGTGCCATCCCCACCCGGAACCCGCCTTCCGCCATTCCAGGGCGTCGCCGCCTGCCCGGCGCGACCGGGAGCCACGGGTGGCATTGCCGCCAGAGCCGGGCAATTTGCCTGTTGCGCGGTGCTCGACCCGTCATTTACGTTTGTCGATCATCAAGCGGGCAAGACCGCACCGGCGTGAACCTACACGGCGGAACAACCACAGGGATGGCAACCATGGCAGCAACATCGCTCGCGGCGATCGAGCATGCATTGGACAATCAACGGCTTGGAACCTGGCAGGTACGCGTCATCGCGATCTGCGGCCTGATCCAGATGTGCGATGGCTACGACGTCAACTCGATCGGCTGGTCGGTGCCGTCGCTGACGCACGCCTGGCACGTCCAGCCATCGGCGTTCGCGCTGGCCTTTCTGTGGTCCAATGTCGGCGTGATGGCGGGCGCCTTGCTCGCCGGACCGATCGGCGACCGCTTTGGACGCAAGCCGTTGCTGATATTCAGCCTGGCATTGTTCGGTGTTGCCTCGCTGGCCAGTGCGGCCTCGCCCTCGTTGGCATTCCTGGCCGGCATGCGCTTTTTCACCGGCATGGGCATTGCGGGCGGGTTCGCCGGAACCGTGGCGCTGACCGGCGACTATACGCCGCGGCGGCTGCGCGCGCGGATGATCATGCTGACGTTCACCGGTGCGCCGCTGGGCGGGTTCGTCGGCGGGTTGCTGGTGTCCACATTGCTTCATGAAGGGTTCGGCTGGCCTGCCATCTATATCGTCGGCGGCACGTTCCCGCTGCTGCTGCTGGCGATCACCGCATTGTGGCTGCCGGAATCGCCACGCTTCCTCGCCACGCGGATGAATCTCGCGCCGCAACAACTCGGACTGCTGCATGGGCTGGCCATCGCGCATGCGCCCGGCGCGCGGCTCGCCACCGATGCCGCGGGCCGCAATCCACTGCGTGCATTGTTCAGCGAGGGCTTCGCGCTGCAGACCACCCTGCTTTGGATCATCTTCTTCTGCAGCCTGCTGGACCTTTTCCTGTTCATCTTCTGGCTGCCGGAAGTGTTGCATCTGATCGGCATGACACCGGCGCAGGCGGTGTTCGCCACCAGTCTGTACCCGCTGGGCGGTATCCTGGCCGTGCTCTACCTCGGCTGGGCGATCGACCATCTTGGCGCACACCGGGCGCTGGCGGTGCATTTTACCAGCGGCATCGCGTTCATCCTGCTGATCGCACTGACCGCATTGCCGTACCTGTTGCTGCTTGCCGTGGTGCTGATGGCGGGCATGACGGTGCTTGGCAGCCAGACCGGACTGAATGCCGCGTGCGGCAAGCTTTACCCTGCCCGGATGCGGGTCAGCGGCTACGGCTTCGCCACCGGTGTCGGGCGGCTGGGCGGCATTGCCGCGGCACCGCTGGGCGGGTTCCTGTTGGCCTGGGGCCTGCCGCCGACCTACGTCTTCCTCTGCGCCTGCGTGTTCGCGGCGATCGCGGCGGTGGCGACAGCCTTGCTGGGGCTGCCCGCCAGTCAGCCGCGCCCCGCCGCAGCGGCGGAGACGGTGCAGGCCGGGTGATCGTCGGTTTCGGTTGAGGTCGGCACGGAAGCCGGCTCGCGGTCGACCCAACGCAACCGTGCAGGGGGCTGGGCGGCGCACCGCTGCGTGCCGGTACGCCGCGCGTCGCGCACGCCGCCGATACGAACGGCATCGGCGGCATTGTCGTGCAGGCGATCGCCGACAAGGCCAACGCCTTGCATCAGGCGTGGGCTTCGATTCGTCCCGGAAAACCGATGAACCTCATGATCGCTGCGGCCGATGTTCGCTACTTCGGCGAGTCATGACTTATCATCCGCCGCCAGCAGCACGGCCATGGCAACAGGACACCGTATCCGACCACCCCGCGCACCCCACCAGGAGGAAACCAGAATGTCCGAAACCCCCACCTTCGGCCGCTACGCCGAACTCTCCCTCGCCGAAATGACCCCGGCGCAGCGGGAAGCCTACAACCTGCTGATGGAAACCCGAGGCCGCCTGCCGGGCCCGAACAAGATCTACGTCCACAACCCCAACCTGGCCAAGGTGATGGCCCCGTTGGGTGCCTATTTCCGCACCGGCTACTCGCTCAGCGAGCGCGAGCGCGAAATCGCCGTGGTTGTCACCACAGCGCATTTCCACGCCGCCTACCCCGTCAACGCGCATGAGCGGGCTGGCAAGGCGGCGGGCCTGCCGGACGACAAGGTCGAGGCCATGCTCTCCAACCTGCCCACTGCGTTCGACGACGAGCGCGAGCAGGTGGTGTACGAAATGGCAATAGCGCTGATCAATGCGCGCTGGGTGTCGAAGGGGCTATATGACCGTGCGGTGAAGGCGCTCGGCCATGAAGGCATCACGGACGTCACCTGCCTGATGGGCTTCTACAGCAGCGTGTCGATGACGCTCGCCTTCTACGACGTCCCCGCCGGTGCCGAGGGCCTGACGCGGTAAGCGAAGCGCGGCCGTCCCGTCGGCTTGCAGGCCGGCACGGCGGCCACCGGCGAGATCACGCCGCCCCGCGCTTTAGGGCTTGTTCCAAAACACTCGCCTCGGATCAGACGGTCGAACAAGCCCTGAGCCTTTGTTCTGAACGGCAGCTTTGTCAGCGTGCTGACGCACTTATTTGCCGACGCTGCCTTAGTTGCCGACGCTGCCTTACCGCGCCGGCGCAGCTGCGAACCGCGACACGTCGTGGAATACGTAGTCGTGTGCTTCCGTCACCTGGCGGACGTCCTCGCCACTGGTGCGTCCCTCGCGCGCCAGCCGCTGGCGCGCCGTGGCGAGACGCTCATGCCCGCCGGGCGAGTTCCAATGCAGCACGCGGCAGGGCTTCTCGCCGACAGCGGTGAACGCGTGGGTGCAGTGTGGCGGCGCATAGGCAAAGCCACCTGGCCCAACCACCGCGGTTCGCGTGCCGATAGTGATCTCGAGTTCCCCCTCTAGCACAAAGAAGAACTCCTCCTCCGCCGGGTGGTGATGCTCTGCCGCAGCAAACCCCGGCGCCAGCGTCAGCACGTTGATAACGGTGCTGCCACCGCTTTGTTCCGAGGTCAGCAGCCAGTTGGCTGCACGTTTCGGCCCGGTTTCTGTCGGCGCCTCATGCAGATGCAGCAGCGTGGGAACCTTCGGCATCGAGGCAAACACCCGGCGCAGGCGCAGATAGTCATCATGCGTATCGACGTCGAACAGCAGCGTTTCGACCGGTTGGTTGGTGCGAGCGTCCACCTCACGGGTGTTCTCGGTTTTCGCGTTCATTGCATTGTTCCCTGGATAGTCGATGGTTCCCGGATCACCTTTGAACCTGCCAGCGCTTTGGAGCGTGCGGCCCTGTTGCCCCCTCCCTCGGCGCTTTCGTACCATGACGTCTTCCGCCGGTGGGGGAGATTTTGCTAGTGCCGGATCTCGCGGAACAATTCCGTCCAGTTCGAGCCTTCGCGATAGAACACCGGCGGCTGTCCGATCGGGGCCGGCACCGTGATCGGGCTGCCGCCGCGGTGGGTGGTGCCGGACCATAGATGCGTCCAGTCTGCGCCGGCGGGCAAGTGGATTAACCAGTTAGTTACCGCCGGCCGCTGCACCGGCGCCACCAGCAGATCGGGGCCATAGAGATACTGGTCCTGCATCGCATAGCCAGCGGGATCACCCGGAAAATGCAGGAACAGCGGGCGCTGCACGGGCAGGCCGCAGGTTGCAGCCTGGTCCGACAATCCGCGCAGATACGGCGCGAGATGGCACCAGATGCGCGTGAAGCGGGCGAAATGCGCCAGCACGTCCGGCGACTGGTCGATCTGCAAATTGTCCCGCGGCCGGTTGCCTTCGTGCGTTCGCATCACCGGCGTGAACGCGGCCATCTCGGTCCAGCGCATCAGCAGTTCCGGCGTGCGCAGGTTGCCGAACAGGCTCGTGTAGCCGCCGATATCACTGTGATGATACGCGTTGCCGAGCAATCCGCTGGATAGCGCGCCGCAGATCACGCTGGGCAGTCCGTCGTGACGCGAGAAATCGACGCACTGGTCGCCCGCCCACAGCAGCGGGCAGAATCGCTGCACGCCCGTGAAGCCCGCGCGCATGAAGAACAATGCATCGCTGCCGCGGCCGGCACGGGTGAGCGCCCGCGCGTTGACCTCGGCCCAGAGCGTTGGCCAGGCGTTGTGCAGAAGCGTCGCGTCGCCCCGGGCGAGTCGCGCGTCAATCGGCAGGTATTCGCCGAAATCGGCCATCCAGCCTGCCAGCCCGAGTTCCAGCATGTTGGTGCACAGGATGCGCGCAGCGAACCACTCGCGCGCCGTCGGGTTGGTAAAATCGACGATGCCCGCGGTGAACTCGCCAAAATCCACGTGGTACGGACCGGGGCCGGGACCGCGTGCCAGCAAGCCGAGCGCGTCCGCTTCCGGGAACAGCGTGCCGTCGGTGCAGAGGTACGGATTGGTGTAGCCAAGAAAGCGAATGTTCCGGGCACGCAATTCGGCGATGCGGCGCGGCAGATCCGGATAGCGCGACGGATTCCAGCACCAGTCCCAGAACAGACGGGTGCCGAACGAGGTGGTTCGGACGCCGGCCCAGTCCTCGCACCACAGCGCCGAGACACGCGCGCCGGCTTCGATGTACTTTTCCAGGCGGGCGAAGCTGTTCTCGCCATCTTTCAACCCGATAATGGCGCCGTTGTAGAGCCACTCCGGCAGGCGTGGCTGGCGGCCGAAACGGGTCGCGACGCGGTCCACCAGCGTGGCAAAATCCGGCGCGATCAGGAACTCCAGCCGTTCCGGTGCCGCCCAGAGTTCCAGTTCGTGGAAGCTGTCGTGGCGGAAGTCGAACGCGCTGTACGCGGTGGTTTCCGCGTGTGCCGCATAGCGGCGCGAGGAAATGAAGCTGGGCTGGGGATAGTTGGTGGTATAGTAGTCGCCGCCGGCGTGGTTGGCAGCATCGGCCTGGAAGGTGATCAGGCTGGTCTTGTCGCGGCCGACGCCTGGCTCGCTGGTCCACAGCGGAAACCGCCGGCCGCGCAGATCGAAATACGACATTTGCTCGCCGCAGCCCCAGATATGTTCGCCCGGCTCGGCCGCGATGCGAAACCAGAACCGGTTCAGGCGCGGGTCGGCGTGGCGAACGAGCAGCGTTGCGCTGGAAGCGTCGGCTTGCAGTTCCAGCGAAAGCAGTACGGGGTCGCCGGCATGGCGGCGAAAATGCAGCAGCGTCCCCTCGATCGTGACGTGCGGCAGCGGCGCACGCTCCACCAGGTAATCGCTGATGTCGAAATTACCGCGATGCATGTCGATACGTGCCTCGCCGGCGCCGGCGAAGACGCAGGGTGCATCGTGGGAGTGGCGCATCAAGGTCCGGCCACCGAGCGACAGCGTGAAGCCGCCGGCGTTCGCCGCCAGTACGCTCATCCCTTCACGCCGCCCGCGGTAAGGCCCGATATCACCCGTTGCTGGAACAGCACGATCAGCACCGCGACCGGCACGATGCCCACCACCAGCGCGGCCGAAATCTCCGGCCAGGGGAAGGCGAATTCTCCCTGATACAGCATGATACCGACCGGCAACGTACGCCACCGGGTCGCGGAATTGAACGACAGCGCGAGCAGGAACTCATCCCAGGAATTGACAAAGGCCAGCAGGCCGGCGGTGAACACGCCCGGCGCCGACAGCGGCACGACGATGCGCAACAGCGCGCCGACGCGGCTGCAACCGTCGATCATCGCCGCGTTCTCGAGGTCGAGCGGGATGGTCTGGAAAAAACTCACCAGCACCAAGGTGCATACCGGCAGACTCAGCACCGTATAAGGCAGCACCAGCGCCCCATAACTGTTCAGCAAACCCAGCGCGCGCATGGTCTGGAACAGCGGTACCAGTAACGTAACCAACGGAAACGTCGAAACCGCGATGATGGCGGCGAGTGCCAGGTCGCGATATCCGATGTTGAGGCGGGCAAGCGCGTAAGCCGCCAGTGTGGCAATGAACAAGGTCAGCGCCGTGGACAGCAGCGCGACCGCGAGGCTGTTGAACAGATAGAGCGCCAATGGCTGATCGTGGAACGCACGCAGGTAGTTGGCGAGGGTCGGCGCATGCGGGAACCAGGTAATGGGGACGCGGGTGAGCTCGGCCTCGGTTTTCAGGGAGGTGAGGAAAATCCAGAACAGCGGAAACAGGCCGTTGATGATCACGGCGAGCGCGGCGATGCGGCGCAGGGCGGTCGGGGATAGCGGTTTCATAATTCGGTGCGCACCTGGCGCAGGTACAGGGTGGTGACGCCCATGCTGATGAAGAACAGTACCACGGCCAACGCCGCGCCGTAGCCGAGATCGAGGAAGTCCACCGTGTTCTGATGGATGTACATGGCGAGCGTGACGGTGGAGGTGCCGGGACCGCCGCGAGTCATCGTCAGCGGGATGTCGAAGGTCTGCAACGAAGTGATCATGCGGAAGATCGCCGCGACGGCGATGGCGGGGCGCAGCAGCGGCAGGGTGACAAAGCAGAACCGGCGCAACGGGCCGGCGCCATCGACGGACGCGGCTTCATAGAGTTCCTGCGGGATGGTCTGCAATCCGGCGAGCAACACCAGCGCTACGAAGGAGCAGGTCTTCCATGTGATCGTCAGGCAGATCGCGATGAAGGACAGCCAGCCGGAGTTGAACCAGATGATTCGCGTGGACCGAAAATGACGCAGCAGGTCGTTCACCACGCCATAATCGGATTGGAAGAACCAGCCGCCGATCATGCCGACGAAGGCGAGTGGCATGGCCCATGGGATCAGCAGCGACAGGCGCACGGGCCAGCGGACGCGGAACGGCAGGTTGGCGATCAGGGCCAGCGCCAGGCCAACCAGCAGGGCCGCGGGTACTGTGATGAGGGTGATCAGCAGCGTGTTAGTAAGCGCGGTCCAGAATTCCGGATCGGTGAAGACGGACGTGTAATTGTCGATGCCGGCGAAACGCGCGGGCATACCGGAGGAAAGCCGAAGGTCGAGCAGGCTGGTCCAGAAAAGGCGACATACGGGGTAGACGACGATGAGGAGCAGCAGAAGGAAGGCAGGGGCGAGCAGAACGCGCGCCAGGTTAGCGTCGCTTGCGTCCAGCAATGACCTCGCCCACGACGCCGGGTTGGACCGCCGAGCGGCCGGGCGCGCGTTGCCCAGCCCCGCCTGGCGGGTAGTGTTATTCGTCACCGCAACACCCGTCGTAACCGCGCCTCCATCTGATCGGCCGCTTGCTCAGGCGTTTCCGAACCCGCCAGCACGGCGTTGGTCTGCGTGCGGATCACGTTGCTCACGTCGTTATAGTACGGCGTCACCGGGCGCGACTTCGCTTGCTCCACCACCGGCAAGGCCTGCGGCAGCCATGGCATGGCCTGATCCAATGCCGCATCATGGTAGAGTGGCGGAAACACCGGCAGCAGCGACGCCTTCTCGGCCAGCAGCGTGGAGACCGGCACCGAGGACAGGAACTTCACCAGTTTCACCGACTCGGCCGGGTGTTTGGAGAATGCGGACACGCCCCACTGCCAGCCGCCGATGCAGGTGACCGGCTTGCCGCCATCGACGGCCGGCAAATCGGTAACCGCCACCTTGCCCTTCACCGCACTGTCGGCACTTTGGAAAAGACTCCAGCCATAGGCCCATTCCACCGCGAACACCGCCTTGCCGGCTTCGAAATCCTTGCGCGTCTGGTCCGTTACGATCTCGGCGGCGTTGCGTGGGGCAACGCCCTGCTTCATCAGGCCGAGCCACAGATCGAACGACTTCACCGCGGCGGCATGATCAAACGTGAGGTGGCCATTGTGCACCAGATTCTTGCCCATACTCCAATACGGCAACAGGAACGTGCAGACAGTGCCTTCGATTGGCGCACCCTGGAAACTCAGGCCCTGAAGCTGCGCATCATTTTCGCCGGCCTGGATCGTCTTGGCCTCGCTCGCGAGCTGGCTCCAGGTGGTCGGCACCGGCAGGTGGTATTTGTCGAGCAGGTCCTTGCGGTAATACAGGAACATGGCGTCGGCGAAGGCTGGCAGCACCACCAGCTTGCCGTCCACCGTATCGGCGTCGGCATAGGCGGGAAGATACTGTTTCAGAAAGGCCGTTGGATTGCCCACATCTTTGTTCAGCGGCAGCGTCCAGCCGGTGGCGGCGAACTGCGCCGGGCGAATGATGTCGAGCATCAGGACATCCAATGAACTGTCCTTCGCCGACAGCACCGTATTGAGATATTGTGCCTGCAGGTCGCTGGTGGCGCCGCCGAGCTGCGGGACGACCTTGATGCCGGGATTGGCCTTCTCGAACTGGTCGAAGGCCTGGCGCATCACTTCGGGACGCAGTGCGCTGGAGATATAGACGTTGAGCGTGGTCTCGGCCTGTGCTGCCGGCGGGACAAGCAGCGCGGCAAGCACAAGCAAGGGGCGAAGGATGCGAGTCACGTGGAGCTTCCTCGGTTTCTGGTGGTTGGGACAGAGAGGAACGCGACGCGGAGCCGGGGTCAAGCCGCCGGACGGTACTCGCCTGCGAATACCGGCTCAGCACCCCCGACGCGCATGGCCCCGGAATGCGGTTGGCGTGCGCGTCCCGCTCGGCCGGCCTGTTGCATTCAGATCGCTCAGGGTATTAGTTGGCCTGAACAGCCTGGACCGGAACGCTTTCGCGCGGTGAGGAGGGGCGGTTGTCGTCAGCCACGCCAGAGACGAGCATGGTGATGGACTGCGAAGACAAGATCGAGCAGCTTGATCCGTCGCTTTTCGTGCTCCCCTCGCAAACGACGTTAGAAGATCGCACCTCCCTCCTCAGGCTGCAACGCTTCCTCCGCCAGCGCATCGATAGCTACTGTTACCTTGAGGTCGGCTCCCATCTCGGCGGTTCCTTGCTACCGCATCTGGCGGATTCGCGCTGCATTTGGGCGGTTTCGATTGATCCAAGGCCGCAGGGGCAGCCCGATGAGAGGGGACGCTTGTTTTACTACGACGCAAATTCAACGGCGCGCATGATCGATAACATTCGTGAGCATCTGTCGGATGCACATCTGAGCAAGCTCCAGACGTTTGATAAGGATGCGGTGGCAGTGCTTATGTCCGACATTCAACACAAGGCGGATCTCGCCCTGATCGATGGAGAACACACGAACGTTGCCACATTCTCCGATTTTGTCAGCATATTTCCGATGCTGGCGGAGGATGCCGTAATAGCATTTCATGACGCACATATTATAACCGCCGCTATTCAAAATGCAGAACGTTTTCTTACCTACTCCGGCATCCGATTTCGTACTGTATTTCTACCTGACAACGTGGCCGCAATAGGGCTACGAAGGCTCGCAGAACCTTTAATCGCCAGCGTCGGTGACGCGGCTCTGGATCGAGACAAATTCGTCGCTGATGCCAGCCGGCGCCTGCAAAGCGCCGTGGCGATGGAGGTGCTTGCGCGCGATGAAAGGGATCTCCCGTTCCGCACCGTGGCGGCGTATTTCTCTTGGCGCGTCGTAAATGAAGTAGCATTTCGTGCCTCTCGCCTTTACCGCCGCCTCTGGCGCTCGCGGTAGATTCCGGCGCTACGCAGACAATCTGCCTGGATTCTTCATCGCCAAGCTTCGTTGCGACTCCGCGCAGGGAGCGGCGGCATGCCGAAGCAACCGGGCGTTGTGTCGCCATCACGGCTGCCGAGCGAGCCCAGTCGCTTCTGGGCGCTGGTGATCGCCTTTGCTTGACGCCCGCACCGGCCGCATCGCCATGCAGGGCGCCCTGACCCGCGCCACGCATGGCAGCGGCGGCGCATCGGCGCACTGGCGCATCGGCGCATCGGCGCATCGGCGCACTGGCGCGGCGGCGCGGCGGCGCGGCGGCGTATCGGCGCATCGGTTCATAAATATTTCGGGTTGCCAGCGTTCGCTATAGCGTCCACATCCGCTCGACTGGTCTCACGATTTCAGACTGAACCGAAGAACGCAGGGGGAAGTCATGGCGAGGCAGCCGCGCTGCGTCGAGCCGGAGCAGGCGTGTTGGCCGCTGTCGCCGGTGGACAGCCGAGCGCCGGCGGCCTGGGAGATTGCGCTTCCTGGCCCCCGCGATCTGCACAATGCCCTGCTGGCAGGCGCCTCCGTCCTGACCCTCGCCGTGCTGGCGCTTCCGGCAACCCCGGCGATCGCGTGCACCAACACCGTCGTCACGACATCGACCACGACCGAACAGACAACGCCGTCCGGCTGCGGCGTCACCATTCAGAGCGGTGTATCCGTCAACGTTTCCGGCACGATCGCAGTCAAGATGAACGTGGCGCAGGCGACGACCATCAGCAATGCCGGCACGGTTTCGGGACAGACCGGAGTTGGGCTGTTGCAGGGCACCAACAGGACCCTCGGGGTGCTGAGCAACACCGGGACCATCGGCGGAACGGTTTACGGCGTCAACAACACGAGCGTGACGATCGGGACGGTGGTCAACAGCGGCACGATATACGGCAGCGGGCAAACCGGCTTCCATAACACCGGGTCGATCGGGACGCTGAGCAACACCGGCTCGATCGGTGGCGGCCAGACCGGCATCCATAGCACCGGTTCGATCGGCACGCTGAGCAACAGCGGCTTGATCAATGGTGCGACGCAGACCGGCGTCTGGAACCAGAACGGTACAATCGCGGTGCTGAACAATGCGGCTGGCGGGACCATCAGCGGCCCCAGCTTCGGCATCCGCAACGGCGGCGCGACCGCCACGATCGGCCGGCTGAGCAACAGCGGCGTCATCACCAGCGGCAATTACGGCGTATACGACAACGGGACGATCGGGACACTGGTCAATGCCGCCACGATCGCTGGCAACACCGGGGTCAGGGTGTCGGCGTGGATGGGCACGCTGAGCAACACCGGCACGATCAGCGGCACCGCCAACTATGGGCTCAATGTGCTCTCGACCGCGACGCTCGGCGTGCTGAGCAATGCCGGCAGCCTGACCGGCAGTGCCATTGGCGTTGCGAATTCAGGCCTGATCAGCAACCTGACCAATGCGGCGAACCACACGATCGCCGGCGCGAACAGCGCCATCGGCAATAGCGGCACGATCGGCACGCTGACCAACAGCGGCAGCATTGCTGGCGGCACTTACGGCGTGTTGAACAGCGGTGGAGGCTCGATCGGACTGCTGGTCAACAATTCCGGCGGCTCGATCAGCGGTGTGTTTGACGGGATCTTTAATGTCAACGGCTCGATCGGAACGCTGAGCAACAGCGGCGCGATAACGGGCGCCGCCGCGGGCATTGCCAACGGCGCGTCGATCGGCGCGATCGCCAACGGCGGCTCGATCGCGAGCGGCGCTGCCGGCGTTTCGAACAGCGGCACCATCGGCATACTGAGCAACAGCTTCAGCATCAGTGGCACCAGCTACGGCGTGGAGAACCTTGCCGGCGGCACGATCTCCCTGCTCAACAACACGGACGGCGTCATCAGCAATGGCCATACCGGCGTCTATAACGCCGCAGGGATCGGCACGCTGAGCAATGGCGGTATCGTCCAAGGCGCCACCATCGGTGTGCTGAACACCGGAGCCGGCACGATCGGCCTGCTCAACAACGCGACCGGCGGCACGATCAGTGGCGGCGCCACCGCAATCCGCAACGCGTCCGGTGCGGTGATCGGCACGCTGAGCAATAGCGGCACGATCGCCGGCGGCACTGCTGGCGTGCAGAACGGCGGTTCGACTTCCGGTGCGGAATCGATCGGCTTGCTGAGCAACAATGGCTCGATCACCGGCAGCATCTATGGCGTGCGGAACGGCGGTTTGGTGTCAGGTTCGGCATCGATCGGCGTGCTGAGCAATGCAGCCGGCGGTGTGATCCATGGCGGCCATACCGGCCTGACCAACCAGGCAGGAAGCACGATCGGCACGCTGAGCAATAGCGGTTCGATCAGCGGTGGTTCCTTCGGGCTGGTAAATTCCGGCGGGATCGGCACGCTGACCAACGGCGGGTCGATCGCGGGCGGCAAGTGGGAAGGCGTGGCGAACACCAACTCCGGCTCGATCGGCGTGTTGAACAACACGATCGGCGGCGTCATCAGCAGCCATTCATACGGCATTCTCGCTGAGAGTGGCGGCACGATCGGCACGCTGGCGAACAGCGGGACGATCACCGGCGTTACCGCGGTATCGAACAGCGGCCAGATCGGGAATGTGGTGAACGCCGCGACGATCAGCGGCCAGAATTTCGGCGTGAGCAATGGCGGCTCGATCGGTGTGCTGAACAACACGATTGGCGGTGTCATCGGCGGCTCCATTGCGGGCATCAACAACACCGGCGGTATCGGCACGATCAGCAACAGCGGCAGCATCAGCGCAAGCTACGGCTACGGCATCGATAACAGCGGCAGCATCGGCGTGCTGGGCAACACGATCGGCGGCAGTGTGTATGGCAGCGTCGCCGGTGTGCAGAACGATGCAACGATCGGTTCGCTGAGCAATGGCGGCAGCATCGGCGGCGGCGGCTTTGGCGCGGGCGTTTCCAACACCCGCCAGATCAGCAGCCTGACCAACGCGGCGAACGCCAGCATCGCCGGCGGCAAGAGCGGCGTGGCCAACAGCGGCTCGATCGGCATGCTGAGCAACAGCGGCTCGATCACCGGCTCCGGCGCGTCCGGCACGTTCCATGCCGGCGTGTACAATTCCGGCGGGATCGGCACGCTGACCAATAACGGCGCGATCACCGGCGGGGTTCTTGGCGTGAAGAACGATCCGTCGGGCACGATCGGCCTGCTGTCGAACAGTGGCAGCATCGGCGGCGGCACGACCGGGATGATGAACACGGGGCAGATCGCGTCGGTCGCCAACAATGGCGGCACGATCACCGGCGGCGTCACCGGTATCTCGAACAGCAGAACGACCATCGGCGGTGGCCACGGTGTCGGGGATGGCGGATTGCTGGGTGGCGGGGCGGCGCCGGTCACCTATGTCGGCACGATCGGCATGCTGTCGAACAGCGGCAGCATCGGCGGCGGCACGACCGGTGTGACGAACGCGGGCCAGATCGGGTCGATCGCCAACAATGGCGGCAGGATCACCGGCGGCGTCACCGCCATCTCGAATAGTGGGACGATCGGCGCGCTGTCCAACAGCGGCACGATCAGAGGCCCGAACGCCATCGTCAGCACCGGATCGATCGGGCCGATCGCCAACAGCGCGCTGATCTTCGGCAACATCTCGACTGCTAATCAGAACGTTGTCATCACCGGTGGGGCTGGCGGCGTGTACGGCACGCTGGCCGGCGGCGTTATCGCTGCCGCCACCGGCAACCTGACCTTCGCCGGCGGCAACACGCTGCTGGAGGACAACATCGTGGTAAACGGCGGCAACGGCACGGTGACCAATGCTGACCCGCTGATGATCACGTCGTCGCAGACCATCACCGGCAATTTCGACCAGACCGGCGTTGGCATTCTGGAGATCGGCATCGCCGGCACCGGCGCGGGCGCATATGGCAGCCTGACGGTCACCGGCAACGCTATGCTCGATGGCGGCCTGGAGATCGACTTGCTCAACGGCTTCATGCTGTCGGCCGGCGACCGCTTCGATTTGCTGGATTTCGGCAGCCTGACCGGTGGCTTCGACGCGTTCTCGCTGAACGGGATCGCGTGCACCAGCGGCGGCGGCGATATCTGGGATTGCTCCGGCCTGTCCGGGCTGTATTTCGAGATACTGATCAGCGGCGGACAGTTGGTTCTGGATTCGGAGCAGGCGGCAACGTCCGCGCCGGAGCCTGCGTCTTTGGCATTGCTGGCCGGCGGACTGGCAGGCCTGGGACTGCTGCGCCGGCGGCCGGGGCAGGCGGACCCACGCTCATCGCGCCGGCCTCGACTCACCCTGGGCTAACCTGCTCCGCGGCCCCTATTCTCCCTCTTTCCGCCGCGGAGACTCGCGCCCATGACCACCCCGCTCGCCGGCCTCACCGTGCTGGATTTCGGCCAGATCTACCAAGGCCCCTACGCCACGCTGCTGATGGCGAAGGCCGGCGCCGACGTGATCAAGATCGAACCGCCGGGCGGCGAACCGCTGCGCCGCCGCGTGCTCGCCACCGGGCAGGGCGACACGACGCTGCCGATCGCGATGCTGAACGCCAACAAGCGCGCCATCACGCTGAACCTGAAGACGGAACGAGGCCGCGACCTGCTGTCGCGGATGGTGGCGCGCGCCGACGTGCTGCTGGAGAATTTTTCGCCCGGGACAATGGACGAGCTGGGCGTGGGCTACGACGTGCTGAAGGCGGTCAATCCGCGGCTGGTCTATGCCACCGGCACCGGCTTCGGCATCAGCGGGCCGGACCGCGACAGCCTGGCGATGGATTTCACCATCCAGGCGCAGTCCGGCATCATGAGCGTGACCGGCGATCCCGATGGTCCGCCGATGAAGGCCGGGCCGACGCTGGTGGATTTCATGGGCGGCATCCACCTCTACGCCGCCGTCGTCACCGCACTGCTGCAACGCGCGCACACCGGGCAGGGTCAGCTTGTCGAAGTGGCGATGCAGGAGGCGGTGTATTCGTCGCTCGCCGCCAGTTATGACTACTACCAGCGCACCGGCAAGGTGCCGCCGCGCGCCGGCAACCGCCAGGCCGGGCTGAGCAGTGCGCCGTATAACACGTTCCCGACGACCGATGGGTGGGTCGCGATCCATGTCGTCACCGAGGGCCACTGGACCAACCTGCTGAAGGCGATGGGGCGGGAGGATCTGCGCGACGATCCGCGCTTCCGCACCAATCCCGATCGCACGGTGCACATGGCGGAAACCGAGGCGGTGGTGGCCGCCTGGACGCGGACGCTGCCGAAGATGGAGGTGGTGGCGGCGACGAAACGCTACCGCATCCCGTGTGCGCCGGTGCGCAACGCAGTCGAGGTCATGAACGACCCGCACATGCACGAACGCGGCATGCTGGAACGGATCGAGCATCCGGCACTTGGCCCCATCGTGGCGCCCAGTTCGCCGCTGCGGCTGCACGGTGCGGAGCGGGTGACGCCGGTGCCGAGCCCGTCGCTGGGGCAGCACAATGTGGAGATCTATCACGGCTGGCTGGGGTTGTCCGAATCCGAGATAGCGGCGCTGCGGCAGAACGGCGTGATCTGACCGCGGCCTCGTGAACCAACCGCAGCGTCGCGGGTGACGGCGATCAGGTCGGTACGGGACTATGCGCGGGCGGTCATGCGCGGGCGGTCATGTGCGCGGGGGGGCATATGCGCAGGCGGTCACATGCGCGGGCAGTAGCAAGCGAAAGCAGCGTGCCGACCCGATCACCCTCACCCTCGGCGCCTTCGCGCCTCGAGCTCTCCCGCTTCGCGGGCGAGCTTTGGTTAGACGATCTTTGCTTCGAACGGCGGCCTCAGCGCGGGTGCATCGAATTCCAGCACCCATAGATCCGGATCGTAACGGAGCTGCCGCGCCACATATGCGTCCACCGCCGCATCATCGACCGGCGCCGCGCCGGTTGCGCGCAGCCATGCCAGCGCGCCCTCCGGCGTGCGCGTTTGCGACAGCACGCACAGGCC
>Ga0335072_10000938_pt1 | contig 50426 bp, 43 predicted proteins | sample Lox_Sample_21_FD_206725 | JGI IMG/M metagenome (GOLD analysis project Ga0335072, IMG submission 206725) | Soil microbial communities from Loxahatchee National Wildlife Refuge, Florida, United States - Lox_Sample_2.1 | ecosystem: Environmental > Terrestrial > Soil > Wetlands | place: USA...
GCGTTGCGTTCGGAGGGAACACGATGAGCCTCGAGAACGGCGCTTCGGGTGCCGCGCGCGCGCGCCTCATCCTGGTCGACGACGACGAGCTGTTCCGCGAATCGCTCGGCGACAACCTCGCCGACGCGGGCTTCGAGGTCACGGTCTTCCCCGGCGGCGAGCCCGCGCTCGAGCATCTCGGCGCCGGCAAGGGCTGCGACATCGTGCTGCTCGACTGGAAGATGCCGGAGATGAACGGCATCGAGGTGCTGCGTCGGCTGCGCCAGGCGGGGCTCGAGGTGCCGGTGATCTTCTTGACCGTGCTCACCGACCAGATCTACGAGGAGGCGGCGCTTCAGGGCGGCGCCGTCGACTTCATCGAGAAGTCGCGCAGCTTCTCGATCCTGCTCAAGCGCATCAATCTCATCCTCACGGGCCTCAAGGGCCGCGCGGCGGAGGAGCCGGACGCGGACGCGCCGGTCTTCATCCTCGGCGCGCTCGAGCTCAAGCGCGACGTGAGCCGCGCCTTCTGGCGCGGGAACGAGGTGCCGCTCAGCGTCACCGAGTTCAAGATGGTCGATCTGCTCGCGAGCCGCGCCGGGCGCGACGCGCGCTACCGCGAGCTCTATGACCTCGTGCACGGCGCCGGCTTCGCCGCCGGCTACGGCGCCGAGGGTTACCGCTCGAACGTGCGCGCCTTCGTCAAGCGCATCCGCCAGAAGTTCCGCGACGTCGATTCCGGCTTCGACGAGATCGAGAACTATTCCGGCTTCGGCTATCGCTGGCGCGACAGGGAGGAAGAGAATTCCTGACACCATGGGCGGCGTCGAGCGCGTGTGGCGCTCGTTCGCGCTGAAAGTCCTGATCCTGATCGCGATCTTCTTCGCCGTCCCGGCGATCCTCTACGACCAGTTCCGGGCGGCGGACGCGGAGAAGGACCGCCTGCTCTCGGAAAGCGTCGCCGACCAGGGACGCCTGATCGCCGAGGCGCTCCGGCCCGAGGTCGAGCGCGTCGACCAGCACTCGATGCAGACCATCGCGACGACGATCGCCCATCTGGGCTCGACCGGCGCCACCATCCGCCTCCTCTACCGCCCCGCGAATGCGCCCGAGCACGCGAGCCCGAAATCCTTCTACTACGTCGCCTCGTCGCCGCCGGTCGAGAACAAGTACCTCGAGCAGGAGCGCGAGGACCTGATCGCGGCCGGCGTGCTCGACCGGCTCAACGACAGCTGCGACCAGGAGACGCCGCTCGCCTTGCGCTACACCAATCCCGCGGGCGGGCAGGAGATCCTGACCTCGGTCACGCCGATCAAGGCGCGCTCGGGCTGCTGGGCGGTGGTGATCTCGAACCGCACCCAGGCGTTCCTCGGCTCGTCCCTCGGGCTTCCCTATTGGCAGACGCCCGCGGTGCGCTTCGCCGCCGCGATCTACCTGGTCATGGCGCTCATCGTGACCGTGCTGTTCCTCCAGGCGGGCCTGAGCCTCAAGCGCTTCGGCCGGCTCGCGCGCGATCTCAGGACCGGCGCCGAGCAACGCGGCTCGTTCGCCTCGCTCAACCGCGTGCCCGAGCTTTCGGGCGTCGCGGCCGAGTTCGACCGGCTGGTCGAGGCGCTGCGCTCCTCGTCCCAGGCGCTGCGCTTCGCGGCCCAGGAGACCGCGCACGCCTTCAAGACGCCGCTCGGCATCATCGCCCAGTCGCTCGAGCCCCTGCGCGCGCGCGTGACGCAGGACGATGCGCGCTCGAGGCGCGCGATCGAGCTCATCGACCGCTCGCTCGACCGGCTCGACGGCCTGGTCTCGGCGGCGCGCCGGCTCGACGAGACGATCGCGGATTCGATCAATCCGCCGCGCGAGCCGGTGCCGCTCTCCGACCTGGTCGCCGAGATCGTCGAGGAATACCGCGAGGCGCACGAGCCCGACGGTCTCCGTTTCGCGACCGCGATCGAGCCCGGAATCGCGGTCGCCGGCGGCGCCGCGCTCATCGAGACCGTGGCGCAGAACCTGATCGACAACGCCGCGAGCTTCAGCCCGCCGGGCGGCGAGATCGAGGTGCAGCTGCGCGCGCGCGACGGGGTCGCCGAGCTCGCGGTCGCCGACCGCGGGCCCGGGGTCGAGCCCGATCGGATCGGCAGCGTGTTCGAGCGCTTCATCTCGCAGCGCCCCGAGGCCGCGGACGCGGGCGCCGGCGTTGCGCGTGCGCGTGCGGGCCAGGAGCATTTCGGCCTCGGCCTCTGGATCGTGCGCCGCAACGTCGAGGCGATGGGCGGCGTGGTCGCGGCCGAGAACCGGCCCGAGGGTGGCTTCCGCGTGGTGGTGGCCCTTCCGCTTCTGCGCTGACGTTTAGGCCCGGTCGCCGCGATCCAGCCGTCGCAATATTGTCCCGATCTTGTCCCGCCCGCCGTCCGGAGGCGGATGCTAACTCTCACCCCACGGCGCGCCGCCCGAAGGCGGCATTCGGCGCCGGGGAGTGCACGGGGCATGTCTCTCTTCTCCACCATCTTCGGCCCAGGCGGACGCGTGCGCGGTCGGCGCGAGACCGCACTGCCCGCGCCCCAGTCGAGCCTCCTCCCCTGGCACACCTTCTACGGCTCGGTCGAGCACACGCTGCGCATGATGCGCGGCGTCCACGTGCCGGTCTCGTTCTTCGCGCTCCGGCTGGGTGCTGCGGGCGAAGGGGGTGCGGGCGAGGCGGTGGGCGAGGCACTCGGCCCACTCGGTCCCGTGGGCCGGCTCGCCGACGGCACCATCGCACTCCTTTATCTCGGCCCGCGTAGGCCGGTGCCCGAGGGCGCGGACGATCTTTCGGCGTTGGTGCGGACGCGCATCGAGGCGCGCTTGCGCGAGCGCGGCTGGCCCATGCTCGCGACCCAGATGGAGTTCGCGAGCGTCCATGGCTGGACCGACGAGGTCGGCAATGCGACGGATCTGGTGCGCGCCCTCGCCTGGCCGCGCGCGCGCGCGCGCGTCGCGGGCACGGGGACGGGCGGGAGCGCCGGCCCGCCGGCGCCACGTTGAATTATGCGGAGCGGTTCCGAGACCCCGTCTGACATCCCTCGTGGGTCTTCACTCCAAGCACCGTCTCCGCCACTCGGCCCCGCCGTCCCCCACGGCGGGGCCTTTTTCTCGCGCGCGCGACGCCCGCCTCAGCGCGGAGCCGCGAGCTCGACATAGGGACGGAAGGTCGCCTTGTCGGTGCCGCAATCGGGGCAGCGCCAAGCGGCGGAAAGATCGGCGAACGGCGTCCCGGGAGCGATGCCGGCCTGGGGCGCGCCGGCCGCCTCCTCGTAGATGAAGTAGCAGCCGCGGCAAATGTAGCGGCGCAAGCCGGCAGCCGCGAGCGGCGGCGCGGCCACGGGTGCGCTCGCCGCGACCGCGTCGCGCGGCACCGTGACGCTGTCGCCGGCCACCACCTTTCCGCCCGCGCGCACCACGAGGTAGACGCCGAGATCCTTGTGCCCGAAGGTCGCGCGCAACGACGCGGGCAGGTCGAGGTCGCGCTCGCCGGTCGCGGGGTTGACGTTGGTGGCGCTGCAGCGCCCGTTGCGCCGGTCGACCCTGAAGGTCGCGTCGCCGATCTCGATGTCGCCGCCGACCCAGTCGAACTCCTCCCACGGCCGCGCATCGTCGATGTAGAAATTGGCGCGGAAGCGCAACGGATCGATCGCATAGCCCCAACGCTCCTCGAGGCTGCGCACGGTCGCGAGGTTGATCAGCGAGATCACGTTATCGGGCTTGTCCATGAAGTGCCCGCTTTGGGCGCGCACCAGGCGCGGGGCCGCGCGCAGCGTCGGCACCAGGCGATGGAAGAAAGCCTCGAGCTCGGCGACCGCATGGGGATCGTTGAGGTCGGCCGCGAGCACCTGCCGGTTGCCCTCGCGCACCGTGAGCACGAGTGTATCGACCTCGAGATGGGTCCTGACCCGCGCCAGCGCCTCGTCGAGCATCAGCATCACGAATAGGCCCTTCTTGCCCCAGACGGGCGCCTTCGGATCGATCGGGCTGCCCGGCCGCGCGAAGGCGAAGGCGCGGTCGTGGGGCAAGGGCTTTTCCGCCTCGAGCACCACGCCCGGCAGCGGCTGCGGGCTCAGGCCCTTGATCGGATATCGGTAAAGTCCGCGTAGCACCGGCATCGGTACGCTGCCCTCCCGCGACAGGTCGCGCCGCGAGAATGCCCGAGGGGGCGGCTTGCGCCGTAGAGCCGGACGCTGACGAAAACGGGGGGCCGGATGGACCGGCCACACGGGCGGCGGCGCTTGCAGCTCGTCGACGAACTCGTGGCGCCGGTCGAGCGCGTCGTCGACCGCATCCGAAAGCCGCGCGATCCCTTGCTCGATCTGGCGCGGCGCGAGCGCGCCATAGCCCAGGACGAGGCCGCGTCGCGTCAGGAGCGAGGGCGGGGTTTCGATCGCGGCCGCCGATTCGAGCGTGTAGACGCCCACCCGCGCGCGCCGCGCGAGGGCCTCGAGCGTCGCCGCATCCGGAACGCCCGAGGGCAAGTGCCACAGGAGATGCTGGCCCGCGCTCTCGCCGCTCACGGCGACGTCGCCGAAATGGCGCCTGAGGGAGGCGAGGAGATTGTCCCGGTTGTCGCGGTAATGGATGCGGGCGCGCGCGAGATGGGCGGCGTAGCTCCCGCTTTGGATCATCTCGGCCAAGGCCGCCTGCTCGAGCCAGGCGGCACCGCCCGAGAGCAGCTGACGCGCGGCGCGCATCGCGTCGACCAGCGGCTCCGGCACCACCATGTAGCCGAGGCGCACGCCCGCGCCGAGCGCCTTCGCGAAGCCGCCGACATGGATGGTGCAGTCGGGCGCCAGGGCGCCGATCGCGGGCAGCGGCGGTCCCTCGAAGCGGAACTCGCCGTCGTAATCGTCCTCGAGGATGAAGCAGCCCTGGCGCCGCGCCCAGGCGGCGATCGCCTGGCGCCGCGCGAGCGAGAGCGTATGGCCGGTCGGATATTGATGGGAGGGCGTCACGTAGAGGATGGTGGCACCCCGCGCGGGCAGGGCGTCCGTCACCAGCCCATCCTCGTCGACCGGCACATGCACGATCTCGGCGCCCGACATCGCGAAGGCGGCGAGGGCCGCGCGATAGACCGGAGTCTCCAACACGGCCGCGCGGCCGGGTGCGAGCAGCAGGCGTGCCGCGAGTGCCAGCCCCTCGCGGATGCCGCTCATGACCAGAATTTGCGCCGGGTCGGCCGCGATGCCGCGCGCCGCCGCGAGATGATGGGAGAGGGCCACGCGCAGGCTTGGAAGGCCGGCCGGATCGCCTCCTTGGCTGAGCCCGCTCGCCCCTCCCTTGGACAAGGCCCCTTGCAGGAGCCGGCGCCAGGTCTTGAGCGGGAAGACCGCGGCACCCGGTGCCAAGGGCGAGAAGTCGAACGAGACGCTGCCGCGCACGCCCGAAGCGAGGGCCGGCGGCATGACCGCGGGTGCCGGCAAGGGCGCGCGCGCCCCCACCGGCACGGGCTCGGACGGCGCACTCTTGGGACGCGGGATCGATGCCGGCGCCGGCAAGGCCGTCGCCGCATAGAGACCGGAGGCCGGGCGCGCTTCGGCGAAGCCCTCGATCACCAGGGTCTCGTAAGCGCGCGTCGCCGTGTTGCGCGCGATCGCGAGCTGATCCGCGAGACTACGCGACGATGGGAGCCGCGCGCCGGGGGCGATGCGGCCCTTGGCGATGGCGTCGCGGATCTGCTCGACGAGCTGGGCGGTCAGGGTCTCGGCCCTCGACCGGTCGAGCAGCAATGGAATGGGGATTCCCATGGCGAGCCCGCACTTCCTTTCGGCGCGCGACCGCGTTCCGGCCGCGCTCGTCGATGATAGGCGTATGTTGCAGTGCGGGAAAAGCGGAATCGAAGGAGCCAGTCGCGCCAAAAGCCAAAACTGGCACCATCGCAGCCGCAGCAACTGGCTCTCGGTCCGGCGCCGCGAGGGTGGCGCTGGCTCATCCTTAAGCAATTGCCGAAGGGGCTCGCGTCGGATCGCACATTTTGCGCGCAAGCGCCCCGCGCGCCATGGCGCAGGCGCGGCGGCGGCGGCGTCGAGACTGGCGCTACCCGGTTTCCGGGGAATGGCTCTCGGGCGCAGCGCCGCGAGCGTGCACCATCTCCCGCATCGCAACATGCGACCAGGGAGAGTTCGATGCGTTCAATCCGTCACGCGTGGCTGCGCGCCCTATCCGCAGCCCTGCTCCTGCTGTTGCCCGCGATCGGCAGCGCGCGGGCTCAAGACACGATCAAGGTCGGCATCCTCCATTCGCTCTCGGGCACGATGGCGATCAGCGAGACGATCCTCAAGGACCAGATGCTGATGCAGATCGCCGAGCTCAACGCCCATGGCGGGCTCTTGGGCAAGAAGGTCGAGCCGGTGGTGGTCGACCCGGCGTCCAATTGGCCGCTGTTCGCCGAGAAGGCGCGCGAGCTTCTCTCGAAGGACAAGGTCGCCGCCGTGTTCGGCTGCTGGACGTCGGTGTCGCGGAAATCCGTGCTGCCGGTGTTCGAGGAGCTCAACGGGCTCCTGTTCTATCCGCTCGAGTACGAAGGCGAGGAAGCGTCCTACAACGTCTTCTACGGCGGCTCGGTGCCGAGCAACAAGGCGGTGCCGGCGGTCGAGTACCTGATGAGCAAGGAAGGCGGCTCGGTGAAGCGCTTCGTGCTCGAGGGCACCGATTACGTCTATCCGCGCACCAGCAACAAGATCATCCGCGCCTTCCTCCACTCGCGCGGCGTCTCGGACGCGGACATCCGCGAGAACTACACGCCGTTCGGCTTCTCCGACTGGCAGACCGAGGTCGCGGCGATCAAGAAGTTCGCCTCCGAGGGCAAGAAGACGGCGGTGATCTCGACCATCAACGGCGACGCCAACGTGCCGTTCTACAAGGAGCTCGCGAACCAGGGCGTCAAGGCGACCGACATTCCGGTGATCGGCTTCTCGATGGGCGAGGAGGAGCTCGCCGGCATCGACACCAAGAACCTCGTCGGCCACCTCGCGGCGTGGGCGTATTTCGAGTCGGTCAAGTCGCCCGAGAACGCGGTCTTCATCAAGAAGTGGCACGCCTACACGAAGGACGACAAGCGCGTCACCAACGATCCGATGGAGGCGGAGTACATCCTGTTCCACATGTGGGTGCACGCCGTCGAGCAGGCCGGCACCACCGACGTCGACGCGGTGCGCCAGGCGATGATCGGCCAGAAGATCAAGGCGCCGTCGGGCTTCGTCGAGGTGATGCAACCCAACCACCACCTGACCAAGCCGGTCATGATCGGCGAGATCCAGGCAAACGGCCAGTTCAGGGTCGTCTACAAGAGCAAGACGGCCCTCATGCCCGATCCCTGGAGCAAGTATCTCCCCGAGGACAAGGGCAAGATCGCCGATTGGTCGTATCCGTGGGTGTGCGGCAACTGCACGAGCGCCAAATACTCGGACTTCTGAGGCCGCCCGCACCGGCCTCGAGGCCGCGACCTCTAGGGACCGTCACCCGCGAAAGGCATCGAGCCAGACTTCCGCGCGTCGAGTGCACCCCCGGTCCCCGGCCCCGCCGCCCCAAGCGGCGGGGCCTTTTTTATCCACAGAGCGGGCGCGTGCTTTGGCGGCGGACCCGGGGCCCGCGCCCGGAGTCGCGCACCGACTCGACGGGGATGCGACGATTTCAAGGGCTTGAAGCTGGCGCGCCCGGAGAGACTCGAACTCCCAACCTTCTGATCCGTAGTCAGATGCTCTATCCATTGAGCTACGGGCGCCCGCGGCCTCGGCCGACATCTCGAGCCGGCTGCTTCCGAAGGGGACGGAAACTAATCAAACGGAACTCGAAACGCAAGCCAAGAACAAGGGCTTCGCGCAGTGTGTCGCGGGCGCCACCGAAGCGCGAGCGCGACTCGCGCGGCGGACAAGATCGTTGCAATGGGGTGCCTTTGCTGGCAGATTACTGCGCACGCGATTCGCACGAGCGGATACAGGCCTATAGTCCCCAAAAAAACGAATCACGCGGTAAATAATGGCCCTGTGGAAAACTGCTGTTCTCGGAACGGTCATTCTCCTGGGCGGGTGCTCGTTTGTCGATCAATCGCTGCTGCCGTCGCTGACGGGCGAGAATCCTTCCGGCAAATCCGAAGAGCAGGCGGCGGCACCAGCGGAGCCCGCGCCGGTGCAGACCGCGCCTATCGCGGCACCCCAGCTTAACACCGGCACCTTCCAGCCGGTTCCGATCCAGCCCGGCGCACCCACCGGCACCGCCGTCGGCCAGAAGGTCGTCGCCATGCGCGCCGATCTGGCCAGGCTCGAGGATTCGATCGGCACCCACAACAACCAGCTCCAATCGCTGCGCGCGAGCACCGCGAGCGAGGCGCTCCAGTACCAGCAGCTGATCGCGCAGATCAACGCCAAGTTGCAAGTCGGCACCACGCCCGGCAACCCGATCCTGGTGAGCGACTGGAGTCGGGCGCAGAGCGTGCTCGAGCGCATCGACGGCAACGTCGCCTCGATGAACGCGCTCTCGAACGCGACCGCGGCCGATTCGACCAACGCGGCGTTCCTGCTCGAATCGGCGCGCGCCGCTTACGGCCTCTCGGGTGCGGTCGACGAGGACCATGTCCAGCTCGCGACCCTCGAGGACGAGACCAACAAGACCGTGGTCACCCTCGACCGGCTGGTGAACGAGCTCTCGGACGACACCAACCGCCAGATTCTCTATCTCTCGCGCGAGCGCGCCAACCTCGCGATCCTGTCGGTCGCGGTCAAGAACGGCGAGCTGTTCGGCCAGAGCCTCGCGAACCGAGCCTATTCGGCCGCTTCGCCGCTGGCGATGGAGACGCCGACGCGCGCCGGCCGGGTCGCGTCCCTCGCCGGACGCCGGCCGCTGGTCGTGATCCGCTTCGACCGGCCCGACGTCGAGTACGAGCCGGCGCTCTACACCGCGGTGAGCCGCGCCCTCGCGCGCAAGCCCAATGCCGACTTCGACCTGGTCGCCGTCGCGCCGAGCAAGCCGATCCACGGCAGCAGCACGGCGCTCGCGGTCGACGAATCGAAGCGCTACGCCGACGCGGTCATGCGCTCGCTCGCGAACATGGGGCTTCCGGCCGACCGCATCACGCTCTCCGCCACTACCAGCAGCGCGGCCGAGACCAACGAGGTCCACGTCTACGTGCGCTGAGCGCCGACAGCGCGCCGGATCGATCGCCTGGGACGGCGCCTTCGGGCGCCGTTTCGCTTTCGGCCGCCGAGTCGCTTCGGGCGGGCGATTGCCACCCATAGTCCAATCGGCTTAAATCGGCCGGTTCCGCACGCCTAAGAGCCCTAAGAGACACCCCGAAAAGGAGCGGCCCCCCGTGAGCACCACTGAGCGTTTCACCAAGGCGTTCCCCGTTTCCTGGCAGGAGCTGCACCGCGACTCGAAGGCGCTCGCCTGGCGTCTCAACGAGGGCGGGCCCTGGACCGGAATCGTCGGCATCACGCGCGGCGGCCTGGTGCCCGCGGTCGTGGTCGCGCGCGAGCTCAACATCCGCCTGATCGACACCATCTGCATCTCGAGCTACGAGCATCAGGAGCAGGGCACGATCAAGGTTCTCAAGGCGCCCCAGGGCGACGGTGCCGGCTGGGTGATCGTCGACGATCTGGTCGACACGGGGGCGACCGCGCGCGTCGTGCGCCAGCTCCTCCCCAAGGCGCACATGGCGGCGGTCTATGCCAAGCCCGAGGGACGGCCGCTGGTCGACACCTACGTGACCGAGGTGAGCCAGGACACCTGGATCTACTTCCCCTGGGACACCGAGCTCCAGTTCGTCCAGCCGCTCGCGGGCGCCGCCGGGCGCTGAGCGCGCGCTCTCGCGGCGCTCCGATCGGGCGCTCGATTCGGATTGACCGGAGCTAGCGCCCTTGGTCATGGTGGCGCCCCCGCCCCGCAACCCTTGACGCGATCAGGCCCTGGCCATGTCCGCCGCGAACGACTCGCTCCCCGCCGCGCCCGCGCGATCGCTCCCGCGCCTGGGCTGGCTCCTGCTCGCGACGATCGCGCTCCTTTGGGGTGCCAATTGGAGTGCGATCAAGATCGCGCTCCTCGAGATTCCGATCTGGCAATACCGCTCGATCACCTGCGCCTTCGCCGGCATCGCCCTCCTCCTGCTCGCCGCCGCGACGCGCCAGCGCTTGGCGCTGCCGCGCGCCGCGTGGGGTCCGACCCTCGTCGCGGCCTTTCTCAACGTCACCCTCTGGCAGGTCATGACCGCCTACGGCGTGCGCATGATCGCGTCCGGCGAGGCGGCGGTGCTCGGCTTCACCATGCCGATCTGGGCGACGCTGTTCGGCGCCCTCTTCCTCAAGGAGCCGCTCACGCCGCGTATCCTCGCGGCCTTGGCGCTCGGTGTTGCGGGCATTCTCGATCTTCTCTGGCCGGCCTTGGGTGCGGTGGGTGCGGCACCCCTCGGCATGCTGCTCATGATCGGCTCGGCGCTCTCCTGGGCGCTCGGCACGATCGTCTTGAAACGCGTGCGCTGGCCGCTCTCCTCGACCGCGATCGCGGGCTGGCAGCTCACCCTCGGGAGCGTGCCGATGGCGTTGATCGCGCTCGCGACCGAGCGCTTTGCGCTCGGGCATGCGAGCGCCTTGACGCTCGGCGCCATGGTCTATTCGGCGGTGCTGTCCATGTCGGTCGGGAATTACGCCTGGTTCAAGCTCGTGAGCATCTTCCCCGCGACCATCGCCTCGATCGGCACGGTCGCGGTGCCCGTGGTGGCGGCGATCACGGGGGCGCTGCTGTTGGGCGAGCCGCTCGGCTGGCGCGAGATCACGGCGCTTCTGTGTGTGACGGCGGCGATTCTCTTGATCCTTCTGCCCGCGCGGGCGGCGCGCGCGAGCTAGCGCACCGCGACGGCGAGATTGTCGATGAGACGCGTCTTCCCGAGAATGGCCGCGACCAGAAGTCGTGCCGGCCGGTCCGCGCGTTGAAGCGGCTCGAGGGTCGCCGCATCGGCGAGCTCGAGATATTGCACCTCGGCGAAGCCGGCCTTGACCAGCGCCTGCTTCGCCTTCTCGAGGATGGGCGACGCTTGAGCGCCCTTTTCGAGCTCGGCCGCCGCGCGCGCGAGGGCCGCATGGAGCTTGGGCGCGATCTTGCGCTCGGCGCGGGTGAGATAGCGGTTGCGCGACGAGAGCGCCAAGCCGTCCGCCTCGCGCACCGTCGCGACACCCTCGATGCGCACCGGGATGTCGAGGTCGCGCACCATGCGCTTGATCACCTGGAGCTGCTGGTAGTCCTTCTCGCCGAAGAGAGCCACGTCGGGCAGCGCCTGGAGCAGAAGCTTGGCGACGATGGTCGCGACCCCTGAGAAATGGCCCGGGCGGAAGCGGCCCTCGAGCCGGTCGCTCAGGCCCGCGACCGCGACCGTGGTGCGGAAGCCCGCGGGATACATGGTCTCGACGCTGGGGACGAAGGCGCCGTCGGCGCCCGCCTCGGCGAGCGCCGCGAGGTCGGTCGCGAGATCGCGCGGATAACGCGTGAAGTCCTCGTTGGGGCCGAACTGGGTCGGGTTCACGAAGATGGTCGCGACCGTGCGCCGCGCGAGGCGACGTCCCGCCGCGACGAGGGCCAAGTGCCCTCCATGCAAGGCCCCCATGGTGGGGACGAGCGCCACCGTCTCGCCCGCCTTGCACCACGCGCCGATTCGCGCGCGCAAGGATTCGACCGTGTCGAAGACCGGAACCGTTTTCGCCTCGACCGCGGCGTCCGCCATGCTGCCCACCCTTGCGCCCATCCCGCGGCCGGGCCCGTGGTTCGCGCCGGCCGCGTCGGACCCTATTTAAACCGGCGCGCGCCGGCTGGGAAATCGATTTTGCGCGCCGCGTCGCAGTCCTGCGATTTGCGCTCATTCCCCTTGCCCGAGGCAAGCGGGAGACTATGCTCGCCCCGCCATGTCGACCGCCCAGACGCCGCCCGCCCAGACCCCGAATGCGGACCTTGCGACGCGCGCCGAAGGCGCTACGCGCCCCACGATCCGGCTCTTGCCCGGGCACCAGAAGCGCGCGCGCCACGGCCATCCCTGGATCTATTCCAACGAGATCGCGATGGACGCGGCCGCCAAGGCGCTCGCCCCGGGGACCGTGGTGAAGCTCCAGGCCGCGGACGGAGCGATGCTCGGCTGCGGCTTCTTCAATCCCCATAGTCTCGTGGCCGCGCGCATGCTGGCCCCCGACCCGGCGCTTGCGATCGACGCGGATTTTCTCGCGGGGCGCCTCGATCGCGCGTTGGCGCTGCGCACGGCGCTTTACGCCGAGCCCTATTACCGGCTCGTCCATTCCGAGGCGGACGCCCTTCCCGGTCTCGCGATCGACCGCTATGGCGACGTGCTCGCGGTGCAGGTGAACGGCGCCGGCATCGAGCGCGCGCTCGACGCGCTTCTCGAGGCGCTCGAGCGCGTCGTGGCGCCGCGCGCGATCCTCTTGCGCAACGACGCGCCGGTGCGCGCCCTCGAAGGGCTCGAGAGCTATGTGCGCGTGGCCAAGGGCTCGCTCGACGGCCCGGTCGAGCTCCGCGAGAACGGCTGCCGCTTCCTGGCCGACCTCGCGGGCGGACAGAAGACCGGCTGGTTCTACGATCAACGCGACAATCGCGCGTTCATGGCCGCACTCGCCAAGGGACGCAACCTGCTCGACGTCTATTGCCACAGCGGCGGCTTCGCGATCGCGGCGGCGAAGGCGGGGGCCGCGTCGGTGCTCGGCATCGACAGCTCGGCTCCGGCGCTCGAGCTCGCGGCGCGCGCGGCCTCCCTCAACGGCGTCGAGAGCCGTTGCCGCTTCGAGCGCGGTCAGGCGTTCGAGACCATGGAGCATCTCGCGCGCGCGGGGCAACGCTTCGAGGTCGTGATCTGCGATCCGCCCGCGTTCGTCAAATCGAAGCGCGACATCGCGACGGGGGCCAAGGGCTACCGCAAGCTCGCGCGCCTCGCGGCCGAGCTCGCCGCACCCGGTGCCTTCGTCTTTCTCGCAAGCTGCTCGCACAACATGGAGGTCGCCGCCTTCGCGGCCGAGGTCGCGCGCGGCATCGGCCAAGCGGGCCGGACCGGGCGCATTCTAAGAAGCTCGGGTGCAGCACCCGACCATCCGGTGCATCCGCAATTGCCCGAGTCCGCCTATCTCAAGGCCCAGGTGCTTGAGCTGGATTGAGGGCGCTTGCCTCGCCCTTCGAGACGGCGCTACGCGCCTCCTCAGGGTGAGGCAAGCCTAAGCCCGGCCTCATCCTGAGGAGCGAAGCGTCTCGAAGGATGAGGCCGCGCCGCGCGCGCGCCTACTTTTTCCCGATCAGCGTGCCCACGCCGTGCTCGGTGAAGATCTCGAGCAGCAGCACGTGACGCATGCGCCCGTCGAGGATGACGGCCGCCTTGGCCCCGCCCTTGACCGCGGCGAGGCAGGTCTCGACCTTGGGGATCATGCCGCCGCTCACGGTGCCGTCGGATATCAACGCGTGGACTTGAGCGGGCGAAAGCTCGGTCACGAGCTCGCCCTGCTTGTCGAGTACGCCGGCCACGTCGGTCAGAAGATAAAGCCGCTCGGCGCCGACCGCGGCGGCGATGGCCCCCGCGACCGTGTCGGCATTGATGTTGAAGGTCTCGCCGTCGGGCCCGGCACCCACGGGTGCGACCACCGGCACGATGTCCGAGCTTTTGAGGATCTCGAGCACGTGCGGGTTCACGACCGCGGGCTCGCCCACGAAGCCGAGATCGAGCACCCTCTCGATGTTCGAATCCGGGTCGCGCTTGGTGCGCGTGAGCTTCTTCGCGACCACGAGATTGCCGTCCTTGCCCGAAAGGCCGACGGCGATGCCGCCCGCCTTGGCGATGGCACCCACGATCTCCTTGTTGATCTTGCCCGAAAGCACCATCTCGACGATGCCGACCGTGACCGCATCCGTCACGCGCAAGCCGTCGACGAACGAGCTCTTGATGCCGAGGCGCTCGAGCATGTCGCCGATCTGCGGCCCGCCGCCATGCACCACGATCGGGTTGATGCCGACCTGCTTCAGGAGCACGATGTCGCGCGCGAAATTTTCCGCGAGCTTTTCGTCGCCCATCGCGTGGCCGCCATACTTGATGACGAACGTCTTGCCCGCGAAGCGCCGCATGTAGGGCAGCGCCTCGGACAGGATGCCCGCCTTCGCGAGCCATTCGAGGTGTCTCGGCCGTGGGTCCTTCTGTGCCATGGGCCCGGAATGTACCCGCTCGGGGCGGTTCCTTCAATTATCTCGCAATGATCGCGCCAAGCGCGGCTATCGCGCCAAGAGCGCCGCGATCTCGGCGCGCAGGCGCTCGATGCCGAGGCCGGTTTCGGCGCTGGTCGCGAGTGCCGCGGGATGGGCGGCCGCGTGGCGCGCCGCCTCGGCCGCGACCTCGCGCGCGCGCGCGGCGAGCTCGGCCGGCCGGCACGAATCCGACTTGGTGAGCACGATCTGGAAGCTCGCGGCCGCGCGGTCGAGGAGCTCCATCGCGTCGCGGTCGCTGTCCATGATGCCGCGCCGCGCGTCGATCAGGAGCAGGAGGCGCTTCAGGGTCGGACGGCCCTGGAGGTAGGCGCGCACGAGCGCGTTCCAGTCGGCCGAGCGGTCCTTCGCGACCTTGGCGTAGCCGTAGCCCGGGAGGTCGACCAGGACGAGCTTGCCCTCGAGCTCGAAGAAATTGAGCTCGCGCGTCCGCCCCGGCGTTTGCGACGCGCGCGCGAGGTTGCGGCGGCCGGTGAGCGCGTTGAGGAGGCTCGATTTCCCCACGTTCGAGCGGCCGGCGAAGGCGACTTCGGGGAGCCAGGGCTTCGGCAGGCTCGCGAGGCCGGCGACGCCGGCCATGAAGCGCGCGGGTCGCGCGAAAAGCCGGCGTCCCTCGTCCATGAGCTTGGCATCGGGCAGGTCTGCGCCCGCGGTCTCGCCGCCGCGGCCGGCCGCGGTCAGGGCTTCACCCCGGCGCGCCGCATGATCACCCATTGCTGGAGGATCGAGAGGCAGTTGTTCCACGCCCAGTAGATCACCAGCCCCGAGGGGAAGCGCGCCAGCATGAAGGTGAACACGACCGGCAGGATCATGAACATCTTCGCCTGCACCGGGTCGGGCGGCTGCGGGTTGAGCTTCTGCTGGAGGAACATCGTGATGCCCATGATGATGGGCCAGACGCCGAGCGAGACGATGTCGAGATAGGCTGGCGGCGTCCAATGGACGAGCCCGAAGAGATTGAGGATCGAGGTCGGGTCGGGCACCGAGAGGTCGTGGATCCAGCCGAAGAAGGGCGCGTGGCGCATCTCGATGGTGACGAACAGCACCTTGTAGAGCGAGAAGAACACCGGAATCTGGATCAGGATCGGGAGGCATCCCGCGGCCGGGTTCGCCTTCTCGCGCTTGTAGAGCGCCATCACCTCCTTGTTGAGGCGCTCTTTGTCGTCGCCGAAGCGCTCGCGCAGCTTGACCATCTCGGGCTGGAGGCGCTTGAGCTTGCTCATCGCGCGGTAGGACTTGTTCGCGAGCGGGAAGAACAGGAGCTTCACGATCACGGTCAAGAGCAGGATCGCGATGCCGAAATTGCCCACCTGGCTGTAGAGCCAGTCGAGCAGGAGGAAGATCGGCTTGGTGAGGAAGAAGAACCAGCCCCAGTCGACCGCGTAGGAGAGATTGTCGATGCCGAGCCGGTCCTGGTAGTCGTTGAGGCGGCGCACTTCCTTCGCCCCCGCGAAGAGCCGGTCGCTCGCCTCGACGGTCTTGCCGGGTGCCGCCTCGAGCCCCTGGGTCGCGACGTAGTCGGTCTGGTACTTGTTGCGCCCGTCGGTGACCGTGTCGCTGAAGCGGCCGCGCACCTGGACCTTCTGGTTCGGGATCAGGGCCACGAGCCAGTATTTGTCGGTGAAGCCGAGCCAGCCGCCGGTGGTGGTCTCGTCCTTCGGGCCCTTCTTCAGCTCGTCGTACTTGATCTCCTTGAGCACGCCGTTGAACTCGCCGAGCGTGCCCTCGAACAGGAGGTAGTAGTTGCTCACGGGCGGATTGCCGCTACGCGAGACGAGCCCGTAGGGGAACAGCGTCACGGGCTTGGCGCCCATGTTGGTCACCTTCTGCGTGACCGTGATCATGAAGTAGGGGTCGATCGCGTAGATGCGCTGGAACTCGAGGCCCTGGCCGTTGTCCCAGGTGAGGGTGAGCGGCGTGGTCGGCGTGAGCTTGGTGCCGTCCGCGCGCCACAGCGTGTTGGCGTCGGGGAGCTTGACGCCCGGCTCGCTCGCGACCCAGCCGAACTCGGCGTAATAGGCGTTGGGCGTTCCGGGCGGCGTCAAGAGCACGATCGCGGGGCTCTTCGGGTCGGTCGTCTCGCGATAGCGCACGAGGGAGAGATCGTCGAGCTTGGCGCCCTTGAGGGCCAAGGTGCCGGAGATGTTCGGCGTCTCGATCGGGATGCGTGGGCTTTCGGCGAGCACCTCGGCGGGGCTGGGCGGTGCCGGCGCCTTGGCGGCGGGCGCGACCCCGGGGGCGCTCGGAACGTTGGGCGAGGCCGCCGTGGGTGCCGCTTGCGGCGTCTCGTGCTCGCTCGCCTGCTGCTGGCGCTGGGCCTGCTCCTGCTCGAGGCGCGGGCGCTCGTAGAGGAATTGGAAGCCGAGCACGATCGCAATCGAGAGGACGATCGCGAGGATCAGGTTGCGCTGTTCCATCATGGCTCGGATTCCGGCATTACGCTCTCAGGCTCGGCGGGCGGGATCAGGTGCCGCTCGGCCGGGCCGACGGCGCGGGCTCCGGGCAGCCGGGCCCGTGCGCGTGCGGCGCGTCGGGCACCGGATCGACGCCACCCTCGGCCCAGGGGTGGCAACGCAGGATACGCGCGAGTGCGAGCCAGCTCCCGCGCAGCGCGCCATGGCGCGCGAGCGCCTCGAGCGCATACTGGGAGCAGCTCGGATAGTAGCGGCAGCTCGCGGGCAGTACGGGCCGGATAAGGAGCTGATAGCCGCGCACCGCCGCGCGCAGCATTCGGGTCGCTGGAGCCATTCTGAAGCCTCTGATTGGCAGGCGGTCTTTTACACTAACTCCCCCGGCCCGTCACCCCAAGGATTTGGGCAATTTTCGGGCCTGCGCCGGGGGCTTGGGCCGAGCGCTCGGTTGCTCGGCGGGGATGCTCGCGGCCTCGGTGCCGCCGCGCGCGACACCGAGGCGCCGGAGTGCCGTCTCGAGGTCGCCGAGGAGGAGGGCGAAGGGCCGCTCCGCAGTCGCCGCGCGCGCGATCAGCACGAGGTCGTAGCCGGGCTCGGCGCGAAGCGGCAGCACGGCGTTCGCCGCGGCGCGCAGGCGCCGGCGCGCCCGGTTGCGCGCGACCGCGTTTCCGACCTTGCGGCTGGCGGTAAGGCCCAAGCGAACGGATCCCGCGTCCTCGCCCGCTTCGCGTCTCAACACCTGGAGCACCAGGCCCGGTGCCGCGTAGCTGCGGCGCGCCGCGGCGACCCTTAAAAACTCGGGGCGCCTCGTGAGGCGCCCGAGCGAGACGGTCATCGCGGCGTCGCCCTAGGCGGAAAGACGCTTCCGGCCCTTGGCGCGGCGCTTCGCGAGCACCTTGCGCCCGCCCACGCTCGCCATGCGGCTGCGGAAGCCGTGCCGGCGCTTACGCACCAAGCGGCTCGGCTGATATGTGCGCTTCACGAGGGATCTCCCGTGTTCCGGGGCCCACGGCCCCGCCGAAACAGGGGGGCTGTATAGGGCCCGAAGCCCGGCCTGTCAATTGAAACGGCCTGCCAATCGGCCCAACCCGTCGGCTCGAACGGGCGCTTGGGGCGCGGCGCGTCTCACATAAAGGTTACCGCGCGGCACAGAGGGTCGGGGCTTTAATGCGGGTCCCATGAGCGCCCGAGACGGCCACCAAGACGAAACCGCCCAACCGTCCTCCGTCGAGCCCGCCGCCCCGCGCGCGACCCGTATGCGGCAATGGTTGGCGCTCGGCGCGTTGCTCGCGGGCCTGGCACTCTTCTTCGCCCTCGGCGGCGGCCATGTCGCGACCTTCGACTATCTGAGCCGCCACCGCGCGACGCTCATCGCCGAGGTCGACAGGCACAAGGCGCTCGCGGCCCTCGTCTACATCCTCGCCTATGTCGCGCTCGCGGCCTGCTCGATTCCGGGAGCGCTCGCGATGACGCTCTTCGGCGGCTTCCTGTTCGGCCCCGCGCTCGGCACGGCCTGTGCCGCGATCGGCGCGACGATCGGGGCGACGATCCTCTTCCTCGTCGCGCGCTCGACGCTCGGCGCAACGCTCCGCGCGCGCGCGGGGCCGTGGCTCGCGCGCATGCGCCGCGGCTTCCAGGCGAACGCCGCGAGCTACCTTCTCGTGCTGCGCCTCGTCCCGCTGTTCCCGTTCTGGCTCGTGAACCTGGTGCCGGCCTGCCTTGGGATGGATGCGCGCGCGTTCGCGCTCGCGACCTTCTTCGGCATCTTGCCCGCGACCGCGGTCTACGCGTTCCTCGGCGCGGGCCTCGGCCAGGTGCTGGATGCGGGCCGCGCGCCCGCCTTCGATGCGATTCTCGAGCCGCGAATTCTGCTTCCGCTCCTGGGCCTCGCGATTCTCGCCCTTGTCCCGGTCGTGTATAAGGGGCTCAAGGTGCGAAGGCGCTGATCTCGCTCGAATGCGCGTGGATTGAGCTTCATGACGGAGACGATCGAGACCGACATTTGCGTGGTCGGCGCGGGCGCCGGCGGGCTCGTGGTCGCGGCGGCGGCGGCCTTGCTCGAGGTGCCCGTGGTGCTGGTTGAGCGCGGCAGGATGGGCGGCGACTGCTTGAATTACGGCTGCGTGCCGTCGAAATCGATGATTGCCGCGGCGCGCGTCGCTTCCCTCGCGCGCGAGGGCGCCGCCTTCGGGGTCGCCCTCGGCGAGCCCGCGATCGATTACGCGCGCGTCCACGACCATATCCAAGAAGTCATCGCCGCGATCGCCCCCCAGGACAGCGAGGCGCGCTTCACCGGCCTCGGCGTCGAGGTGATCCGCGCGGAGGCGCGCTTCGTCGCCCCCGACGCGCTCGAGGCCGGGGGCTCGCGCATCCGCGCGCGCCGCTTCGTAATCGCGACCGGCTCGTCGCCCGCGATCCCGCCCATCGACGGGCTCGCGAGCGTTCCTTACCTGACTAACGAGACGATCTTCGATCTCGCTCTGCGCCCCACGCATCTGATAATCGTCGGCGGCGGTGCCGTGGGCGTCGAGCTCGCCCAGGCCCAACGCCGCCTGGGGGCGCGCGTGACCCTCGTCGAGATGGCCGAGATTCTCGCACGCGAGGACGGGGAGGCGGTCGATGCGGTGCGCGCCGCCTTGAGGCGCGACGGGGTCGAGCTTCACGAGCGCGCGAGCGTGCTCGAGGTCGAGCGCGCGGGTGCGGGCGTCGCGCTCACGATCGCGGCCGACGGCGCGCAGCAACGCCTCGAGGGCTCCCATCTCCTCTTGGCCGCGGGCCGCAAGCCGAACCTCGAGCGCCTCGGCCTGGAGGCCGCGGGCGTCGCCTACAATGCGCGCGGGATTTCGGTCGACCGGCGCCTCCGCACCTCGAACAAGCGCATCTTCGCGATCGGCGACGCGACGGGTGGCGCGATGCTCACCCACGTCTCGGCCTACCATGCGGGCATCGTGGTGCGGAACGCGCTCTTCCGCTGGCCCGCCAAGGTCGACAGGCGCGCCATCCCGCGCGTCGTCTATAGCGACCCCGAGCTCGCCACGGTCGGCCTCGACGAGGATGGGGCGCGCGAGGCGGCGGGCCGGATCCGCATCCTGCGTTGGAGCTTCGCCGAGAACAACCGCGCCCAGGCCGAGCGCGCGACCCAAGGCTTCGTCAAGGCGATCGTGAGCGCGCGCGGACGCATCCTGGGTGCGACCATCGTCGGGCGCAACGCGGGCGAGCTGATCCTCCCCTGGACCCTCGCGATCGCGCGCGGGCTCAAGATCGGCGCCCTCGCGACCCTGGTCGCCCCCTATCCGACGCTCAGCGAGGCAAGCAAGAGCGCCGCCGCGAGCTTCTTCACAAGCACCCTCTTCGGCCCGCGCACGAAGCGCCTCGTGCGCCTCCTGCGCCGCCTCGGCTGAAGGCCGGCCCGCGCGCCCGGCCCGGCGCGCCCGCTCTCAAATGCCCGGCCCGGCGCACGGCGGCGGGTTCCGCGCGCCACCGTATCCGCTATACTGACGCCCCATGTCGGACGCGAAGCACGAGCGACGCGCGCTGCGCCACAGCCTGTCGGCCAAGCTCCTGTGGCTCACCATCCTGTTCGTGATGGTGGCCGAGGTGCTGATCTTCGCGCCGTCGATCGCGCGTTTCCGCCTCGACTACATCATGGACAAGATCAGCGACGCGCACATCGCCGCCCTCGCCCTCGAGGCGACGCCGACCCACATGCTGAGCCCGCAGCTCGAGATGCAGCTCCTCCAATACGTCGACGCCTATTCGGTGGTGCTCGACGTGCACGGCCTCGAGCGCCGGCTCATGATGAACCGCGACATGCCGCCCGCGGTCGACGCCAACTTCGATTTGCGCAAGGAAGGCTTCATGGATTTGGTCGGCGACGCGTTCATGACGCTGATCCAGCCCGACAACCGCGTCATCCGCATCGTCGGCCCGTCGCCCAAGGACCCCGGCATCCTGGTCGAGATCGTGATCGACGAGGGGCCGATGCGGCGCGCGATGTACAGCTTCGCGTGGAACATCCTGAGCGTCTCGATCGTGATCTCGCTGTTCACTGCGGGGCTCGTGTACCTCTCGCTCCAGATGATGCTGGTGCGCCCGCTGCGCCGCATCACCGAGAGCATGGAGCGCTTCCGCCTCGACCCGGAGGATGCGACCGGCGCCATGCCGGCGAGCGACCGGCGCGACGAGATCGGCATCGCCCAGCGCGAGCTCGCCCAGATGCAGACCGAGCTGCGCGCGGCCCTCCATCAGAAGACGCGGCTCGCCGCCCTCGGCAGCGCCGTCACCAAGATCGCGCACGATCTGCGGAACATCCTCGCGACGGCGCTCCTGGTGTCGGACCGGCTCAGCTCGAGCGAGGACCCGACCGTGAAGCGCGTCACGCCCACGCTCCTCGCCTCGATCGACCGCGCGATCAAGCTCTGCGTCTCGACGCTGCGCTTCGCGAAGGACGACACCGAGACGCCGCGCGTCAAGCGCTTCGCGTTGCGCGAGCTGGTGGAGGACGCGGGTGCGGCACTTTCGCCCCAGGCGCCCGCGGAGTCGCTTTGGGTCAACGAGGTCTCGGCGCAGCTCGCCCTCGACGCCGACCGCGACCAGCTGTTCCGCGTGCTGGTCAATCTCGGCCGCAACGCATTCGAGGCGCGCGCGACGCGCGTCCAAGTGAGCGCGCAGCTGGTCGACGGCCGGGTCGAGGTCGCGGTCGAGGACAACGGCCAAGGCATTCCGGCGGCGGCGCGCCAGCATCTGTTCCAGCCCTTCGGCGGCACGGCGAAGCCGGGCGGCACGGGGCTCGGGCTCGCGATCGCGCGCGACCTGCTGCGCGCCCATGGTGGGGACATCGCCCTCGTCGAAAGCCGGCCCGGGGCGACGCGTTTCGTCCTGGTGCTCCCCATGCGCCGCGCGGCGGCCGCGTGAAGCCGCCCCAAGGTTGACACGTCCCCGGCCCTGTCCCATTGTGCCGCGCGACCGGCCCGAACCCTCGATCCCGACGTCATGGACAGCGCCCAACTCGAATCCGCGATCGACGCCGCCTGGAATGCGCGCGACACGCTCTCGCCCGCGACCGAGGGCGAGGTGCGCGATGCGGTCGAGGAAGCGCTCGCGGCACTCGACCGCGGTGCCCTCAGGGTCGCCGAGAAATCGGGCGGCCAATGGCGCGTCAACCAGTGGCTCAAGAAGGCGGTGCTGCTCTCGTTCCGCTTGAACGACATGGCGACGATCCCGGGCGGCCCGGGCGATCCCGCGCGCGGCGGCGCAGCGTGGTTCGACAAGGTGCGCTCGAAATTCGAGGGCTGGGACGACAAGCGCTTCCGTGCCGCCGGCTTCCGCGCGGTGCCGAACGCGATCGTGCGCCACTCGGCCTACATCGCGCCCGGCGTGATCCTGATGCCGTCCTTCGTCAATCTCGGCGCCTATGTCGATTCGGGCACCATGGTCGACACTTGGGCGACGGTCGGCTCCTGCGCCCAGATCGGGAAGCGCTGCCATCTCTCGGGCGGGGTCGGCATCGGCGGCGTGCTCGAGCCCTTGCAGGCGGGGCCGGTCATCGTCGAGGACGATTGCTTCATCGGCGCGCGTAGCGAGGTCGCCGAGGGGGTCGTGGTCGAAACGGGTGCCGTGCTCTCGATGGGCTGCTACATCGGCGCCTCGACGCCGATCGTCGACCGCGCGACGGGCGAGATCTCGGTCGGCCGGGTCCCGGCCTATTCGGTCGTGATCCCGGGAACGCTGCCCGGGAAGCCGCTCGCGAGCGGAGCGCCCGGACCGGGCCTCTATTGCTGCGTGATCGTGAAGCGGGTCGATGCGGGCACGCGCGCCAAGACCTCGATCAACGAGCTGTTGCGCACGTGAGCGCCAACCCCACCCCGCCGGCCTCGAACAGCGCGGTCGACCCGGTCGAGCTCGCGCGCGCGCTCATCCGCTGCCCGAGCGTGACCCCGGCCGAGGGCGGAGCGCTGGCACTCCTCGAAGCGCGCCTCGCGGCGCTCGGCTTCGCGTGCCATCGTCTCAAGTTCAGCGCACCGGGCACGCCCGACGTCGAGAATCTGTACGCGCGCCTCGGCAGCGGCAAGCCCAACTTCTGCTTCGCGGGCCATACCGACGTTGTCCCGGTGGGCGACACGAAAGGTTGGACGCGCGATCCCTTCGGCGCCGACATCGTCGACGGCATGCTTTACGGCCGCGGGGCTGCCGACATGAAGGGCGCGGTCGCGGCCTTCGTCGCGGCGGCGAGCCGCTTTATCGCCGCGCGCGGCCCTTCGTTCGGCGGCTCGATCAGCCTTCTCATCACCGGCGACGAGGAAGGCCCGTCGATCAACGGCACGCGGAAAGTGCTCGAATGGCTCAAGGCGCGCGGCGAGACGCTCGAGGCCTGTCTCGTGGGCGAGCCCACCAATCCGACCCAGCTCGGCGAGGCGGTCAAGATCGGGCGGCGCGGCAATTTCTACGCGACGCTGACCGCGCTCGGGACCCAGGGCCACACCGCCTATCCCCATTTTGCGGACAATGCGGCGCACCGCATCGTGCGCATGCTCGCCGCCATGCTCGCCGAGCCACTCGATCAAGGCAGCGAGCATTTCGAGCCCTCGACCCTCCAGGTCGCGACCATCGACGTGGGCAATTCCGCCGGCAACATCGTGCCCGGGCGCGCGAGCGCACGCCTCAACATCCGCTTCAACGACCGCCATACGCCCCAGAGCCTCGAGGCCTGGCTGCGCCGCCATTGCGACGCGGTGGGCGGCAAATACGAGCTCGCGGTCGAGCTTTCGGGTCCGGTGTTCTTGACGCCGCCCGGGAAGCTGAGCGCGCTCATCGCGTCGGCGGTCGAACGCCATACCGGCCTGAAGCCGACCCTCGGCACCGCCGGCGGCACGTCCGATGCGCGCTTCATCAAGGATTACTGCCCGGTCGCGGAGTTCGGCCTCGTCGGCCAGACCATGCACAAGGTGGACGAGCGCGTGCCGGTCGCCGATCTCGAGCGCCTGGCCGCGATCTACCGGACCGTCCTCGAGGGATTCTTCGCGGGCTCGTGAGCGGCGGGTCGGGCGGCGGCGGGGCACAAGCGACCAAGGGACGAAGGGCGGCCGGTTCATGATCTCCGCGCGCGAGATGATTTCGTCCCTCTACGGCGCCTATCTCCTCTGCCGCTTCGACCGGCGCGGGCTGTTCTATTTCAACGCGAGCCATGCCGGCTTCTGGCGCTCGTTCTACTCGGCGCTCCTGGTGGCGCCGCTTCATTTCGCCTTGACCTACCTCGCCCTCGAGGACCAGCCGATCACGGCCGACGCCGCGACCGTGGTCGCGATCGAGGTGCTCGCCTACGTGATCCTCGTCTTTGCCTACCCGCTCGCGATGCATTACGTGGCGCGCCTGGTCGACCGCGACCGGCAATACGTCCCCTACATCGTCGCCTACAACTGGGCCGGCGTGCTGTTGAGCCTGCTGGCACTGCCGGCGGTGATCCTCGGCGATTTCGGCGCGGCGCACGCGCTCACGAGCGTGGTCGCGATCGCGGTCACGGTCGCGACGCTGGCGATCCTGTGGTTCGTCGCACGGGTCGCCCTCGAGGCGCCGGTCATGACCGCGGTCGCGGTCGTGATCCTCGACGTGGTGATCGAGATCCTGGTGCGCAGCGCGGTCGAGACGCGCCTCGGCATCGGCTGACGCGTCAGTAGAGCACCTCGACCAGGTAGAGCCCGTCGGGGGGTGCGGTCGGACCGGCCACGCGCCGGTCGCGCGCCTCGAGCGCGCGCTTCACGTCTTCGGCGCTCCATTTCCCCTCGCCCACCAGCTTGAGCGTGCCCATGATGTTGCGCACCTGGTGATGGAGGAAGGAGCGCGCGCGGAACTCGACCGCGATTTCGTCGCCCGCGCGCGCGAAGGAAATCGAATCGAGCGTCTTCACCGGCGACGGCGCCTGGCACTCGGCCGCGCGGAAGCTCGAGAAATCGTGGCGGCCGATGAGGTGCGCGGCCCCCGCCTCCATCGCCGCGACGTCGAGCGGGACCTGGACCAGCCAGGCGCGGCCGCGCTCGAGCGCCAAGGGCGCGCGCCGGTTCACCACACGATAGCGGTAGACGCGGCCGCGCGCGGAAAAACGCGCGTGGAAATCCTCGGCGACCGGCTCGGCCGAGAGCACCGCGATCGGATTCGGCTTCAAATGGAAGTTGATCGCGTCGCGGATCGTCTCGAGCTCGCGCGGCCGCTCGAGATCGATATGCACGACCTGGCCCAGGGCATGCACGCCCGCGTCGGTGCGCCCGGCGGCGGCGCATTGGACGCGCGCGCCGCAAAAACGCTCGATGGCGCCCTCGAGACTCTCCTGGATCGAGACGCCGTTCGCCTGCCGCTGCCAGCCGACGAAGCCCGCGCCGTCATATTCGATCGTGAGCTTGTAGCGCGCCATGGCGCCATTCTAGAGCATGATCCGGTGAGATGGAGTCGGATCGTGCCCCGGATTGTCGGATCGACGCATTTCCCGCGCCGAGCCGGTCTCCGCTTCGGCGAAAATGCCTCAGGCGAGGATCGTGCCGGCCGCGACCGGCCGGCCGCGGAGGAACGAGTCCGCATCCATCGGCTTCCCGCCCGCGCGTTGGACGCGCAGCAAGCGCAAGGCGCCGGTGCCGCAGGCGATCGCGAGGCGCGCGTCGAGCGCCGTTCCCGGCGCCGCGGCCTTCATGCCCGCGACCGGCTCCGAGTTGAGGACGCGTAGGCGCTCGCCCCCAAGCTCGAACCAGGCGCCCGGCGCGGGGGCGAAGGCGCGCACGCGGCGCGCGAGCGAGTCGGCCGGCTCGGACCAGTCGAGGCGCGTCTCGGCCTTGTCGATCTTGGAGGCGTAGGTGACGCCCGTTTGGGGCTGCGGCGTCGCCTCGAGCGTCCCCGCCTCGAGCCCGTCGAGGGAGGCGAGGACGAGCTTCGCGCCCAGGGCCGCGAGCACGTCATGCAACGCGCCCGAATCCATCTCGCGCGCGATCGGGATTTTTTCCTGAAGCAGGATGGCGCCGGTATCGAGCCCTTCGTCCATCTCCATGATGGTGACGCCGCTCTCCGGATCGCCCGCGAGGATCGCGCGCTGGATGGGGGCCGCACCGCGCCAGCGCGGCAGGAGCGAGGCGTGGATGTTGAGGCAGCCGAGCCGCGGCGCCTCGAGGATCGGCCGCGGCAGGATCAGGCCGTAGGCGACCACGATCGCGGCGTCGAGATCGAGCCCCGCGAAATAGGCCTGCTCGCGCGGGTCCTTGAGGGTCGAGGGGGTGCGGACCGGAATCCCCGCGCGCTCGGCAAAGACGTGGACCGGCGAGCGTTGCGGCAATTGCCCGCGCCCGGCCGGGCGCGGGGCGCGCGTATAGACCACGTCGAGCGCATGGCCGGCCGCGACCAGCGCTTCCAACGCCACCAACGCGAAATCGGGCGTTCCCATGAAGGCGAGCTGGAGGCGGCTCACGATTTTCCTGCCGCGCTGCGGCTCACGCTGGGACGGTCTCTTTGAGCTTCTTCGCCTTCTGGAGCTTGCGCAAGATGATCCCGCGCTTCAGGGCCGAGAGATGGTCGACGAAGAGCGTGCCCTCGAGATGGTCGATCTCGTGCTGGATGCAGGTCGCGAGCAGCCCCTCCGCCTCGATCTCGCGCAATTCGTCGTCGCGGTCGAGGAAGCGCACGCGGCAACGCACCGGCCGCTCGACCGGCGCATATTGGTCGGGCAGCGACAAGCACCCTTCCTCGAAGCTCCCGCGCTCGTCCGAGGTCCAGAGGATTTCGGGATTGGCGAGGCAGAGTGGGGCGGGCGTCTCGCCCTCGCGCGCGACGTCGAGCACGAGCACGCGCTTCGTCACCCCCACCTGGGGGGCAGCGAGCCCGATGCCGGGGGCGGCATACATGGTCTCGAGCATGTCGTCCATGAGGCGGCGGATTTCGGCGTCGACGCGCGCGACCGGCTTCGAGCGCAGCTTGAGGCGCGGGTCGGGCGCAGTGATGATCGGCAGCACGGCCATGGCGGTTTGATCTTTGGAACGGTTCCAATCCGTCCCGACTTAGGTATTTCTTTGCGCCCCGCGCGTCAAGCGTGTCCCGGACGAAACGCCCTTCGAGGTGCGCCAAGCGGCGCGCGGCCGTGATAAGCTCCAGCGCCATGGAGCTCGGAATTTTCATCCTTCTGGCCGCGGCGATCGTCGCCCTTGGCCTTTATCTGGCGCTCGGCCGCGCGCGCCAGGCCGCGCCGGCCGGCTCGGCGCTCGAGGGACGGCTCGGCCAGCTCGCCGAATCCCAGGCCGCCTCCCTGGGCCAGATGGCCGCACGGCTCCAGGATCAGGAGCGGCTTTTGGGCGAGCTTCTCGAGAAGCGTCTCGAAAGCGTCGCGGCGCGCGTGACCGAGAGCCTGGACAAGGCGTCCCAGACGCAAAGCGCGCATCTCGGCGAGCTCCGGGAGCGCATCGCGCGCATCGACGCCGCCCAGGCCAACATCAACGAGCTTTCGGGCCAGGTGCTGAGCCTCAACCAGATTCTCTCCAACAAGCAGGCGCGCGGCAGTTTCGGCGAGCAGCAGCTCCAGGATTTGGTCGCGAGCGTGCTGCCGCCCTCGGCCTATGGCTTCCAGGTCCAGCTCGGCGCGGGACGGCGCGTCGATTGCCTGTTGACCCTCCCCAATCCGCCGGGGCCGATCGCGATCGACGCCAAGTTCCCGCTCGAGAGCTACCGTGCCTTGCGCGAGGCGGCGGACGAGGCGGCGCGCACCATCGCCGCGCGCGCCTTCCGCGCCGATCTCTCGAAGCACATCGCCGACATCGCCGAGAAATACATCGTCCCCGGCGAGACCGCGGACGCGGCCCTCATGTTCCTCCCCTCGGAAGCGGTCTATGCCGAGCTCTACGCCAATTTCGACGAGGTGGTGCAGCAATCCTTCAAGGCGCGCGTGTTCATCGTCTCGCCGACCACGCTCTGGGCGACCCTCAACACGATCCGCGCCGTGCTCAAGGACGTGCGCATGCGCGAGCTCGCGGGCGACATCCAAAAGGAGGTCGCGCTCCTGCTCAACGACGTGCGCCTTCTCGATGAGCGCGTCGAAAAGCTCCGCACCCATTTCGGGCACGCCGAGAGGGACATCCGCGAGATCGAGACCTCGACCGGCAGGGTGACCCGACGCGGCGAGCGCATCGCCGAGCTCGAGGTCGGCGATGAGCCGGCCGAGGCGCTGCCGGCGGCCCAGCCGCCGCGTATCGTCCAGTCCTGAAGCGCGTCTCCTGGAGCGCCCCGGGCGCCCGGGCGCCTAGGCCTCCGAGTCGCAAGCACGACGCCCCGGCCGACCCGACCCTTGGGCCGCGTCCACGCGACTTGGGGCTCGGCGCACCGCGCCTACCAGATTTTGACTCCGCTCCTCGAAAACCACCCCATATGCTGTGGACAAACGCGATTCAATGTTGAGTCACAACGCCTTATGGCAATTCTTTGTGACATTGGGCGATGAATGTGCGATATAGGCCGGTAGGGCATCAGGGAGTGCTTACCGCCTATGAGTCGGCGCGTGTCCATCCGTGGCGCGGCCTTCGCCGTCGCCTGCTTGGCGCTGGCGGCCTTGCCGCGCGCGGCGGCGGCCATGGACCAGACCCATCCCTTGCCGGGCTATTATTTCACCTTCGAGGGCGGCGGCTCGTTCATGCCGACCCAGCAGATTTCCGGCGACAATGTGGGCGCCAATCTGAGCATGGATTCGGGCGTCGCCCTTTTGGGCGCCATCGGCTTCCGCTTCGACGACGGCTTCCGGCCCGAGATCGAGATCAACTACCACCGCAACCGCATCGACACGATCGACGGCACCCATGCCGCGACCTCGCCCCACACGGCCGCGTTCGCGGGCATGGTGAACCTGATGTACGACGTGCCCTACCACCCGTTCAGCCCGCGCATCGCACCCTATGTCGGCGTGGGCGTCGGTGCGGCGCATTTCGACTATGAGGAAGTGCAGCCCTTCGGCGACACGACGCTGAGCAGCAGCGACGTCGAGGCGGCGTTCCAGGGCATCGTCGGCGTCGCCTACAATCTCACCAACCGCGTCGCCCTCACCGCCGACTATCGCTACTTCCGCACCTCGACCGGCCGGCTCCAGACCGGCGACGACCGGCATGTGAGCGCCGACTTCGAATCCCATACGGTCATGGTCGGCCTCCAGCTCACGCTCTACTCGACCTACAAGGGCCCGGACCAGATCCGCAACGTCGCGACCGGCGAGATGGCGCCCATCATGGCGCCGGCCCCCGCGGCGCCGACGCCGCCGCCGACGCCGGCGGTCGAGACCTTCACGGTTTATTTCGATTTCGACAAGTCGAGCCTCAGCGACGGCGCCAAGAAGGTGATCGCCGAGGCGGCGGTCGCGATCCGCCAGGCCAAGACGACCCATATCCGCGTCGTCGGCTACACCGACCTCTCGGGCCCGGAGCATTACAATTTCCGCCTGTCGCTCAGGCGCGCCGCCGCGGTCAAGGTCGAGCTCGAGCACCAGGGCGTCCCCGCCGCCGAGATCGAGATGGTGGGCAAGGGCATGCAGGACCCAGCCGTGCCCACCCCGCTCGGCGTGCGCGAGCCGCGCAACCGGCGCGCCGAAATCATCCTCTAGCGATCGAAGCCGAAGCGGCCTAGGCCGGCCGGCGCGCCTTCAAGGCGGCGGCCAGCGTGCCGTCGTCGAGATAATCGAGCTCGCCGCCGACCGGGAGGCCGTGCGCGAGGCGCGACACGGCGACGCCCAGGGGTGCCAGGCGCTCGGCGATGTAATGGGCGGTCGTCTGGCCGTCGACCGTGGCGTTGGTCGCGAGGATCACTTCCTTGATGCCCTCGGCGCGCACGCGCTGCACCAGCTTCGGGATGTTGAGCTGGTCGGGGCCGATGCCGTCGAGGGCCGAGAGCACGCCGCCCAGCACGTGGTAGCGCCCCTTGAACGCGCCCGTGCGCTCGAGCGCCCAAAGATCCGCCACCTCCTCGACCACGCATAGCGTCGTGCCCTCGCGCCGCGCGTCGGCGCAGATGGCGCACGGGTCGGTGGTGTCGATGTTGCCGCAACGCGCGCAGGGCTTGACCGAGCGCGCGGCCGCGGCGAGCGCGGATGCCAGCGGATCGAGAAGGCTCTCGCGCCGCTTGAGGAGGGCGAGGGCCGCGCGCCGCGCCGAGCGCGGTCCCAGGCCCGGCAGCTTCGCGAGCAGCTGGATCAGGCGGTCGATTTCGGGTCCGATCATGGGCCGCGATCGCGTGCCGATGCCGGCGCTAGAAGGGCAGCTTCAGGCCCGGTGGCAGGCTCAAGCCGCCGGTCAGCTTCTGCATCTCCTCGGCGGCGTGGGCGTCGACCTTCGCCTTGGCGTCGCCCACCGCCGCGATCACCAGATCCTCGAGCACCTCGATCTCCTGGGCGACCGCGAGCGAGGGATCGATCTTGAGACGCTTCAGCTCCCCCTTGCCGCTGACGATCGCGCGCACGAGCCCGCCGCCCGCGGCTCCCTCGATCTCCACCTCCGCGAGGCGCGCCTGCAGCTCCTGCATGCGGCTCTGCATCTCCTGCGCCTGTTTCATCAGCTGGCCGAGATTCTTCATCTGTCGCGCTCTCCGTCGTCGTCGAATTCGGGTAACAGGTCGGGATCGATCTCCCCATCGAGCTCGGGCGCGGGTGCGCGCGGCAATGCGGCGGGCGGGGTGGGGCCCTCGCCTTCGCCGCCAACGCCCGGCTCGACGTCGCGCACATACTCGACCGTGGCGCCGGGGAAGCTCTTCAAGAGCGCCTCCACGAGCGGCGCCGCCTCGGCCTCGCTGCGGCGATCCGCCTCGCGCCGCTTGGCGGCCTCGGCGAGCGTGGGGGCTCCCTCCTCGTTCGAGATCGAGATCGCCCAGCGCCGGCCGGTCCAGTCCGAAAGCAGCGCGATCAAGCGCGGTGCCAAGTTCGCGGGCGCCGTGCGCTCGGGACGGAATTCGAGCCGGCCCGCTTCGAAGCGCACGAGATGCACGCTGTTGCGCAGCACCGATCCCAGGATCGGCTCGCGCGCGAGCACCGTCTCGACCAGCGCCTCGAAGCTTTCGGGGAGCGGGAGCTCGGCGCGCTCGGGCTCGGGCATCGGATCGCCCGCAGGCAAGGGGGCGCTCGCAGGCGCGCTCGCGGGCGCCGTGCCGGACGTGCCGTCGCGCGCGAGCATCTGGGTCGGACGCCCCGTGCTCTGTGGAGCGCGCTTCGCGAGTGGAGATGCCGACCCGCCATTCCCGCCCGTCTGGGGCGCTACCGGGCCGGCGCCCGACGGCGCCGAGGTGAGGCTGCGTACGAGCTCGGCCGGGCTCGGCAGCTCCGCCGCGTAGGCGAGGCGGATGAGCGTCATCTCGGCCGCGGCGAGCGGCGCGGGTGCTGCCTGAGTTTCGCCCAGGCCCTTGAGCAGAAGCTGCCAAGCGCGCGCGAGCTCCGGCACCGCGAGCGTCTCCGCCAAGCCGCGGCCGCGCGTGCGCTCGGCGTCGGACGCGACCGGGCCTTCGGCGTCGGGCGCGATCTTGAGCCGCGAGAGCCAGTGGCACACTTCGAGAAGATCCTGCAGCACGACGATGGGATCGGCGCCCGCCTTGTAGAGCTCGGCCATGAGCGCGAGTGCAGCTTTGATCTCGCCCTTCATCTCGAGATCGAACAGGTCGAGGATCTGGGCGCGGTCGGCGAGGCCGAGCATGTCGCGCACCTGTGCTGCGCTCGGCGCCCCCGCGCCATGGGCGATCGCCTGGTCGAGCAGCGACAGCCCGTCGCGCACCGAGCCGTCGGCCGCGCGCGCGATGAGCTGAAGCGCCTCGGGCCCGAGCGCCGCCCCTTCGGCGCCGGCGACTTTGGCGAGATGCTCGGCGAGAAGGTCCTGGTCGACCCGGCGCAGATCGAATCTCTGGCAACGCGAGAGCACCGTCACCGGCACCTTGCGGATCTCGGTGGTCGCGAAGATGAACTTCACGTGCTCGGGCGGCTCCTCGAGGGTCTTCAAGAGCGCGTTGAACGCGCTCTTCGAGAGCATGTGCACCTCGTCGATGATGTAGACCTTGAAGCGCGCCGCGATCGGGCGGTAGCGCACGCCGTCGATGAGCTCGCGCATGTCGTCGACGCCGGTGCGGCTCGCGGCATCCATCTCGATCACGTCGACGTCGCGATCGGCCGCGATCGCGCGGCAATGCTCGCACTGGCCGCAGGGCTCGACGGTCGGCCCGCCTTTCCCGTCCGGGCCGGTGCAATTGAGCGCCTTCGCGATGATGCGCGCGGTCGTGGTCTTCCCCACCCCGCGCACGCCGGTCAAGATGAAGGCGTGGGCGAGCCGGCCGCCCTGGAACGCGTTGGTGAGGGTGCGCACCATCGCCCCCTGGCCCACCAGCTCGGCGAAGGTCGCGGGACGGTATTTGCGCGCGAGGACGCGATAGGGGGCCGGGTCGCCCGAATTGATCGCATCGGTCATGGCCCGGTGTCGGTCTCCGGTGGCTGGAGCGGGTCGCCGGCGGCTCGAGGGCGCCGGCGCGGCGAGCGGAGGTGGGGAGGCTGACGAGCGACCCGGGTCGAACTCGTTACGGCTGCTTCCTTCCGGACCTGACCGGGTTGGCGAGGGACTCGTCCACCGCCAACCTCCCGGGAGCCACTATACCAGGAATGGGCCCCGGCCTGGCAAGGCCGTAGGCTCCGGCCGCAGGCGCGCGCCATTGCGCGGCCCGCACCGGCCCGACCCACCTTACCCGGGCGTTGTGCGGTGCATTTCGCGCGCTCAGGTCAAAAAATTGGGTGACCCACCAGCTAATTTTTCGTTTGAATGACGGCTTCCAACGCCCGTCTTCTCACAGGGTTGGCGCCATCGAATTGGCGCTTCATGAGCTCGAAGTTTCGGGCGTCGGTTTGCCGATACCCTCCGCGCCGCCGGCAGTGTCCACGATCTTCGTTCGGGCCGCCACGCGCGCCGCTTTTGAGAATATCGCCCTCGCGCGAGCCGTCTCCTCGCTTTCCACGATCTCACGCTTAATTACGTCCTTTTCGAGAAGCTGTCGAAGTTCGTCATCGGTCACGGAAACTCTAGGCGCCATTTTCTTGAGTTCCTTACGCATCGCCTTCAGAACAGAGGCGGATTCGATCGCGGCAGCGAGGGAAAATCGGCTCACGGCCTCTTGCTGCTGATAAAATGCGGTCATCGTCTTCTTGCTGAACTCTTCCCGGGATAGCATCGCAAGACAATCAATTGCCTTCCGGTCCCTATGGTTAATCTCCAATAGGTTCACTTCATAAACGAGTGTCTTATCAATCGGTTGACGAAAGTGAATCTTGTAAATTTGCCAGACGACGGCATTGGTGAGAACAACCCACTCGATTCCGTGGTTCGCGCCGTAGTCAATCGCTTGCTTGACATGATTATCCTTAAGGGTCGTGTTTATGCTCTTCGCCTCAACAAGAAACCGAGTCTCGTCATCAACTTTTATCGCCAAGTCAACGTGAGTGCCCCGAATCTCGACCTCAGTCGTCACTTCCGTGTGTTTCTTGTATCCAAAAACTTCACTGAGCATATCCGCGATAATGATAACGGTGTCAGATTCGTTTATATCGCGGTCCTTGGCAGCCGATAGTATTGCGGCATACCGCTTGAGTTGAGAGGACAATCGTTCGGCGACCCTTTTTGGTATGCTCATGAATTCCTCCCGAATTAGACGAATAAATAGAACGATAATACTCGCAAAACGGATATCCTTCGCCAAGACAATTTTTGCTGTTCGCGCGGCTTATTCATCGCTGACTTAGGGGCGCCGGCTGGCAGTTGCGACACAGCCGGCCCCGTGACAACCTCGGCGCCATGATTCGACGCGCCAATTTCTACGAGGGCGTGGCGCTCGACCGGGCCGATCGCCGACGCGGCGACGCGGCCTGGATCGAGGCTCGCCTCGCCGACCCCGGAAGCCGCCTGGTGCCGGTGTGGCGCGGCCAGAATCTGTTCCGGATGCGCGAGCAGGATGCAACGCCGGTCGCGATCCTGCCAGCACTTCCGTCCCTCGGGCCCGCGCTCGCCGGCCACGCCGACCTCGCCGATTTCATCCTGCTCGGGCTCGCGAACGGCGCGGCCTATTTCGCGCTCGATCTGTCCCATCTCGAGGAGCCGGTCGGCGCGATCGCGGCCTTCGAGGGCGGCGCCTTCGCCGATCTCAGGCGCTACGGACCGCTCATCGCCCATTGGGACGGCGCCCTTCTCGCCTATGCGCGCGGCATGGTCCATTGGCATGAGCGGCATCGCTTCTGCGGCGTGTGCGGCGGTGCGACCGCGAGCGTCGATGGCGGCCACGCGCGGCGCTGCTTGAGCGCCGCCTGCGCCACCCAGCATTTCCCGCGCACCGACCCCGCGGTGATCATGCTGGTGACCGACGGTGCCCGTTGCCTCCTCGGCCGCCAGCCGCAATGGCTGGCGGGCATGCATTCGACGCTCGCGGGCTTCGTCGAGCCGGGCGAGAGCCTCGAGGACGCGGTCGCGCGCGAGGTCCTGGAGGAGACCGGCATCCGCGTGCGCAACCCGCGTTACCATTCGTCCCAGCCCTGGCCGTTTCCGGCCTCGCTCATGCTCGGCTTCTATGCCGAAGCGGCCTCGACCGAAATCGCGCTCAACCGCGCCGAGCTCGAGGATGCGCGTTGGTTCGGGTGCGACGAATTGCGCGCGAGCCCGGAGAACGACGCGTTCCGCCTCCCGCGAGGAGATTCGATCGCGCGCCGGCTGATCGAGGATTGGCTCGGGACGGAGGGTTAGCTCAGACCGCCTTCGGCAGCGGGAAGGTGATGCGCACGCGCGTCCCCTTGCCGGGGGCGCTCGCGATCGAGAGGCGGCCGCCATGGAGCTCGACCAGGCGCACCGCGATCGGGAGCCCGAGGCCGGTGCCCGCGTCGTTGAGCGCCGAGCCGCCGATCACCTGGCCGTAGGGCTCGAGCGCGATCTTGATGCCCGCCTCGTCCATGCCGACGCCCGAATCGGCCACCTCGACGGCGCTGCCGCCCGCCGGATCGCTCACGATGCGCACCGTGACCTGGCCCTCGACGGGCGTGAACTTGATCGCGTTGGAGAGCAGGTTGAGCATGATCTGGCGCAGCGCCAGATCGTCGGCGTAGACGCGCACCTCGGGATCGGACTCGACCGTGATCGCGATGCGCTTCTCGGCCGCCTTGGCCTCGACGATCTGGACGCAGGCGCGCGCGACCATGCCGCCGTCGAGCATCTCGGGCCGGATGTCGCGCTTCCCCGCCTCGATCTTCGAGAGGTCGAGGATGTCGTTGATGATGTCGAGGAGCAGCCGCCCGCTGTCGTGGATGTGGCCGACATAGTCGCGATAGCGCTTGTCGCCGAGCGGGCCCCAGGTCTCGTTGCGCATCACGTCGGCGAAACCGATGATGGCGCCGAGCGGCGTGCGCAGATCGTGGCTCATCGAGGCGAGCAGCGAGGACTTGATCCGGCTCGTCTCCTCGGCCGTGCGGCGCTCGTTGAAGAGGGCGACGATGGTGAGCACGTTGGTCGCGAACAGGACCACGAGGGCACCCACCATGCGCAGCGGGTTCGCGACCTCGAGATCCTGGAACGGGCCGAAGCCCGCGACCGTGCCCGCGCACGCGACGATCGAGACCAGCGAGACGAGCGTGTAGGCCGAGCGCAGCGACATCCGGAGCGCGATCCAGGAGAGCGGCACCACCAGGAGGAACGGAAACGCGACGCGGATGTCGGCGCCCCTGAGCGGCGGCGTCGAGAACAGCACCACCGCCCCCGCCGCGACGCCGAGCCAGACCAGGAGATCGTTGCGGTCGAAGCGCCGGTGCGGCCCGTCGATCGCGCTCTCGACCCCGAGCCAGAGCAGGACCGCGGGCGCCAAATAAAGCGTGCCGCCGCTGTCGGTGAGCCACCAGCCGACCCAGACCGAGTAGATGTCGGGGGCGGCGAGATGGTGCTGGATCGCGATCGCGATGGCGCCGCCGGTCGCGCTCACCGCCGGGCTCAGCATGGTCGCCCCCACCAGGAACGCGAGCACGCCGCTGAAGCGCGTGAACAGGCCCGTGGGCGGACGGAAGCGCCGGATCGCGGCCGCTCCCAAGACCGGGCCGAGCGCGTTGGTGAGCGAGATGATCGCGGTCACGTAGATGGGCGGCGCGAACAGGATGTCGTTGGCGAGGAACGAGCCGATGAAAATGCCCGGGAGCAGCCCCCAGCTTCCGACCATGGCGGCGACCAGCGCCACGCTGGCCGGAAGCCAGATGGGTGCCGGAAACAGCCCGTAGGCGGCGAAGAAGCGGCTCACCACGAAGGCGAGCGCGAAGTAGAACGCGGCGGTCGCGATGTTGGCGGCGAACCAATTGGCGAAGCCGGCCTGGGTGAGCGATTTGGGGCGCCAGGGATCGGTCGCGCGCGCGGACGGCACGACATCCTCCCGGTCCAGCCGCGCCGGAACCCCTTTATCCCAAGTCTCGGCCGGGTTGCTTCGCATTCGCGCTGAAGTTGCTATTCCCCAAGGTCAGCCAACGGCGGAATCCGGCGCGCATGCGTCGGATTGCGCATCATAAGGCCGATTCCGGGCTTCTTTCAACAGCAAGGGCGCATCTGGATGCGGCTGGATGCGGCTTCGGGACTGGGCCCGGCGCGCGCGGCATCGCCTAATCCGGTCGCGCGCCACAACGAGAGGGTGCAATGTGGGAAGCGCGCGCCCGTCAGGACGCGGTCGCGAGCTCGGCCTGGAAGCGATAGGGATGGGCCGGATAGACGCCCAGGATCATGAGGCTGGTCGAGAAGAAGCGCAGTTCCTCGAGCGCCAGCTTGAGGCGCCGCTCGCCCGGATGGCCCTCGACGTCGGCGTAGAACTGAGTCGCGCTGAAGCGCCCGCCGAGCATGTAGCTCTCGAGCTTGGTCATGTTGACGCCGTTGGTGGCGAAGCCGCCGAGCGCCTTGTAGAGCGCCGCCGGCACGTTGCGCACGTTGAACACGAAGGTGGTCACGACCGGCCCGCGCGCGGGATTGGGGTCGATCGGCTCGCGCGCCATCACGAGGAAGCGCGTCGTGTTGTGCTCGGCGTCCTCGATGTTCGCGCGCAGCACGTCGAGCCCGTAGATCTCGGCCGCGAGCGGCGAGGCGATCGCGGCCTTGGTCGGGTCGTTCCATTTCGCGACATCGCGCGCCGCCCCCGCCGTGTCGACATGGACCACGGGGGTGAGCTTCAGCTGCTTCAATACGTTGCGGCACTGGTTGAGCGCGTGCACGTGGCTGTGCACCTCCTTGACGCCCTCGAGCTTGGCGCCCTTGGGGCCCATCAGATGATGGTTCACGCGTTGGAAATGCTCGGCCACGATGTTGAGGCCCGAATCCGGCAACAGATGATGGATGTCGGCGACCCGGCCCGCGACCGAGTTCTCGATCGGGATCATGGCGATCCTGGCCGCGCGGTCGCGCACGGCGGCGAACGCGTCCTCGAACGCCTCGCAGGGCAGCGTCGTCATCTCGGGGAAGACGATGCGGCAGGCGAGATCGGAATAGGCGCCGGGGGCGCCTTGGAACGCGATCGTCTGGTCCGGCGTGCTCTTGGTCGCGGTCATCTTTCGCTTCGCTCTCTCCCTGAAGCCAGCGCCGCCGGCCCGGGCACCGCACCCGGCTCGCAGCGCTAACCCGTTGCCTTGTGGGCCAAAATCGCCCTCGCCCGGGCGAGATCGGCGGGAGTATCGACGCCCAGCGGAACCGTGTCAACGAGCGCCGCGTCGATGCGCATGCCGGCCTCGAGGGCGCGCAGCTGCTCGAGCCGCTCGCGCCGCTCGAGGATGCCGGGCGGCAGCGAGACGAACCGCTCGAGGGCCGCGCGCCGATAGGCGTAGAGGCCGATATGGTGATAGAGCGGCCCGTCGCCCGCGGGCACGGCGGCGCGGCTGAAATAGAGCGCGCGCCCGATGCGCGCGCCGGGAGCGAGGCCGAGCGCGATCTTGACCACGTTGGGGTCCGAGCGCTCTTCGACGCGCACGATCTCGGCCGCAAGGGTCGAGATGTCGACCGCTGGGTCGGCGAGGGGCGTCATCACGGCGCGGATCGCCTCGGGCTCGATGGTCGGGATGTCGCCCTGGACGTTGACCACCGCGTCGTGGCGCCCTTCGGGATCGAGCCGGCCGAGCGCCTCGAAGATGCGGTCCGATCCGGTCTCATGGTCGGGCCGTGTCAAAATCCCGATGCCGCCCGCGCGCTCGACCGCCTGGACGATCTCCCGCTCTGCCGCGGCGACCACGACCGGCCCGATCCCGGCCTCGACCGCGCGGCGCCAGACATGGACGATCATGGGCTCGCCCGCGATCTCGGCGAGCGGCTTTCCCGGAAGCCGCGTCGAGGCGAGGCGTGCCGGCACGAGCATGATCGGCCTCAAGGCTTGGGTCGGGGAAACGGCGTCGGAACCCATCGTGAAAGCCCGCGGCGGAGAGCTACGCGCTAGCCCCTAAGCGCTGGGGAAAATTGCGACATTTTGCCGCGCTTGGGCAAGGGGACGGGGCGGTTTTTGGCGTGACCCAAGGGCTTACGGACCATATAACGGTTGGCCGCCGAGCGGAACGGGTTTATCGGCCGCTTGCGGGCCACACGGAATTCCCGGACGCTGCAACGGCGCCGGGTGCGGTGCGCCGCAACGAGGCCAGGCAGGGGGTTGCGCGGATGGATTCGTTCGAGTTCAACAAGATCGCGGGCGCCGTGCTGATGACCGCGCTGGTCGCGACCGTGATCGGCCATATCGGCGACATCCTGGTGCCCGAGGCCGAAGGGGGAAAGACCCACATCGAGATCGCGGGCGTACCCGCCCCGGGCACCCCGACCCAGGTCGCCTCGGTTCCGACCGTGCCGTTCGACCAGCTGCTCGCGACCGCGAGCGCCAAGAGCGGCGAAGCCGACGCGAAAGTGTGCGAGACCTGCCATAATTTCGTCGAAGGCAAGGGGCCGAAGATCGGGCCCGATCTCTACGGCGTCGTCGGGCGCAAGATCGCGAGCAACGCGAAGTTCGAGTATTCGGACGCGATCAAGAAGCTCCCGGGCGATTGGACCTTCGACAAGCTCAACGACTGGATCGCCGGGCCCCAGAAGGTGGCGCCGGGCACCAAGATGACCTTCGCGGGCATCCCCGACGCGAAGAAGCGCGCGGACGTGATCGCCTACCTCGACACGCTGAGCGCCAAGCCCGAGCCGCTGCCGAAGCCGGCGCCGGTCGCCCCCGCGGCCGCGAAGCCGGTCCAGGCCGCGGCCGCCCCGAGCTTCGACCAGATTCTCGCGGGCGCCAACGCGAAGCAGGGCGCTCAGGACGCGAAGGTGTGCGAGATCTGCCACAATTTCGTCGAGGGCAAAGGGCCGAAGATCGGGCCCGATCTCTACGGTGTCGTCGGGCGCAAGATCGCGAGCAATGCCAAGTTCGAATATTCGGACGCGATCAAGAAGCTTCCGGGCGACTGGACCTTCGACAAGCTCGACCAGTGGATCGCCGGGCCGCAGAAGGTGGCACCGGGCACCAAGATGACCTTCGCCGGCGTGCCCGACGAGAAGAAGCGCGCCGACATCATCGCGTTCCTCGATTCGCTCAGCAAAGCGCCCGTCCCGCTCCCGGCCAAGAAATAGGCCGGGCGGCGCGGCCGCCGCGCCCGCTAGGCATCCGCGTTTGGGACAATAAGGATCGCCTTTGCTATCGTCTCATCGGATTGCTTGGAACGCTTCCCAAGATTTCATTTCTGACGGGCGCCCGAGCGGAACTACCTAAGAGGGCGGAATGCCCAAATAGCGCTACGTCCTGGCCTTTAGTGGTGGCATAATGGCTACCGCGCGAACGCCGGTCCCCACGACCAGCGCGCGCGCCTTGGTAGCCCTCAGACTGAGGTCCGGGTGAGTGGCCAAGTCACGATAGCTCCTATTCTCCCTGCTGACACAGGGTGATTGGGGTTAGAGTGGGGAACAGGTGGACGGCCGGGGACTTGCGCCCCGAGGGTTCCTGGGTGGGAGACCGAGGCCCCGCACTATGCGCCGCCCGCGACTTTTAGCGAGGGCTCAGCCGGCACAACGCCGGTTGAGCCCTCCGTTTTTCCGGTGACGGCTGGCTCGGATAAGCTTTTCATCCGATAGCGACCCGTCTCCATCAGGCCCTCCAAAACTCCTTTTGTCTTGTGATTCCAAACGCTTGAGCGAATACTCGTCCTCTTGAGTTTGAGACCTTCTCGTACTGCGAACTGATACATTTCCTCGATGGTCACTCCGTCGACGCCCGAATCCTTGATAAATTGCAGCACCTCATCAAAACGGGAGCCGCCCCGCCGCGCGCGATGCCGTCCCGGCGGCGGCTTCGCGGGGCCCCCTTTCGTAATGGGGGCGGCTTGGCCGGTCTTAAGATAAAGGGCCAATGCTTGCCGCAAACCCTCCACTTGTGCCCGCAAGGTTTCGCTCTGCTGGTAAAGCTCGAAGGCCCTATCCTCCATTTGGCTAATTTCGGCCTTCAGGCTCTCTTCGTACGACTTCGCCATACCCGCGCCTTTCGATGAACGATCTTCATTATTACGCTCGGCGCGGCCGATTCGTCAACGATTTATGCGTTCATGGACGGTGAACCAGAAACGCTACATATTGAGTTAACAAACTGATGTGAAACGCTAAATATGGTAACATTTAAGAGTAGTTCTTATCTAGACCCCAGAAATTAGCGAATTTAAGATGGCTTTCTCTCGATTCGAATCGATCTAAACTCACTTAACACATTGAAAATAAACGAGTCATATATAAACGAGAATCCTGTTTTAGGGCCAACCTTGCTTGGTTACCGAATGACGCTTCAAGTCAATCAATATAATTCAATAACTTACCGCGCAGCATGGATTTCCATGTTGCAGCATGAGACGCAGCAAAGGCGCGGCGGCAGCCTTTGGTGCAGGGCACCGAGCTTGGGCCCGCGCCCGAGCGCCCGCGTCCCATTCCGCGGCATAACCCGAGACGTATCCCTTGGCTTTCCGGGACCTTTCGCCCACACTTCCGCGCCATGGCCGCAGCCCCGAAATCCGCCGCCGCCGGCGTGCCCTTGGAGGCGCTCCTGAGTTTGGCCGAGCGCCTCGCCGACGCGAGCGAGGCGGTCATCAAGCGCTATTGGCGCACCCGGCTCGAGGTCGATCAAAAGGCGGACCTCTCGCCGGTGACCGCGGCCGACCGGGACTCGGAGGCGGCGATGCGCCGCCTGATTAACGAAGCCTGGCCCGACCATGGCATCCTGGGCGAGGAATACGGGCCCGAGCGCACCGAGGCGGCCTATGTCTGGGTGCTCGACCCGATCGACGGCACCAAATCCTTCATCACGGGAAAGCCCCTGTTCGGGACCCTGATCGGCCTCCTGCACGAGGGCCGAACGCTCCTCGGGGTCATCAACATGCCCGCACTCGGCGAGCGCTGGGTGGGTGCCGCGGGCCGCGGCGCCAGCTTCAACGGCGCGCGGGTTTCGCCGCGCGCCTGCGCGAGCCTCGCCGAGGCGGCCATCTTCTCGACCAGCCCCTACATGTTCGCGCCCGCCGACCGCGCCGCCTATGAGCGCGTGCGCGAGGCGGCCAAGCTCGCGCTCTTCGGCACCGATTGCTACGCCTACGGCCTGGTCGCGAGCGGCACGGCCGATCTCGTGATCGAGGGCGGGCTCGGCACCTACGATTTCATTGGCCCCGCGGCGGTGATCGAGGCCGCGGGCGGCATCGCGACCGACTGGCAGGGCCGGCCCTTGGGCCTCGGCTCCGACGGGCGCGTGGTCGCGGCGGGCGACCGGCGCTGCCACGAGGCGGCGCTCGCCCTTCTCGGCGCCTAGAGGCGGGCATGCGTCGACGCTCGCTGCTCGCGGCTCCGCTCCCGTTGCTCATGCTCTCGAAGCTCGGGCCGTGGCGCGCCGTCTCGGCACTCGCGGCGGAGATGGAAGAGAACGCGCCCGCGCCCGAATTCCCCGGCGACTATATCGGCCAGGGCATCGCCATGCATGGGGCGCCCAAATACGGGCCCGGCTTCACCCATTTCGACTACACCGATCCCGCGGCCCCCAAGGGTGGCGAGGTGCGCCAAGCCGCGATCGGCACCTTCGACAGCCTCAACGCCTTCATCCTGCGCGGCGTCACGGCGGACGCGGTGGGCTACCTCTTCGACACGCTCATGGTCTCGAGCTCGGACGAGGCCTTCTCGGAATACGGGCTCGTGGCCGAGACCGTCGAGGTGCCGAGCGATCGCGCCTGGGCCATCTTCGCGCTCCGGCCCGAGGCGCGTTTCCAGGACGGAAGCCCGCTCGACGCCGACGACGTGATCTGGACCTTCGACACGCTCAAGACCAAGGGCCATCCCTTCTACCGCGCCTATTACCGCTTCGTCGCGCGCGCGGAGAAGCTCGGGGCCCACCGCGTCAGGTTCGTCTTCTCGGGCGGCGACAATCGGGAGCTGCCGCTGATCCTGGGCCAGCTTCCGGTGTTGTCGCGGAAATACTACGCGACCCACGATTTCGCCAAGACCACCCTCACCCCGCCCCTCGGCAGCGGCCCCTACAGGATCGTCAAGGTCGATCCCGGCCGCTCGCTCGTCCTCGAGCGCGACGTGGGCTACTGGGCCAAGGATCTCCCGGTCAACAAGGGGCGCTACAATTTCGGCCGCATGCGGATCGACTATTACCGCGACGAGAACGTCGCCCTCGAGGCGTTCAAGGCGGGCGACTACGATTTCCGCGACGAGAACACGGCCAAGTTCTGGGCCACGGGCTACGACTGCCCGGCCCTGCGGAAGGGCCTGATCAAGAAGGTCGAGATTCCGAACCAGGTGCCCCAGGGCATGCAGGCCTACGCTTTCAACACGCGGCGCGCGATCTTCAAGGACCCTCGCGTGCGCCGGGCCCTCGGCTACGCGTTCAATTTCGAATGGACCAACAAGGCGCTCTTCTACGGCCAGTACACGCGCACCGAGAGCTATTTCTCGAACTCCGAGCTCGCCTCCTCGGGCCTGCCGAGCGCGGCCGAGCTCGCGATCCTCGAGCCGCTGCGCGGCCAAATCCCGCCGGAGCTCTTCACCGAGACTTACCGCGCACCCAAGACCGACGGCACCGGCAACATCCGCGCCAATCTCGTCAAGGGGTTCAAGCTCCTCGAGGCCGCCGGCTGGCGCGTCAAGGACGAGCGGCTCGTCGACGCCGACGGCAATCCCTTCGCCTTCGAGTTCCTCCTCGACCAGCCGGCCTTCGAGCGCGTGACCCTCCCGTTCGTGAAGAACCTCCAGCGCCTCGGCATCGACGCGCGCGTGCGCACCGTCGACACGTCCCAATACAAGAACCGGATCGACAATTTCGACTTCGACGTGACCGTGGCCGTGTTCCCCCAATCGCTCTCGCCCGGGAACGAGCAGGCGGACTTCTGGGGCTCGGCGGCGGCGGACCAGCCCGGGAGCCGCAACGTGATCGGCATCAAGGACGCGGCGATCGACAAGCTCGTCCCGCTCATCGTCTCGGCCCCAGACCGCGAGCAGCTGGTCGCCCGCGTCCACGCGCTCGACCGGGTGCTGCTGTGGCACTTCTACGTCATCCCGCAATGGCACCTGGGCTATTATCGCGTGGCCTATTGGGACAAGTTCGGCCGGCCCAAATTGGCGCCCAAATACGATCTCGGCTTCGACGATTGGTGGATCGACCCGGCGAAGGCCAAGGCGCTCGCCGCGAAAGAGCCGGGGGCTTGACGTGGTCGCCTACATCCTCCGCCGCCTGATGCTGATCGTGCCGACCCTCTTCGGCATCATGGTGGTCAATTTCGTCGTCATCCAGGCCGCCCCGGGCGGGCCGATCGACCAGGTGCTGGCGCAAATCCAGGGCCAGGCGGTGAGTGCCACCGCGCGCATCTCGGGGGCCGGCTCCGAGACCAAGGCCGCCCCCAGCACGAGCGGCATGGCGAGCCAGTTCCGGGGAGCGCGCGGCATCGACCCCGAACTCATCAAGGAGCTGCGCCACCAGTTCGGCTTCGACCAGCCGCTCTGGAAGCGCTTCGTGATCATGATGGGCAACTACATGCGCTTCGATTTCGGCTCCAGCTTCTTCCAGGACCGGCGCGTGGTCGACCTCGTCAAGGAGAAGATGCCGGTCTCGATCTCGCTCGGCCTTTGGACCACGCTCATCATCTACCTCATCTCGATTCCGCTCGGCATATCGAAGGCGGTGCGCGACGGCACGCGCTTCGACCTCTGGACCAGCAGCGCCATCGTGGTCGGCTACGCGGTGCCGAGCTTCCTGTTCGCGATCCTCCTGATCGTGCTGTTCGCGGGCGGCGGCTATTTCCAATGGTTCCCGCTGCGCGGGCTCGTGTCCGACGATTGGAGCCGGCTCGATCTCGCGCACAAGATCGGCGACTATTTCTGGCACCTGACGCTGCCGATCCTCTCGCTCGTGATCGGCTCGTTCGCGTCCTTGACCATGCTCACCAAGAACTCGTTCCTGTCCGAGATCAGCAAGCAGTACGTGCTGACCGCGCGCGCCAAGGGGCTTTCCGAGCGGCGCGTGCTTTATCGCCACGTGTTCCGGAACGGCATGCTGATCGTGATCTCGGGCCTGCCCGGCGCCTTCATCGGCATCCTCTTCACCGGAGCGCTCCTGACCGAGGTGATCTTCTCACTCGACGGCATCGGGCTTTTGGGCTTCCAGGCCGCGATCAACCGCGACTATCCGGTGATGTTCGGCACGCTCTATTTCTTCACCCTCGTGGGGCTGGTGACCAATCTGATCGGCGATTTGACCTACATGCTGGTCGATCCGCGTATCGACTTCGAGAGCCGCGAGAGCTGAGATGGAGGCGGCACCGAAAGTGCCCGTCCGCCTCCTCGGCGTCCGCTTCCGGACCGCGCCGATCAACGCGCGCCGGATCGCGAACTTCAAGGCCAACCGGCGCGGTCATTGGTCGTTGTGGATTTTCCTGATCCTGTTCGGGCTCAGCCTGTTCGCCGAGCTGATCGCGAACGACCGGCCGCTGGTTCTCTCCTACGCGGGCCATCTCTATTTCCCGGTGCTGCGGGATTATCCCGAGACCGCGTTCGGCGGCGTGCTCCCGACCGAGGCCGACTACCGCGACAAGGACGTGCGGAAGCTGATCGACGCCAAGGGCTGGATGGTCTGGCCGCTCATTCCCTTCAGCTACGACACGATCGACTACAACGCGCCGGGTGCCGCACCCTCCCCGCCCTCGGCCGAGAACTGGCTCGGCACCGACGACCAGTCGCGCGACGTGACCGCGCGCCTCATCTACGGATTCCGCATCTCGGTCCTGTTCGGCCTCGTGCTCACCGCTCTGAGCTCGGTCGTGGGCGTGCTCGCGGGGCTGGTCCAAGGCTATTTCGGCGGCAAGATCGACCTCATCGGCCAGCGCCTCATCGAGATCTGGGGCGGCTTGCCGGTGCTCTACATGCTGATCATCCTCTCGGCCCTGGTCGAGCCCAATTTCTGGTGGTTGCTCGGGCTCATGCTCCTCTTCAGTTGGACCGCGCTTGTGGGCCTGGTGCGCGCCGAGACCCTGCGCGCGCGCAATTTCGTCTACGTCAAGGCGGCGAAGGCGCTGGGTGCGGGCGACTGGCTCGTCATGACGCGCCACGTGCTCCCCAACGCGATGGTCTCGACGCTCACCTTCATGCCCTTCATCCTCAACGGCTCGATCGCGACCCTCACGTCCCTCGATTTCCTCGGCTTCGGCCTGCCGCCCGGCTCGCCCTCCTTGGGCGAGCTTTTGGCCCAGGGCAAGAACAACCTCCAGGCACCCTGGCTCGGCCTCACCGGGTTCTTCGTGCTCGCCGTCATGCTGAGCTTGCTCATCTTCGTGGGCGAGGCGGTGCGCGACGCGCTCGACCCGCGCCTCGTGTTCGGCGCCCGGGGGAAGCGCGCGGGTGCGGCCCTCACCCTCGCCCAGAAGGCGGCGCGCAAGGTTCAGGCGGCGGCGCGCGCAGCGCTCGCCCCCGCCAAGGCGATGCTCGAGGTGCGCGATCTCTCGGTCGCGTTCGAGGCGCCCGAGGGCGCCATCGACGCGGTGAAGCGCGTCTCGTTCTCCCTCGAGCGCGGCGAGACGCTCGCCCTCGTCGGCGAATCGGGCTCGGGCAAGACGGTGACGGCGCTCTCGCTGCTGCAGCTTCTGCCCTATCCCGTGGCGTTCCATCCCTCGGGCTCGATCCGCTTCCGCGGCGAGGAGCTGATGGGGGCCGCGAGCCTGGCCCTACGCCAGATTCGCGGCGACCGCATCGCCATGATCTTCCAGGAGCCGATGACGGCCTTGAACCCGCTTCAGAGCGTCGAGCGCCAGGTGGCCGAGGTGCTGCGCGTCCACAAGCGCATGAATCCGGCCGCGGCGCGCGAGCGCGTGATCGAGCTTCTGACCCGCGTCGGCATCCGCGACGCCGTGGCGCGCCTCGCCTCCTATCCGCACGAGCTTTCGGGCGGCCAGCGCCAGCGCGTCATGATCGCGATGGCGCTCGCGAACGAGCCCGACATCCTGATCGCCGACGAGCCCACGACCGCGCTCGACGTCACGATCCAGGCGCAAATCCTCGAGCTCCTCAAGGCGCTCCAGCGCGAGATGGGGCTCGCGATCCTCCTCATCACCCACGACCTCACCATCGTGCGCAACGTGGCCGACCGGGTCGCGGTGATGAGCGACGGCGAGATCGTCGAAAGCGGGCCGGTCGCCGAGGTATTCGAGCGGCCGCGCCATCCCTATACGCGCCATCTGCTCGCGGCCGAGCCCAAGGGCGCCCCGGTCGTGGCCGATGCCGCGGCACCCGTCATCCTCTCGGCGCGCGACGTGCGCGTCTGGTTCCCGATCAAGAAGGGCGTGTTCCGGCGCATCCGCGGCTTCGTGAAGGCGGTCGACGGCGTCGATCTCGAGCTCCGCGCCGGCCACACGATCGGCATCGTGGGCGAATCGGGCTCGGGCAAATCGACCCTCGGCTTGGCCCTCCTGCGTCTTCAGCCCAAGGAGGCGCTACGCGACGCCGAGGGCGCCTTGCGCGCACCGGAAATCGCCTTCGCCGGCCAACGCATCGACGGGCTCTCGAGCGCCACCCTGCGGCCGCTCCGGCGCGACATGCAGGTCGTGTTCCAGGACCCGTTCGATTCCCTGAGCCCGCGCCTGACCGTGGGCGAGATCGTGGGCGAGGGCCTACGCATCCACGGGCTCGGCCGCGACGAGGCCGAGCGCGAGGCGATGATCGTCTCGGCCCTCGCCGAGGTCGGGCTCGACCCCGCGTCGCGCCATCGCTATCCCCACGAATTCTCGGGCGGCCAGCGCCAACGCGTCGCGATCGCGCGGGTCATGGTGCTGAAGCCGCGCTTCGTCGTTCTCGACGAGCCGACCTCGGCCCTCGACATGTCGGTCCAGGCGCAGATCGTGGATTTGTTGCGCGACTTGCAAAGGAAACACGGGCTCGGCTACCTCTTCATCAGCCACGATCTCCGCGTGATCCGCGCCATGTCGGAGGAGATCGTGGTGATGCGCCAGGGCCGCGTGGTCGAGCGCGGGCCGGCGCGGGACGTGCTCGAGCGTCCGCGCGAGGCCTATACCAAGGCGCTCATGGCGGCCGCCTTCGACCTCGCGGCGGACGACGCGGACGCGGTCGCGGTGTAGAGCTTCACTGGCTTATGTTGAATCGTCACCCCCCACCCTACCCTCCCCCTCAAGGGGGGAGGGTTGCGCAGGGTCGGCGAGGCGCAGCCGAGCCCTACCCGGAGCTGGGTGGGGGTGTATTTCAACTCGATAAGATGATGCTTTAGAAAGGCGCTTCCATGGCCCTTCTGATCAAGTTCATCCCCGAGCGCATGGATTGGTGGCGCGAGGAGCTTGGGAAGCGCCTGCCCGATCTCGAGCTCAGGGTCTGGCCCGAGATCGGCGATCCAGCCGAGATCGAGTTCGCGGCCGTGTGGCGCGCGAAGGCGGGCATGCTGAAGTCGCTGCCGAATTTGCGTTTCATCTTCTCGCTCGGCGCGGGCGTCGACCATGTGCTGCTCGATCCCGACCTGCCGCAGGGGGTTCCCATCTGCCGCGTGGTCGATCCCTATTTGACGCAGCGCATGAGCGAGTATGTGGCGCTCCATGTGCTGCGTTACCACCGGCGTCAGCCCGAATTCGACGCGCAGCAGATGCGCGGCGAGTGGAAGGAGCTCTATTTCCCGACCGCCCCCGAGCGCAAAATCGGCATCATGGGCTTGGGCGAGCTCGGCGCCGACGCGACCGCGAAGCTCAAGGCGCTCGGCTTCGACGTCGCGGGCTGGACGCGTTCGCCCAAATCATTGCCGGGTGTGGCGAACTTCCACGGGCCCGAAGGGCTTGGGCCGTTCCTCGCGCGGAGCGAGATTCTGGTCTGCCTCCTGCCGCTCACGGCCGAGACGCGCGGCATCCTGAGCAAGAGTCTGTTCGCGCGCCTTCCGAAGGGGGCGGCGCTCATCAATTGCGCGCGCGGCGCCCATCTCGTGGAGGCTGACTTGATCCCGGCGCTCGAGTCGGGCCAGCTTTCCTACGCGACCCTCGACGTGTTTTCGCCCGAGCCGTTGGCCCCCAACCATCCCTTCTGGCGCCATCCGCGTATCACCGTGAGCCCGCACGTGGCCAGCATCACCGACCCGCGCACGGTGGTCCAGCTCATCGCCGAGAACGTGCGCCGCTATCGCGCGGGCGAGCCGCTCCTGCATCTGGTCGACGTGAAGCGCGGCTATTGAGGGTAAGGCCAAGTCGATCACTGCAGTATTGTGTGATGTGGCAGTTCCAATCTAGACTCCATAGGCGCTATTTGATATCGTCGCAACGGCGTGTTTACGCATTATTTCAAGGAGATGCGGTGGCAATCGGACCGCCCCCCGGAGCAGCACGGGCGACTGACCCCAAGTTGTGGGCCGCGTTCGATGACTTCGTGCGGATGCCCTATATGTGCGCTGGGTATCCATGAATATTTTCGGAGCATTCACATTCGGAAGCCTGATTAAAACCTTTCTTCCCGGGTTTGCCTGGCTCATTGCCATCGGAATGCTAGAAGCGGATTTTTCGCGACTCGTGGGAGCCACCCCCATGATCATTCCGTTTGCGATGGAAAATGAACAGACCGCCCTTGTGCTGGCGATCCCAGTTTCGATTCTTCTTGGGCTGCTGTCGAATATAGTCGTTTTTATGGGGGTAAACGATTGGTTGGTCCGTAATCCAGTGAGGCGAGCGTACCCAAATATTTTTGCGCTCTATGATCATGTTGCCAGTCAAATTCTTGACCAATGCTGGAAGTCGGTCGAGATACCGAAGTCTGACCTGCGAGCGAGTTTCGATCGCTATGCCGACGCGGAAATCATTCTCCTCTCCGCGATCGACGTGGATAAGCTCGCATATGTACGAGAGCAATATTGGTATTTTCTCGAATTTCAAATCAACCTGCTCTTTTCGATTATCGCCATTTTCCTCGCGTCTGTAGTCTCCTCCGCGTCGCAAGGTTGCTCAGTGCAAGCTTTTTTTTACCAGTTTCTGAAATATCTTGTATTGTGTGGACCGGTGTGTGTTTTGCTATACGCTTCGGCGCGCAAGAATTACTTGCGCCATGTGTCGAAAATGTTGAGCCTCATGGTTGCATTCATCGGGCCGAGGACTACGCCGTCGACGTCGGTCGCTGAATCTAACGGAACTGGTGGCACTGTCGTGGCGTCCAGTTAAATTCGGAAGCCGGGTTTTGCGCAAGGCGATGTCATGAATACGTATCTTTTCGACCTCGATGGAACCCTCGTCGACTCGCGACCGGGGCTTTTCCCATCATTTGAGGCGGGTCTGAAGGCAGTCGGAATTTCGCATGTATCCGCTGCACAGCTTGGCCAATTTCTCGGGACACCTCTTCCAGAAATGTTTCGTGCCCTTAAGCCCGATATATCTTCGGACGAGATCGGTATCGGGATAAAGGCGTTTCGGGCGGAATACGAGCGCGACGGAATCGCGAAAAACTCCGTATATCCCGGCGTAGTTAAATTGCTTGACGCGATCTGTCGCCTTAATCGAACAATCTGGATTGTGACCTCGAAACCAGAGCCCTATGCAATTCAAGTGGTCAAACAGCTAGCACTGGATCGGTACGTCGCTGGGGTGATTGGCGCAGGAATGGATGAGAAAAATACGAAGAGTGAACTTGTTAGTCGGGCATTGATTACAGCGAAAGCCGATCATGTGGATACACTCATGGTTGGGGACCGTCACTATGACGTAACTGGCGCCATCGAGAATGCAGTTCTGCCAATTGGCGCGTTGTGGGGATACGGCCAATATGACGAGCTGTATGGCGCTGGGTGCAGGCTTTTTGCGGATTCCGCCGATGGATTTCGCAAGCAGTTCGTAGAGGCCGAACAAATGGGTTCCGACACGCGCGAAATGCGCCGGCGAATGACGAACTTGGCTCGGTGAGCCAATTCTTCAGTTCGTAACTGCCTAATTTTGCGCGTTCAATACAAATTGCGATACTGGGCACATGTCTCACTGGCTTTGCGCGTCGGTGCCATTCGTATTGCGAAATTACATTCGGACCAAGCCGGCGGGATGGTATTAAGCGCCGAATCTCCCCTCGATCGTCGCATAGAGCGCTCGGAGCCCGAGCGGCTCGCCGCCCTCGGGCCGGCCCGGGCGGCTCTTGGCGTTCCAGGCGTAGCTGTCGATATGGACCCAAGGCGTCGTGCGCGCGACGAATTCCTCGAGGAACAGGGCCGCGGTGACCGCGCCCGCGAAGCTGCCGTCCGAGACGTTGTTGATGTCGGCGACTTTGGAATCGAGCATCTTGCGGTAGGGGC
>Ga0335072_10000939_pt1 | contig 50419 bp, 43 predicted proteins | sample Lox_Sample_21_FD_206725 | JGI IMG/M metagenome (GOLD analysis project Ga0335072, IMG submission 206725) | Soil microbial communities from Loxahatchee National Wildlife Refuge, Florida, United States - Lox_Sample_2.1 | ecosystem: Environmental > Terrestrial > Soil > Wetlands | place: USA...
GCTTCTCGACGGTGTGGGTTGTTTGAGTGCCGGGGGCGCGTAACCCAAAAATAGCGGACCACCAGCCAGAGAAGCCGAGAGCCTGTCATTCCTTTGTCCATATGCCTTTGTCGAGCGCTCAGTCGAACATGGCCCTGACTTATTTCTTGAGATGAGAATGACTTCCTTGACACTCTTGGGCTTCTCTGGGTCGCCTTCTCGTCTCACGGTCGCACGGATGCGCAGCAAATGCCCGCCGCCTGCTCATCTTCCCCAAAGGGTCTCACGGACTCCCGTAGGAGATGGTGCAGAACGGCGAACACCGCTGCGCACCCGAGGCTTAGCTGCTGCGATGCGTGAGGAGGCACCGAGAGAGCAACACGATAGACGTGCCTACATTTCAAAAGAATACATGGCGGGCTGCGCTGGTTTTTATCGACGTTCCGGGCGGGGGCCAAAGGAACCCTTGCCCGCACAGAGGCGAGACATGGGGGAAAAAAACAAGTTTTCGAGACTCCAAGTTCTGAGAGACCGCCTGCGTCATCTCCCGCCTTTCGTAGTTCATTCTCCAATGAGCGCTAATCTTTTGGCATTCCCTCCAGTGCCATAAGAGTATGTATACAAGGTATGAGAAATATCAATGTAGTTGTTCACATACATTCACTTTGGCTGCATGTAGAGGAGACTAGCACAGACGAGATAGAAATGTCAATGTGTGGTATTTTGTGATAGTACGCAGTCAAGGTCATAACGAGCCACAAATTACACAATGGTTTGTGAACCCAGAAATTTTCGCCTTCCACAACACCTACCGTAACAGTTTGCCTCTGAGAAAGACTTAATTGCCTCTCAGTGGCCCTCGCAAGACAAATCTCAAATGGTGACCACAACAGCGTGCTCCGCAACCCAAGCAACCATTCGAGTTGTCCATAGCTGGCAAAGGATGGAAATAGCAGTGGGCTTCACCCAAAAAGGTCACTTGATATTTGCAAGACCGTCTTTGGTCTCGTCGAGAAAGGTGAAACCATCATCATTTCATGCAGGGCGCCGTCAAATGCATATAGTAGACTCCGTCACTGAGAATAGATGTTGCAGTCAAGCGACCAGTATCAGGTGTAGCACACATGTCAAGCAGATGCGTCGTCACAGCAAGACCTGGCAATGGCGAGCGAGAGAGCATGCACAAAAGGCAGTAGAAGATGGCGCGCAGGTCGACACCACACATCACGGAGGTATTTCCTCTTCACAAGCGCATCACTTTCACAATCCCATAGTCACGATGCACGTCACGGTCAAGTCATGTCGATCAACTGCCTGGAGGATTAGCTTGACTCGGACCGCCTTGCTGCTGCTGTTGTTGCTGGGCCATTGCAGCATACCACATAGCAACGTAGTTGTTGTAGCCGCCATATGCGGCGTAGGGATCTTCGCCTCCGGCGACTTGGGGCTGCTGGCCCGGCGTTGCTCCGTAAGCTGGGGCTTGAACCTGCTGTTGGGCCGGATGTCTGGCGTCGTATCTGTCGTCGTCTCGGCCATCTCTGCCTTGGCCGCGATTGCGCTGCTCCTGCAGTATGTTAGCGCAGATCACTCGGTAAAAAAGGGGCGAGCACGTACTACTGCATCGACTTTCTCCATGATTGCTCGTTTAGCCAGGTCGATGGCCTGTCTTGTGCCGACGAGTCCTATTTCTCGCTCGATGTCGCGACCAGACGCCGGGGAAACATTGATCTTGCAGCCTGTTGAGTTCTGCATCTCCTTGATCGATTCACCACCTGTATTTGTGTCAAAAAGTCGCGACGAAATACAGCTAGACACAACATACCCTTTCCTATAATCATTCCCACTGCTTCTCCTGGTACCATAATGCTGTCGTTCAATTTGTCCTGACCGCCTGCATATGGATCGTCTCTGCCGGGGTGGCGTCCTCCATCCAGTCCCTTGCCGCCCATGTTTTTCGTGTCACTCTCGACAATTTCCATGATGAGGTCCTTGGCACGTTGCTGGGCCTGAACGCTTCCAATGAGGTTGACTGGGCGGAGCCCGTTAATGCTCTTATTCTCACCAACGATATTTACGTGGCAACCGCTTCGTTCTTGCAGATCTCTAATGGTCTCGCCACCTCGTCCTATGATCAGACCAACGGTTCGATCGGGAACCATGATCTGACTGTTCTCGCCATCCTTTGAGTTTGTACTTGATGGGGCCTTAGGTTGACCCCGAGAGTAGTCTTGGTTGCTGCCGCGAGTGCCATTACCATTCTCATCAATGATGCGGTATATTTCAGCTTTTGCAGCCGCCCTGGCTGCTCTGCCACCGCTGATTTTGCAATGTCTTGTCGATCCACCTGATTCTGGTCCATCCATAAATTGCACTCTGGCACCTGTAGTAGATTCCACTCTTCGTAGATTCTCTCCCGACCTGCCAATGATCAAGCCTACCAAGCTTTTCTCAATCGGGATGGTCTCAGTGTCACCCTCTGCTCCTCTGCTGCGGCCCGGAGGAGACCGAGGTTCTTGAGGGGGGTAGCCTTGAGCGGCTGGTGGAGAGAAGCGCCCTGCGGGTCTAGGAGACAGTGACCGGTCCCTGGCATAACCGCGATCGTTGGCACCACGGCGCTCATCCCGGTAAGGGTTGTAGTTGTCGCGAAAGCTCTCGCGTACAGCACGTGGAGGGGTCCTGGACGGAGAACGCGAGCGACGGTAAGCTCTGCCAGACATCCTTGGGTCTGCGTTTCTTGGGCTCGCTGTTATGGAATTAGAGATGATTTACATCTAACGGAAGAACTCGTACCTCTAGCTGTGTCGTAAGCGACCCCCTTCTCAGCAGCAAATCCACGAGCTTTTGCAATGGCATCAGCGATGCTGACAGATCCAGAGCTGACAGGCTTGATGCTGCTCAAATCGACACTTCCAGAGCTTATGGGTTGCGGAAGAGAATAGTTTGGTGCGCCGCCCGGAGGGCCTGAGCCGTATTGCGGAGGATAGGTCGTGCCGGCCATTTGTTGTGGTGGCATTTGTGAAGGAGTTCCGCCTGAGTGTTGGGCAGCTGCGCGTGAAGTTTGGTCAGAAGAGACAGTAGCGCTGTAGAAAGTTTGGGATGTTTACCTAGAGCTGCAAGGATGTTGGAGATATTTGGATCGGCCATACCTGCGGTTAGCGACTTCGAATCCAGACTTTGGATCGTTAAAGTAGCCAAGTCAGAAGGTTTAGGCCTTACAGTCCAGATTTCGCCATGCGCCGCACTTTGCAAATGCAATGCTAGATGGCTTCTGCAACCGGCGGAGCGTTTGGGGAGGGAGTTAGATTTGCGCTATCAATCGGGCCCAAAGTCGGGCGAGCGCTTGGCGTATGGCTGGCGCCTCTCTTTAACTCCCACTTCTGGCCTTCTAACAACAACTCCTTTTTCCGCAAATTAAGAGCTATTTAAGCTCCACAAACAAATATAGTGCACTCTAACCTACCAAAATATCTCTCGCATACTGCTTGAAAGGCAGCTGGCCTTCTTTGCCTCTAGAAGCGCCCATTATCTGGGGTCTCTCCAGGCGTCCTTGTGGCTTCAAAGGTTTGCCGGTATCTTGCAATGAGTTCCCTTGTCAGGAATAGATGACGACCTAGCTCTTCCTATCATTTGATGTTGGCTGCTTGTGTATGATGACCAACTTCGCCATCATGGGAAACTCCGGCTATTCACTTCTGCCAATCCACTACTCGAGCTGCGAACTCGCCTCCAGTCGACCCATTTCCAGATGCCAAATTCGTCTACGAAGACGAAAGTTGTGTAGAGACGCTAGGACTCTTCCCGGGCAATGTCCGCTTTGCCCGACAGCAGTAGGCCGCTGTGATGTCCTCCTTTGCAGCTTTGTTCTTAACGTGACATCGACAGTGGTCATGGAATGGTGAAGAGCCTCTCTCGGAGCTGGACATGCTGACCTCGCCAGTTGTGTCAAGGTTAACTGAAAGGTCCTCGGTCGAGTGGCGAAGTATCCTGAACGCAAGATGTGCATGTCAAGGAAAGATGGCCTCTTGGAGATATTGCTGGTGCCAAAAACTGTCGTAATGGGTCAAGAGAAAGCTGCGCGGAATAAAGATGCTGTAGAGGAGCAGGTAGGGTAGGTGCCTTGTCTCGTCGAGATGCTCAATTCATGGTCAACACCTTGTCGATTCGAGTAAGCCTAGCGTGATATTACCATTCACCATTCTACCAAACCTGACCGCCTTGAAAATCACGTTCACCAAATAACCTCTACCATCTTTTGTTTGCCTGCTTGAAGCTCAACGAACGAGACATCTAGTCCTGCAATTAGCCAACGCCTCTGCTGTGATCCTGCAGCGTAGAAACCACGGGCCTTTCGGAGCCCTCTACAACAGGTTGGACACAAGAAGCCATGACAGAGAATCCGGACATCATGCCAGGAGGACTCGATGCCACGGATCAAGGCATGGACATCCCCACAGCTGAACTCGATAATCAGCCCGATGAAAAGTAAGCCCTGATCCTGGGCCCTCTGTATATGATCCGGCTAACTAGCGTTTAGAACTCGTCAGCTCTGGGAAGGTGCTGCACTCCAGACGTTCAGGAAGTCCACTGCAAGGGCAATGCAAAATACCAACACCGTATATTTGGATCTGCATCACGACACCTTGAAAATGGCCACAGTCAAGGTCATGGATCCTCGGGAGCGTTGCATGGTGACACCTGACACTCCGGACAGCTGTCTTGTGGAAGAGCTTCGTTCTAGAAAGCCTGGGGAGCTGCCCAAGCTGCTCCAGTATCACCTTGAAATGGTCGAATTCAAGGACAGTCTACCGTTCAATGTCATGCTGCGCGTAGCGCATACCACAACCATTTTGTTTCAGAATACCAACGCCCGCGGGCTAAAGTTTTCTTCACTACCCTTCAGGCTCGAAGGCCTCAAGCCGATCAAGCATCAGCAGAAGTCAAGTCTTCCTAGTCTTCGGTGTGGCAGAAAGTCGCGTTTCAGCAGGACAACCATTCAGGATTGCTCAACAGATTTAGTCAAAGAAAGAGGGATCAGAGTGCTACACTTCCATACAGACTCCAGCGAGCATGACTGGCAGTGCTTCGTCAATTTGAATAGCCCGGAGTATATGTCAGAATTTGGAGATGGCGAGCAATCGGTAGGCAGGGCAAACTCCTCTGTTGGACGTAAATGCTGATGTGACCAGGTCTTCGAAAATATTATGGCTGCCACTCTCGAACTCTTTGAGACTGGCCAGACTCTTTACGAGAGGCGCCCATTTCGAACTGGACTGATTAATCCCTTTGAGGCGATTGCTCGTGCCAAATATTTCCAAGAAGTCGAACGCAAACGCATTACCCTCGACAGCTGGGGTCAATACTTGGCTGAGGTGGCATCACGGGCTGATATGAACATGACATCTCTTCTGGTTTTTCGCCCAGATCGATCCGGCTTGGATATACTCAGTGAAATGCAGAAGGAATGTTCCGCTAGGGAAGGAGAAGGGCACTTTCTGGAGAAGAATGCAGGAACTTCCAGAGAAGGAATGAGTACTAATGCAAAAGTTGAACAGGTAAATGGACCTGTGACCGAGGGGGTCGAAAGTCCGGACAAGATAAAAGATGGCTCTGGAGAAGGGGGAACTTCCAACGCCGGCGGACTTGATATGTGGGACGGGGAAGACACAAGTGTCAACAAACCGTCCACCAATTCACGAAAGAAAAGAAAAGGCAAAGGGCGTCATCATGGACACAAGACTACCCCAGACCTAGCGTGCACACAAGCTGGACAATCCAAAGAGGAGGAGCATGCCGATGCTCTAACAAAAAGCTGGCCCCCCGCGATTTCTAAACAAAATTCGCGCGTCAACGTTGAGAAAAAGCCTGACCCAGCTTTGTATCCTACCTGCAGTGAAGCTCCTCAATGTTCCGGTCTTAACATCAACATCATTGGTCTAACAGCTTCATTGCCGGAAGAAGTAGCTGAGATGGATGACCTTCTCGACCACACGTCGGCAATGTCACTGGAAAGAGATGAAGAGTGCTCAGATGTAGATGGCCCTCAGTCTCTTTCCGCAGGTAAGCTATCTTATGATCACAAAGTCCAATTTTCTCATTCTAACCTCGAGCCAGGTCATGGTGATGGCTGGCAAACTGTGGCACATGGGAAAAAGCGCAAGTCTCTTGACAGGAATCCTGCCCTTCCAGCACCTTCATGGAGGCGAGGCGCACCAGCTACGATGTTTACTACCACAAATCGAACCTCGACTGCTCGTAGTGATCGGCGGATACAAGACCTTTTCATACCAAATGCTTCGCCTGCAAACTATGCAACACTTGCTCTCAACGATGAAGAGTTCCCGGACCTACCAACAATGGGTCAAAGTGATAAGGCTGCGAAAAAGGTGATGGCTCGGAAGAAGAAGAAAAAGGACAAGCAGAAGAAGAGGAAGGTTACAGGCGACACTAATTCATCTCAATCATCAAGCCAATACGGAGAAGTTGGTGCAGCAAATCCAACACAAGCTGATCAACAAATAACTCTCAGCCCTCTGTCGCAGCCTTTGGATGATGCCATTGAGCAAGGCTCTCAAGAAACTCCAGATCGCAGCTCTGGAAGGGGCACAAATGTCACAGATGACGACGTCACCCCAAATTCAAGCATGATCAACCTGGCAGAAGCTGGTGCACGTCAACTAGGCTCTCCATCTGCTCCTCCATTCGCTGGTGCAAGTCAATCAGGCGCTACATCTGCTCTAACACCAACTAGTGCACGTCAATCACACCCTACATTTACGCGACCGCCAGCTACGAGTCCTGGAGAACCTTGGGTGTACAAATTCGGTACCTTGGAAGGCGGAACCAGAATCGTGTGCAGCAAGCCAGGTTGTGACAAGACAACAACTCCATGGGATGGCAGCACCGTCATCTGTCCCAGCTGTGGGCCCTACAGTACCATACGGTACTGCTGCATTGAGCACTTGCTTGGTGATACGACTGATCACTGGGGGGTCGACTGTATGAAGTTTACTTGCCACCATTACTGCGACGCATCTACCATCCATCCTCGCCAGGTTCAATGTCCTCCAGCCATCCCTAATTTGTGCGGTTGGAACACTCCTGAGCGACATCGCCAATCGGTCTACCATGCCCATTCGTCCCGAAAGAATGAGTCGGCGGAAGTAGAAGGAGACTACTTCATTTTCACTGACTTCGAACAATGGCTTCAAGCTGGAGCGCCGAATATGCCTGCTTGGGGTCTCGGTCGAGCAAGAGGGACTGTACTGCTTGCTGTCACCTTTGACGATCAGCGATCACCCAACTCTCTCAAAGATCGGTTCAATCGCTTGCTGAACATTGCCCTCTTCACAGGCGGCTCTAATGCTGTGATGCTCAACTACATGTTTCTGATGATTCGCGAGAACTTGATCAGCAAAGGCGAATGGAGCGAAGGCCTCCTGAACAGCCTGGTCTATCAATTCCAATGGGAGTTCTGCTACCAACTGCCAGACTGGGTTACCGACAATCTACGCCACGCCTGCCCCCACCAGTGGTTCGGCACCCCTGCCGACCAGTGCCTGGACCGCGTGTGTAATGCGCAGATGTTGCATCCTAGCACCCGCCACCCACTGTTCCCCCGATTTGCGATCAAGGAGAAAGCTGATGAATTGGAGCGACGATACTGGATCCTTCGCGTTGCACGGGTCTACCATCCGAACATTTTGAACGAGAGGCACAGGATGAGGGGTGTTGGCTTCAGCTTCGTTCCGCAAAAGAATAAGAAAATGTTCTGTATGGGGAGAGAATGGGATGGATATCCGAGTGGCACCATGGAGATTGAGGGTGCAATATGGGTTCGCACGGTCGGGGGCCCGCCTTGCCTCCAGGCAACCGATCTAGTGGCGCTTACGGTCTAAAGTGGAGCACGCCGAGATTCTACAGAGGTCATCATGGACATATGTCAATCGAGACTATCCTTTGGCTAGTTTAGTAGATAATGAAAAGTTCCGTTTGACTCGAATCTCCTTACCGTAGACTGTGTGATATGATCAGGCTGACACTGGCTTTTGATTTTTCTAGAAGGCGACGAGCAATATAAGCACTAAAGAGGGGACGTTGTTGAAGTGTTCTTGTGATCAAAGTCCTTTACCTACAGCAAGCTTCGCGATTGCCAACTCCGCTGCTCTCGTCTCCACCTCCATCCTACTATATCCTAGGCCGGATACAGTGAAGACCTCGCCATCTTTAATGACCCTCCCAATGTATCTTGCTTGGCCGTCGTCTCCATACTCGACGGATGACTCATAGGTGAGCTTCGCATTACCTGAATCGATGCCTAGCTTCTCCTTCGGATGCATGACCTCAATTCCCGGCTCAGAAATAAGCCGCTGCAGATAGGTCAGGAGGCCAATTCTTCCCAAAAAGCCCTCGCATGCCGCGATTGACCCGCGCGAGTCGAGATATATTGCGCCCAAGATGCTTTCGATGATGTCGGAGAGGAACTTGTCTGCGCACAGGCGGATGAGAAGCGACCATGGATAGCTGGTGCCGTGCTGGATGGCTTCGTTGATCTGGTCGCGCAGCTGTTGGTGTCTTTCAATGCAAGCTTGTTGAGCTAACATGATTTCGTTTCCCGCTGTAGAGATGAACTGGCCCAGGGACTTTCTTTCAGAATCTCGTTTGATCATGCTATCATGCGTTAAATTGTCGGTCGAGACGTTGAATCGCTGTAGCTCAATGGTGGTCTCCAGACACAAGAAAGCCAAGAAGTCTGCGTTCACAATTGCCGCACGTATGAGGGTCATGGAAAGGGGCTCCCGCATCTTGTGTCCTCCGCGAAACACGGCTGCTACGACGATGTGGTCAAGTACCGCATCACCCAGGTACTCCAGTCTTTGATAGGAGCCGAATCTGTAGATCGAACTCGGGTGGGTGAGTGCTTCAGCAATGAACAAGTGGTTCTGGAACTGATAGCCTATTATGGCTTCCACTGTTGCAAAATGGCTGACAGAGACGTCTTCGGGAAGTTGCGGGTAATGACACCGGGAGATATTACTTTGAACAGTATCCCAGGATAGCTCCGGCAGGAACAATTTCATACAAGCCAGGCTCCGGCGCTCTGACTCTTGTGAGTCATTACCATCCATGTATGCGGCGCCGATTAATGCTTCGACTACATCAGCAAGCACCTTCGTCGAGAGGTATCGCCCAGGCGGGTCCTTCGGTTCACTTCTGAGGTCTGAATTCGTGCGCACCTTCCACTGAGCTCCCGCGAACGGTTCGGTGTGTATGAATCGATCAAGGCCGAGATCTAACGCAGCTCTGGAAAGTCTTGCGTTACTAACGATGCTATCCTTTCTCTTGGTGAGATAGCCTTCATGCCATTTTGGGAATTGCACGAAGAGGTGGAGCGAAGTGTAGTACTTCAGCAAGCTGTCTCCCAGAAATTCCAGAGTTTGGTAATTCATATACTCCTGAGCGGCGGAGGCTGTTAATGCGGTCATGACGAGTTTTGGATCTTGGAAGCCGACAGGTGAGAGAAGGGTGTCGATTGCACTTTGAGAGACAAGCGCAATTTCGACAATATGCCAAATGGAGGGAATGAAGAGCATCGTTCTTGCATAAGATGCGGGTAGATTTTCGATAGAACATTCTGACCAAGGAATAGATTCCCATGCTGTATGCGCCTTTTCTGAAGCGCTGGGATGTAGGAAGTCGACCCTTCTTGGTAGGCGCATAACATCCACGGTATGCGAGTTCTCTGAGCCGGCCTCCTCGTCACCGGATTCATCGCTGGATCCCGTGTTTCCCATCCTGAACTGATCTTGGGTCCCGTTATCTACCTGCTTGGTGAGGCCGTTTTGAGTCGCGGCTTCTCGAAAGAAGTAGGGTATATTGTTTTTTGGACGCCGCATAAGGTGGCTTTCGAGAGATGCCTTGTCGTCCTCAGGCATCATTCCTAATGGATCATCAAGCCACTCTTTTAGAGTCGCAATGTAATCTGCAGGTACCAGCATGCATGGATAGCCATCGGATGTGAGATCTTGGTGCTGCATCTTTCGGCTAAAAATCGTCTTCAAAAGGTGATGAGTGACCTGCTGCGCGGTACCAAACTGGAAAGAGGCAGGAAGGTTGTCGGTATATGGGGTGACGAGAGCTGTGAAGGTCGAAGAAGGTGTCCAAAGCAGCGGGATTTGAAGGGATGTATTGAATGTTCTTGCAAGGACAAGCAAAATTGATGAGATTCGCCGTTCTTCACCACATATATCCAGCCGAAATGCGAAAAGTTCGGCATCTTGTAGATTGCAGGTTGTGGCTATCTCTCTCCAAGGATCGAGGCGACTGTCTGTTTGGCACATGCCTTCCCTGCTCTCTATTTGGATCGAGATAGCATCCTGTGTTTCCGGTACCACCGCTGGTAGCAAGTTATCATTAACAAGGCCAGCGCTATAAAGGCCAATATATGCCTCAAACGCGGCATCCTTCTTCGCCGCCCGTTCAGTCTTGCACAGTGACCCGGAGAACTGGCGTACCTCAGGGTCTACAGAGGTGGGAAGGACGACTCTAGCAGAGATACCAACATCAGGGACTCGTGTCAGGACAAATTCTGGACGTGGCTCATCCACGTAGGCCACTCTGGGTAGTGCCGAACAAAAGAGTTCGAGGTGCTGGATTGCAGAATCTGGCGTCAATGTTGCGCTGTATAGCTATTAGTCAGATGTTCAAGTGAGATCTGAGCACTTACCCGGTAGATTGCACACGGAACGATTTCTTGAGGTCCTCTTCCTCTTCCATTTCTGCAACCTTTCGATGTTCGTCGGCGTATTTTGCCTTCATCTCGATCTCCAAAGCTTTCCATGACGTGTATGGTCTTCCATCGCAGCCACCCTCAAGCAACGTCACGAACTTCGAGTGAGGATGTCGAGCTCGGCCTCTACTCTGGACAAAGGATCTGAAATTCTCAGAATCATCGAAACGGATCACAAGGTTCGTGGCTGGGATATCGACGCCCTCCTCCATTACTGAAGTGGCGACCACAATGTTCACTTTTCCGGATTTGAAATTGGCTAGTACCTCACTTGGGTTTCTCATTTTCACAAGCTCGACAAGTTGGACATTCCTATCGACCTTCGAAAGGCCCACGAAGGGCTCGGCTGAGTACTTACCTTGAAATTCCGGATGGAGATTGATAAGCTGGCTAAGAGCCCAAGCGGTACTTCTTTGTTTGACGAATATTACACATCTCATACCCAAGATGAACTCTTTGAGCAGGAACCTGAAAAGCACGCTGGCTTTCGCAGATATTTGGTCGGGCGGGTGTTTGCATTTCAATAGGCTCATCGCATCCAACCTTGTCTGGGAAAGAGCAGTGTCAAGGTACTTCCACTCCTGACTGGCGAGAGTAGGCAACGAGCGGTTGATATTAGCCTCGGAACTATGTAGACGCGCAGCACATTCGGCAACAAATCTGGTGCATGCCGACTCGCCTAGTTCGCAATAAAGGTCGTTCGCACGCCTATCAAGTGCTTGAAGCTGCTTGACGCTGGACGTTCCTCGGTTTTCCAGTATTTCACCTAATTTTTCCTGACTTTTCTTGCTTCTACTGTTTCGTAAGAACCGAACATATGGATCATCGTTGATATCAAGACTGTCGATTGTTCGCCTCAATAGACTTAAGACTAGTGGTTGGAGTCCCTGACCAGCGGGCATAAATGGAAGGGCCACGAACTCCGGCTCATGTACGAATTGTCTATATTCATCAATCTGGCATGTGGGCGTCTTGCAGATGGCATCCATGTTCCGCTCAAGGCTTTCGAGAGTCGACTTTGAGCTTGTAATTGGACTAGCGGATAGTCCCAGAATGTGAGGGAGCTCTGATACAAGTCCCTCTTGCTTTGCGGGGTGGTAGAATGTCTGCAGAATTTTATTCATCGGAGCATTTTTCGTGCAATGGTGGGCTTCATCAAATACCAGGAGGGATAAGCGTCTCATGTGAATGAACCCGTGGGACAAGGCATCAAGGAGTGGTTGTGGCGTGCTCACGACGACCTCCATGTTCGAAAGAGCGGCATCCCAAACGGCTTGTGTGCTCCAATACTCAACATTGTCGAGACTTGTTATGATCCGGAACTGGTGTGCTGGCAATTGGCGACTTAGATAAGAATGCTGTTGCTGAGATAGGGCAACGCTGGGCGCCGTGAACCAGACAATCTTGGTTGGTGATCTTTTCAGTTCTGCTTCGATTCGCAATTTCGCAATCTGCGTCTTGCCGCTCCCGGTCGACATACAGATTATCGTATTCCTCTTCATAGTCTCTTCGAACATCTCCAATTGATACGCTCGGGACTGCATGATCGGTCTATCAACCGAGTCTGGCTCATGTTCGACTTGCGATCCTCCAGCATGCAGGTGCGATCGGATTTTCGACATCATTGCTGCTCTCATCAGATTTGCGAGGTCTGCACATCAAAGAAGGTAGGTCAGGAACACGAAGTAAGAAGGACGAACAACAATCGTGCCTGGTCTATTGTCTTGCATATTTCCTATAGCGGATAAGAAAGATGAGACGCTGAGAACGGAAATGGAGACGCAGCGAGGGTCTTGAAGGGGGTACTCTTTCGCTCGGGGAAGGATTTACAGGCGCAGACATAGGCCCAGGCATCACAGGGAATCTGCGGGTCTGTAATTGAATCTAGAGAACCCCACTGAGCAGCAATGGAGCAAGTCAAACGGCCCGAGGTGAAACCTTAGGCCTCTAGCCGGTACGCTTCTGCACAGGCTTGTGTCACGCTGTTTTTCTAATGCGGCGTGACGCGTTGTCGATCGCAAAACACTGCGCGAGTATCTACTTAATTAGGAGAGGCGATATGTATTTGAGTGATTCACGGCATCGATGCTGCAATTCCAGGACAAATGCTCGGTGAGGAAATGTTTGATTGAAATTTCGGCGAACATATTCGATCGAAACAGGCCAAGATTACTTCCGTATGCCTCGCCCGCCTTGAAACTTGCCCTTCCGAGCCGGAAGGACATTGCGTCGCTTCTCAATTCGTCTTCTTCCACCACCACCATGCTCCTTGTTACGAGACCTTTCTACGCCAAGACCACGTCTCTGTGGCAGCTTAGCCTGCCCTTGATTGCTCAAGCCTCTACCACGTGGATTGTCCCTACCCTGCATGATCTTTCGTGCAACTTCCCTTGCTTCGTCAACATCCAGATCCATCTCCTGGCCTGCATCTGCCCCGCGAGCCTTCTTCTGATTTCCACTACTCACTTTCAGTCTTCCTCGCTGCCCCCTTCTCACAGAATCGGGCCCGTCAATAGCATCAACATATGCATTGACCGCTCCCTCGCCATCGCCATCACCAGCCATCAAAGTGTCCCCGTCATCAGCGTCGTCCCCATTTCCAAAAACCAGCTTGCCATCCTCATTTGTCTTGACTTTCCTCCTCTTCTGAATTACGTCCAGGTCTTTGAAGCGTATAGCCTTTTTGGTAGATACGTTGGCAAGCGCATCCGGTCCCAACAGGTCAAGCGGCTCATCGTCGTCATTGTCACGGATGAACTGAGCTTTGCTTCTGGACTTTGAAGTACCAGTTCTGTCATCCAACATCTCGTCATCACTGCTTTCCGAGTCGTCATCAGATCCGAGTACCTTATCCAACTCGTTGTCGTACGTCTTCGTCCCCGTGTCGTCCTCGCTTCCTTCCCCGTCGGCGCCGTCTTTCTTCTTCCTCTTGCTCCTTTCTTTCCTTTTTCTAATGTTGACTATCATTTTTCGGTCGTCTTCACCAACCCAACTCTCCAGCTGTGCGGCTCCAAACTTCCTGATGCATCTCTCCAGTATCCCTCGTACCTTCGAACGCAATCGACCTTTATTCTCTTTGCTCCACACCATCATTCCGCGAGCAAGTTCTGGCATCCTTGGTCTCATCATGTCGTCCGGCAGGGCAACCACAGCAACTTTCACAAACCCTAGGACCGATCGTACAATCTCACGATTGTTGCTTTGCAGAAACATCACTACCGTGGCCACAAGGTCTTCAACTACAGCTTTGGAGAGTTTGTCATGAAACTCGAAGAGCAGTCGTGATAGTGCGGCTATGGATGCAGCGACCATGTGAGGTGCTACGCCCGCTAGGCCAGCAGACACCATTGTGAAGACTTCTTCAAGTGTCGCGAGCACATTTGGGGCGTCGTCAGGCATGTGTTTGACCTTATTGTTTCTGATCACCGTCCCCGGAGGATTCTGCTCAGGGTCGCGGATCCTGTTCGCCAAATGTATAAGTAATCCAAAGGCCGCTTGACGAGCTCTTTCGTTGGCTTCCTTGCAGGCGAGGACGACTTCGCTGAGAATCGAGGGAATGAAGTGCAGATCATCAGTTGGTAGGTATGTGATGATTGTGTGCAATGCCAGAAGGCGATCTCGTCGTGCAGGCACAGGTGTTTTGTCAGCAGTTGACAGCATCAGAGATTGCAGCTCGGCGTTGCGGGCTTTTAACGCCTCTGCTCCAGCAGTAGAGGTAGAAAGGCGTGGAATTAATTTATAGGCCTTCTTGACTAATTGTGGATCCGATGATTCAATTGCAGGATTAGTCAAGATACTAGATGCAAGCGAAAAGAGAGACTGGAACGATGTGCGTGGGAGATGTGTGGAAATGGCAATAACAAGGTCGAGAAGTGCATGAGAGGGTGGCGGAAGCTTGCCCTCAGATGGCGTCGGTCTTGGTGGTGCGGGCTGGGTTGCATTTGGGAGGAACGACTCGAGCTTGGCTGAGACGCGAGTGAAAGTTTCGACAATGTCTTCTTTTGGTGTGATGCTCAAGTATGAGTTGATGCACTGAAGGATATAGGCCCGATGTTGTGGAACAGTCTCGCTGTAGACATTGAACAATACCCATAACAAGTTGCTTGCAAATCCGGCGAGATGCGCGAGATTTCTTTCGGCGTCATGTTTTCTCGTTCTTCGTTGAAGAAACAGGGTTTCTTCGTCCATTTCAGATGCCAGAATGGCTTGGTTTGATTCAACGAGATTCTGCAGGCCTCGGCATAGGTCGCTCCTAAGCTCTGTCTGCCTGTAAAGGAGATTTGCGACCAGTTCAGCGAAGGGTTGATCTAGCGAGGTTTGGAGGTCAAGTGGTAAGTCACAGTAACCAGGCAGTGTTGCCCAAATTTGTTGTATCACAGTCTCGAAAATCTTGATCTCCATCGTCTTCTGTGTTGGCCCTTCCAAAACTCTCTGAAACAAATTCTCAGATAGTGGCAAAAACTCCGCTTTGAAGTGTGCCAGATTCGTATTGGAGACGTGGTCCCTCAACACTGGTAACAGCCACACCCGTCCTTGTTGACCACTACGTGGATTTTTCAGATTGAGTGGGAGGACCGAGAGAACTACCTCTGGACCAACGCTTCGAATGGCATAACCGAGCAAGTCGTCGGCTTCCTTCTTTCCTTGGAAAGAGTCATTTCCCCTGAGTTCGCCAACTGCTTTCACGATTGGCAAGAGGTACGGGTCGCCCCTCCACTTCAATGCATCAAAGAGCGCGGCTAGAGCAGTGAAGACTTCCACCCAAGCGGTCTGATATCTTACAGCAAGCAAGCTGTTGGCCTTTTCGCCAAGTTGCAGCAGAACCTTCTCATCATAAATTGAAGGCTCAAGAATGACATCAGGCGGGATGCAAGTGGAGAAGAAAGATATGAGGCACTCGGATGCCGATACTCGAATGTTATGGGATGGACTTGTCAAAAAAGGGGCAACGAGGTCGAAGAGTTCAGGTAGCTTTACAAAAGCATCTTCTGGGTTAACGTGAGCAAAGACTTCGTAGCCTCGAGACAAGACAGCAATCCAAGGCGGAATTAGTTGAGAATCGGTCCTGGCCGGCTTCAAAGCTTCAAGGGCGTCCAAGAGACGGGGAAGCTTCGACGCAGCGAATTCTTCAGCCAAGCCTTGCAGGATAACCTCGAAGACTTCAAATGCGGTCGTGACGAGATATTCATTTGGAGACCTCGAAATCGATAAGAGGACTTCGCATAGAGGCTCAATCTTCTTGCTTGGCCATCCCCTTGCCGCAGTCGCGATCGTTTTAGTCAGCTGAAGGTTGTGAATGACATCGGCACTGTTGTCAGCATCCAGGCGATTCTTATTTTGGCCACGCCGGTTGTTGCCCTCGACTGCAGTTGTGACTGCACTGAGAGCAAATACCGCACACAGATCTGCCACCGGATGATCCGAGGCCGGCAGTTGAGGACGATGCTGCAGAACTTTGGCTAAAGCTTCTTGGGATCGTTTTCTGATCTTAGGCCTTGCATCCACTGCTAACGCCAACAGCTGAAGGACGGCCTTTCGCGGTCCACTTTGATTCTGTGGTAAAGCCCATGTTGTGGCATCTTGAGCTAATAGCAGAGACTCAAGGCAGCCAATTGACGACTTCACCAAAGGTGCTCCTGCTTCCGTGCTTGATATGAGTGGGCTGAGGATAGAGATTATCTGGTTGAACTGCGAGCGCAGGAGGGCGGTCGGAACATATGGCGATACAATGTCGAGGAGGTAGACAGTAGATACCGCAAGCTCGGAGACATTCTCGCCACTTGTGCTAGATACAGATTGTCGAAGTAGGGCAAGGAGTGCTGCAAAATATGCTGTAGGTGTGAATTTTGTGTTTTGTTCTCTAAGGGTCTCCTCGATGGAAGACAGGACGATCGCAGTCTGGGCAAAGTCAGTACGGATCAGGTTTTCTTTTGAAATGGACCATACGGACATGTTGTTGACTCTGGAGGTTCGGCTCCTTCACTTTAGCGAGCTTGTCTTCCAGTGACATCGTGACCGACTCTGCAAGAGTCGAAACTCTTGCCTTTCCTACAAAAATGCGACTCTCAACTTTTTTGTGGATGGCGAACCAGTGGGCAGAATATCTCACCGCTCTCGGGACTAGCCGCGGCCAGGTTATCGATAGGATAGAGCCCAATGGCATCACGGGTATGGCTTGGCAAGGGTCTCTGAACTAACTTGTAGGCAGCAACTTGCTGAATATTATCATTAAGGGAGGTGAAGGATAGCCCTACATCATGCGCGATGCGACAATAGCAATTTGGCCCACCCTGCCCTCTCCCGATGCCATTGATAGCTAGATGCAATGACCAGACAAGTCTGAGAAAGAGCAGCAGATATGGCAAATATGGCAGTAGGCCGAGAGGAAGAGGATGGCAAGCCATTTGGACCGCACAATGATGGAAACTGTCCGGGAGGGACGCCCGATCACTATTCCAGCTGGACTCAGGCTAGCGAATCATCTCTACCTAGCGACTTAACACACTTCATTCCTCTCGGTACGATCAGACTGTATAAAGCTGAACAGGACAGTTTCTTGCCTGCCAATCTATGGACGATGCAAGGCACACAAACTGACATGACATTTCCGAGTGCCACTGTCTCTCACTTGATTGACAGGGGGTGTTTATACACACAGCTGATCGACCAAACACCTGCCACTGCGGTTTTGCGCATATATGCGAGGCCGGAGGACGTGGGTAGATCCAGATTATCAGAAAGCCTTAGAACCGAATACAGACGCTTCATCAAACAAAACTTGGGATACATCGATCGAAGCTGTTCAGCTTGGGATGGGCAAGTGGATCGACAAAGTCACATGGAGACCTACCTTGAGAACGCTACAGAACAAGAATCATTGTTTTACATCTTCAACACACTGGACTCCCCCAAGCCATCTCTTGAAAGAATTGGTGACATCTACTCCCAGCGTTCTGTTACGGAGGTCCTCCAGGGCACTATACAAGGACTTCGGACCGAAATGTATCCGTATCAGCGGCGCTCGGCAGCAATGATGATCCAGCGTGAAACTTATCCAGTCATGTCATTGGATCCTCGTTCATCCCTCTACCACGGTCCAACAGGCCACGCCTTTTACCTGGACAAAGAGGAAGGGGAGATTCGAAGAGATCCATACCTCTACGATGAACCGATAGGAGGTATCCTTGCCGAAACCATGGGTTATGGCAAGACGTTGATATGTCTGGCTGTAATACTAGCCACGCGAGGTCACTTTCCCAAAGTACCGGGTGACCATACAGAGCCTCCACCGGAACCTCGTCCTACGACTGCAAGTCTCCTAGAAATGGCAGCCCGCCAGACTTGCCGGTCGGCAATTCCATGGAAAGCCGAATTCCATGCCTTGAGCGCGGCCGGCTTTCACTACGAGAGATGCGTCGAAGAGCTCGGGAAGTATGTCAAGAAGTACAGCGAACCCATTCTTACTGCATCAACACCAAGTCGAAAGGGCAAGCGCCAACTAGAGAAGACTATCAGTTTGTGTTCTACAACTCTCGTCATAGTTCCTCCCAATCTGCTGGTTCAATGGCAGTACGAGATTTCAAAGCATACTGAAGATGGTGCGCTGGACGTCCTTGTGATTGATCACAGCACAAAAGACATTCCTGATAGCCGTGAATTGATTCGGTATGATGTTGTTTTGATCACCAAAGCTCGTTTTGAGCAGGAGTACCGTGACGATGACCTTAACAACGGGAAGCGTGGCAAAGGCGAAGTAGTCTTCCAGTCCCACCTAACACAAGTCCGGTGGCTTCGTGTGATATGTGATGAAGGTCACGGATTTGCGGGGTCGGGTGCTCGTACTCACGCAATGGCGATGCTAAGGAAGATGAACATTGAACGGCGATGGGCAGTCTCTGGTACGCCTTCTAACTCGCTCCTTGGCGTGGAGGTTGGATTGGCTGCGAATGAGACTTCCTCGGGGGCCGCAGGGCCTATAAACAACACAAAGCTCGCCTTGCAAGCTCGGCGTACGCCTGATGCAATAGCCCAAGAAGCTAAGGACATCGAGAAGCTCCGCCGCATTGTCGTTGATTTTCTGAAAGTGCAGCCCTGGGCGAACAACCCAGGTTCGGATTATGCGAACTTCAGAAGGTACCTTTCTCCAATTGACCTGAACGGCGAACGCCGTGCTGTTCCTGGACTTCGGACTCTCCTCCAAAGCCTCATGGTCCGTCACAGGATCGAAGACATTGAGATTGATCTTTCGCTGCCGCCGCTCTACAATCGTGTAGCATTTTTAGAGCCTTCCTTCTACGATAAATTGTCCATCAACCTCTTTGTCTCAGTCCTAGCGTCCAATGCAGTCACATCCGAACGGACAGATGAGGATTATATGTTTCACTCCAAGAACAGAAAGCAACTGGATATCCTTATCAACAATCTGCGGCAGTCGAGCTTCCACTGGGTTGGCTTCAAGCCACATGATGTCCTTGAGTCAATCAGAATCAGCAAGCTGTACCTTGATAGGAATGCTGATCATGTTTCCCGTGTTGACCGTGATCGGCTCCTTGCAGCAATCTCAGTCGGTGGCACTGCTGTCGAAGATCCTGGGTGGAGGGCATTCTCTAATCTACATGAGATTGGTGCCTATATTGAAGGCTTCCCAGAGCATGCACGTGATGCATGGGCGCTTGATGGTCGCATATCGAACCCCCTGCTTCTTGGCACTGTCCAAGCTCGTAATGCGCAGCAGTATATTGACGCTCGTCTAGAAGAGTTTGACCCAACAGAAGGACTGGCAGGTGCTGGCTTGAGAGCGATGCAAGCAGCTCAAAAAAGGGCCGCTGAAGAAGACGCTAATGTGGCTGGCAATCGCTCGGCAACCACTATTGTCGAAGAGCCGAAACTGAGAGATCAAACAGCCGCTATTAAGGTACGAGCGAATACATCTACAGAGAGTCCCTCAGAGAAGCGTGCGAGGAGGGACAGTGCCTCGACCAAACTCGAGCCTGGCTCCCCATTAGCTCAAGCGCACGTCGTCGGCTTCTCCTCGGCGAAGCTAGCCTACCTGATGGACAAAGTCCTCCAGCACCAAGCGGAAGAAAAGATTCTCATATTCTACGAGCACAACAATTGTGCCTTTTGGGTTGCGGAAGCGCTCGAACTACTCTCCGTGAAATTCCTCATTTACTCCAATACGCTGACTGTAGCCCGTCGAGCAACCTATCTTGCAACTTTCAACCAGAAGGATGAATTCAGGGTGCTGCTCATGGATCTGAAGCAAGCGGCTCATGGCCTCCATGTCGCTTCTGCCTCACGAGTGTACATTATCAGTCCAATCTGGCAGCCCAACATCGAATCACAGGCAATCAAACGCGCACATAGGATTGGACAGACAAGACCGGTGTACGTGGAGACACTAGTACTAAGAGACACGCTCGAAGACCGTATGCTCAAGAGACGAAAGCAGATGACTAACTTGGAACTACAACAAGCAGAGAAGAGCCTACTAGATGACTCTACGATGAGCAGTATGATCAAGCAAGAGACCTTCATTCCGTTTCGAGCGGACGATATGGAGATTGCTCGACGAGTTGCAAGGCTCAAATGTCCCCAGCCATTGTTTGGAAGAGCAATGTCTGGTCGGGAAAGACACGACCCTGAAGAAGGACTTGTCATGACTGCTGGAGACGTACCTCTCGCCGCTGGCAAGCGTAAAGGGCCGATATTGAGAAGGGAGCCCGAATCTTCCGGATCGGAAACAGCGCCGTTGCTGAAGAAGCAAAAGTTTTCTTCCCTTGCCAACGATTCCGCAAGAAGTCATACAACAGTCTTGACGCCGGAGTTTAACGAGGAGCCTATTGCATCCGCGCCTGCAGGCCCCTCGCTAGCCTCTGCTGACCTAACGATAGGAAGACGCATGAACGTCTCTTTCCTTTTGAGTGACTGAAGGTCGCCGTTCTGCGACGACTGTCCGGCAGCCGCACGAATAGTTGTTGGGGAGTACGCCGGGTTGTTTTGTCTAACACCCGCTGGGAGAGGGAGTAGAACTTGGGAACCATTGCGTCCCGTTCTAGATGGTGTGAGTCGTCGCTTTGAGCTCGCGTGAGCCGGGTGAGTGATCTGCTGATTCCCGCTGGGGTAATCCTTCACCTGCAACCCACACCAGCTCGCCTAGAACGCAGAAGGAACGCAGCTCCCTAGCAACTTACTTTTAGCCCCATTGAGCACTTCCACGTGCTACTGTAAGGCTGTCTAGCGCTAGGTTCGCTACTTTCCACTACCTAGGCTTCTACTGAAGCGCCTAGAAAATGCCATAACTATTTGAGTCCCCGGACCCTTTCTGTGTAGAGTTATTTTGACACTTATGTAACTAGATACTTTCCACCTTAACGTCTGAGCGGAATGATATCATGGTAACACACCCGTTGACAGTAGGACTGAAGTCATGCTTGACGGCAGTCAGTCACCCAGTCGGCGGAGACATACCGGCAAACAGTAAGCAAGACTCATTCGACTGTTATGCTCATAATTGGATCAATGATGGCATTGATTTTGTTGAGAAGTGTAAGACCGTACTCATTGTCAAATTGAGCAGGGTACAGGATGATTCTTGGTCATTATGTGCAGTCTGTACTGTCTTGATGATAGTAACTATGGGCAGAGCTATAGATAAGGTGCTATCCCAGCCTCCCCCAGCCTCGTCACGTGCCACCTCACCACCGGCAACAACCGTCATTATGTCATGATTCTGACACTCCCCCCAGGACGTACTGGCGGTCGGTTTGGTGATGCTTAGTCGTGGTGTTGAGGTTTCCTTTGGCTGGTAGGCATGTTCACCTTCATCCTCGTCTGCAGCGTCAACCAACAGTGTCAGCTAGAGCGATAGTCAGAGCGACAAATCCTAATCGCAAGCTCGCCTTGCGACTAACTAGCCCACATTAGGACTAGTGCTATCGTCCAACCTTCCTTGATCTAACCTCATGCCAGGCGTGATGTTGCCTCGAGCCTCGATAAAACCTAGGAAAGAGAGTCTCGTTTGCGGCGTCTGTCCTCCGTATGCTTGGTGTTGCGTCATTGCACTCGTAGCAGCTCTCGAAATCTTGCAAATTTGACTCCATTCAATGGCTTTGTGAAGCCGTCTGCTGCTGTCAGCCAGAATAGGTATAGTACACCCCTTCGCTCTTTTTGGGACTTTACCGTACGTGTACGGCAAAGTCTGAATGGTCCTTCCTTCTGTTCTGAATAAGCTACAGTTCATTTCCAACAGTCTGTACACGTCAGGTAGGTACGTAAGAAAGTGGTGGCGACGACGATGGAATCCTCTAGATCACACAGGGTGGCGAGGACTGCCTGCATCTATAAGTGCCAAGCTTGCTGCCCAGGTAGATAGGACGAGCAATACAACACCTTCTTGACCACCAGATCCTAACCGCAGGGCGAACCTGCGATTAGTACACGTGACCTAAGTCTGACAGTTCTTCAAGTGGCTCATAAACAAAATTCTCGACGCGCTAGTCCTCAAAGTCAAAACTCAGAACACGCCAGAAAGTATAGGGGCTTAGGGCTGATCAAGCATTGAAGCCTGATCGTTGTGGTCTTTTGGCCCAGTCCACTGCTCCTCCTGATCCCTGGCACTGATGGCCGTGGCAGCGTCTTTCACAACGTGGCTCAAAACTCGGATCTCACTTCACCGTTGTGTGCTTCTGCTAAGGCGCTGCTCCATCCCTTAATTTGTCAGGACATCGCCATATGCTATAGGCTTCTGTGTCTTCTGTTGTCACTGAACCTAAAGAAGCTATCCCGAGAGTTTGTCCCTTCTTCTTATCATACTTGCGCTGCTGCAACCATTTGCGTGGGACTCAATATAATCGATGGACAAGGGTCGCGGCCGCCACCGGTAAGGTATGGCCTAAAGTAGTATAGCCACGGAAACGTGTGGATGGAGGTGTAGCTGGATCGAAGAACGTACGTTCTGTTGAGCACCACGTCACTGCAGGGCTGAGCCTGCACGTCGACATGGGCACACTGGCCATACCGGCCCAAGAGCTGAGGGATTGCTCCCGCCTCAGCCCTGTGCTGCCGGATGCAGCCGCAGTAAGGCATCTGGCCAGACCGGCCCAAGAGCTGAGAGATTGCTCCCACCTCAGCCCTATGCTACCAGATGCAGCCGCAGTAAGGCATCTGGCCAGACTTTTGGCGCACACCCTCCGTATCTGAGGGCTTTTCGTCAGCTGAAATGTATGAGTCACACAAACATCACAGCACCCCGTCAAGACCAATCACAATGACAATCGGTGATGGATAGATATCGCTCCATGGCGCCTCGCGCAGCCTTACTCTACTGAAGATGCAGCGTGAACCGGTGCTTGAAGCTGAATGGTTGAAAAAACGCGGTAAAGGGCCTGATGAACCTGGATGTAGTTCAGCTCTGGAATTATGATCGTTGCTGCCAGGCCGTACTGAGTGCATCGCCCACAGTAAAATCGGCCCACTTTGTTACGCCAATCTTTGACTACGGCCGGGGGTATATTTTAAGATGGCGTTCCCACTACGTGCATTCAAGCTCAGATTACTCGACTCAATTCCCTGAATACCGTACGCAACCGCCGATTTGAGGATGACCGAGCCCGCAGCAACAATCTCGAACGTCGCTGGAGCCTACCCGGGGGGGTACGTGTTTGTGAGCGGAGGAGATCTACTCACGATCACCGGGACATTCCTGCTCGATGGACCTCTATTCTCCATCTCCATCGATAGATACCCGTGCACGAATTACACCTTTGTGAACTCCACGACCGTGACATGCGTGGCCCCTGCCATGCCAAGTACTGGGAAGTATAACGTTCGAGCGGCTACCAATGGAAACGGAAGTGCGATCACAATCTCCGGCACTGTCTCGATCGATTTTTTGTGGGACCCCTCCAGACTGGAGAATCTCGTCGGCTACTTCGTCGTCGGACAGGCAAACGATGGATACACAACGGTCCAAAACGGCACGGTCACAGACTGGTGTCCAAGAGCGGGCAGCATAGACAACACGTTCAGCGTCGACTACCCTGTCAAGGTGGCTGTCCCGCCGGAGTATGCATCTTCAGCAATCAACGGTCGTCCCGCACTGAAATCCGTCGACGTTCTCCAAATGCTCTCTTCACTTGGATCCGCAGCCCCTTACAGCGTGTCAGTTGTCGCGCAAGTGTCGACATTACCACCCCTCGGCGGTTACATTTGGATCGTCAGCGCATACAGCGACGGTTACCAATTGGGAGTATCCAATGTCTCTGGCGCCTACGACTTTTTCACCAGACCTGGTAGCCCGACGAGCGGGGTGGCCAAGCTGTCGGGGCCCACCTCCTCCACGTGGACCAACCCATTCTCGATGGACGCGCTCTACTCTACGCCGAGCTCAGGAACCGTGAGAGGATTCGTCAACGGTTCGGATCTAGGAACAAAGACAGGCATGGGGCCAATCCCGACGCTTCCAGGCTATGGCTTCGTCGCTCCAAGCGGATTCGATGGTTATCTATCGGCCCTCATCATGACCAGCGATAACCTATCCGCCGAGGACCTGTCCAACTTATCCACGTGGCGACAGAAGATGTTCGGTGTTCCAGGATAAATACCGTGTCGCGGGATCGTCCTGAACGATTGAGAAGGCGAAGGAAATATTGGGAAAACTTTTGAGAAAGAGTTCTGACAAATCGTTCGTTTAGTACTATATGCATAGTTCTTGCTGCTGTGCGTGGAAATCAGATTGTTGCCTACTGCGCCATAATTCTTTGCCCTTAATGTATATCTTCCCCACTTATACTTGTTCCTCAAACCGTAAGCACGTTATTTTCACCCACTTAAACAACCTGATGGCAGATTGACCTCTGTTTTCAGCGGTTTGTGACGCCGTTCTATGCGCCCATTGTGTTGCTCTCAACGCTTGAGTTGCGGCGACTTTCTCGCAACGGTGGTGGCTACACGCTGGCAGCGGAACTGAGTGCGCTGCACCCCACCACCAGCTCAGCGCAGCTAGCTGCTTCTCCAGCGACTCCCAATCTCCAGCGACTCCCATTCTCTAGCGACTCCCAATTAGTGGCAGTAGGCGCTGGAGTAGTTCATGGTCGGCGAGTGTCCACACATGCCTGGCAATTCCGATTGCTGCGACTACTTTCTCCGCTTCAGTTCCAAGGTTAGCGGGCGCCTGACAACGCCCGCGGAACTGTATATCAGAAGCGTGTACCAGATTGCGAAGAAGCACTTCGGCAGCAGGGTCCACTTCTGACATGAAATGGTTGAGACCGGGGATGAGCGACAATGGGGCTATTATGATTGGCAGGAAGTGTACGATGCGGATAGGAAGCTGAGAGAATTGGGAGACAAGGTGAATAAGGGGCGGACCACTTAGGCGGCGAGTGCATACAAAGTAGGATTAGGAAGAGACATAGAAATACTTGGACGGGTCACTGCGAGGCATATTGGTATGAACTTTCATCCTGGGAGAAGTCCACACCCACCATCCACTCCACAAGCGTTCATACCCTACAAGCATCTACGGGAAGCCTGTAAGATCTCGGCTGGAGTGGTGGATCCAACTCGATTAAATCCCTCGTTGAATGGGAGGTAAGTCGTCGGACGAGAACGGGCAGCTGCAAAGCCTTGCCCTTGTGCTTGCAATTGACGCAGCTTTTCATACGACTCTATTATGGGTCAGGGTGTTACTACAATTCGAAATATGTCTAGCTCATGGGCTCAAACATATATCGCCTAAACAGGCAGGCGCGACGGTTTACTGGTAACCCGGGGGGGGGGAGGGTTGTTCATATATTGTGTGATACATGCATCACTTATCATTTCTAGATTTGCCGGAAAGTTGAGGAGAATTGGACAGCGGTGGAGTTGGTTGAACACCAAATTGCAGTTTTTGGACGAGCACGCGTCTTGAACCATGAGATAAGAAGCCCTTATCCGTCTAAAAGACCATTCGCTCCACGCCAATGCATTCTCCAAGCAAGACCCGAAACGTAGCGCTACAAATTCGTGAGGTAATCCTCGATTTCCTCTTTGCTGAGCTTCCGGAACCGGGGTCCTACAGCTCCCTCAACGCCTTCGTACCCTAATAGATGATTCGCTGGTGGACCAACGATGCCTGTTCAGATTAGTATACTGGCGTCGAGATGTGCTCGTATGACTTACCTATTTCGACCGTCTCACCGTTCATCTCTCCCTCGATGGTTTCTTTCAGAGTTAATAACGCAATATGCACAGCATCCTCCAGTTCGAGACCGTCCGTATACCGCTTCTCCAGGAAAGTCTTGGCGCTAGTGGCACTCTTGCCAATGGCAGTTGCTTTCCATGGGAAATAGCTGCCACTGGGATCCACCTGGTAAAGACTGGGCCCTCCTTTGAGTATCCCGCCAGTTTTGCTCGAAGCCTTCTTCTTTTCTGCTTCCGTCTCACCCTCCTTAGCCTCTTCTGTCTCCGGCTCAATGCCGTCGTCCCATCCGGCTATTAATAGGCTAACTCCGTATGGCCTTACACCTCCTGATTGTGTTGCTTCTTGCATCACTCGTGCGACATCCTGGACCAATATCCTCGTTGGCGGGTACTCGTTGTAGATTCGCTTGTAGCCAGTATGTGATACTTTGCGAGCCTTGTCAACTAGGACTCTGTAGTCTGGTCCCATCCCAGAATAGACCATGCCGATGTTTGGCGTAATGAGAGAGACCTTTGAAAGTGACGGAGGGTCGATGAGCGGCGATGAGGATTTCTTTTCGGTTGCGAGGACGATGCCATTTGTTGCTATTCAGGTTAGCAGCTCGAAAGCAGCCGGGAGCCTTGTGTCCTTGCTGTACCTTTTATGCCCAGAGATGTGACGCCTTGATTCACCGCATTTAATGCATATTCTGGATTGAACTGTCAGTACAAAGCTTGGGATCTTCTTCGCAAATGCCGTACCAATCTGAACGAGCTTGCCACTGGGGTTTGTCAGCGTCAAAACTACTGGATATCAACGAAGTACCAACCTGGGAGAGAAAGTTGTGAGCGAGAATGAATATCTGTCGGCCATGGCGGCGCGACGTTGATGACGAAAACGGGTTGAAGTGGGAGAAGAGTATCAAATTCCGAGACAAATTAGGAGTCAGGGAGAGTATTTTTCTGTCTGCTGTAGAAGGGAATGAAGGACAGTCACCTTAGGGAGCTCTGCTGCCGTGCTCATACAAAAGGCACCGAATTGTCTGCGCGTCTGGCTAGCTGCAGCTTGTAAATTCTAGGCTAGATCTTTGGGGGTTAGTCTCGCCAAGACGGCCGGGATATCTAATGATCCTGCGGCATCTGTCCTTTTTTGAGGATGACCCGTCAAATAATCATTCTTCGCCGCCAGCTCACCTTGCCCCCCCTTGCTGGAGAATGACAACTTCCCAGGAACAGCTCTTGTGGCAAGAGCATTTTGTTTCCATTGACATAGGCTAAAGCCTTTTCCGCAGCTTGAAGACACCCATTTGAAACTATCTTTACCATGGCCTCGGAGGCACAGACGAACCCTGATACAACATTCACTTACCCGACCAGACATTGCCGCCTCTGTCATGAAGATGTCGTGCCAACCGTTACCATTTCGAATCCTAACCTTCCCGCACCTTTCCGTTCGACAACCATTACGTACACCTCGGAAGATGGTGGCAGGTTGATCAAACCATGCAAATGCAAAGGAACACAGAGATACATACATGAAGACTGCCTAGCAGAGCTGCGAGCCAAGTCACCTCAAAAGAATGCCTACCTCAAGTGTGACTTGTGCGGATTCGAGTACAACACAAAACGTCTGCTCATTCACGACATCCTCCTGAGCCGTGTGGCTCGAATGCTCCTGACAATCCTGATTGTGGCATTTCTCATGTTTGTGCTCGGCTTCGTTGCGGATCCTATCATCAATATCTATGTCGATCCTGTACAGACATTGGCTGGACAACGTTACTGGGAACCTGTGAAAGTGGACAACATAGGCAAGAAGGTAGATGATTCCTGGTGGATTCAACATTTCATGAAGGGCCTTGTCTCGGTGGGTGTGATGGGATTTTTCAAAGCAGTCCTCCTCGCAAATCCGTGGAACTTTTGGAATCTGAGGCATTCTGGCCTACTCGGTGGAAGTACTCGCTCCACAACCGGAAGGGATCGTGCAGTAAATATCAGCTGGATTGCAGTGCTCATTGGGGTGGGGTCGGCGCTCTACTTCTTTTATCAACAGGTCGCCAAATTCTCCCAGAGTACTTTATCAAAATTCGCAAACGGTGTCATTGAGGTGCAGATGGATGACGACGACGAAGATTTAAAAGTTCCTCCATTCGCCGACCGGAGTGTTTCGAAGGCAACACCTCCCACGAAGACAACAAGTGATGGAAAATCCACTACCGAGACAGCCACTCAAGTTGATGGGCGCCTGACTCCAGAAGTCAAGACTGAGAATTTCGACAAGGAGGCAAAGTCTCAATCTGAGGCAATCGCCATGACCCCGGAGCCTCCACCCACAATCTCTCCTCTACTTCGGGATGTCCAACCATCGAATGCCCGTTCCGACACACAAAGAGATGCAAAGTCAGTTGGCTGGAGCTCTGCCATTCATGAGGCTCAAAAGTCTAGGTGGTCTTTCAACAGCGTTGGAAGATGACGTTGTAACAGATAATTAATGAGAGCACAGGCATGGCAGCAGCAGAGGTCTTCGATGTGCTAGCTAGTTAGTAATGCAACTCGAATATTATTTCCTCTCAGATGCCTTTATATTCGACGTTCATTATTTCCACCACGGACAGAAAGCACCGCCCAACTTTGAGTTGTCACATCTTCTACCCATGGTGTGCCAATCAGTCAGTGCGCGAAGAGTGATAGCTTCTTTGGCGAAGACTATGCAAGCGTCATGCTCGCTAGTCCAGGACCAGGAAGCATTGCCAGAAGCCCTCCCATTGCTCTGCAATGGCTAGCTACCTTTGCGGATGAGTGACATTTGTGGTTACGGTTCTGGTAAATCTAACTTAGCCTATGGAGATTCGTTAAGCATTCCATCTTGTAACAAAATCTTTCTTGGGAAGCAAGTATTTGATGAAGTTGCCGAGACTTTACCTTTCAGGACTCTGAGACGAAACATAATGAGAGCACGGCACCTCCTCCATCACAGTCGAACCAACGCGAAAGACTAGGAGAGGATGAGCAGAGCGTCTTCACTGTTGAAGCGCTACGAATCTTTAGAGGAGTTAAACTTCCTCCGCACCAGGGCCTGATGAAATGATTGAAACTTGTGCTATGAGCGAGAGAACGAACACCGGCCATTTTTTCGCGAATAGTCTGCCTTCCTCAATGACCTGGCTCATGCAGCCTTCTCTCCTCTGCCATGGGTCTTCTACTTTGATTTGTACCTGCAAATTCGCCTCTCTTTTCCCGTCCCTTAGCATCGTGCCGCCTTGGGCTTATTCACCCTCCCTTCCCTACCCTTTACTTGCATATGCCGAAGCGGTGCTCTACAGTCGATACTTGCCTACTTCCCCAAACCAAATACCTGCAATGCCACAAGGTATCACACCAGAATATAACAGTGATGAAATCGGCTTTACAAACCAGGAGCTTGTGCCTTTGTTCATTCAGGACTCGGACACACCTAAGATGCCTGATGGCAACGATGAGTCTACACCTACCTCGGACTTCGGAGAAGATGCGGATACCTCTACATTGTCAGGTACAACCACTCACACTACACCTCTTCGAAATGACCCTGTTGCATTGCTAGGGTCAAGACAACTGCCAGAATTCCCTGCCTTCATGCAGCGGTTGAACGAGAGCAATCTCCCACCGAAAGCCCTCGACTACTTCAAATCATTAGGATACATGATATTACAGGTCAGCTGGCTGCTGTTTCCGCCAACCGGCAGCCTATCTGTCACACGGAAAGACCTTCAAGAAGCAAGAAATATTTGCCGCGCAATGGTTTCCTTGCTCAAGTCATCCTGTCAGCGTGTGAATGATCAGATCGACAACGTTACTTACATCCTGACGCTTGCGCCATTCACTGTACAACCTGCCCCTGAAGATCTCTGGGCGAACTACATGCAGATGGCAGAACTGATCACAGAGTGAGTAATGGCTTCCGGTGAGGACGAGCTTACTGACGCATGTCATTAGGCACACTTGCCTGCCTTCACGCCGCGAACGTGACTTGCTTAATTGCCTTGTCCATGTCTACGATGCCTACGTCTATCATCCAGCATTGATGCTTTGTCAAACAGTCGATCACAATCAGTCCACTCAGGCTTCTCTCAATGACTTGTACCACGTGCTGATGACGGTCGAGGAAAGATACAGGCAATGGTGGAACAATGTGAAAGAGCTAGGGGACTTGCATACAAAGCCCACAATGCGAAAAATACTTAACTCGCCAACAGTCATGAAACATATACTCGAGTACGAGGACATCAGGGAAGCTGCCGAGACTGCAGCACGTGATCCTGAAGGACCAGGACTTCAACCAATATCCGAGAAAGTCCTAGAGATGTTGCGCACGAATGCAAACCGGCGATAATTGCAGGACATACCGACTAAGGCTCACTTCCACTGCGAGCATACCGTCCGAATCTGCAACGCAAGCATATTGGAGGAGACTTGGAGGGCGACTTGTAAATTGTAGAAACAGACACTGCGTTCTATGGCGATACTGAGCCACAAGCGACGGGTTTCATTGCCCGAGATAGCTATCTTGTAGCGGAGAGCGCAAGCTCGAAGCCTAGGGATACAGGAACAGCCCGAAGAATGTATACTTTCCATATGAGATAGGACATCTCATGCGAGCCGATTTCCTGCCTTAGCTACTAGACCACGTCAAAGCTTCTATTTCCCAACTTTATCTGAGCCCATAACAAACTTTCGCTAAACCACACTATCGCAAGATTATACTAATGGCGGCCTCTCTATTGCCGGATGCTGATGGAGTCAGTATGTCCTCCTGGGTGCAATGGGTCAATTCCTCTCCAGTGCCGAGCTTGTCCTCCTCCGTGGCGACCTTCTCTTCCTTAGCACTATCGACCTTGTCCTCTTGTGTGGATTGGACTGACTCGAACTTGGACTTCGACGCCAGTGCGGCATCCGTAGACCGAGATTTGAATGAGAAACTTAACGAAAAGCGTGGAATCATCCAACTCGCACCCGAACTCAAATATCGAATTAGCAATCTCTTCAACTACCCCAGCCTTTGCATGTTGCGTGCCACGATTCGGGGCTTTGGATACTTCTGGTCTGAGGAAGATATCCACTGGAACTTTCTCTCGCCCTTTCGATCAATTAATAAGCTGAGCAGTATGATGAAGAAGTCTGTTGGGATTGTCAAAAGTGGGTCCATTTGGGCCAATTTGCTGAATACGTATACAGCAGACTAGCGATATGTATCAACAGTCACTAACACTTCAAGATACTTCGCCCAAGAGTAATTGTGAGATGCCGGCAGGGCCCCAGACAGCTCAATTTTCTGGGCGTGCGAAAGGTTTCGCGCATTCAAATCCCTCGATGAGGAGAGGCAGGATGAGCAAGAAGAGTACATCAATAGATGGCCTTTCACGACAATTTTCAAGACATGCTGGGGTGCAGACAGGAGGAACAAGGTTCTGCAAGAAGTATGGTGATTGGCTCAGACTGATCTGGCGCTTTCAAGCGGGAACTCAGCGCGGAGTTCTTCGATGATGTCAAAGATGATGAGGTGCTTGATGTTTGACCTAACTGTCTAGCTAGCTGATAGTCTCGGGGACATTGATGTAGGAAGAGGGTACTTCTTGGCACAAATTTTGCCGTCCGTGTGTAGGATCTCTCATGGAAATTAAATGCACATCCCTCACGTTACAGATCTAAGCATCATCGTGGGGCATGCCTGCCGGGCCATGGCATCCGCCCCACCTTTCAACATCCGAGTAGTAGCAATCTTCAAAGTCAACGGGCATAGAGTCACCATGCATAGCGAGGGTAAATTCCAATTGTGTTGCTGTAAAGTTTACAGACGGAATCCTTATATTCTCCCCAAAATCCCCGGGAACCAGCCAATGAGCGCCAATACGAGCCAAGATAACATGACGGGCGATTCCGGGCTGGGGAGCAAGGGGCTCCTTTTTGTGAGCACCTGCGCGGAAGGGCAGTTTAGCTTTGATACTCTTTGGACTTGGGCATGAGATCGAGCGTTCAATGGCGTATGCAACGAAGCGGCGGATTCGACGTCTTCTAAAACACGACCAATTGAGACATCATCATCATCATCATCATCAATCATGCTTACTTCTTTGTGCTTCTTCACAACTCTCGCTATCTTGGCTCAGGCTGCCACCCTTCCGTCGCCACTCCTGGTCACATATTGGGGGCAAGATGCGTACCCGACCGAACAGTCCTTGAGCTCGTACTGCGATCTGGGTTATAACGGTGTGTTGCATGTTTCCAGAATGACGTTGATGTATCTCTGACTTCCGCTTGTCACAGTGGTTGTCCTCGCCTTCATTGATCGATTCGGCAATGAGACGTTCCACATGGAGATGGGTAGCGTCTCGTGCTCGACGGAAGATACCGACGGATGTGCCACTATTGCGAGCAATATCACCTATTGCCAGAGTGAGAGCCCTCTACAATGGCAAGAAGTCTTCTTGCTGATGAAGTCTGTTCCCCAGGCCACAACGTCAAGATCCTCATGTCCATAGGCGGCGCCACCGTGAACGACTGTGGAGCTCAGGATTGCACGGGAGAATACCGATTCGATAACGTCGATGAGGCGAACAGGACGGCGGAGGAGATGTACTACATGTTCTTCGCTGGGACGGCGCACAAGTCGTATAGGAGACCGTTCGGAGGTGTGCAGTTGGACGGAGTGGATTTGGACATCGGTGGGTCTCTGGCATTCTCTGGCGTTGGACTGTATGCTCAAACCTGTGATGTCGGCAGAGGAGACAACTGCCATTACACCGGAAGGTACCCAGACCTATCAATGGTACTACGACGCATTCGTTACCAGGCTTCGAGAACTCCAAGGGTTACACGAGTTGATCGTATCAGCGGCGCCTGAGTGCTATCACGGCTGTGCATCGGGTAATTGTAATCCGTTGGAGCAGACTGTGAACTTGACCGCCTTCGACTATCTCTTGTGACTATATTCCACACTCCTGACCGCTGCTTATGCTTACTAGAATGCTGTTGTGTAGCGTACAGTTCTATGACGACCCGGACTGCAGCCTCCTCAGACCTGGTTTCAACTCATCTCTCGACTACTGGCTGAACCTGCAAGGACCGAATTCAGACGTGTTGATTGTTCTAGGAGTTCCGGGTGATAGCAGAGATCAGGATGTGACGGATGCGATGTACTTTGTGCCGCCTGACCAGGTGAGACCCTCTCGTCTTATGCGAATGGATGGGATGCACTCACGATCCAACCTTCGCAGGTTGTCTTAATCTACAAAGACAAGCATAGTCAGAACCCTCGTGTCGACGGCATTGGCATCTGGCAAGCATCGACCAATACCATTGACCCACAGTTTTTCCCTGTCGTCCAGAAAGGTCTTGGTGAGTAGTGATTACCGGTGTGATTAGGACGCGGGGCATGCTCTGATCTGGCGTTCCCACCGCAGGCCTACCAGAGAACGCGACGACCACCACGATCTCCCCGACAAACTCTGCCACGGGTTCATTGAGCTCGTCCGCCCTGGCCGTCTTTCTCGCTGTCGGACTTGGACTCCTTATAGGCATTATCTGACTCGGCGGCCAGACGATTCATCTGCTTTCGAGCTTGGTCATTGAGGACGTTGATCTTGTCTATCTTATCGGAGATGGATTCGAGAGCGACACCATCGCACTCGGTGTTGAGTTGCTGCAAGACTACCATGCCAGGCATGTTGAGGATGGGGGATTGAATGTGTTTGAAGCTAGGAATGTAGAGCAAGAAGAGGTGAAGAGTAAGTGATATATAAAACAGAGCGTGGAGGGGCCGAGGGACGTGGAAGGATATAGGGGCTGTGCAGGCCTTGTGACAGCGGTCTGAGCGGTGAATTGAATGAGAGTAATGCCTTTCACGAAACCACCAAGAGGTCCTCGTGACTGTGAGACTCGATGCGGTACTAAACCCCCGGTTGCCAAGGACTGGTAGATGTTCGGATTCTCGGGTTCACTCGACTTGAAAGCAGATAGTGGATTTCAGGATGATGCTCGATCGAGCTTTTCCCAGCAAGATCCGGGCTTTTCTACGCTTCTGGGGCTCTGAATCCTAATGACACGCAAGACTTGCCATTTTTACCACCAGCATCAGCGGCTTTGGTGCTGAGTAGCCAGGACAAGTACGAGCAGGCGGAAGCGATGCATCGACAAAACACTCAGTCCACCTTGTCAAAGCCAGATCCAGCGGCTACTTACGACTTCTCGAGTCTATCTGGGATTTGTATCTCCTATGTCTTTCTGGTTGGTCAGCAGGTGGGAGAGCAAGACATAGGGGAACGAAGCTGGAAATCTACACAAAATGTGACTCCGACCACATCTGCCCTCTTGCTGGTGGATACAGTCAACGATCTGTATTTAGTCTGCGCCCTGCTAGGCTGACAACCGAAAGGCGGTCTCCTCGCAACATACACTTCATAGGCGTGTATCTCATGGAGTGCATCTCAGGGGCATGTCTTTCATGGGTCTATATCTTATGGGCGTGCATCTCACGGGCATGTGCCTCATAGGCCTGTACCTTCTGGGCGTGCATCTCATAGGCGTGTCTCTTTCGCAGGCATGCATCTCAAAGGCCTGCATCTTAGCAATGAGCTGTACGAGCTTTATAATTGCTCACTACTAAAGAAGGACGAGTCAGCAGCAAAAATGTTGCTGTTCTGGGCCTACCTCGACAATAGAGATATATGGTTTGAATTGCTCACTTGCAAAAGTGAACCCTCGGTTCTGAGTGGTGAAGGTGTACCGGAATGGTTCAAGAAGATCATAAACAGCAAGCTAGATTTCAAGAGGGCTGCAAAGAAGATCAAATCAGAAAGTTACTCGATTCACCCTGTCGTTCACGATTGGTGCCTGGAATTTCTTAGCGACAGCCAGAGAAGCGACCTTGTTTCCTTGGCTATGCCTAAAAAGGTTCTAATTGACAATTGATCGCGTCGACGCGACTCGTTCACGATTTCATCTAGACTAGCCGTATCAACCCTGAAGCATGCGGTGATATTCAAAAGTGTGCTATTTTCAACTTGCAGTCTTATTCAGCCAGGTTTTCCACGGCAAGATGGCTCTTCTCGTCGACAAGCTGCGACCACGGTCCCTTGAGTCTCTCACATACCACAAAGATCTCTCAGAGCGTCTGGCGTCCCTGGTAGGTCTTGCCCCTCCTTCAGTTACTTAGTACCCTAGCTGAGCGCAACTTTAGGCCTCCTCCGCCGACTTCCCACACCTCCTCTTCTTCGGACCATCAGGCGCTGGCAAGAAAACTCGCATCTTAGCAACTCTCCGCGCCCTCTATGGCCCCGGCGTCGAAAAGATCAAGATCGATGCACGGGTCTTCCAGACCTCAAGCAACCGCAAGCTGGAGTTCAACATCGTCTCCTCAGTCTATCATATGGAAATTACACCGTCAGATGTCGGCAACTATGACAGAGTCGTCATCCAAGAACTGCTCAAAGAAGTTGCACAAACGCAACAGGTCGACCTAAACGCAAAACAGCGCTTCAAGGTCGTCGTCATCAACGAAGCAGACTCGCTCTCACGCGATGCACAAGCTGCCCTCCGCCGCACGATGGAGAAATATTCCAACAACGTCCGCCTGATCCTCCTCGCCAACTCCACCTCCAGCATCATCGCCCCCATCCGATCCCGTACCCTTCTCATCCGCGTCGCCGCACCCACCGAAGCCGAGATTTGCACCGTCCTCCGCACGGCTGGCAAAAAGGAGAATTGGAAAGAGATACCGAAACTCAACGAGCGCATTGCCCACGAGTCCGGCCGCAACCTCCGCCGCGCCCTTCTGATGTACGAAGCCGTGTACGCCCAAAATCCCGAGCCGAGCGAGAAGACGCCCATCCCACCGCCGGACTGGGAGGCGCTGATATCGCAGATTGCACAGGATATCATTGCTGAACGTACGCCGCAGCGGATCTTGGAGGTACGCGCGAAGTTGTACGACCTGCTCACGCACTGCATCCCTGCGACGATGATTTTGAAGATGCTGTGCTGGAAGCTCGTGGAGAGGGTGGATGATGTGCTGAAAGCCGAAGTCGTCAAGTGGGCGAGCTTCTATGAGCACCGGATCAAACTGGGTTCGAAGGTCATCTTCCACCTGGAAGCCTTTGTGGCCAAGTTCATGCGCGTATTTGAGATGTATTTGATGGGTATGGATTTCTGATGCACTTCGTCCGCAAATAGCAGGATCTGGAGAAAATGGTATCCGGCTGGCTGGTGCCGGTGGCGTAAATCAGGGGCGGCGAACGGTGCCAAGTAAACCTACGAAGACGACTATGCATCTTTGTTACGATATGGGAGGGAAGCATTGAGGACCATAGGTTTGTGGAGGTCTTTGTCAGCGAAGACACTGAGTTGCTGTGTCTGGACCTCTTAAGCTGGAACAAGAAAGTTTAAAATCCCTCTTTTACACATCAGCAGCAAGACCATCTTGCCAGATGGCCAGGGACGCCAAAATGCCTTCATAGAACCCATGTCTACCAGATTCTTGTGTCAATATCACCGAGCCATATTCTTTCTGGTTCGTTCCAAGTTGTGAACCGGAAATGGTGTCATTTCTTCCCTTTCCAGCCTCCATCGACCAGTCCGAAAAAATGCCACGCGTCATGTTCCTCAATAGTACGTACTTCGTAAAATCACGTGCTCACGACTCTTCCCAAAACCTGCCCCAACGCCCCCCTGACCCTCTGCGGCCTCTCTGCCACCGTCGCCATCACAATGGCGACACTCGTCGCGAAGACGGCTTGCTCCCGAATGCGGTATCTCTTCTCATACACCCTTGGCAGCAGTGTTGCGAGCGCCCTTGGCACGACGAAAAAAGCAATTTCCTGCCGTCGGCTGCGCTTTTCAAGCAGGATACTCCACCCGCACGCCATGCAGCCGGCAAAGACACAGAGGCCTGAATCCCACATCTGGCGCGTGACTTGCTTGGAGGAAAAGAGTCGCGGTCCTAGGCGGGTACGGGCGAGACAGACGCCGTAGTAGAAGAAGGAGACGAATGCGCCGAGGAAAGCGGAGGATTGCGCTGCACCTTTGAAGCCGGCAAGGAACGAGGGGAGGGAGGGGTAGCGGAGACGGAAAAGGAATTGCAAGGGCAAGTACATTTCCATTGCAAAGAGCCAGGAGCGTAAGAAGCGGCGCAGAGCGTGAAGTTCGCAGCTAGGGCCGACTCCCATATGGACCACTTCGCAGGGAATTGGGATTGTTTTGGCCGGGTCGGCCCATTCGAGGGGCATGTGGAGGCTTTCACACAAAGGCTCGAGAAGGGGTGCTTGGCCGGTGTCCTGGCCGTAGACGAAGTCACCTTGGCGTGCGAGGCGGAGCGCGGAGATCAAGCGCGAGTCGATGGCGGCGGCCCTAGAGATCCAGTGATTGTAGGCACGGGGGAGCCGGGTAGGTGAGTAGAACCAGGACCACATAATTACGGACGCCGAGAAGGCGAAAACGGCGGGATCAGCCAGGTAGCGGGCTAGGTGTGCGAGGCGAGGGGTACGGTGTTCCGGGTGCCACGGATGGGAGCGTGTGCGGGTCCAGAGGGTGACTGCAACAACATCGAGAGCGCGGGTCAGAGCAAAGAGGGTGAAGTCTACTGTTTTGCCGGCGAGTGGAGGTGGTGTGGTTGGTGGCAGGTGGTGCTGGTTTGGTGAGTCTTGAAGGGGTTGGAAGAAACGAGAGGAGCGTGATAGAGCGCGCTTGCGAGCCCAACCTGAGTCGCGATTAAGTAGATTGAAGGCACACCATGCTGAGATGAAGGTGCAGATGAAGCGGAGCCGAGTAATTGCCGGCGTGGATAGTAGGAAGGAGGCATTGCTACCGATGAGTCGAGCAAGAGCGATGAGGATAGCGCGTATGAGGCGAGGAAGGAGAGTCGTGCCTCCGACGATGATTGCGCATGAAGCTGGGAAGCGGTTGATTTGGGTGGACGTTCTGAGGATATGATAGAGCTATGAGGACATGAGCTTTGTGAACGTGTGGTCTTATAGAACGAGGCAGGCAGGCAGAGATGCGGAAACCCCTCTTCTTCCCCCAAATAGCATCGGAAGCTTGGCTGGTGGCGTTGCAATTGGAGACGATTGGAGTTGAGGTTGCATGAAAAGGAGGGCGGGATGCAGGGCTTACCAGGTCCAGCTTTTCTTGAATCGTCCGGTCTTGACGACGCAGAGTGCGCAGCAAACCCAACAGACGCGGAATGGTCGAACTCGCATAGCCCAAAGCATAGGCTCGCAAGACCGGCTTCAACAGGTTCAGCTCTAACATGCGACCACCCCTCTCCTGGAACTTAGTCCCCATATTGAATATCCAGTCTAATTAAGAGGTGTCGCGTAAGAAACCATTGACGTTCAATCATTCAATGGATCAAGAAGTGCACCCTCTCGATATACTAGAAGTGGTTGAAGTATCCCAACATCTGAGTTATGTTGACGTCCTGTCTTGGCCAAGACGACAAAAAACCCTGCGCGACATTCATTGGAGGATTCTCATGAGCCTCGGCTTCAATCTCCGGAAGAGGCAATCTTGCATGTGAAAACGGCATATGTAAGAGAGACGACAGCCCATTACTACTGCTACTGTCAATGCTCATAGTCCTACAAGTGCAACGACAGACTATAAATGCCATGCATTAAGAACTAAGAATGGCACACCACACTGCAGATAAGCTCGTCGGGCAACCAAGAAAGCTAGGGAGAGCAAACTATCACACCGTCAGTCTCCAGACCCTATCGAAACGTGCCATAATTGCTAAGACGCCATTGACATGCCTAATCCTCTTCATCCATGTCATCACCTTCCTTTCTATCTAGCATTATCACCCTCCAACTGCAAGCTTCTTGTGGCAACAGCGAACCCCTGGTCGTTCTCTCGATTCCCTTCGCTCGAGTTCCGGACATTGGAAACACTCTCTTGAGTGTCGGAGGAAGAGATTATACTTCGGCCTGACGTAGCTCACCTCAAAAATGGTCAAGAGTCATCCTAGCAACTGGTGAGGGACGAGCTAGGAGTGTATTGAGTCACTCTTAGTCGGTTGAGTAGTGGGCGGTCACCCTCGTATACAATGAAGCGTCGCAAGTAGACAACTGCTTCATCAATCCTGGCCACCTGTTCTCGATGACCTTCTCTTAGACCTGCCTCGGCTGCCTTCCACTTATCTTCCCACGTAAGGTCGGGTGTAGTCTGGTAAGAGACTATCGATCTTTTGTATTGCTGCTTTCTGCTTAGTCTGACTTAGAAGGAACCACCACTCCGGTTTCAGAGATTGAGCCTCAGAGCTAGAACGCGGGTTTTTGACGAAAAGCCGGTAATCTGGCCTGAACTTGGATGTTTTTGGCATTGCCTTATCGTAAGAGCCAAGGACCGCCATGCTGCCGCAGTGGTGCATAATAGAGAGTAGCATGCTCACGCTGCGATGGCTGCTGAGGACTGCCATGATTGGCTTAACGTTTGCTATGGGATGTGGCAGTCGCATATGAATGCGATGACTATGTTGAAGAGCGAAGAGTGGAGAGTGATTCTAAGTAGTTGAGCTCGTGCTGGATTGATATGGATCGACGACTGTTGTGATGAAAGGAAAGTCTTGCTGTCAACCAAAGTGACGGAAGGCGCAATGTGACCTCGTATAAAGTGCTGGCGACTAGCCTTTGTAGGAGTATTTCCAAAGGCGTTGCTTTCTCAGCTTGGCGCTTCCAGTCGCGTGCTCTCCTAGAAAGCATTCAGAGTAGGACCACAATGCTCTTTCATTTGATGAAACTCGTTCGGAAAGCCTGCCAGGTCTTGTCCGGTTTGGTCTGCTCTCGGTAAAACGGCTCGGAGACAAGCTCATCTAATGCTCCTTTCGTAAGCACATGTCTCCAGTACAGTGCCCACAGCTAGATGTAATATCATAGCTTAAGCAACCATGCCACGATCTCGACCACCGAGATCTTCAAAACCCGATCAAATCTAAAGCTGAATATTCCAAGTCGAGAAATAGCCCGGAGTCCCTTCCGAAGCCTTGTGATATTCACCTCTTTATACTCAGGCCATTGCCATTGGTATGGGCGCTAAGACGCCATTCTTTTCGTATTTTGCTTCTGCACATGTCCGTCAGCATCTTGACACCCCCTCAATCGTGGTGATGGAGACTTACTGAAGAACGTATAGCTCAACGTGATGGTGTCAATCCCTTTCATAGCCGGATCCTTTACAAAATCAGGATCAATGAAAAAAAAGACCGGCATATCAACTGTCTCGCCAGCATTCAATCTCTGTTCCTCAAAACAAAAACATTGGATCTTGCTAAAGTATGGCGCCACCTGCGCTGGTGTCACGCCGTATGTGGCGACTCCAATGATGTCCCCGTCGCTCTTATTCGTTGCGGTGAAGAATGCTAATGCTGTTTCGCCAGGTAGGACTCGGACTTCGCGTTGTTGCGGCGTAAACTTCCATGGCAGGACATCTGAGACGTTTCCTTTGAAGGTGATTCGAAGTCGCCGAGAATCAGTTACTGGCTTGAGTCTTTCGGCAGGGTCTCCGCCGGAGTCATGGGCTTTAACCGGTTGACCGGACCAACCTGTTTGCTGGCAGATCTATGTGGTGCTCGTTAGAGTGACAGTATCAATGGGAATTTCTGTCAGATCGTACCATCTTGTACATTGGAACAGAGCCGTACGCCAGCGCAAGGGTAGCAATTCCTGCGCTGATCCCGTAGTATCTGTGGAAGCATTGACTCAGCCATTTGTCTGTACAAATTGGGATTGTACTAACAGCGTTGATGTGTTTTTCTTTGCCGCTTCCGCATGCCTAGCATCCATGGCTGGTGAGGCACCATATTGCTGTCGGGGTGAAGCTTGGGAAATGAGCCGACGCTGCGCAGCGCCATTCTGTAACCGGATCCGTGATCTAGTGACAGGTCGGAGAGCAGTGACCAGACCTGAGATCCTACTGCTCACTTCCGTACATGAAGATGTCATGTTGGAAGGCCTTATTGGAGATCGAAGGGAGATGGCGAAGTGGTGGATTGGGAAACTGGAGGGGAATCTGTACCTGCGTGAAATGGGCTCCGAATCTGGCGGTGCTGTCTTTTGCACGCACGCTAGACATGGACCTTGAATCCCTGCCCATTATGGCGGGGCATTATGACAGATTAGGTTTCCCCCATCACAACCACACCTGTTTGCCACGCCTGTATCTTGGTCCACGTACGCCTGCGAACATCTAGCATCTCGATGTACACCTGACATCTAGATATATATGTGCCACCTAGGTCTACGCCTGTCTACACCTGATATCTTGATATGCGCCTGCCCACCTAAAGTGAATGCCTAGGAACCATTGAGAATGGTGCGAAGAGAATTTTCATTGTATAAGATTTATAGCAAGTGATAAAGGTGAGGATCAACGCTCTTCATGAGCTACTTCTGCAATGCATTCCACCGCCCGTCCTCCACCACCCTTCAGTTCATGATTGGTGACTTGTACCACCGCTCTTCTGTATGTAGTCAATGGAGGCATTCCGTTATCCTGAACGGTGAGAATGAAATGAAGGATTTGTCCACGCTTCACCGGCTGTCTCGTGAATAAATCAACGGCACATGCGTCGGCAGGTGGCAGTTGAATTTTCACAACCCTCCCCTCATTATCTTGCTTCTGGAACTGAACGTCCTTGACTTCGGCATCCACCCACCACTGCGTCGCAGTGACGTCCTTGTATTGGAACCATTGAAAGGTGAGGTCACCGCCATCTGGGTCATAAGTACCGCTCGCATCGAGTAATATCTCCTCACCAGCCTCGACCTCAAGGTACAATGGTACCGGCCCTTCAGTCCCATTCAATTTGACGACCGGCGCATGGTTAGCTGTGCTGAAGTCTGGGCTCATTGTCCACTGCATCCTTGCCGCGAAATCATTCTGGTATGCATCTCTCCACCGCCAGATTGTAGCATGGTTGCTGCAGTATCTCTTACCGTCCAACCCTATGACCCGGTCAGCAGCATCATTGTAGTGCTTCCCTGCCCCCGCAATGTCAGTCATAGTATAGCGGCCTCCCCAGCTCCCCCAATCAGGATGTTCAGGATGGCCAAGTCCATTTTGAATCAAGTAAAGAAAGGTCGGGGTATCCCCTTCCGGAATGAAAAGGTAATCTGGATAAGCTGAGCCCAAAGGTCCTATCTGAATATGCGTTTTAAACCACTCCTTCGTCAGTTTAGAGAAATCAGGCCCTCCTTGGTCGAAGCCATAGTAATTCTGGACAGCCAGTAGTTAGCGATGACCTCGCACATATATATCAGGCATAATGAACTTACGTCGCCAGAGATGCCTGTCCACGCCGCAAGGCCATATTGGTTCCAACCATGCACCGAATTAATGTATAGAACATCGGGGAACTGCAGACGAATCCACGCGCCAGTGTCATCTTGGTCGGAAATGGCGTACACCCGAAGCTTACTGTGTAACTTGGCGTGGTCATTTCTGCTGTTGGTGTGCTGAAGAGCCTGTGCCAATACGTTTGTGCCGCCCCAGCAAAGGACCCACAGAGGTTCCTCGGATTCATCAAGAGTGTTGATGAGCAACTGAGCGCCATCGCTGAGGGCCACGTCGGGCTTCAAAGCCTCTTTACCGTACAACTGGTGAAGCATCAGCATTGATGGCCACAGAGCATACAAGAATGTTATAGAGCTGTATCTATCTCGGAAGATAGCTTAACTTACGCTGGGTCCGGTCTTGATCAAACCAAGCAAATACTCGGCAGTGGGGAATGGACAATCCGGGTGTACATGAGCGTTCAGATTGTCCACCGCCTTCGCGTATGCGCGAACAATCTTCTCCATATCGTGGGGACACACTCTGTTCTTCATCCACGTCGACGTACATGCAACGAGGCCCTTTGTCTGGAATTGATTTGAATACAGGAGGTATCTAACCAGCGACTCTGCATCATCTGGCTCATTCGAGATGTCCGAGACAATGAAGACTCTCGGTTTGAGAGCATAGTGCTGGGTGCCGTAATTACCATGCGGCATGTTTGCGATAGTTGCGAAAGAATGACCTAATCAAAATGTTGTAGTCGTAATGATAGGGAGCTTCAGAGACCAAGGACATTCTGGATATAAGTATGGCACGTACTTCCCATCTGCAAGATCTAGATGACGTGGAGAACGAGACTGGAGACGATCTCTTCGTAAAATGAGTTTCGGCATCAAAAATGCTAACGCGGAAATAGGGCTCCGGGAGGACTGCTCTCCACGGTGCGACCTCTGCGGAACAATCATTGGTGTTTTGGAGAAGCACAGATTTCGGCCCGAGCACCCAGAGAATTCTCTTCGAGGCGTTCGAGGTCCATTTCCCAATTGAGAAGCCCGTGCCTCCATTGCCGACAATTTGCCGTCGGTTATCTCTCCCGGAAAGACCTCGGTCTGTTCCGTGTTGGCCTTCCCCATGGTATCTCTTAGCGCTCTAGATTCGCGGTTGCAGGATAAAATTGGAGAAAATGCGGGCTGAGGAAGTGTGGGTTATTGAATGCGACGACTGTCCGTGATCTAGGCGTCAGTGAAGCTAAATTCACGAGACTCAGGGACTGAGCGCTGGGTTATTACAAGGATCAAAGAGCGCTGTGTTGACCTTCAGCAGAAGACCCTAATTTTAGGACGAAGACGCGCCCCCGAAGTCACAAGGTCACAAATGCTAGACAGGAATATGGGAAATGAAAACGCAACTGCCATAACGATACACTTTACCATCTATATCAGCCTCCTGAGACACATTTTATGTGATAGATAAGTTCTTGTAATGACCGTCTGTCTACTGCCACAATAGAGCGACCTCGTAAGACGATCCCCTTTGCGTGCAAGATGGGAAAAGATCACTCGCTATGTACGCTGTCTACTTCAGAAAGCACCGTAGGACAAACTTCTTGCTTTGTACCCCCGTTTGCACTGTATTGCCGCTAGCTGCGAACATGTTCCACGCAGATGCCCACCACGTGTTACCCTTTGTCCCGTGAATCACTTCCTATATCGATCTTGTGTCAAATCACACGATCTCGTATCTTACCTCATCTCTATGTTTATCTGTTTTTGTATGCTGTGAAACAGACTCTTAGAACCCTTGCCCTACTGCCGCTTTTGGACCTCCTCACTTTGAACCAAGCCCTAACGCAAGCACACGCATCGAGGCGAGCAGGCTCGATATTCGCGAGGTGGAAGGTAGGGCCCCCTTGTGGTGGCTGCACTCTTTGTGTTCTCAGGTTGCGTGTCTTTACGGAAGGAAGGGGCGTCGAAATTCGTCTGTCGGGTAAAGCGCGTGTGGAACGCAAGCTGTGCGCAAGCGTAGAGGCGAGGAAGGGAGGGCGTTCGAGTACTTTGGATCGCTCGATAGGTGGATGATGTCTATTCGTAGCTTCACCGTGCTCGTAGGCTCCTTTCCTCGGTGTTTGGTGAGCGCCTTGAATTGTGTATTGGTGGACGTTCCGAAATTCTCGCCGCAACTGCTCACGAGTCCGGCCATTCCTCCGCAGTGACCCCTAGCAACTCTCTAGTGGACACACCTCAGCTTCTCCCGTAGGAAGCAAGCGAGGCGAATCCGCTCCGCCTGCGAGATACTGACAGGGAGCACCGCGTGAAGGTGTGTGTCCTCGCTCCCCCTGACACATTTTCTGTAATGGCCATGAATCTCCAATACCAACGAAATGCGTCGGCATCCCCCTTCCTTCCACATATCTCGCTGTTTCTATCAACCATCCTGACACCAACGTGTGTACATATTGCCATCAAACGCATCTTGCGGTGGAAGTTCCGGCGGCATCTCAAAATAGCCCGCATTCAGATAATTCTCGACCTCACCTCCATTTCCCAGATAATTGAACTGTACTTCAGTCCACGGTGGACCTGCATGTCCGGCTCCTATTGGTAGTGGAGCCTCCGCCGTAATCTGATGGTGCAACTCTGCATTAGCGCCCGTCGTCTGACTTGGAATATCCGCTGGTCCAGGAAAACTGGATGCAACATCCTGGGACGAGAACTGAGTGCCCGTGAATGAGGCGCTTGTTTCTCTCTGTGACACTAGCTGGGCGATGGCACTTTCGAGAGCGCTGTCGAGAATTCTCTGTTGGTCACCCTGCATGAGCATTCTGCCTTGCAGTTCAATACGAATCAGGTCCGAAAGCCTTGACTGCGCCTGACGATAGAAGTAATCCAGAACGTCTTGAATCACTTCTGGGGAGACGCTGTCTACGTATGGCGAATGTGGCAGAGCCGTACCCGGGAAGAGGATCCTGAAAATGGCAAACCAAGTATCTGATGGATCCTGGGCTGGTGCTCTTCTCTTGATCTGTGTGAACTGCTCGAACGTCATCTTCTCCTCAAATTGCGGTGGCCGAAGCTCACATGACGGCCTTTGCCGAGTGTGGCTATCCAGGAGTTCTTTCGATACGAAGACCGCGAAACAGCTCACACAGTGATGTTCTGGACGCTTGTGAACTCTGTAGAGGTGCTGTTTCAGGCGGGATATTGTCGTCAGGTAAGAACTTGCGCATCGTCGATAATCTTTCTCCTCCTGGTTGCGTTCGGAATACCTTACAGGGTCGTACTTGCAATAGGGACAAGCGAGTAGTCGTCCGTCGAGAGATATGGCTGGAGCGGTCTTGCGCTTTCTCTTCAGTAGAGGCCTTTGATTATCTTCGTTTGACGTATTAAAGCCATCATCCGTAGCTCTTGGATGTTTCCCAAGAGAGGTCGCGCTTGACTTCGTGCCGACACCAGAAGATGAGTTGGTATCGGACGATTTTTGGGAGTTCGAACTTGGATCATCGCCATCATGCTGTGACCCTTGGCCATGTCCCGCATTACCACTTTCGTAGCTTGAAACTAGCTGATCAACTAGTTTTGCGCGGATGAGTCTGATTGCAGGGTCAAGTCCCAATTCCCAGGATTCGGCGAGCTCATCAGAGTCCACTGAGCCCACGAATGACAATTCTCCTTCCGAAGTGACCGAAGCATGAGCACTTAGACTCACTATTCCGTCGGGAGAATTGTACACCTTCACGAGACTCCCGAGCGCGGGGTTCTTGATTGGGGTTGTTGAGGGACAAATTCCTGGAGATATTTGACCTAGACTGCTGGCCGTACGTATCGGACTTGTGCTGACAGGGGCTACCTTCCATGCATCCCACCCATGTTCTACTGCTTGACAAGATTCTACAACAGGACTCTTATCTAGTGAGCTTGCAGCGTGATGCTTTGCTTGATCCTCTATTCTGTGCGATCGATACGGGTCAAACACACTGGTTGATAAGTTGGAGTCGATGTTTAACTGACCATGTGGCGCGTTACATATCTCGGCGATGGTACTTGAATGATGAGCAGATACTGCTGTAGGAGAGTCTAAGGTTTGATTGACATTCAAGTTCTTCGTGGGTCTGGAACTGCCGCAATTTTGGAGAAATGGAGTTAAAGGTCTTTGTGCGAGAGCTTGTCGTGCAAAGTTCAGCAGATCTGCATCGTGGGCGGAAGTAGGGCGCACAGTGTACGCTTGAACTTGCGGTACGCGTGGATGGATGTCCGAATACTTGCGAACATATATGACTCCCATGTCGACCAGACTATCGTAGGTCACAGAGATAGGCATCCCAGTCTCGTCCTCAAAGCCGATTTCCACTACCTGTGGAAGGCCAAGACTTGTCTTTGCCCTGGTGGTGATTGTCTGGGTGGAGTCAATAGCCTTGATTGCAATATATGGTGATTCAGAAAGCACCTTGGCATCCATCAGCCGGAATCTGGTACGTTTGGTAGGTTCCGACCACAGGCTGTTGGGACCATCTACCGTCCCCGCGTCCGCCCTGATCATTCCGAGCGGTTTGAGCGATTTGAGCGATTCGTAGCATTCATCAGAAATGCCAGGAATATCATCCATCAAGACATTGTTGGACGAGCCAGGGATGCTGACATATTCGACCTTAGCCGAGACTTTATGATGGACAATCGCTTTTTGGTCTTCGCTAGCGATGTCGGTCCCCAGCTCTAAAATGTCGTGTTGGTGTAATTCTTGAGGTTCTGAATCACGGTTTTCAGGAGATAGCCGGTGGCCATTGACAAATGTGCCATTTGATGACTTGATATCTCTAATCCAGATTTTCCCTTTCCTTCCTGCCCAGACCTCAGCGTGCCGCCTTGACAGGGCTTTTGAATAAAAAAACCCATTGCTTGGCGTCGGGACTGTCTTTGCATTCGTTTGGCGACCAATGCGTAAGACATCTGGGAAGAAGGGAACGTTGATTTGTTTGCGCTCGAAGGTTCCATTCATCGGTAAAAGGGCTAGGACCGCTGTAGCCTCGTTCAAAACTCGGCTCGCGGCCGTCCGAACTCCATTCTGTTGAGTTTGTGTTGGAGTCTGGGAAGAGGTCACTGGTGATACAGCGGAGTCTAACGTGGTGGAGACTCCTGTAGAGTTTTGAGGGCGACCACTAGGCCCGCTTGTAGCTGTGTCTGTCTTCGCGGCTGGCCAGTCCTCAAAAAGATTCCACGATGAGGTAGCTCCGCGAGCAACCGTCACAGGCGTCCAGAGTCTTGATCTCCCCGAGTTAAATGAGCTGCTTGATGTGCTGCTTTGACTCATTTGGCTCGTGCCGTAACCCGAATCTAGGTCAGGGGATCGACGGCTATTGCGAGGCCCTGCTTTAGGCTTTGGAGGGGCTCTTTTCCGTGGCCTGCCAGCTTTGGTCAGACCCCATTTTGGGTTGACTGGTTCACCATCGATTTGTTTGGGACAATGTGAGCCATCGTCATAGATGTAGCACTGGCCGAGCCCAGGGAGTTCTTCTTCCCTAACGACATTTCTAAGACCGTTCATCGTGATCGGTGTACTGCTTCGCTCCGTTCCAGTCCCTGTGAGTACCTGAGTTCAATGTCCAAGAAGGCCAAGAAGCTGCTCTATGCTCTTTTCCAGAACCCATAAAGCCTTCTCTTGGAGAATTCTGTAATTGGCAAGGCTGTAAAGAGAGCTGTGTAAAACCGAGGTTACAATGGAAAAAGGTAGATGCGAGAAGGAACTTAAATGCACCATGAAAGTGCCTAGGAGTCATAAGCGGATTTGTGTCGAGGAAACCGGCGAGGCACCTACAAGTCGCTCGGAGTGCACATTTGTGTACTCAGCCCCACTGGGAACATGGTAATTGGCCAGCAACACTAACCCTCCGGTCAGGCTAACGGCGGGTTCCTGTCGAATAAAAGTGGCGGGCGGTTGGCGCTTAACTGGAACAGGTTTCGGTGCCCCTTTGTCGCTTCTGCTCCCTTCTCACTTACAGTAGACAAAGGTCTGCTATCTTATCCGAAATTGGCACGGACACGGCTCGGAACTTCTACTCACATGACGTATACTCGATTGCTGACGGTGCTGGGAACGTCGTGGTAAACGTTGTTGCTTGGGCTGGAGAGACAATTGGGCCACCACAAGGGATGACTATTGATGTACTTCGACTAGGAAGGAGAAGGCCGGTTTTGGTGCATGGCCTTGTATCTATTAGTATCCTCAACAGTTTCGCACTCAAGTCTGAGGGTGGTCCTCCCACCCCTTGACGTCCTTGACCTCTACCGTTGGTGGTGCTTGTACGATGAGGTTGCCTCTAATCTTCTCGATGTCTTTCTGTTTGAACCCCAACTTCTCCGTACAATACCTTTCAGCCCCACCAAAGTCCTTCTCAAGCACTTTCTCAAGCCAAGCCTTCATATTTTCCTTCCTTGACCCACAGACTCTCTTGGCCTCTTCCCTTGTCATCCCTCCATGCTGCCGTACCGGCGTCATCGAATCTCCAACCATCTCGGCTTCGACTTTCTCCTCCCACTTCCCCATTCCAGGCACCGTGAGGGAGTAGTCCCAAGCCACCGCTTCATCATCTACACCACAGATCTTCTGGATGAGAGCGGTCAGGACGCCAGTCCGGTCTTTTCCTGCGTTACAGTGATAGACGAATGGCTGTTCAGGATGGTCGCGTATGTGCTTGAATATCGTCCGGAACGCCTTGACGCCGTGCAAAGCGATATCGCGATAACAGTCTACATACCCTTGGCTGAAGCCCGCATCAGCCGGCGTGTCCGGTGCAGTGTACCATCTGAGTTGCTGAGCCGCCATTTCCGGATGCGCGTATATGTCAGCAATGGGGAATACGGGGGTGGAAACGATCTTGACATGCTTTGGTCTCCCAAAAGGACGCGCCGCCTCGACTTCACTACGAAGGTCGAAAAGCACTTTGATGCCCAGGTCAGTGTTCATGACAACGTTGCCACGTGGCGTGAGCTGGGAGAGCTCGGAGCAGCGGAAGGCGAAGTTGCGGCGGACGCTGAAGGGGCTTAGGCTGGACACTTCTGGGCCATTTGAGTGGATTGGTGAGGTAGGCGCTGGGCAGGAGTAGCCGCCGATGTCGCGGAAGTTGGGCACACCTTCGACATTTATGAATGGTGGGTACGGAATATTTTCCTCAGTTGGGATGTCTTTAGTGAAGTCCAGGCGATCCAGATTTTGGGGTGGGATTTGGGCATTGGGGTTGTTGTTATTGGTGGTCTGTTTTTCCTTGGAGTTTTCCTTGCTCAAATAGTTGCCCATGATGAAATGCTTGACTGGACTATGCAAAACCGTATCAGGTGATATGAAACATCAACCTAGACGAGACAAATACTAATGGCACGTTAAGCACATGAGAACCCACAGAATGAAGGAAGCTTCAAAGACAGATATTTGGAAGACAAGCCATGAGGTGATTACGTCATACGCCCTAAGCCAGCACGTGGCCGACCTCCTTCGCTGCATGTGGTCGGCGCTGAAATAGCTTGCGCTGGGGCGCACATCCTTTAATTGGTGGAGGAGGAAGGTAGTAGTTCATTAGTAGATAAATACACGCGAGAATGAAGATAGGCTCGACATCAACGCACTGGTATCATGTCAACTAGATCTGGCTTCCCCGGCCTTTTCACCCGGATTGTGAATGCGGAAGAAAGTAAATTATTCGGTTCATAACTCATCCGTTCCTTTGAAAACCTAATAGTAGAACGCCATCTCCCTCCCTCCCTCCCTCCCTCCCCCCTCTCTCTCTCTCTTTAAACCAATAGCCAGCTACCTCGGCCTACATAGTCCCCGAGAACGCCCCAGCCATCACCTGATAGCCAGAGCCCTCTCTGCCATTCATGATCTTCTCACCATCTACCCGCTTCCTCTTTCTCAACCAGTCAGCAACCTGCTCCGGCGTCATGCCCTTCGTCTCCTCCATAAGCTCGGCGAAACTGTCCCGCTCGTCGGTGGTAGACGCCCGTGCATACTCGCCGACATCGGTAGCAGGTGCGGAAGCTTTGCGGTTCTTCAGCTTAAACTTCCAGCCCTCTGGGGGGTGATCGAACTCGGCGTCAGGGTCGTGAGAGGCCTTCTGGTTGACGAGGGTGACGTCGTCGTCGGCGAAGGGGTTAGAGTGGGTGGTGGCCGCGCCGTTGGCAGGGACAGCCGCGGCGGTCG
>Ga0335072_10000940_pt1 | contig 50404 bp, 41 predicted proteins | sample Lox_Sample_21_FD_206725 | JGI IMG/M metagenome (GOLD analysis project Ga0335072, IMG submission 206725) | Soil microbial communities from Loxahatchee National Wildlife Refuge, Florida, United States - Lox_Sample_2.1 | ecosystem: Environmental > Terrestrial > Soil > Wetlands | place: USA...
AGGATGGCCAGCAGGTAAAGCCCCGAGCCCACGATGGCCGCCCAGCAGGCGATGTCGGCCTTGCTTGGCTTGCCGCTCCACGGCAGGCGCGGGTCGTCCCAGGGACTCTTCTGCGCCGCCTCGCCGGTCGGGCTAGCGGGATCACTGGCGTTCGCCGTCGGCTCTGACACGGTCTCCTGCTGGGTCGATTCGGCGGGAATCGGTCCTGCCGTCGGCTCATCGATCACGCCGTCACGGTATCGGGGCTGGAGGCTCCGGGCAATCAGCCAAGCCGGCGGCCCCCGCGGCACGCTGGCAGGACGCGATCAAGATCACGCTGGTGCTCGCCTTCTGGTCGCCCGACGGGGTCATAGGCCGACCCGACCGGCGACCAGAAGGCCAGCCGCGCCACTAGCGCGGCCGTCATCCGGCTTGGAAGCTCAGCGTGCCCCGATTGCGACGTAGTCGCGGCTGGTCGGGCCGGTGTAGACCTGGCGCGGACGGCCGATCTTGGTCGCCGGGTCGTGCAGCATCTCCTTGTAGTGCGCCAGCCAGCCGGGCAGGCGGCCGATGGCGAACAGCACGGTGAACATCTCCGTCGGGAAGCCCATGGCCCGGTAGATCAGCCCGGTGTAGAAGTCGACGTTCGGGTAAAGCTTGCGGCTGATGAAGTAATCGTCAGAAAGCGCCCGCTCCTCCAGCTGCATCGCCAGGTGCAGGAACTCGTCATCGCCGCCGATCTTGCCGAGGATCTCGTCGCAGGTGGCCTTGACGATCTTGGCCCGCGGGTCGTAATTCTTGTACACCCGGTGGCCGAAGCCCATCAGCTTGACGCCGTCCTGCTTGTTCTTCACCTTGGTGACGAAGTCATCAACGTTGCCGCCAGCGTCGCGGATCTGCTCGAGCATCTCAAGGACGGCCGCGTTGGCCCCGCCATGCAGCGGGCCCGACAGGGCGTGGACGCCGGCCGAGATGCTGGCGAACACGTTCGCCTCCGACGAGCCGACCAGCCGAACGGTCGAGGTCGAGCAGTTCTGCTCGTGATCGGCGTGCAGGATGAACAGGGTGTCGAGGGCCTTCGCGATGACCGGGTCGACCTTGTACGGCTCGACCGGCAGGCCGAACGTCATCCGCAGGAAGTTCTCCACCAGGTTCAGCGAGTTGTCCGGGTACAGGTACGGCTGGCCAATTGACCGCTTGTAGAAGTACGCGGCCAGCGTCGGCAGCTTGGCCAGGAGCCGGATGATCGAGATCTCGACCTCGGCGTCGTCATGCGGGTCAAGGTCCTGGGGATAGAAGCTCGACAGCGCGGAAACGGCGGAGGATAGCACCGCCATCGGGTGGGCGTTGCGGGGGAAGGCACTGAAGAAGGTCTTGAAGTCCTCGTCAAGCAGTGTGTGGTGAGTCACCTTTTCCGTGAAGCTCTCCAGCTCCGCGGCCGTCGGAAGCTCTCCGTACAGCAGCAGGTAGCTGACCTCAAGGAAGGTGGACCCCTCGGCAAGCTGCTCGATCGGGTAGCCACGGTAGCGCAGGATTCCGGCGTCACCGTCGATGTAGGTGATGTCGGAGGAGCAGGAGGCGGTGTTGACGAAGCCTGGGTCCAAGGTCACCTGGCCGGTCGTCGCCAGCAGCTTAGAGATGTCGAAGCCGGAAGCGCCCTCCGTAGCGGGCTTTGCTGGCAGCTTCAGCTCGCCGTCGTCGGAGTAGCGAAGCACGGCGGTCGTGTCAGTCACTGCACGTCCCTCTCTAATGGTCGTACGGGACGCGGGTCGCGCTGCGACCGGATCGACGGCCATAGCACTGGCAACCGCGTCGTTGAGGTCATTCATAGTCTTACAAGTAACGTATGCCCGCTGCACAGGGGCGATCGACGGATGGGACGACTATCACATCGGTGATGATCCAGCCATCTAGCACATTGCCGCGCGGCGGTGCCCGCTGGGCCATCGCCGTTCGGCCGGGCCATGTTGTTAGGCTTAGGTCGTGGATTATGCGATCGCGATACCCCAGTACTTTGCCGACGGCGAGTTTGATCCAGGGGCTTTCCGCGAGTACTTCGCCCGGGCCGAGGAACTCGGGTACCACGCCGCGTGGGCGCAGGAGTCCATGCTGGGCACCGGCCCGCAACTGGCGCCAACGGAGATCATGACCTACGCGGCCGCGTGCACGACGCGGCTGCGGCTTGGCACCACGGTGTTCGTGAGCACGCTGCACATTCCTGTTCACTTCGCGAGAGCCCTCGCCACAGTAGATCAGCTCAGCGGTGGCCGTCTGGACGTGGGGCTCGGCAGCGGCGGGCCGCACCGGGCATTCGAGGCGTTCGGCATGAGCAAGAACCGGTATGTGGCCCGCTTCACCGAGGGCATCGCGCTGACCAAGGCGCTGTGGACGGAGCCTGCTGTGACGTTCGACGGCGAGTTCTGGCAGCTCAAGGACGCCGCCATGGAGCCTAAGCCCCGGCAGAAGCCGCATCCTCCGCTGTGGCTTGGCGGTTCCAGCGAGGTCGCGGCGCGCCGTGCGGTGCGGCTGGGAGACGGGTTCTTCGGCGCCGGGTCGTCCACCACCAGCGCGTTCAGGGAGCAGGTGGCCATCGTCACAGACGAGGCGGCCCGGCAGGGCAAGGCCGACTTCCGCGTGGCCAAGCGGGTGTACATCGCCGTTGACGACGACGCGGCCCGGGCCCGCGAGCAGCTCAACGCCGCTCTGGCGATGGTCTACGGCCGGCGCGTGCCCGCGATCGAGGCGGCCGGCATCGCCGGGACGCCCGATGACTGCGTGACCGGCGTCCGCGAGGTGATCGACGCCGGCGCGGGCATGGTGCTGTTCACCGCGCTTGACGACCTCCTGGGCCAGGCGGAGCGCATCGCCGCCGAGATCATCCCGGCGCTCTAGCGACCCCTGCCCCTGGCGGGTACGGGTGCCATGCTGGCGGACCGTCGCGGTCACCGTGCCCACGGGAACAGTGCTCACGGGAACAGTGCTCACGGGAACAGTGCTCACGGGAACAGTGCTCACGGGAACAGTGCTCACAAGAGCAGGGATATCAACCGCCACGGCACTTTTCGAGAGCTTTCCGCGGGCAAGAAGTGCGGATGTTCTCGTCTTGTAAAGAAAGCTAGAAGCCCAGTGGATGCCAGACGGTCTTGGTCTCCAGGTACGCGACCATGCGCTCGATGCCCGGCTCGGCCGCCCAGTCGCTGGCCGGGATGCGGACGACCCGCTTGAGGTTGTCCGCGGCGGCCACCGCCATGTCATCGGCAAGAGCGCCGGGGGCACCGGTCACGTCGATCGCGTTGACGTCCATGTGCGAGGCCAGCCAGGGAGCGATCTCCGCGACCCGGCCGGTCAGGATGTTGACGACTCCGCCAGGCACGTCCGAGGTGGCCAGTACCTCCGCCAGCGTCACCGCGGGGAGCGGAAGCCGCTCGCTGGCCACCACGACGCAGGTGTTGCCGCTGACGATGGCGGGCGCGAGGCACGCGACCAGGCCGAGCAGCGGCGAGTCCTGGGGCGCGAGGACCGCGACCACGCCGGTTGGCTCCGGGACAGAAAAGTTGAAGTACGGCCCCGCGACCGGGTTGGCCGCCCCGCGGACCTGGGCGATCTTGTCGGCCCATCCGGCGTACCAGACCCAGCGGTCGATAGCCTCGTCGACCTCGGCCTCCGCGTGGGCGGCTGAGGCCCCGGTGGCCAGACGGACCTCGGCCACGAACTGCGCCCGCCGCCCCTCCAGGACCTCGGCGACTCGGTAGAGGACCTGGCCTCGGTTGTAGGCGGTCGCGCCGGACCAGCCGGCGAACGCCTTGCGCGCCGCCAGCACGGCGTCACGCGCGTCCTTGCGCGAGGCGAGCGCGGCGTTGGCGAGGAAGCCGTCCGCGTGGTCAGACACGGTATACGACCGCCCGCTTTCTGACCGGGGGAACGCACCGCCGATGTAAAGCTTGTAGGTCTTGCGCACCGCGATCCGCCCCGCCTCGCCCGTGACGGCCACTTCTGATACCTCAGACATCGCTGCTCCCCAGGACGTCCAGGTAGGACTCCAGCCCGTGCCGTCCGCCCTCCCGGCCGTAGCCGGACTCCTTGTAGCCGCCGAACGGAGCGGTCGGATCGAACCGGTTAAAGGTGTTCGCCCACACCACCCCAGCTCGCAGCCGCCCAGCCATGGCCAGGATCAGCGACCCCTTCTCGGTCCACACCCCGGCCGACAGGCCATAGGGCGTGTTGTTGGCCTTGGCGATGGCCTCGTCGGGGGTACGGAACGTCAAGACGGACAGCACCGGGCCGAAGATCTCCTCTTGCGCGATCCGGTTTGCCTGCGACACCCCGGTGAAGACGGTCGGCGGGAACCAGAAGCCACGGTCAGGCAGTGGGCAGGGGGCCGACCACCGCTGCGCCCCTTCGGCCTCGCCCTCGGCCGCGAATGCCTCGACGCGGTCCAGTTGCACCCGCGAGTTGATGGCGCCGACGTCAGTGTTCTTGTCGAGTGGGTCACCGAGCCGCAGCCGCCCCATGCGCCGCTTGAGCGACTCGATGATCTCGTCGGCGACTGACTCCTGGACCAACAGCCGAGACCCGGCGCAGCACACGTGCCCCTGGTTGAAGAAGATGCCGTTGACGATCCCCTCGACCGCCTGGTCAACGGGGGCGTCCTCGAAGACGATGTTGGCCGCCTTCCCGCCGAGCTCGAGCGTGAGCCGCTGGCCGGCCACCGCGCAGCTCCTCGCGATTTCCTTCCCGACCTCCGTCGAGCCGGTGAACGCGACCTTGTCGATGCCAGGGTGGGTGACCAGGGCGTGGCCGGTGGTCCCGTCCCCCGTGATGATGTTGACCACCCCGGGCGGCAGGTCCGCCTGCTGGCAGACCTCGGCGAACAGCAGCGCGGTCAGCGGCGTCGTCTCGGCTGGCTTAAGCACCACCGTGTTGCCGCAGGCCAGGGCGGGGGCGATCTTCCAGGCCAGCATGAGCAGCGGGAAGTTCCACGGGATTACCTGCCCGGCCACGCCAAGCGGTCTTGGCGAGGGCCCGAAGCCGGCGAACGACAGCTTGTCCGCCCAGCCCGCATGGTAGAAGAAGTGCGCGGCGGCCAGCGGGATGTCCACGTCCCTGGACTCACGGATCGGCTTGCCGTTGTCCAGCGTCTCAAGGACGGCGAACTCGCGGGCGCGCTCCTGGATCAGGCGGGCAATGCGGAACAGGTACTTGCCTCGCTCCTTGCCAGGCATAACGGACCACACCCGCTCGTAAGCGTGCCGAGCGGCGGCGACGGCCCGGTCCACGTCATCGGACCCGGCCTGCGTCACCTCCGCCAGGACCTCCTCGGTCGCCGGGTTCACCGTCTTGAACGCAGAGCTCCCGGCAACGAACTGGCCGCCGATGAACAGCCCGTAGGAATCGCGCAGCGTGACGACCGAGCGCGACTCCGGCGCGGGCGCATAGTCAAAGCGCATAACCAACCCTCAGTCCACCGTCACGTAGTCAGGACTCCAATAGCGTCCGGTCTCCATCCGCGCCCGCTGCATGAGCAGGTCATTGAGCAGGCTAGAGGCACCGAGCCTGAAGAGCCGCGCATCCAGCCAGTCGTCCCCCGCCGTCTCGTGAACGACCGTGATGTAGCGGATGGCGTCCTTCGTCGTCCGGATCCCGCCCGCCGGCTTGACCCCCACCTGCCGACCGGCCATCCCCTGCCAATCGCGCACCGCCTCCAGCATGACGAGCGTGACCGGGAGGGTGGCCGCGGGCGACACCTTGCCGGTCGAGGTCTTGATGAAGTCCGCGCCCGCCAGCATAGCCAGCCAGGAGGCACGGCGGACGTTATCCAGCGGGCCAAGCTCGCCGGTCTCAAGGATCACCTTCAGGTGGGCCGGGCCACACGCCGCCCGTACCGCCTGGATCTCCTCGTAGACCGCCAGATAACGGCCGGAAAGGAAGGCGCCCCGGTCGATGACCATGTCCACCTCATCGGCGCCGGCCGCGACCGCGGACTTCACGTCCGCGAGCTTGACCTCAAGCGCCGACCGGCCGGAAGGGAACGCGGTCGCGACGCTCGCGACCTTGACAGGGGTGCCCGCCAGCTCGGCGGCCGCGACCGCGGCCAGGTCAGGGTAGACGCAGACGGCGGCCACCATCGGCGCGCCGTAGCCCGGGTGCCGCGCCTTGGCGCACAACGCCCGCACCTTGCCCGGCGTGTCCTGGCCTTCAAGCGTGGTCAGGTCGATCATGGAGATCGCCAGGTCGATCGCCTGCCGCTTCGCGTCGGCCTTCACCGACCGGCTCGCCAGCATGGTGGCCCGGGCGGTTGCCCCCGCCTCGTCCACGCCAGGCAGTCCATGCAGGAAACGGCGCAACGAGGCGTCGGAGGCTGCGACTTCGCTCATCCGTCTATTGTGCTCTATCTCCCCGGGGGGACGACCCCCCTGTCGACCCCCAATGCCGCTTACCTCCGGCATCTCGCTGGCGCCAGCAGTCCGTTGCGTCACACCAGGCCGGCCGAGGCAATGAGATGACGGCCGATTCCACCTCCCCGCCCCGCGCAGGGATGGCCGCGGCCTCATCCCCTGCGCCGGCCTGGCTCACTGGCATCCCCGGGGACTCAGGGGACGCAGCCGCGGGGGACCTCACCCCGGCGATATTGTGAAATATTTTCCGGCTGCGAAAGATCCGCTACGCCAGAATGGGAAAATTCTTTCGCAACCGGGTTATCTTCCCGCTAAATCCCGCGATAGGTGAGGTGCCAGGGGTGAGCGCGCTGCTGCGGGGGCCATGGGACTCCGATCACGGGGCGATCGGGCCGGAACGCCGGGCCGCAGATGCCGATGAGGTCAAAGTGGCGGACAAGGTAAGCGGCACTGTGCCGGCCCCCCGCCTTGGGGGGAGACCCCCAAGCCCCCTTCCAGGGGAACCCGCACAGACCGCGGGCCCCTGGGCCGCGCGCCTGGCACTGCCCGGGCGACGTCATGCGCCTATGCTGGCGGGATGCGGATGCGGGTAGTGCAGGCGATCGCCTTTGACGTCTGCTGCGTGCTCATCTTCGTCGTCATCGGACGGGCCAGCCACACGAAGGGTGAAACGCTCGGCGGGATCGTGTCGACGTCGTGGCCGTTCCTGGCCGGGCTGGCGATCGGCTGGCTCGCGACGCTGGCGTGGGCCTGGGACCGCACCCGGCCACGGACGGCCCGCCAGCGACCCGAGGCCAGGTGGCGCCCGGCGGCGCTGGCGCCAGCCGGGCTGCTGGCGTGGCTTGCCACCGTGGTCCTGGGCATGACCTTCCGCGTCATTTCCGGCCAGGGCACCGCGGCCGCCTTCATCGGCGTCGCGCTGGCCTTCCTCGGCCTGTTCCTGCTCGGCTGGCGGCTACTGTCCCGTTATATCCAAGTTATCCGGTCGTAATCGGCTTACCTGGGTAATTTTTTTCTGCGATTTCATGGAACAGCGTATTTCTTGCCTTCCAGGTCTCCGACATCGAACCCTTCCGCGATACGCGCGATCTCGGCGATCTCATAAGTGCTGAGCACCTCAATCGAAAGCTCGTGCAGATGCCTAGTCTTCGCTGCGCAGGCGTCTTCGATCAGCGTTACGGGGAAATCTCGCATGAAAGCGGAGCGCAACGTCGTCTCCACGCACAGGTTCGTGACCACGCCGCAGATCGCCAGACGCGTGACGGCCAGGCCGCGCAGCAAGGGCTCCAGTGAGGTCCACTGGAATGCGTCGAACCTGACCTTGTCCACCTTGAGGTCTTCTGGGTGGCATTCCAGGTCGTCGACCACCTCCGCGTCCCACGACCCGGCTGCTAGCCCGTTGACCAAGGCCAGTGCGGGGCTGTCGCGGATGAGCGCCGGGCCCTCGTCGGCCGGGCCGAGCCGGTACAGGTGACGGGTGAAGATGACCGGCACGCCGGCCGCACGTGCCTGCTTGACCGCGATCGCCGCGTTGCGCACGGCGGCGTCCACTCCCTCCAGACCCAAGCCGATGCTCGGGAACGACCCCTCCGGGTGGCAGAAGCCGTTCTGCATGTCCACGACGATCAGCGCGTGCCGATTGGCGCCCACTATTCCGCTCCTTCCGTCGGTCCCCAATAACCATAACCGACATGTCTAGAGCTGAATAGATTTACATTTACGCCATACTGCAAAGAGCATCGGTACGTGCAAATGCACGAGCAGCCCAATCACCAGGCGATCATTAGCGCAGTGACCTGGCTGGCCTGGCCTCCCAGATCGTCCACAGCGGGCGGTAGCCCTGCCGGCTCCAGAACGGGGCGGCATACGGGTTCAGCTGCTCATAGTGGAGAAGCGTCGCCGCTACACCTGCCGGGTCGACCTCGGCGTGCAGGCAGGCAGCGAGCTCGGCCCCAATCCCGGCGCTGCGCTCTTGCGGGCTCACGTACCCGAGCACGGTGTACGCGACCGGGCCGAGTCGTGTCATCGGGGCAATCCAGGCGGCATGATCAGGTCGCTGCGTGGCGATCACCCCGACCGGCTTGCCGCTCCGCTCGGCGAGCCAGGTCCATGGCCGCGTGCCTGGGCCACCTTCCGCGAGCGCTCCCGCCGCCAGCAGGCGAGCGGCCTCCTGGCGCAGCGCGGCGGCCGTCCCCGCCCGGTCAGGGGTGTCGCTGAAGTGCGCGTCGAACCGTGCGATCGCCGCGCCGAACGCCGCGATCGTCTCGGCGTCGGCCGGCCCGGCCCGCCGGATCCGCGTCTCCCCCGCCGGATCGGGCCCGGGCACTCGCCCCGCCTGGCGCGCGCCCGGCCCGGCCGCGGGGCGGATGGCGACAACCGCGAGCGGCCGCAGGCCATGGCGCTGCAAGGCGGCCACGCCCTCGATGTCCCGGCTCGGCCAGGTGATGACGGCCGCGGTGTCGTCATCGCCACTCCCTGGCACGCTGGCCAGGTGGTCTCGCCACCGGCTGATCAGCCGGCCTAGGGCCGCCCCGGCGTCCGGACCGACCACCCGGGGCGTCAGCTCGAACCGCCGGGCCATGTTCCAGGACAGGTCGATCCCGGCCGGGTCCGGCTCGGTGTGCTGGCAGGTACCGAGGGCCGCGAGGTTCCCGCCCTGGCCTACCAGCAGCCTCGCGCCGCAGTCGCCATCAGGCCCGGATCCATCCGGGGGGAACGCGTCGGGCAGGAGCGGGTCAATCGCCCGCCAGCGCACCGTCGCCCGGGCCGTGAACTCGTCCATTCCTGGTGTCTGGCCCACGTCATCAGCGGTCACCACGGGAAATTATCAGTTAAGGCCCGGGCTGCGGCACTGGCGGGGGGAATGACACGGTCCGGGTGAGCCGCGACGGTCAGGACTCGGTGGGGCCGCCGAGTTGCCTATGGGGGCGGGCAGCCGGCAGCGCCTCGCGAGGGTTGCGGGTCGATGGCGGCAGCGCGTCGCGATGAACTGGTGGCGCTGCCAGTGCGGGGCGCGCCGCGGTGACGACGGGAGCCGCCGTGGTCGCGACGGGAGCCGCCGTGGTCGCGACGGGAGGCGCCGTGGTCGCGACGGGAGGCGGTACAGGAAAGACCCGCTGCGCCGGGTCCGGGGCGGCGGGCGGCCTGGCCTGCTCCTGGTCGGCCGGCGGCTCGGCTGCCGGCTCCCCTACCGGCTCGGCTGGCTCTGGCGGCGACAGGACCGGATTGGCCGCGACCGCCGCGGCGTAGGCCGCGGTGAGCTTGGCCAGCTCGCCCTCGGGGTCGGCGAGCCAGCTGGTGGACCACAGCCGGTGGACCCGCCAGCCGAGCCGCTCCAGGTGCTCCTTGCGCAGCCGGTCCCGGTCCCTGACGCTGCCGGAGTCACGGTAGGCGGTGCCGTCGGCCTCGACGGCGAGGATCATCCGTGCGGGGTCATCGGGGTGCGCGGCGGCGAAGTCGACCCGGTAGCCGCCGACCCCGAACTGGGGCAGGACCTCGATCCCCAGCAGCGCAAGCCGGGCGGCCACGTCGGCCGTGAAGGCGTCGCTGTCGCCACCGCCGCCACCGGCGCCGGCGCTTGAGGCCGCCACCGGAGTGCCACCGGACCTGGCGTACTCGAGGTACTCGGCCAGCATCCTGGCGCCTGCCTTGGTCAGCCGTCCCGGGTCGACGTCGTGACTGGAGAACGAGCTCACCACGGTCAGGCGCCGCCGGGCGCGGGTGGCGGCGACGTTCAGCCGCCGCTCGCCCCCGTCGCGTAGCAGCGGACCCCACTGGTAGCGCATCCGCCCGTCGGCGTGCTTGCCGTACCCGACCGACAAGATGATCGCGTCACGCTCGTCACCTTGCACCCGCTCCAGGTTCTTGACGAAGAACGGCTCGGAAGCGTCTTCCGCGAAGAACGCCTCCACGTCGGTCAGCCTGCCCGCCGCCAGCACCGCGCGCAGCGCCGTGTCGATCCGCTCGGCGTGCCGCATGCCCAGCGCGATCACGCCAAGTGACTCGGCCGGCCTGGTCCGCGCGTGCTCCACGACGAGGGAGACGACCCGGTCCACCTCGGCCGCGACCGACGCCTCCTGCCCTGGACCCTGCTGCTGGGTGACGACCACATGCCGCAGGCAGTCATCTCGGGCCACCCCAGGGAAGGTGGTCAGCGAGCCGCCGTAGATCCGGTCGTTGGAGAACGCGACCAGGCGCTCGTCGCGGCTACGGTAATGCCAGGTGAGCGGGCAGGTGGGCAGCAGCGGCCGCAGCGCGTCGAGGATCGACTCGAACCCGACAGACAGGGCCACCGACGTGGGCTCTTCCGCGTCATCCTCGTCATCGCCCGCGTCGCCCGCGTCGGCCTGCCGGAAGAAGCTGGTGGGCGGCAGCTGCCTGTCGTCGCCGGCCACGACGACCTGGTGGGCGCGGATGATCGAGCCGATCGCGTCGGCCGGAACCACCTGGCTCGCCTCATCGAAGATCACCAGGTCGAAGAGCCGGGACAGCGGCAGGACCTGGCTGACCATCAGGGGAGACAGCGCCCAGCAGGGCTTCAGCGCGAACAGCACGTCGCCGGCCTGGTCAAGGAGCCGGCGCAGGGGCAGGTGGCCGCGGCGCAGCGCGGCCTGCTTGCGGACGACCCGCGCCTGCAGCGGGTGCCGGTCGACCGCGTCCCGCAACTGCCTGGCCCACGTGTCACGAACCCGTGCCCGGTTGGCCGCCAGGTGCTCGGTGTCCCGGTGGCGGAACTCCTCCGCCACCTCGTCAAGCGCCGCCCCATCGTCAGCCGCGTACTCGGGGTCACGGACCCGGATCTCGTCGAGGATGGCCCGGTACCACGCGTAGTCGAACGCCGCGGTGACGAGGTCGGCACCGGGGGCGGTAGTGCCGTCGGGGGCAGGGCCGCCGGGGGCGGTAGTGCCGTCGGAGGCAGGGCCGCCGGGGGCGCTGGCCAGTATCTCGTCGATGACCGGCCCGAGGCCGAGCGTCGCGAACCGGCGAGCCAGCTCGTGCAGGCGGGGCAGCCGCCAGGCCGTCGCCTCGCCGGCCACCAGCGCGGCCGCCGCCCCCTCGGGGTCGGCCTCAAGTCCCGCGAACGGTGCGACCGACCGCAGTCGGGTGATCTGCCGCTCGCACTCGGCCCAGTCCCGGGCCAGCTCCGCGTACCCGCTGGGCAGCGCGGGCTCGCTCGCCGGGTCACCGGGGCCCGCGCGCAGCGCCTGGAACGTCGCGCGGGCCTCCTTGCGCAGGGCCCGCCGCTCGCGGAACCCGTGACTTCGGTCCCCGGCCGCGCTGAGAAGGGCGAGGTAGGACATGACCTCTGCCCGTTCGGCCTGGGAAGACGGAGCACGCAACTGCGCCTGCCCGCAGGCGGCGGCCAGCCGGGCACGCAGGTGCGGAAGGGTCCGGCCCGACAGGGCGCGGGCCACCTCGATGGCATCGCGGGCGGCCTCCCGGTCGGGGAGGCTCGCGCCGAACCACGGCGTGGCATCGGGGCGCAGGCCGAGGCCGCCAAGCCGGGTGAACTCGCGCAGCTCGTCACGAAGCTGGTCGGCGACGACCGGCGTGATCAGCTCGGGGTTAGCGAGCCGGACGGCGACCTGGGCCTGCCGAGGCACGCTGAGGAGGCCCGACTGCACCTGGTAGGGCGTCAGGCCCCACGGCTCGTGGGCACGGTGCATCGAGGTGCCGTGCCGAGCCAGCCGGCGCTGGCGCTCGGTGAGGCGACGGTGCAGGGCCGTGGTGTCGGGCGACGGGGCCTGCGCGGCCTGGTCCAGGGTCACGCCAAGGCCGGCGGCGATGCGCTGCCGGTCGCGGGTGCCCTCGTGGATGTCGAGCACGAGGTCGCCGAGGCCGACGGCGTTCATCCGGGAAAGGACCGCGTCGATCGCGGCTCGCTTTTCCGCCACGAACAGCACCTTGCGGCCGCGCGCGACCATGGCGGCGATCAGGTTGGCGATCGTCTGGCTCTTGCCCGTGCCGGGCGGGCCGTGGATGACCAGGCTGCGGCCCGCCAGGGCGGCGTCAATGGCGGCCCGCTGCGAGGAGTCCGCGTCGAGCACGGAGAAGTCGCTGGCCGGGTCGTAGTCGGCTTCGGCTCCCGCGCCGGACACCATGCCCGCCAGGTCAGCGGAGACCACGCCCTGTGCCTCGGGATCGCCGGCGATGGCGGCGACCAGGTCGCTGTCGGCCAGCAGGTCGCCCGCCGCCTCCAGGTCCCTGACCATCGGCAGCTTGGCGTAGGTGAAGGTGCCGATGACCTTGCGCCGCTCGATCGCGAACCCCGGGACCTCGGCTTGCATGGCCGCCCGGGCCAGCTGCCCGGCGATCCGCTGCGGGTCCGGCTTGTCGACCGCCGCCCCGTAGACCGTGGCGAGCTTGTGCAAGAGCACCGGGTTGACCTCGGTGTCCTCGTCAAGCATGAGCTCGAAATCGTCATAACGGGCCCGGGTCGGCGTGATGGTCAAGCCGCGCAGCAGCACGGGGGCGGCGGGCTCAAGGAACAGCTCGTCCCAGCGCGCCATCCCGGTCGCGAGGTACCCGGCCCTGATGCCGCGCTCCTCGTGCAGCTCGCGGGCCTTGCGGTAGATCGCCTGCGCCCTCCGGATGGCGTCAGCCCGGTTTTCCGCGTTCTCATGGCCAGGAAACAGCCTCGAGAGGCGGGCGTGGCCGGATTTCTCGAACCGCTCGACCGCGTCGGGGTCGGCCGGGGCAAGGTCCAGCGTCCCGGCCCGGCGGTCCTTGTAGTAGAGCAGGGTGTTGCGCCCGCCCAGGTCGGTGAGGGCCTCGATCCACTGGCGCTGCGCGGCGGCGGCCAGGGCGAGGCGGCGAGTGTCGCTCGGCTCGGTCATGCGATCCCCTCCCGTGGACCCTTTTGGGTGCCCAGGAAGGCGGACCTCAAACGCGCACTGGCTCAGATTGCCAGGCTCAGATTCCCAGCCCCGGCAGCGCCTGCCCGCTGGGGAGCTCGGTCAGCAGGTGGCCGGGAAGCCAGAGCTTGGAGCCGCGGATGCCGGAGCCGATCACCACCTGCGGTGACTTCGCCACCAGGTCATCGACCAGCACCGGCCAGGCTGGTGGCAGCCCGATCGGCGTGATGCCGCCGTACTCCATCCCGGTCAGCGAGGTCACCACGTCCACCGGCCCGAACGAGGCCTTGCGCACATCCAGGTGCCGCCGCACGAGCCCGTTCACGTCGGCCCTGGTGGTCGCGGCGACCAGGCAGGCCGCGTAGCTGGTCTCGCCGCCGCGCTTGCCCGCGATGACCACGCAGTTGGCGCTCTCCTGGAGGATCACGCCGTAGGCCGCGCAGAACTGCGTGGTGTCGGCCAGCGCGGGATCGATCTCAGCTACCCGGACCTGATCGGCCCAGGGCAGCGCCTGTAGCGCGGCCGCGGTCGCCGTGGCCAGCAGTTCCGGCCGCGACAGCGCGGGGTGAAAAGTCAGCTCGGTAGTCATCTCCTCATCCAACCAGAGGTTCTGGCTGGCTTGACGTCATCCGTCTAGAGACCTAAAGTGCTAATCAACTAAGACGCTAGATCGGTGGATCACATGATCAGCTTTCGGGTGGACGGACGATCGGGCGTTCCGCCCTACCTGCAGCTCGTCCAGCAGGTGCGGCAGGCGCTGCGGATGGGCGTGCTCCAGGTGGGCGATCAGCTCCCGACGGTGCGCGAGGTAGTCGCGGCCGTGGCCGTGAACCCCAATACCGTGCTCAAGGCCTACCGGGAGCTTGAGCGCGACGGCCTGCTTGAGGCCCGGGCGGGCCAGGGCACGTTCGTGCGCGGCCTGCCGCCCGGGCCGCCGCCTGGCACCCATTCCCGGCTCGGCCGGAGCCTCGCGCAGTGGGTGCGCGAGGCCCGCGCGGCCGGACTTGACGACGAGTCGATGGAGTCACTGCTGAGGGTCACGCTGCAGGCGACTCGTCATTCGGAGGAGGAAATCGCATGAAGCAGGAGCCCTCCCTGGTACTCAGCCCAACCGAAGGAACCCCCATGGCACCATCGGCGCTGGCCATCGAGACCAGCGAGCTGACCAAGCGGTACCGGCGTGGCCGGGTCACCGCGCTGAGCAATTGCACGGTCACGGTCCCTCAGGGCCGGATCTCCGCGCTGATCGGGCCGAACGGCGCGGGCAAGACCACGCTGCTGCGCTTGCTGTGCGGGCTGGCCCAGCCGACAAGCGGCACGGCCACCGTGCTCGACGAGACGCCACGCCAGGACCCGGCCTTCCTGGCCGAGGTTGGCTACCTCGCCCAGGAGATGCCGCTGTACCGGCGGATGAGCGCCGAGGACCACATCAGGATCTGCGCGCGCCTGAACTCCCGCTGGGACGGTGACCTGGTGCGGACCCGGCTGCGCGCGCTCGACATTCCGCTCGACCGGGCGGTCGGTACGCTGTCGGGCGGCCAGCGCTCCCAGGTCGCGCTCGGCCTGGTGCTGGGCAAGCGGCCCCGGCTGCTGCTGCTCGACGAGCCGGTCGCCGCGCTTGACCCGCTGGCCCGACGGCACTTCCTGCAGACGCTCACCGCGGCGGTCGCAGAGGCCGACGGCGGGCTGACGGTGCTGCTGTCCTCGCACCTGATCACCGACCTCGAGCGGGTCTGCGACCACCTGATCATGGTGGGCGCCGGCCAGGTGCAGCTGTCCGGTGACACCGATGAGGTGCTCGCGTCACACAAGGTCCTGGTCGGGCCGAGCAAGGACACCGCCGCGCTCGAGCAGGCGCACACGATCGTGCAGCAGACCAGCGCGGGGCGCCAGTCGACGCTGCTCGTCCGGCTGGGCGGGCCACTGGCCGACCCGGGCTACCAGATCGAGGACGTCAGCCTCGAAGAACTCGTGCTCGGTTACATGAGCGTCACGACACCGGTCTACGCCGACCTCAAGGCAGTTGGAGAATAGCCATGACCTATCTCGTCTGGCGGCAGTACCGCCTGCAATGGGCGATCGCCCTCGCCCTGCTGGCCGCGATCGCGGCGGTGGAGCTCATTGACGGGCTCCACATGGCCTCGGCGTGGCACTCGCTTCAGGTCGCTTGCGCCACGTCCAGCCAGGGACCCGGCCAGGGATTCGGTGGGGGGGCCGGCCACGGTGGCGGCTGCCTCGGCCAGAGCATCGCCAGCGTGGTCGGCAACGACTTCCGCGTCCTGAGCACTCTGGTGCCCGCCGTCCTGGGGATCTTGTGGGGGGCGCCGCTGATCGCCCACGAGATGGAGACCGGCACCACCAGCTTCGCCTGGACGCAGGGCACCACCAGGACCCGCTGGCTGGTGGCCAAGGTGGGCTACCTGATGCTGGCCGCCGTGATCTGGGCGGGCGCCGTCTCCGCCCTGATCACCTGGTGGTCAGGCCCGCAGAACGCCCAGAACGCCGACCAGTTCCAGTCCAACTACTTCAACACTCAGGGTCTGCTGCCCATCGGGTACGCCGTGGTCGCCATGGCGCTCGGCATCGCCGCCGGAGTGCTGCTGCGGCGGACCGTTCCGGCGATCGCCGTCACGCTGGCCGGGTTCATCGCGATCCGCGCGTGGTTCGCGGAGCAGATCCAGTTCCACCTGCTGCCGGCCGTCACCACCTACACCAGCCTGACCAGCGCCTGGTTCCCCGGCGGTATCTCCATCATCCAGGGCAGCACCGTCGTCAACGCGGCCGGCCAGGACGCGGGCGGCAACCCGATCACGGGCATGGTCAGCGTTCCCAGCGGCAATGCCATATCAACCCCCGACATCCCGGCGGCCTGCCACCAGTACGCGTCAAGCGTCGTCCCGAGCGGCAACCCCGGCATGGGCAATGCCAGCCCGTCCCTGGTCTCGTGCCTGTCCAAGGCCGGCTTCCGCAACTACTTCAGCTACCAGCCGGGCAGCCGGTACTGGGAGTTCCAGGGCCTCGAGACCGGCATCTACGTGCTCATGGCCGCCATCCTGCTCGCGATCGCCTTCTCCGTGATCCGCCACCGCGACGCCTAGGCCTCTCGGCCTCGACCCTCGCGCCCCGGGTCCGGGTCCCCCGGCCCCGGGGCTGGCGTTGTTGCCCGGGCCCGCGGGGCCCCGGGCCCGCGGGCCCCGGGGTCCGCGGGGTCCCGGGTCCGGCACCGGCACCGGCACCGGCACCGGCACCGGCCCCCGGGCAACCGCCGTCACCGGGGCCACACTCGCCCCACCAGAAACGCTTGAATGGTCTAATGCTGTTGTTTGTGCCGCGTTTCGCGGCACAAACAACAGCATTTAGCGTTGCTAACCTTTATTGGTGGTGCCCAGCGGGCCGCCGGCGCGGGCGACGGGGCGGTGCGGCCGACGGGGCGGTGCGGCCGACGGGGCGGTGCGGCCGACGGGGCGGTGCGGCCGACGGGGCGGTGCGGGCGACGGGCGGTGGCAGGGGGTCAGTGCCAGCGGAAGCGCCAGGTGGCGAACGCGCAGCCGGCTGCCGTCCAGGCGAGCAGCACGAACAGGTCGGTCAGCGGGGCGTGCGCGGCGGGGGTATAGCCGTGCTCGAGGATCTGGGCCAGCGCCCGGACGGGGAACACGCCCACGGCGGCCGACAGCCAGTGCGGGACGCTGAACGCCGGGTCGAAGAGTCCCGACATGATCGCCAGTGGCAGGTAGCTGGCGTTGGCGATGGGCGAGGCGGACTCGGCGCTGCGGGCGACCGAACTGAGCGCCATGCCGAGGGAGCCGAAGCAGGCGACGCCGAGCACGAGGCCGCCGATGATTTCCGGCAGGCCGCTGGCCCGCGGTGTCGCCCCGAACGCCAGCGCGCCGATGACGGCGACGCAGGCGGTGATCGCGATGGCGGTGGCGGCCGTGCTGCCGAGCACGCCCGACAGGTACGCGGTCGCGGACATCGGGGTGGTTCTGATCCGCTTGAGCACGCCGTCGTGGCGCAGCGTCGCGAGCTTCGCGCCGAGGTTCACGTAGGCGGCGACGATCACGCCGAACGCGATGATCGAGGGGACGAAGACCATCTGCCCCTCGACGTGCGTGTGTGGCAGGTCCCCGGTGGCAGTCGTCGACCCGATGAGCAGCAGCAGGGCGAGCGGCAGCGCGAAGGTGAACAGCGCGTACTCGGCGCTGCGCCAGAAGGATCGCTGCTCGAGCAGCGCCTGCCGCGCGGCGAGGCTGATGGTCCTGTTCAGGCCACTCACTGGGCCTCCCGCTCGCTGACGAGCTGGAGGTAGGCGTCCTCCAGGGTGGGGTTTTCGACCGACAGGTCGTCAAGGTCGCCGAGGCCGTTGACGTGGGCCCAGGCGAGCAGCTCGCGAAGCGCGCTCGCGGTGTGGCAGGTGACGCAGGTGGCGGAATCGCCTGAGACCACCACGTCGAGGCCGTCGGGAGGCAGGAGCGAACCGTCGCGAAGCCGCCGCGGGGCGGTGAAGGTGATCCTCGTGTCGCAGGCGGCCTGGCGGGCGACCTGCCGGACCGTGCCCGCCACCTGGATGCGGCCGCCCTGCAAGATCGCCAGCCGGTCGGCGAGCCGCTCTGCCTCGTCCAGGTAGTGGGTGGTCAGCACGATCGTCTTGCCCAGCGTGCGCAGGTTCTCTATCGCGGCCCAGCAGCGCCGCCGTGACTCCGGGTCGAACCCGGTCGTGGGCTCGTCGAGGAAGATCAGGTCAGGGTTGCCCGCCAGGGCGAGGGCCAGGTCAAGGCGGCGGCGCTGGCCGCCGGACAGGCGGCGCACCTGGGCGTTGCGATCCTCGGTCAGCTCGACGAGGGCAAGCAGGTCCGCGAGCGGTAGCGGGTTTGGATAGTAGGCCCGCCAGATGTCAATCAGCTCGGCCACCCGGGCCTGGCGGGGGAAGCCGCATTCCTGGAGCACGATGCCAATCCGCTCGCGGAGCCTGGCGGGCTGGGCGGCGGGGTCCACCCCGAGCACCCGGACGGTGCCGCCCGTGCGCTGCCTGAAGCCCTCAAGGATCTCCACCGTGGTGGTCTTGCCCGCACCGTTCGGTCCCAGCAGGCAGAAAACCTCGCCCGCACGCACCTCGAAGTCCACGCCGCGCAGCACCTGGCGATCGCCATAGCCCATCGTGAGGTCGCGGACCTCGATCGTGGGCGGGGCCGGGCGGGGAGCATCCGCCGCCACCTCGGCCAGGTCGGGGGCCACCTCGGCGGCCAGCGTGTTGGTCATGCGCCCTCCCCTTGGTACTGCTGCTGAAGGTGCTGGTCTTGACGAGGCTGATCGCGCGGTTCGGCCTCCTGTGCGTCCCGTGCCCCCAGGCCCCAGGCCTCCAGGTCCCACGCCTCCAGGTGCCGTGGCGGGACCAGGGCGTGGACCAGCGCGTCAACCGCGGTGTCCTGGGCCAGGCTGGCCGGGATCGCCGCGCCACACGGGTCAGAGAAGCGGTGCCGGGCGAACCACGTCAGCGTCTCAAGGACCAGGCGGGCGGTCGCGGAGCTATCAGGGGTCGTGCGCAGCGCGCCCGTCTCGGCCCGGCTGGCCAGGTAGCGGGTGAGCGCCGCGAGGACCGGGGCACGCAGGCCGTCGTTGAGCAGGTCGGCGAGCTCGGGGAGCTCTCTGGCCGACCGCTCGATCATGTCCGCGGCCCGGTGGGTCAGCTCCTCCAGGCTGAACAGCTCGCGCAGGATCGCCTCGACCTCCGCCGCTGGGTCCTCCGGCTCGGCCAGCATCGCCTCGGCGAGGGTCCCGAACGGGACCTCGGCCGCCACGAACTCGCGCGCCTCCGTGATCATCTCCGCCAGGGACGGCGCGGTCAGTGGGAAGCCGTCGTCGGCCGGCAGCGGCTCAAGCAGCAGGGCATGCCTGATCGCCAGGACGAAGAGCCCTTCCTTGCCGCCGACATACCGGTAAAGAGCCGCCTCGGACAGGCCTGCCTCCCGGGCGACGTCGCTCATATGCGCTGACTTGAAGCCGTCCCTGGCGAACACGCGCACGGCGGCGTCGAGTACCTCAGGGAACCGCTCGTTGGCGCTCCGTTTGCCTGACACATTCGTCAGTCTACGTGTAAGTGAGCCAGCCACTTACCCATGTCATGCACATCACGCTGCGACGATGCCGGCACCGGCCCCGCCAGGGCGACCGCCGAGGCCGCTGAACGCCTACAAGCACGGTACTTTCTCGGCAATCTCCACGCGACTGATCCTAACGAGACGTATGCGGTCATCACGGATCGTCATGGCTGCGGGCGCACCCGGCAGGAAGTGTCACAGTCCGGCCGTGATTTGCATTTCGCGGCTACCGGTTTGCCGGTAACGTGCGGATTGTGAGCAGCCCGCTGGTCCCGTTCGACGCCGGCAAGCCCAATGTCGCGCGCGGCTACGACTACGTCCTCGGGGGGAAGGACAACTTCGCCGCGGACCGCGACCTGTACGCGGAGGTCCTGCGGATCTATCCGCTGGCGGGCGCGCTGGTCAGGGAGAACCGCGAGTTCCAGGCGCGAGCGGTCGACTACGTGGCCCGCCAGGGCGTCCTGCAGTTCGTCAAGGTCGGCTCGGGGCTGCCGAGCACGCTGAACACCCATGAGGCGGCGGCCCGGGTCAGCCCCGCGGCCCGGGTGGCGTACGTGGACAACGACCCGGTAGTGATCTCTCACATCTCGGCGCTGCTGGCTCGGCCTGGCAGGATCGCCGCCGTGCCCGGGGACATGCGCTGCCCGGCCGACCTGCTTGGCCGCCCTGACCTGGCCGAGCTCATCGACACCAGCAAGCCATTCTGCGTGATCCTCACGCTGATCCTCGACCTGGTCGATCCGGCGCAGGCCACGCGCATCGCCGGCGAATTTCGCCAGGCGCTGCCGCCCGGTAGTTTTTTTGTCGCGAGTGTTAGCGCTAACAAGGATTGTGACCTGGCCGAACGCATGCAGAAGGCCTACACGGCGGCCACGATGCACCGGCATAGCCGACCGCAGATCGCCAGCTACTTCAGCGGCCTTGAGATGGTCGAGCCCGGGTTGACCGAGGTGCGCCGCTGGCGGGCCGCCCATCCGCCGGCGGCCGACGAAGACCGCCCGGCCGACGTGCTCGCCGGCGTCGCCCGCAAGCCGCCGCGGGACTAGCCCAGGGCAGGGCAGCCGCGCAGCCTTGGGTGCGGCGGCTAGCTGAGCCAGGCGGGGACGTGGCGGGCGAGGGGGCCGGCCTCGACCCGCCACTGCGGCGGCACCCCGGCGATCTGGCCAGGGAGCGGGACGCGGCGGGCTGGGCCCCAGGCGGTCATCGCATCGACGAGCGGGAAGTCACCAGGCCGAGGCCTTGGCGGCATGGACTCCGGCCTTGGCAGCGACCACAGCAGGCCGGCCGTCCCGATCAGGCTGGCGTGGATCCTGGTCACCACCGAGTCGGCCAGCCGCCGGGTGAGGGCACGGCCGACAGCGGCGGCAAGCAGGTAGCCGCTGGCGTGGTCGAGGGCCTGGACGGGCAGCGGGACTGGGCCGTCCGGGCCGTCCGGGCCGTCCGCCGCCGCGCCGAAGGCGGCGATGCCGCAGCTCATCTGGACCAGGCTGTCGAAGCCGCGGCGGTCACGCCAGGGGCCGTCCCAGCCGTAGGCGTCGAGGGAGGCGATGAGCAGCGCGGGGCTCAGCGCGGCCAGCGCGTCGTCGCCGTATCCGAGCCGGCCGAGGGCGTCGGCGCGCAGCCCGGTCACCAGCACGTCGGCGGCGGCGATCAGGTCCTCGAAGGCGGCCCGGCCCGCCGTAGTCGTCAGGTCAAGCGCGGCGGTGCGCTTGCCTGCCGTGGTTTCCGGCAAGAGGGCCGCCACCTCCTCGAAGCCGGGCGGGTCGATCCGCAGCACGTCGGCCCCGTAGGCCGCAAGGAACCTGGTGGCCACCGGCCCGGCGATCACGCGGGTCAGGTCAAGGACCCGGATGCCCGCGTAGGGCTGGGCGGGAGCCATCGGGCCGGAGGTTACCGACGGTCGGGCCGTGGCTCCGCGGGCCTGCCCGTTATGGACTATTGGCGGCGCGGTGGCGGTGGCGGCGCCAGGCGGGGAGGCGAGCCAGGCCGCACGGGTGCGCATGACGGCCGCGCAGCCGCCCGCGGCCACCACCGCGGCCTCCAGGTCCTCGGCCTTCCAGCCGCGGACGGCGGCGGCGACGGAGTCCTTGTCGTGGGCGGCGAGGACGCGCTCGGCCGCGGCGCGGTGGTAGGCGTAGTTGGTGTGCAGCCGGATCCAGCCGTCTTGCGCCTGGTAGTTGCCCGCGATCGGGTCCCAGGCCTCGGGGCGCTCCCAGCCGACCGGGGTGAACAGCCCCTCGGCGGCGAAGGCGGCGCTGGCGGCGCGGCTGTCCACCGTGACGGCACTGGCTCTGGTGCCGCCAGCCGCGGCGGCGGTCCTGGTCGCGAGGAACTCAGCGGCGGCGAGGGTGGCGGCGGCGACGGACCCGGTAGCCAGGCCGGTCACGTCGAAGTACGAGGGCAGGACCTGGCGCGGGCCGGTAGTGGTGAGGGTTTCCATGCTCGCGGGCGAGCCGCCCGCCGCGCGCCAGATCCGGGCGGCGACCTCATGGAGTGCTTCGGTCATGGAACTGATTCTTCGGGTATGCGCTTCTGTAATCAACGTTGATTATCGTCAACGTGCATGGGTGAACTGCTGGACGCGCGGACGGCCGCTGAGCGGCTCGGGGTGGACGTTCGCACCTTGTACGCGTACGTGAGCCGGGGGTCGCTGCGCCGGGTGCCTGGCCCGGACGGGCGCAGCAGCCGGTATGACGCGGACGACCTGCAACTGCTGGCCAAGCGGTCCCGGCCGCGGACGCTGCCGCGCCCGGCGGCGAGCATTGACCTGGTCATCGCCACCCGGGTGAGCACCGTGACCGACGGGGTGGTCAGGTACCGCGGGGTGAACGTGGCGGACCTGGTGGCGGCCAGGGAGCCATTCGAGCGGGTCACGGAGCTGCTGTGGGGCAGCCCGGCCGGTGACCCCGGCGCTGGCGGCGGCGAGGGCGCGCCCCCGCCGGACGGGCTGCCCGTGCTGCACCGCTTCGCCATCGCGGTCGCCACGATGCCAGAGACGGCGCCCGGGCCCGCCCAGGCCGACCCCGACTGGCCCGGCTACGGCCGTCGGCTCATCGACCGCCTGGCGGGCTGCCGCGCGGCTGGTGGCAGGGCCGGAGATGGTCAGGCCGGCGATGAGGCTGGCCCGTTCGCGGGACGGCTGTGGCGGCGCTGGTCCCCGCTGACACCGACGCCGCCGCGGGTCCGGGCGCTCAACACGGCCCTGGTGCTGCTGGCCGAGCACGAGCTCGCGCTGTCAACCTTGTCCGTCCGGGTGGCCGCGTCGGCGCGGGCCATCCCCAGCGCGTGCGTGCTGGCCGGGCTGAGCACGCTGAGCGGCGCACTGCATGGCGGGGCGGGCCGGGCGGTGCACGAGCTGCTCGCGGGCCGGGCCGCGGGCCAGGGCCAGCAGCCGGATCCGCCGGCGCGTCCCCCGGGGTTTGGCCACCCGGTGCACCGGCACGGCGACCCGCGCACGCGCCCGCTCCTTGACGCCGTCTACGGCTTCGCCACGCCCGCCGATCGCGAGCTGATCGAGTCCACGGCGAGCCTGGCCGCCGCGCCGCCCAACGTGGACTTCGCCCTCGCCGCGCTGAGCTACGCGGCCCGGATGCCGCCGGAGGCCGCCACCGCGATCTTCGCGATCGCCCGGACCGCCGGCTGGATCGCGCACGCCGCCGAAGAGTACGGCGAGCCGCCGCTGCGCTTTCGCGGCCACGCGTTCTGATTGCCTAGGGAAGCATAGCCCGCACGGACAGTGGCAATGCGTAATGGGCGCGCCGCCGGCTTTTACGCGGGGCGTCACCGCCGCCACCATGACATCAGTGGTGACGCATTGCATGCATTCGGTAACCGAGGCAACTCTAGTGGCCGCCGCTAGGCCAGGGCGTCGCCTCCTGCGTCTGGAGGGACCAGCGATGCCCTGAGGCGCCGGAAACGGCTTGACCGCCTGGGTTACAAAGGGGTTAGAGAGGCATCGCCGGCCTGCCCTTCAGGGGGCAGCGCGGAAAAGTCATTCACAGTTCGTCGATATGTAACGATCCCTTGGGCTAATTCGAACAGAAGGTGGCGATCTTGTGGGCATGCGGATCGCGATCATTACGGAGTCGTTCCCACCAGACGTAAACGGTGTCGCACACTGCGTAATGCGCGTGGCTGACCACCTCTCCCGCAACGGCCACCACCCCCTGGTCATTGCACCCGAGTCTGCCCGCGCCAGCCTGGGCGACGACAGCCAGTTCCCCTACCCGGTGGAACGCGTCCCCTCTATCCCCCTGCCCGGCTACCCCACCTTTCGGCTCGGCCTGCCCAGCCCGAAGATCCGCCGGGCCATCGTCGATCACGGCGCGCAGGTCGTCCACCTGGCCAGCCCGGTGGCCATCGGGGCGTGGGGCAGTCATGTCGCCCGCAGCCTTGACCTGCCCACCGTGGCCGTCTACCAGACCGACCTGCCGGCCTACGCGCGCGCCTACCGGCTCAGCAAGGCGACCGAGGCCTTCGCCTGGCGCTGGCTGCGCGACATTCACAACGCGGCGGGCCGAACCCTCGCACCGTCCTCGGTGACGGCGGCGGACCTGAGCGCGCACGGCATGGCCAACGTCATGATCTGGGGCCGCGGCGTCGACACCACGCTGTTCCACCCGCGCAAGCGGGACGAGGCGCTGCGGGCCGAGCTCGCCCCCGGTGGCGAGGTGCTGGCCGGCTATGTCGGCCGGCTGGCCACCGAGAAGCGGGTTGACCTGCTCGCGGCGGTCACGACCCGGCCCGGCGTCAGGCTCGTCATCACTGGCGGCGGCCCCGAGGAGGCGGAGCTGCGGGAGGCCATACCGAACGCGGTCTTCCTCGGCGAGCGGCACGGCGAGGACCTCGCGCGGATCTACGCGAGCATGGACGTGTTCGTCCACAGCGGCCCCTTCGAGACGTTCGGCCAGACCATCCAGGAAGCCGCGGCCAGCGGGCTTCCCGTGGTCGCCCCGGCCGCCGGCGGCCCGGTCGACCTCGTCGATGACGGCGTCAGCGGCTACCTCGTCCCCCCGCTCGACGGTGGCGCACTCGCGGCGGGAGTCGCCCGGCTGGCCGCCGACCCGGCGCTGCGGGCCAAGATGAGCGACGCGGCGCGCCGTAAGGTCCTTGGCCGGTCCTGGGCCGCCTTGACCAGTGAACTGATCGACCACTACACGGCGGTCATCACCGCACGAGCCAGTCAGCCCCAGACCGAGCTGGCCGCATGAGCCGGCCGCACGGCTAGCCCAGCGGGAAGCAGCGCCTGGATGAAAATCGTGCGGATGGCCAACTACGTTGGCCCGCGCTCAGGTGGCATGCGCACCGCGCTGAGGGAGCTGGGGACTGGCTACCTGGCGGCTGGGCACGAGCCCGTACTGATCATTCCCGGGCGTCGCGCGAGCGACGCCACCGAGGCTCAGGGCCGGGTGATCACCCTGCCGGGACCGCTCGTCCCCTTCACCGGCGGCTACCGTGCCCTGCTGCAGCGCCGCACGCTGGCGGCCCTGCTTGAAGACCTGAAGCCGGACCGGCTCGAGGTCTCCGACCGCACCACGCTGCGCTGGACGGGCCGGTGGGCACGCCGGAACGGCGTGCCCTCGCTGATGGTGTCGCACGAGAGCCTGACTGGCCTGTTCAGCCTGCCCGCGGACGTGTCTGGCATGTCGCGGTGGCGCAGTGCGCTGCTGAGCGCTACCGCCCACAGCCTGGCCGACTGGCTCAACGGCCTCAGCGTGCGGGATTACCAGCGGATCGTCTGCACCACCAAGTGGGCGGCGCGCGAGTTCGAGCGGATCAGGGCGATGAACCTGATCCGCATCCCGCTCGGCGTCGACCTGGACCTGTTCGCGCCGGAACGGCACAGTGAGGACCTGCGGGGCAGGTACGCAGGGCCGGGGCAGACCCTGCTCGTGCACTGCGGGCGGCTGTCGGTCGAGAAGAAGCCGCACCGGTCCATCACGGCCCTGCAGGTGCTGCGGGATCAGGGCCACGACGCGGTGCTCGTCATCGCCGGAGACGGCCCGATGCGCCGCACCCTGGAGCGGTCGGCCAGGCGCCGGGGCCTGCCGGTGACCTTCGCGGGCTTCATCACTGACCCGCGCGCGCTGGCTGCCCTGCTGGCCAGCGCGGACGTGGTGCTTGCCCCCGGTCCGGTGGAGACCTTTGGCCTCGCCGCGCTTGAGGCACTGGCCTGCGGGACGCCCGTGGTCGTCAGTGCCGATAGCGCGCTGCCCGAGGTGATCGGCGCGGCCGGCGTCGCCGTCAGCGGCGAGGACTTCGCGGCCGGGGTGACGCGGGTCTTGCGGCGGCCGGCTTGCGAGCGCCGGGCGAGCGCCCGCGCGCGGGCGGAGGAATTCGGCTGGCCAGCGGCGATCGAGGCCTTCCTGGCCGTGCACCAGTCACTGGAAGAAGAGAAAGTAGTCGAAGAACAGCGCGACTTGGTGTACAGACGCGCGGGAGGCAGACAATGACCCGGATCGTGACGCTCGGCGACTCGATCACCATCGGCATGGGCGACCCCGCCCCGCATGCACCCAAGGACGTCTGGCGCGGCTGGGTTCGGCTGCTCGCCGACGGCCTGCCCGACCCTGAGCTGCACAACCTGGCCGTGCTCGGCGCCCAGGCTAAGCATGTCGAGCGGGACCAGCTCCCGGCCGCCCTCGACCTGCGGCCGGACATCGCGACCGTCGTCGTGGGCATCAACGACACCCTGCGCGCTGGATTTGCGCCAGAACGGACCGGCCAGTCGGTAGCCCGCACGGTGGCGGCCTTGCGGGCGGGCGGCGCCGAGGTGCTGACGATGCGGCTGCCCGACCCGGCCCGGATGTTCGGCCTGCCCGACGCGCTTGCCCGCCCGCTTTCGCGCCGGATGCGCGGGGTCAACGCGGAGCTTGACCGGGTGGCCGCCCAGTTCGGCACGCTGCACTGGGACGCGTCCAATGACCCGGAGACCTACGACAAGCGCAACTGGTCGGTGGACCGGCTGCATCCCAACGAGCGCGGGCACCGGCTGATCGCGTGCCGCTTCTGGGACCAGCTGGCCGCGGCCGGCCACGAGCTGGCGCAGCGGCCGGACCCGACGCCGACCAGCCCGCCACCCGCCCGGCGGGAAGAGGTGCTGTGGATGGCCACCAAGGGCACCAAGTGGTTCCTGCGCCGTTCGGTTGACCTCATCCCCTACCTGTTGTTCATGGCCGCTCGCGAGGCACTCATCCACCCCAAGGACTGGCTGCCCGCGACCGACGCCGAAGTGCTAGCTGATTCCGACTGGCTATCCGCGCTGCCCACGCTGTCGGCTTCGCGCGAGGAGGCCGAGTCCGCCATCGACTGAGCCTCGCCGCCGCTCCTGCCCTCGGCCGCCGCCCGGCGCATACTGGGAAGCTGGTACGGCGGAAAGGAGCATGAGTAGCGTGACGAGTACCTTCACCGATCGCTGGGGCGTGGAGCTGCAAGGCACGGACGGGGCCGCTGTGGTGCTGCTTGACCAGGCGATCGAGGACCTTGTCTGCCTGTGCGGCGACCCGGCGGGCGGCGCGGACCGCGCGATCGCAGCCGATCCGACGATCGCCCTGGCCTGGATCTACCGGGCCTACCTGTCGCTGTACTCGACGTCAGCAGATGGAATCGCTGGGGCCGTGGAGATGCTCAAGACGGTCTCGCCCGGGCCCGCGGGCGGGCGCGAGGCGCATCACCTGGCCGCGGCCCAGGCCTGGGCCGACGGCGACTGGCAGGCGGCCGCCAGGCACCTGGAGTCGGCCCTGCTCATCAACCCGCGTGACCTGCTGGCCCTCAAGGTCGCGCAGGACCTGTACTTCTTCCTCGGGAACACGACGCAGCTTCGGGACGTGGCGGCGCGCGTCGTGGCAGCCTGGCCTGAAGACGACCCGGCCTGGGGCTTCGTCCAGGGGATCTACGCGTTCGGGCTGGAGGAGAACGGCGACTACCGCGGCGCGGAGAAGGCCGCGCGCAACGCCCTGGAGCGCAACCCCAGGGACGTCTGGGGGGTGCACGCGCTGGCTCACGTCTTCGAGATGGAGGGCAGCCACGAGGCCGGCCTGTCGTTCCTGACCGAGTCGTCGCCGAACTGGGAGGCCAGCTACTTCGCGGTGCACCACTGGTGGCACCTCGGCCTGTACCTGCTCGAGCTCGGGCGGGTCAAGGACGCCCTCGCGCTGTACGACGAGCGGGTTCGCGCCCGGCACTCGGTCGAGTGGCTCGACGTCGTGGACGCCGCCTCGCTGCTGTGGCGGCTGGCGCTGTACGGCCAGGACGTGACGACCCGCGCCCAGGCGCTCGCGGCGGACATCTCCGGCCTGGTGGGGCCGCCGGTCTACCTGTTCAACGACTGGCACGCGCTGATGGCGTTCGCCCTCGCTGGTGACCACGCGAGGACCGCGACGATCGTCGCGGCCAACCAGGACCTGGCCGGCCGGTCGAACTCCCGGGCCGCGCAGCGAGCCGGCCTTGGCCTGCTGGCCGCCTTCTCCGCGCTCGCGACGGGCAGCCCCGGGGTGACCGCCGGCCTGCTGGCCGAGGCCAGGCAGGAGGCCAGCGTGGTGGGCGGCAGCCACGCCCAGCGTGACGTCATCGACTTGACCCTCATCGCGGCCGCCGCCCGCGACGGCGACCCGGCCCTGACCCGCGCCCTGGTCAGCGAGCGACTGGCACGCAAGCCGCCGGCCGCTCCGTCCGCGCTCGCCCTGGTGCTCGCGAACGGCGGCGACGAGACCTGGCTGGCGTGGTAGCGGGCCCGGCCAACTCGCTGACCGACGTGCGGGGCCTGCGGGCCGGCCACGCGACGCTGGCCGGGGACGGGTGGCTGACCGGCGTGACGGTCGTGGTCACCGGGCCTGATGGCGCCACCGGCGGTGTCGACGTGCGCGGCGGCGGGCCTGGAACCAGGGAGACCGACCTGCTCAGCCCGCTTAACCAGGTCGAGCGGGTCAACGCGGTCGTGCTCGCCGGCGGCAGCGCCTACGGGCTTAGCGCCGCGCACGGGGTGATGACCCGGCTCGCCTCCTTGCACCGCGGCTTCCGGGTCGGGCCTGAGCCGGCGCAGGTCGTGCCGATCGTCCCGGCGGCGATCCTGTACGACCTCGGGCGAGGGGGCGTCTTCGGCAACTACCCAGGGCCCGCGGCCGGCGAAGCGGCCTTCGAGGCGGCCATGGCCGCGCCGGAGGCCGGCGCCGTGCCCGCCGGATGCGTCGGCGCCGGGACGGGCGCGCTGGCCGGCCAGCTGAAGGGCGGAGTCGGCTCAGCCAGTGAGGTGCTCGAGGAATCCGGGATCACGGTGGCGGCCCTGGCGGTGGTCAACGCCGTGGGCTCGGTGGCCGAGATGCGGACCGGCTTGCTGTACGGCGCCGCCTTCGGCCTGCCCGGTGAGTTCGACTGGCTCGCGGCGCCGTCGGTGGCTGACCTCCGGGCCGGAGCGGCCCGGCTGAGCGGCCGGCCGCGGACCGGCCCGGCCGCGCAGGCTGAGCAGGCGGCGGCGCACCCGCTCAACACCACGATCGGGATCATCGGCTGCGACGCCAGCCTGACCAAGGCCCAGTGCGCCAAGCTGGCCGGGATCGCCCATGACGGGATGGCCCGCGCCATCCGCCCGGCGCACTCGATGTTCGACGGGGACACGATCTTCGCGCTGGCGACCGGCTCCGGCCGGCCCGCGACGCCGCTGGAGTTCCACGCCATCTTGGCGTCGGCGGCCGACTGCTTCACCCGGGCCGTGGTCCACGGGGTGGTGAGCGCCTCGCCGACGACCACCCCAGCCGGAAGCTGGCCCAGCTACCTGGACCTGTTTCCCAGCGCCGGCACTCGCGGCTAGAGGCACGCCGGGCAGTTAGGTGCTCGCGCCTGGCGTCAAGCGGGCACGCCGACGCGGGCCAGGATCTTCGCGACTTGCGCGGGGTGAGCCAGGTGCGGGAAATGACCGCTGCCGGGCAGTTCCGTGATCAGGACACCGGGCAGGGCGGCCTCAAGCCAGGCACGGTACCCGGGGTCAACGGCACCGCCGGCGATGTAGTGGTACGGGATGCCGGCGGCGGCAATGGCGGCCAGGTTGCGGGAATTGTCCTCGCCGGCCTGGTCGGGGGCGTCCATGATGTCCTGCCAGTAGCCGAGGAACAGGTCCTGCCGCGGGTCGCTCGCCGTCTGGACTAGCTCGCGAGCCGACGGCGTCAACTCGTCGAGGTGCATGCCGCCGAGCAGCGCTTCCCATACCTTCAGGAAGTCGTCGCTTTTCAGCACAGGCGCGGACTGCCGCAGGAAGCCGGCGAAGCCATCGATCCGCAATGGCTGGTCGATGTTGACCACCCCGCTGACCGGGTAGCGCGCGGCATAGGCGGTCGCCAGCACACCGCCCGCTGAGTGGCCGGCCACCACCGGGCTGGGCAGGCCGGCCTCGGTGACCGCCGCGTGCAGGACCTCGGCCAGGTCGGCGAGCCGATAGGAGTCGCGGCGCGGTGATTCGCCGTGTCCCGGCAGGTCGAAGGCCAGGATCCGGCGGCCCGACCCGGCGATCGCCGCGTCGGCCAGGACCGGCGACCAGTGCCGCCGGTCGAAGGTCAGGCCGTGGAGCAGGACCAGGGCCGGCTGGCCGTCGTTGACGCCGCTGCTGTCGGCCGCTAGTTCCCCGTAGCGCATGGGCTGCCTCTCGTTCGCGTTTACCCGGAAGGCGTAACCATGAACGGAACATCTTGTTCGTGGCCCACGTCACAGTAGCCAGTGGGCCGGCCCGCCGGGAGCAGGCTGGTAGCGGAAGTAACGGCCGCTGCGCAGCGAGGCCCGCAGGTGCGCGCCCGCCAGCGGCGCGGCCGACTCGACCTGGGACACCGTCGCCCACAGGGCGCGGGTGGCGTTGACCCGTGCGCGCTCGGCTTCATTGCTGAGGCTGCGCGGCCGGCCGGCCAGTCCGCTGGCCCGCCTCAGCTCAGCCACGAGCGCGGCGCGTTCCGCCAGTGCCCGGGCGGCGCGTTCGCTGTCTCCGGCCCGGTCGGCGGCGTCCAGGTCCTCGTCCAGGGACCGCAGCCGCTGCTGGTAGGCCGCCCGGGCGGTCTGGTCGACTACTGTGTGCTGCGCTGGTGCGGCCAGGCCCGCGCTCCCCGACACTAGGTCAAGCGCGGGGATCTCCTGCCGGGGCGATCCCAGCAGTGTCCGCAGGTAGTGGACCCCTCGGGTATCGCGCAGCCGTACCGACTCGGTCCCGGCGTCGAGTCGCCAGTCTTGCGCGTCCCTGGTCAATCGCCACTGCGGCCCCAGCTCCGCGTCCGCCGGGCCGACTCTCGCCGCTCGGGCCGCGGCCAGCCAGGGCAGCGCGCCGACGCGTTCCGCCAGGGCTATCGCCTCGTCGAGATGGCGCCTGGCGTCCTCGGCCCGGCCCAGGCAGGTCGCGAGCTGCCCGAGGTAGTAGTCGACCGGCCCGGTGACCGTGTTGGCCCCACCCCACACCACCAGCCGGCCCCGGTAGGGCAGGAGCGCTTCGTAGAGCACGGCGGCGGACCTGGGCACCTCGCATCGCGCGGCGACGACCGCCAGGTCGGCGACGGCCCCCAGCCAGCGCGGTCCTGACCCGGCAACCACGGCCGGAAGCAGTCGTGCCAGTTCGAGGGCCGCCTCGGTGTCCCGGCCGGATTCGACCAGCACGCGGGCCATGGTGGCCTCGTAGAAATGCCCGGGCAGCCGACGGGCCAGCAGGCGCAGCTCGTCGGCCTGTGACCCGGCGGTTCCGCGCAGCAGCGCCAGCTGGCCACGCAGCGAGGCCACCACGCGACCGGTATCGGCCAGCCCCACCTGGCGTCCGCGCGCCGCCACCTGCTCGGCGAGCGCGTCCGCCTCCTCGAGCTTTCCCCGTATCGTGGCCAGCATCGCCTGCCGGGCCAGGACCACCACCGCCGCGGCGGCATCCCCGGCGAGCTCGGCGGCCCTCGCATAGGTCGCCAGCGCGGCTTCGGCGCGGCCAATGTCGGCCAGTTCCACCCAGGCCATGAATATCCAGAACAGCCCGCGCAGCTCCAGCGTGATTTCGCCGGCCCGGCGCGCGTGCCTGACAATCTGCTCGGCAACGCTGAGCCGCTCGCTAGCCGCAGCCGGATCCCACAAGGCATGCAGCCGGCTGTCGAGCACCTCGGCGAGCACGGCGGCATCACCCGCTGCCCGCGCCTCGGCGGCGGCCTGGTCGGCAACTTCCCGTCTACGGGCCGCGGCCGAGGGGTCGGCAAGCAGTTCCCTGGCCAGCCGGGCCAGTGCCCGCGCCCGAACCGGTGGCGAAAGCTCGCCTGCGATCGACTCCTCAAGCAACCGCATCAGCCCGACATCCGGCTGCAGGAATTCGACCTTTGACTCAGCGTTCAGCGCGAGCATGAGCACGGCGACCCCGTCGGCGCCGGTCAGCTCATCGGCCAGCGCGCGAGCGTGCCCAGGCAGGCCCGAGGAGACCAGCCACAACCCGTGCACCGCGTCCGCTGACAGCTCCGGCAGCACGTGGGCCAGCTCGGCCTCCGTCAGCGCGCGCAGCGGCAGTTCGGCCGCCGGGGCAACCGGGCCTCGCGCGGTGGCCAGCAACGTGGTGCCGGCCGACGGCGTGCGGGCCAGCAACTCGGCCGCGTGGGAGCCGGCCCGGTCAAGGTCGTCGACCAGCAGCAGGCGCGGGCCGTCGCCCACAGTCATGGCCAGGGCGGCGGCATCCGGCGCTAGCCAGGTGACTGGGATGCCCCGGTCACCGGCGAGGCCGGCCGCGGCATGCAGCAGCGCGGTCCGTCCGGAACCGGGCGGACCGGTAATGAGCAGCTGCCCGCCGTGGCCGTCCCGCCCGCGATCCAGGAGCCGGGCCACCGCAGCCAGTTCCCGCTGGCGCCCGACCAGACCCCGCCTCAGGCCTCGATCCACCCGGTCAGTTTCCTGGCTAGACGACGGTGCGCAACAGCCGGACGGGCGGGGAGCCGTGGGCCAGGATCCGGTCATGAACCGCCCGCTCGGTCGCGCCAGGGACGGCGAGCAGTTCCCTGGCCAGGTCGGCGACCTCGGTATAGCCGACGTAGTAGGTGGACAGCTGGACCGAGGTGAGCTGCGCGCGCCGCCACTTGCCCGCCGCCTCGCCGTCCTCCTGGTAGCCGGGTCCTGTCATGAGCGCCATCGCCTCGTCCTCGGTCATCCCGTGGGCATGCACCCGGGCGTCCAGGATCGCGTTGATGATCATGCGGAGCTGCATCTTGAGCTGCTGCATGCGGATGGCCCTGGGGTCGCCCTCGCCCGGGTACCCGTGCGCGGCCATCAGCTCCTCGCAGTACACCGCCCAGCCCTCCACGAACGCTCCCGACCACAGTGCGGCGCGCAGGTCGGTGCCTGAGCCGGTGAAGCGGCGGGCGTGAGCCAGCTGCAGGAAGTGCCCAGGTGTCGCCTCATGGGCCATCAGGTTGTGGATCATGTGCCGGTTGTACTCGCGGTAGAACGAGGCGGCCCGCTCGGCGCTCCAGTCGGCGGGGACGGGTGAGACCGCGATGAACGTGGCCAGTGCGGCCGACTCAAGCGGGCCAGGCGGATCGCAGTACGCGACGGCCACGCCCCGGTCGATCTCCGGCATGTCGATGATGGCGACCGGGTCGTCATGCAGCGTCACCAGGTCGATCTCGCGGACGAAGGCCGTCTGCGCGGCGAAGGCGTCCGCGCAGAACCGCAGGATCGTGCCGCCGTCCGGCGCGTCCGCGGCCAGCCGGTCAAGCACCTCGCGGGGCGGGCCGCCAAGCGAGCCCGCCAGCTCGGTAATCTCCTCCGTCACCCGTTCCAGGTCAGCCTCCGCGCGGGCCAAGATGGCGGCGGAGTCAGCCTGCGCCTGCAAGGTGAGGGACAGCTTTCTCGCATGCTTGTCAGGGCCGAGGCGCGGGTCGGCGTAGCCGGGGACCCCGCCCCCGGCCGTGCTCCCGTCGGCGAGCCGCGCTGACAGCCAGTCCCTGTGCTCGGCCAGCGCCTCGAGGGCGGTGGGCCTGACCCCTTCGATCTGCGCTACCAGCGACGGCGTCGCCCGCGCCAGGGCGGCGTCGATCACGTCGCTCACCAGCTTGACCGTCCCGTCGAACTGGGAGATCGCGGTCTCCATGTGCACCCTGGGCATCGCGGCCAGGTGGGAGCGGGCGGCGGCGAGCAGCCCGGGGACCTCGGAAAGCCGCCCCGCGACGGCGGCGAGCCGGTCGGGAAGGGGGGCGAAGTCCCGGGCCAGCAGCAGGTAGACGGACCGTCCTGGATTGGCCCGCAGCGGGTTCCACTCGTGCTCGCGCAGCTCGTCAAGCTCGAAGGCGCGCAGCTCGACGTGGCCGGCCAGCATGGCCGCGTCCACCTGCCGCTCCGGCGAGAGCGCGGCGAGGTCCAGGTCGCCGACCCGGCGCGCGAAGCCGCTCAGCGCCCGGCGCTCATCGGCGAGCGCGTCGGCAGACAGGTCAGGAAGATGAGCGTCAAATCGATGGTCGCCGAGCTCGGTTGCCTCGTCTGGATGACGTCGGGCCAGGTCATCCAGGTAGTCGCGGGCAAGTGCGGCCAGCTCGTCCATAGCGCCCCTTCAGCGACATCAGGCAATCTTCAGATAACCCTGAGGTGCGGCTGACTGACCCTTCGGGTTGCGCCAAGGTTCAGCGGCGAACCTCATGGTGTACGAAGCCGGAGAGCCACGATACAGAAGTCGGGGTGGCAGAAACCATGAGTGAGCCATTCGCACCGTACCCGTTCTCACAGTACCCACTGCCCGAGCCGCCACGCCCGCGCCGTGGCAGGCATTTGGTCGGATTGTCCGTTACCGCGGCGGTCGCGGTCGCCATCGGGGCCGGGTCGGCCCTGGCGATCCAGCACAGCGGGGGCAATGGAGGCGCGGCGGCGGCCTCCACGACGGCGCTGAGCACCGCGCAGATCGCCGACAAGGTTGACCCGGCCCTGGTCGACGTCACGTCCACGCTTGGCTACCAGCAGGCGACCGCCAAGGGCACCGGCATCGTGCTGTCCTCCGATGGCTTGATCCTCACTAACAACCACGTGATCAACGGGGCGACGTCGATCACCATCACTGACATTGGCAATGGCAAGACCTACACCGCGACCGTCGTCGGGTACGACGAGTCGCATGACATCGCGGTGCTGCGCGCCTCGGGCGCCTCTGGACTGACCGCGGCGACCTTCGGCGACTCCAGCTCCATATCGGTGGGCGACAGCGTGGTTGCGCTGGGCAACGCCGAGGGCCTTGACGGCACCCCGTCGATCGCACCGGGCAGCGTGGTCGCGCTGAACCAGTCGATCACCGCCAGCGACGAGAGCTCGGGAACCTCCGAGCAGCTGTCCGGCCTCATCCAGTCCAACGCCGGCATCGAGCCGGGTGACTCCGGCGGGCCGCTGGTCAACGACCACGGCCAGATCGTCGGGGTCGACACCGCCGCGGAGACGGGGTACACGTTCAACGGCGGCGAGGGCGGCTCCGGTAACTCGGGCGGAGGCTTCGGTGGCCCAGGCAGCGGCACCGGAGGCAGCAGCACCGGAGGCACCGGCACCGGCGGCAGCACGCAGGGCTACACGATCCCGATTAACCAGGCCCTGTCGGTCGCCAAGCAGATCGAGGCGGGCACCGAGGCCGGCTCGGTGCACATCGGCGCGACCGCCTTCCTGGGTGTCGGGATCGACGCCAGCCAGAGCGGAGCCGGCCAGGGCGTCCAGATCGCGAGCGTCACCGCCGGCACGGCGGCCGCGAGCGCGGGCCTGACCGGCGGGGACGTGGTCACCTCGGTCGCCGGGCACGCGGTGGGAACCAGCACCAGCATCGAGCAGGTGCTCACGTCCTACCACCCCGGCGACAAGGTGAGCATCGCCTGGACCGACACTGCGGGCCAGTCGCACACCGCGACCGTCACCCTGGGCACCGGCCCCGCCGCCTGACCCCTCTCCCCTCGCCCCTCTCCTCGCCCCCCGCGGAGCGGCCGGGACCACCGACGTGGCCCCGGCCGCTTTCGCGTGCTCACGCGACGGGCATGGCCCGCTCGATGATCTCCGCGGCGCGAGTGGCGGCCGACAGGGTCCCGTAGGCCCGCCCTCGATCGCCGGCCAGCCGCGAGGCGACGAAGGCGTCCGCGACGGCGGGGGCGCTGTGCCGGACGAGCAGGGCCGCCTGCAGCACGGTGGCCAGCGACTCGGCCAGCCGCCGCGCGCTGGCCTCCTCGGGCGCGACGACGTCCTTGCGTAGCCTGGCGATGGCCTCATCCAGGCGGCGATCCGCCCCGGCCGCCAGGTCAAGGTCGGCGAAGAGCACCTCGGCCGCCTCCGGCTCACGGGCCAGGGCCCGCAGCGTGTCCAGGGCGGCGACGTTGCCCGAGCCCTCCCAGATCGACTGCAGCGGCGCCTCGCGGTAGAGCCTGGGCAGGCCGGACTCCTCGACGTAGCCGTTGCCGCCCAGGCACTCCAGGGCCTCAGCCGCGTGCGCGGGTGCCTGCTTGCACACGTGGTACTTGGTCGCGGCCAGGGCGAGCCGGCGGAACGCCGCTTCCCGCGCGTCACCGCGGGCGGCCCGGTCGGTCGCCCCGGCCAGCCGCAAGGCCGTCACCGTCGCTGCCTCTGACTCGATCGCCAGGTCGGCGAGGACGCCGGCCATCTGCGGCTGGTCAACGAGAGGCCGGCCGAAGGTGCGGCGGTGCCTGGCATGGTGAATGGCCTGAACGACGCCGACGCGCATACCGCTCGCGGCGGCGAGGACGCAGTCAAGGCGGGTCGAGTTGACCATGTCGAGGATCGTTCGCAGCCCGCGGCCCTCCTCGCCGACCAGCCAGGCGGTCGCGTCGGAGTACTCCACCTCGGCGGAGGCGTTGGAGCGGTTGCCGAGCTTGTCCTTCAGCCGCATCAGGTGCATGCCGTTGCGGGTGCCATCGGGCAGGACCCGGGGCAGCAGGAAGCAGGAAAGCCCGCCGGGGGCCTGCGCCAGCACCATGAACAGGTCGCCCATCGGGGCGGAGGTGAACCACTTGTGCCCGGTGATGCGGTAGCTGCCGTCCACGCCGGACGGCGTGGCGGTGGTCGTGTTGGCGCGGACGTCGGAGCCGCCCTGCTTCTCCGTCATCGACATCCCCGCCAGCAGGCCGGACTTGAGCTCGGGCGGGCGGAGGCCGAAGTCGTAGCTGCGGGCCGCAAGCAGCGGCTCGAACCGCTCGGCCAGGCCGGGCGCGTGCCTAAGCGCCGGGACGATCGCGTAGGTCATGGAGATGGGGCAGCCGTGGCCCGCCTCGGCCTGGGCCCAGGCGTAGAAGCCCGCCGCCCGGGCGACATGGGCACCTGGCCTGGACTCTCGCCAGGGGGCCGCGTGGAGCCCGTACGCGGTGGCCACCGACATCAGCTCATGCCAGGCCGGGTGGAACTCCACCTCGTCAATGCGGTGGCCGTAGCGGTCATGGCTGCGCAGCCGGGGCGGGTTCTCGTTGGCCAGCCGCCCCCACTCCTGCGCCTGCGCGCTGCCCGCCTGCCGTCCCAGGTCTCGCACCACCGCCTCCGACCATCCCGCTTCCTCCCGGCGGAGGGCTTCGAGCAGGGCCGGATCGTCGGCCGCGTCGTAGCCGGCCAGCGGCGGCGGCTGGTTTGTCACCTGATGCGTCATCGCCATGAGGCCAGCCTGGCAGAAACATTCCCAGGAGACGACCCCAGCCCGGGGAAGGCGGCGACCGCACGGGACAATCGTGGACGTGAGCAGTCCCCAGACGGAGTGGCAGGCGAACCGCCAGACGCCGCTGCGCCACTTCCTGCAGACCGAGACCGGCAGCGCGGCCATCCTTGCCGCGGCAGCGGCGGCTGCCCTGATCTGGTCGAACGTCGCCACGCACAGCTATGAGACGTTTTGGGGTACCCGGATCGGGCTCACGGTCGGCACGGCGAGCATGCGCCTTGACGTTCGCCAGTTCGTCAACTCGGGCCTGATGGCGTTTTTCTTCCTCGTCGTGGGACTTGAGGCGCGCCGCGAGATTGACATGGGCGAGTTGCGTGCCCGCAGCCGGCTGACGCTCCCGGTCATGTCCGGCCTGGCGGGAATGTTCCTCCCGGTCTGCATCTACCTGGCCTTCAACGCCGGGACCAGCCAGGCCCACGGCTGGGGCACGACGATGAACAGCGACACGGCGTTCGCGCTTGGCGCGCTGGCCCTGGCGGGCAAGGGCCTGCCTGACCGGGTGCGGACCTTCCTGCTGACCGTCAGCATCGTGGACGACCTGCTGTCGCTGATCATCATCGCGGTGGTGTACAGCGGCAGCGTCCAAGTGGTGGCGCTGCTCGTGGGACTGGCCCTGCTCGTCGCCTTCCTGGCGTTGCGACTGCGGGGTAACCGCAATGGCTTCCTCCACCTGGTCATCGGCATCGCCGCCTGGATCGCGTTCTGGAACTCAGGGGTTGACCCGATCGTCGTGGGCCTGGTCATGGGCCTGCTCACCTACGCAAGCCCGGCCAGCCGCTCCGACCTTGAGCAGGCGAGCAACGCGTTCCGGATGTTTCGCGAGCAGCCGACCGCTGAGTTTGCCCGCGATGCCCGGCTGGCGGCCCGGGCGGCGATCTCCCCCAATGACCGCTTGCAGCTGATCTTCCACCCCGCGGCCAGCTACGTGATCGTCCCGCTGTTCGCCCTGGCCAACACCGACATCCAGATCTCGGGTGGCTTCCTCGCCCGGGCCTATGCCAGCCCGGTGACCCTGGGCATCATCGTCGGATACCTGGTGGGCAAGCCGCTCGGCATTGTGGGAGTCAGCTTCCTGGCCACCCGGCTCAGCCGGGGCAGGCTCGAGCCGCTGGCGGGCTGGGGTGCGGTGTCAGGCGCCGGGTCCGCCGCCGCGATGGGCTTCACGGTCAGCTTCCTGATCGCGTCGCTCGCGTTCGGCGGAACGCTGCTCGATTACGCCAAGCTCGGCATCCTCACCGCCCTCATCGCGGCGGCGGCGATCACGTGGGCCCAGTTCCGCCTCATCAGCCTGCTGTCGCCGCGTCGGCGCCTGCTGCTGCTTTACGGCCGCCAGGAGTCGATCACCGACCTGATCGTGCCGGTCGACCCGAGCCGCGACCATATCCGCGGCCCCCAGCAGGGGGCGCTTGTCACCCTGGTCGAGTACGGCGACTTCGAGTGCCCCTACTGCGGACAGGCGGAGCCGATCGTTCGCGAGATCATCAGGGAATACGGGGAATTGCGCTTTGTCTTCAGGCACCTGCCGCTGACCGACGTGCACCCGCACGCCCAGCTGGCGGCCGAGGCGGCGGAGGCGGCAGCCAGGCAGGGCAGGTTCTGGGAGATGCACGACATCCTGATGGAGCACCAGGGCGCCCTGACCGGCAAGGACCTGGTTGGCTACGCTCGCGATCTCGGACTGGACGCGGAGCGCTTCGAAAAGGACCTGCGTGAGCACGCGGGAGGCGAGCGGGTGGCCCAGGACGTGGACTCCGCCGACCTCGCCACCGTGTCAGGCACCCCGACGTTCTTCATCAACGACAAGCGGTACTACGGCGCGTTCGACCTGATGGCCCTCAAGAGAGCGGTCGGTGCGGCTAAGGCCGAGGCGATGATTAACGCCTGATCCGCCGTGGACGCCTCTACGCTAGACCCCGTGGCCAGCAGCATCATCGCGATCACGGGCGGGCGGGTCGTCCCCATCGAGGGCGAGCCCATCGAAGGCGGAACGGTCGTCCTTTCTGGCGGCACCATCGAGTCGGTCCTTGAGCCAGGGGCCACTCCCCCAGCCGACTGCGAGGTCATCGACGCGACGGGAAAGTGGGTGCTGCCTGGCTTCCTCGACGCGCATACCCACCTGGGCGTCTACGAGGACGGCATGGGCTGGGCCGGCACCGACACCAACGAGCTGACCGGGCCGAACCAGGCCCAGGTGCGCGCGGTGGACGCGATCAACCCGGCCGACATCGGCTTCAGGGACGCGATCGCGGGCGGCGTGCTGGCGGTAAACGTGCAGCCGGGATCGGGCAATCCGATCGGCGGCCAGACGGCGGCGATCCGCTGCTGGGGCCGGACGGTGGAGGACATGCTGCTGCGCGCGCCCTCGGGCCTGAAGTCAGCGCTCGGCGAGAACCCGAAGCGGAACTACGGCAACAGGAACGAGACTCCGGCCACCCGGCTAGGAACGGCGTCGGTGATCCGCTCCGCGCTGGTCGCCGCCCAGAACTACCTGGCTGGCCTGCCCGCCACCGACCCTGAGCCGGGCGGCGCTGACCCCGCGGGCCTGGCGGCTGACGGCCAGCCGGCGAAGCGGGACCTGCGGCTTGAGTCTCTTGGCCAGGCCCTGCGCGGTGAGATCCCCTGGCGGCAGCACTGCCACCGGGCCGACGACATCGCGACGGCGCTGCGGATCTCCCGCGAGTTCGGCACTGACCTGGTGATCGACCACGGCACCGAGGCGTTCCTCATCGCCGATCTCATCGCGGCCGAGGGCGTTCCTGTGGTGATCGGGCCGTTGCTGACGGCCCGGTCGAAGGTGGAGCTGCGCAACCGGTCGCTGGCCGCGCCGGGCCTGCTGGCCGCGGCCGGGGTGACGATCGCGATCACCACGGATCACCCGGTGGTGCCGATCCACTTCCTGGTGCACTCGGCCACGTTCGCGGTCCGGGAGGGGCTGGCTCCCGTGGAGGCCCTGCGGTCCATCACCATCACCCCGGCGCGCATCCTGGGGGTCTCAGACCGGCTGGGCTCGCTGGAGCCAGGCAAGGATGCCGACCTGGTGATCTGGTCAGGCGACCCGCTCGACGTGATGAGCCGGGCCGAGAGCGCCTTCGTTGGCGGCCATGAGGTCTACCGCTACGACTACGCGACCCGCCAGGGAGTGTTCGCGAGCCCGTAAGGCGACAACGCGCCGCGGCGGAGTACGTTCACAGCATGAGCAAGAGCGGTGAGTTCGTACGGGACACTACCTACCTAGACGGGCGGATCACCGCCGACGGGCGGGACGGATGGCCGGCCGAGCCGGGCCGGTACCGCCTGGTGGTGGCGCGCGGCTGCCCGTGGGCGAACCGGACGATCATCGTCCGGCGGCTCCTTGGGCTTGAGCCGGCGCTGGGCATGGGGATCTGCGGGCCTGAGCACGACGAGCGGAGCTGGACATTCGACCTCGACCCGGAGGAGAAGGACCCGGTCCTCGGCATCCACTTCTTGCGGGAAGCCTACGAGAAGGCGGTCCCCGGCTACGACAAGGGCGTCACGGTCCCGGCGATCGTGGACATCCCGACGGGCGCGGTGGTCACCTCGCAATTCCGCCGCATCACACTCGACCTGGAGAGCCAGTGGACGCGGTACCACCGTCCTGGCGCCCCCGACCTGTACCCGGAGCAGCACGCCGACGAGATCGAGGAGATCAGCGCCATGGTCTACTCCGACCTCAACAACGGCGTCTACCGGTGCGGCTTCGCCACCACCCAGGCCGCCTACGACCGGGCCTACGACAAGCTCTTCGCCCGCCTCGACTGGCTGGAAGACCGGCTGGCGGACCGCAGGTACCTGGCCGGCGACACGATCACCGAGGCGGACATCCGGCTGTGGCCGACGCTGGCCCGCTTCGACGCGGTGTACCACGGCCACTTCAAGTGCAACCGCAACAAGCTCACTGAGATGCCGGTCCTGTGGGCCTACGCGCGGGACCTCTGGCAGACCCCCGGCTTCGGCGACACGATCGACTTCGCCCAGACCAAGCAGCATTACTACCGGGTGCACACCACGATCAACCCGACGCGGATCGTCCCCAAGGGACCCGACCCTTCCGGCTGGCTGACCCCGCATTATCGCGAGCAGCTGGGCGGGCGGCCGTTCGGTGACGGAACTCCGCCGGGGCCGCCGCCGGAGGCGGAGCGCGTCCCGCCTCTCGTCTTATCGGCTTATCGGCGGCCCCGGCGCAGCGCCGACCGCTGCCTTACTGGAAATGAGGACGCGGCTCGGCGTCGAAGGCCGTCCTGCGGTCAGCCTGCTGCGGTATCCGCGGGACGGAGGGCCGCGGCGCGGGGTCGTCGCCGTCACAGTCGGCGGAGGCCGCGGGACCTGAGCTGACCGATACCCCGGCCAGATCCGCGCGGTCGGCAAGACCACTGGTGTCCGCGGGGATCGCGACCCCGGCGGGGACGGGCAGGCCCACGGCCGCGGCGTCGACCTCGGGGACAGCGGCCGGCCCGGGCGACAGGACGGGCTGGGGGCCGGTAGCCGACGGGGACTCGGCGGCCGGGTGCGGGCCTACCCGGTGGCGGTGCCTGCGATGTGACGGCTGGCCGCGCTCCGCCGCCCGCGCGAGCTGGTTCTCCCTGAATGCCCCCTTAAGGCTCACGAAGGTGATGATGACGCCGAGCCCGAGCAAGCCGTACTGACTCGTCAGATAGTCGTATGGCAGCCAGAGCAACTGCAGCCCCAGGTTGGAATGCCACGCGTAGCGCCATTGATGCGCCATGGCCCACATGACACCGACGTTTACGATTGCCAGGATGATTGAACCCACCGTCAGAAGTTCGTGCATATGCGTATCCCCCCGTGCAAAAGCGGCAGAACTTATTCGTGTCGCGGGTGCCCCCCGAGCACGAACTGATCGCGCTGCTGTTCCGCCTAGCAGAACCGGATTGCGGGCACCCGCGTAATCACCGAGGGTAACTAATTAGCCACGACCTCACCAGTATCTACGCTTGTCGATGCGCTCTCGTTATAAGGGGACCACGTCAAAGGCGGGCAGGGACCCCCGCACCAGGCATTCGCCATTTATTTCCGTAAAGCATGAAATGCCAACAGCACGCTACAAGCGGCGTTTAGCATTTTCGACGGAAGCCGGCCTATTAACTTCACGGACGGCGCGTTATCGTATCAGCCCCTAGAATTGCTGCTCAGCATCCACGCGGCTACGGCGCGGCTAGAGCACGACACCAGCCCAGGCCCGTTCTGCCCTGTCGGGTATCCGGGCCAATCACTCCGCCATGACATAGGGGCGCCCGGGATGACCTAGCCCCGGGGCCTGTCCACCCGCAAGACCGTCAGCCTCGAGGGGCCAGAAGGCTTCATCCCGAGGCCGAAATAGGCGGGCAGCGCCCCGACGCCGTCGTCAGGCCCATACCAGCCGGTGGCGGGGACCACCCCGGGCTGGGTCAGCGTCATGCCATCGAAGAACCGGGTGATCTCCTCCTGGCTGCGCGGCGTGATTGAGGCCGCGCCATGCGCGTTGTATCCCTCCGCCATCGCCGCCACCGCGGTCGGCTCGATGTCGCTGGCCACGTGGGCGATCATCAGGTAGCTGCCCGGCGCCAGCGCGCCGACCAGCCGGGCAACGGCAGCCCAGGGGTCCGCGCCGTCGGGGATGAAGTCGAGGACGCCAGAGAGCAGCACCGCCACGGGCAGGTCAAAGTCCAGGACTCGCGCCGCCCCGTCGAGGATCTCGCCGGTGTCACGCAGGTCCAGTTCCAGGCAGTCGGTGATCCCGATGCCGCCCCGAGCCAGCAGCGCCCGGCCATGGCTCGCCGCGATCGGGTCATTGTCGACGTAGACGACCCGGACGTCCGGCGCCAGGCACTGGGCCACCTCGTGGGTGCACTCGTCATTGACGGGCAGGCCCATGCCGATGTCAAGAAACTGGCAGATGCCCTCCTTGGCCAGCTCCCACACGGCCGCAAGGACGAACCGCCGCGCGACGCGGGCGATGACCGGCATCAGCGGCAGGGCGCGGGCGGCCGCATCGGCCGCCACCCGGTCGGCAGCGAAATTGTCCTTGCCGCCCAGCCAGTAGTTCCACATCCGCGCGGAGCTCGGCACCGAGACATCGAAGCCGGCCGAAGACCGCAACTCATCGTCGAGCTGGTACACCATCAGGATGTGGACCCTCCTGCGCCGGGCGCCCGCTGGGGGCGCGACCGATCCCACGGCCGACGCGGTGGCGGCGGCCCCCGGCCGCGAGTTACCTCCACACACGCTAACCAGGGCATTTGCCGGAGGGAAACGCCGTTTATTCTTTATTTCTGCCACGCGCGCGGATTTTCACGCCACGTTAACCCCGGTGCGATTGCACGGTCCGCAACGCTGCCGCCCGACTACGGATCGCACTCAGCTCAGGTCCGCCCCAGGGCCGGATCGCTGACGCTTGGCTGCCCCGTCTCGATGTGCCCGGCCAGCCGGCGCAGGTACTGCGGGCTGGAATCCGCGGTCACCAGGACGTCATACCAGCCGGTACTGCCGACGCTCGGCACAGTGACGCGCACCGTCGTGTTGGCCGGAACCGTCACCTGGGAGCGCTGCCCGTCGTAAGCGCTAGCCAGCGTGAGCCGCACGGAGGCGGAGGAACGGCTCGTGATCGCCAGTTCTAGCCCGCCGCGCGCGGGAGATGCCGCGATGTCGGGTCCCTCGCCGGTGAACTGCCGGTAGAAGCCGTTCGGCCCGTGGACGCGGATGTCCGGCCCGGCGGGCCAGGAGCCGGTCATCGAGTCGCCGGCGCCCACCGTGTAGTCGCGCGGCGCGGAGCTGGAGGTCACGTGGAACACTGCCCCGGCCCCGGCACAGCTGGCGAACGTGATCGTCGCCGTCCCGTCGCGCACCACGGCGTCGGCGCGCAGGTCATAAGGCAGCGGGCGGGCCGGGCGCACGCCCGGCTCCTGCGCTGGAACCGATCCGGCCGCGGGCGGCACCGGGTAGTAGGAGGCGTGCCGCTGGTCGTCGGGCGGCACGTAGGCGGCGACCGGCGGCAGTGACGGCACCGAGGCATCCCGCTGCTCGAAGTCGAACGCGCTGGTCAGGTCGCCGCAGATCGCCCGCCGCCAGGGGGAGATGTGCGGCTCGCTGACGCCGAAGCGCCGCTCGATGAACCGGATGATCGAGGTGGCGTCGAAGACCTCGGAGCACACCCAGCCGCCCCGGCTCCAGGGGGAGATGGCCAGGAACGGCACCCGCGGCCCGAGGCCATAGGGACCAGGCGTGAACGAGTCGGCGTTGGTCCCGGTGTCGGTGTAGAACTCTTCCGCCGTCGAGACGGTGGAGCCACCCGCCGCGGTGGCATTGGCCGGGAGCGGTGGGACCACGTGGTCGAAGAAGCCGTCGTTCTCGTCGAACATGATCAGCAGGGCCGTCTTGCTCCACACCTCGGGGTTTGACGTGAGCGCGTCGAGAACCTGCGACACGTACCAGGCGCCGTAGTTGGCGGGCCAGTTCGGGTGCTCGCAGAACGCCTCGGGCGCGACCACCCAGGAGACCTGCGGCAGGGTCCCGCTGGCGACGTCGGACTTGAGGATGTCAAAGAACGTGCCGCCATTGGCGACATTGGTCCCGGTACGGGCCTTCTCGTAAAGCGCCGAGCCGGGCAGCGCGTTCTGGTACTGCAGGAAGTACAGCAGCGAGTTGTCGCCGTAGTTGCCGATGTAGGCGTCGTCGGTCCAGCCCCAGGAGCCGGACGCGTCCAGCCCGACGCCACTGTCCTGGTAGATCTTCCATGAGATCCCGGCCGCCTCCAGGCGCTCGGGATAGGTCTGCCAGTTGTACCCCGCCTCGGCGTTGTCAAGGACCGGCCCGGTCGGGCCCTGCGAGCCGTCGGTCCCGTCGTTGCCGGTGTAGCCGGTCCACATGTAGTACCGGTTAGGGTCGGTGCTGGTGAGCAGGGAGCAGTGGTAGTTGTCGCACACCGTGAACGCGTCCGCGAGCGCGTAGTGGAACGGGATGTCGCCGCGGGTGAGGTAGGCCATCGTGATGTTGGTCTTGGCCTGCACCCACTGGTCATAGACACCGCCGTCCAGCGCGGCGTGGGTCGAGTTCCAGTCGTGGGCGAGGTCCGCGATGAACTGCAGGCCCAGCTCGGGGGCGGTCGGGTGGAACGGCAGCACGCCGTCCTGGTTCCAGACGCTGCGCCCGCCCGGCTGCAGCGCCGGATGGGGATCGCCGAACCCGCGCACCCCGCGCAGTGACCCGAAGTAGTGGTCAAAGGACCGGTTCTCCTGCATCAGGACCACGATGTGCTCGACATCCTTGATCGTCCTGGTGCGGACGGCGGGGGCGATCGCGGCAGCGCGCGCGACGCTCGAGGACAGGGCGGTAGCCGCAACGGCGCCACCGGTGATCTGGAGAAACCGTCGGCGACCGACGGGGAGGTTACCGGCCATGCCGTCATGCCAACACGGACAAGCGAACAAAGGGCAACGCGCTGGCTAGCGCAGGATGAAAAGCCGCGCGGTGATTGCCCGGCGTCGCTCAGCCCTGGTCTTCGGGCTTCACGTGATCGCGCCAGGAGTGACGCGGCTCGTACCCGAGCAGGGCCCGCGCCCTGTCGATGGACAGCAGGGTGCCGAACTCGCCGACGTCCCTGGTCAGCGTGACGTCGGGGAAGACCTCCGCGAGGACATCGCGGGAGGGGCGGTTCATGACGGTGTCCGCGGCCGCGATGATGACGTTGCTGCTGCCGGTGACCGCCGCCTCCAGGCCAAGCCGGCAGGCGTGCGCGACATCCCGCACGTCGACGTAGCCCCACAGGTTCCACTGGCGGGAGCGCGGGTCGGGCCAGTACGACGGGAAGCTCTCGTAGTCAGCAGGCTCCATGATGTTGGAGATGCGCAGGCCCACGAACGGGATCCGCGACCAGCGGGAGATCTGCTCGGCGATCGTCTCGCTTGCGACCTTGGACAGCGCGTAGCTCGTGGATGGCCAGGGGAAGTGGCCCTCGTCGACCGGGGCATACCTCAGCTCGCCCGGCGCACCGGGAAACTGCTCGGCGCCAAGGCCGAAGGGCAGCCCAAGCGTAGTCTCGCTGGACGCCCACACCACCCGGGCCAGGCCGAGCGAGGCCGCGGCGTGGAACACGTTGAAGTTCATCGCAACGTTCTCGTTGAACGTGACGGCGGGCGTCGACATGCCAGGCGCTGGGATGTTCGCCAGGTGAACGACCGCGTCAACGCCCCGCAGCACCTCGACGGCCTGCCCGTAGTCGGTCAGGTCAGCACGGAGCACCCCGCTGAGGCGGCCGTCCGGGCCGACCGCGACATCGGTCGCCAGCACGTCGTACCCGCTGTCTCGCAGTTCACGGACCGCACCACGGCCCGCCTTGCCGGTCGCACCCGTCACACACACACGTCGAATCGTCGTCGCTGTCATAAATATGACCCTAATGCACCCTTCCGTTCGTCGGCTGCTTCCCTCAGCTCACGGAAGGCCTCAGTGATGCGGGGCAGCGTCCACGCGGCGTTAAGGCCACTGGGATTCGGGAGAATCCAGAGCCTGGCCGGGCCGACCTGCTCGTCTTGCGGGCCGATCATCGCGCGGGGCCGACCGAAGGCGATGCGGTAGGCGGTGACACCGGCGACGGCCAGGAACCGGGGCCGGGCCCGTTTCGCCAGCTCAAGAAGGCGTGCCCCGCCAGCGTGGAGCTCGGTGGCGGTGAGCTCGGCCGCCTGGGCGGTTGGGCGGGGCGCGACGTTGGTGAGGCCCAGGCCATCGCGGGCGATCTGCTGCTGCTGGCCCGGGGCCAGCAGCCGTGGCGTGAAGCCGGACAGGTGCAGGGCCGGCCAGAAGCGGTTGCCGGGGCGGGCGAAGTGGTGACCGGTCGCGGCGGAGTACAGGCTCGGGTTGATCCCGCAGAACAGCACGTGAAAGGGCGCCCCGGCGGCCGGAAGCACGTCGGGGAGCAACCGGTCACGTGCCGCGTCAAGGTCAGCCTTGCTCGGGCCTGGCGCTGGAGGCAGGTTCACCACGAACGGCAACATTAGCCGCCCGGGTGAACCGCTCACCCCAGTCACGCACGCGATCGGCCAGCTCGGGCGGTGAGATCACCTCGAAGTCCTCGGCCGCCATCCCGAGCGCGAGCACGGCCCAGTCGCTGTTGCCGGGGGGCGTCATCCGGGCGCGGCAGCGGCCCGGGCCGATCGGCTCGACCGTGGCCCAGCGCCCGATGCGCGCGCGGATGGTGGCCGCGGGTGCCCGGAAGGCAACCTCGACGTCATAGCGGGCCGCTGAGGTGGTGATGGTGCGGCGGACGAAGGCGGCGGCGTCGCCGCCGGGTATCTCCCTGGGCCGGAACCGCGCGCCGGTGGCCTGGAGGTCGACGGCCGGCTTGGGGGACGCGGTGATCCGGTCCAGCCGGAACGTGCGCCAGTCCTGCCGGTCCAGGTCGTAGGCGACCAGGTACCAGCGGCGGTCGAGGACCACGAGGCGGTGCGGCTCGACGTGCCGCTGCGACCGCTCGCCGCTGGCGGCGGTGTACCCGAAGCGGACCCGCTCGCAGTCCCGGCAGGCGATCGCGGCGGCGGCGAGGACGTCGGGCGGGATGGGGACGTCGTTGCCCCAGGTGGCGGACTCGGTCACGGCGGCCACCGCCTCGACCCTGCGGCGCAGCCGGGACGGCATCACCTGGGATACCTTGGCCAGCGCGCGGGCCGCGGCCTCGGGGAAGGTTCCCGAGCCACCGCCCTGGGCGGCTAGCCGCAGCCCGACCACGATGGCGACGGCCTCCTCGTCGTCGACCACCAGGGGCGGCAGCGCCGCGCCCGCGGCGAGCTGATAGCCGCCATCCACCCCCCGGTGCGCCTCCACCGGGTACCCGAGCTCGCGGAGCCGGTCCACGTCCCGGCGCAGCGTCCGGGGCGAGACACCGAGCCGCTCGGCGAGCTCACCGCCCGGCCAGTAGCGGTGGTTCTGCAGCAGCGACAGCAGCCGGAGGGTTCGGGAGCTCACGTTCTCCATGACTTCGAGTATGACCGCAATTGAGGCCAGCAACTGACCGCAATAGCTTCTAGCGTGGGTCAGGCAAGGCGGTTCTCGGCTCCAACGCAAAGACAGGGACTCCCATGACGAACACCACCCTCACGGGCGAGCGGACGGATCTGCAGGCCTCGCTGGGCAAGGCCCGGCACTTCCTGCGCTTCACCGTCCGCGACATCACCGAGGAGCAGGCCAGGCAGCGGACCACGGTCAGCGAGCTCACCCTCGGCGGGCTGATAAAGCACGTCACGTCGGCCGAGCGGAACTGGCAGAACTTCATCGAGCATGGCCCGTCCGTCGCGCCGGACTTCTCGAACCTGTCTGAGCAGGACTACGCGAACTGGGCCAACGGCTTCCGGCTGCTTGACGACGAGACGCTGGCCGGGGCACTGGCGGAATACGAGGAGGTCGCCAGGCAGACCGACGAGCTCATCGCCACCCTGCCCGACCTGGACGCGTCGCATGAGCTGCCGCCAGCCCCGTGGAACCCGCCCGGTGAGCGCTGGTCGGCCCGCCGCACCCTGCTGCACATCGCGGCCGAGACCTTCCAGCACGCGGGCCACGCCGACATCATCCGTGAGACGCTCGACGGCCAGAAGACGATGGGCTAAGCGGCCGGACACAAGGCTCGGCCTGGTCAGCCGGGCGGGAATGTCGCTAGCCGACGACCGCCGCGCCCATCTGGCGGATCATCTCCGCCAGGATGGGACGCGGCGTGGCGAAGTTAAGCCGCGCGAAGCCCTGGCCGGCGCGGCCGCAGTCGGCCCCGTCGGTGGCCAGGACGCCGGCCCGCTCGAGGAAGAACGCCGCCGGTCCCGGCCGCAGGTCCAGCCCGCGGCAGTCGAGCCAGGCGAGGTAGGTGCCCTCGGGAGCTCGGAAGCCGACGCCGGGCAGTTGCTCGGCCAGCAACTGGCCAAGCAGCCGGCGGTTGCCGTCGAGGTAGCCGACCACGTCGGACAGCCAGGCCCGGCCGTCAGCGTACGCGGCGATGCTGGCCTGCGCCCCCAGCGTGCTCGCGTCATGCTCGTACAGCGGCCAGGCCCGTGCCCAGGTCGCCGCGTCGGCGTCGCTGGTCACGATGAGCTGCGCGCACTTGAGCCCGGGCAGGTTCCAGGCCTTGGAAGCCGAGACCGCGGTAACCGAGTGGGCCGCCGCGACGGGCGAGACGGTGGCGTAGGGGACGTGCCGTCCTCCCGGGTACACGAGCGGCGCGTGGATCTCATCGGCGAAGACGCGCCCGCCATGCCGGTCTACCAGCGCGGCGACCGCCGCCAGCTCGTCGGCCGAGTAGACACGGCCGACCGGGTTGCACGGGTTGACGAGCACCAGCAAGTGACCGCCCGAGCGGAACGCCGCGTCGATGCCATCAAGGTCCAGCACCGGCCGGCCGTCTGGGGATGTTGTCATCGGGACCTGGATGACCTCACGGCCGATCAGCCCTGGCACGGTGACGAACGGCATGTAGGCCGGCGTCGGCAAGATCACCGGGCTTCCCGGCCGGGAAAACACGCCGATGGCCGCCTCCAGGCACCTGAGCACGTCAGCCATCGGCCAGACGCTGGCTGGATCCACCCGCCAGCCGTAGGCGGCGTGCTGCCAGTCGGCGCAGGCCGCTCTCAGCCCGGCCGCCACCCGGTCGCTCAGGTAACCGACGTCCGCGCGCTCAATAACGTCGCGCAGCGCGGCCCGCACGGCCGGCGCGGCGCCGAAGTCCATCTCGGCCACGAAGGCCCCGAGCACGCCGGGCCCGCCCCTCGTCCACTTGAGGCTGCCCCGGCGGCGCAACTCCTCGGCGGTGGTCCGGTCAGTGATCTCAGCGAACGAAGCCATGGGAACCACAGTAATAGGCCTTTCGCGCCGGTGCGGCGGGCGGTTGCCGCCGCCGTAGAATTCAGGCGTGACGGAGCATTCCCCGGTGCGGGACAATCCGGCTGAGCACGGCGGTCAGGTGCTTGAGGCACTGCTTCAGCAAGCCGCCAGCGGCGACCAGGCGGCGTTCGAGTCGGTGTACGACGCGATCGCCGGGCCGGTCTACGGGCTGATCCGCAAGGTGCTGCGCGATCCGGCCCAGTCGGAGGAGGTCACGCAGGAGGTACTGCTTGAGGTGTGGCGGACGGCGTCCCGCTTCGATTCTTCGCGGGGCGGCGCGGTGGCCTGGGTGCTGACGATCGCTCATCGCCGCGCGGTAGACCGGGTACGTTCCGAGGAGGCGGCGGCCAGCCGGGAGCAACGCTCCGTCCGGCCCGACCCGCCGCCACCCGACGACCCGGCCGACAGCGTGGCGGACAGCCTGGAGGCCGAGCGGGTGCGCCGCTGCCTGGACGGGCTGACCGAGCTGCAGCGCCAGTCGATCACGCTGGCCTACTACGGCGGGTACACCTACACCCAGGTGGCCAGGGGACTCAACGTCACCCTGAGCACCGTCAA